>Ga0316204_10000338_pt1 | contig 187665 bp, 179 predicted proteins | sample 6monrhotite_MG_2_FD_205661 | JGI IMG/M metagenome (GOLD analysis project Ga0316204, IMG submission 205661) | Microbial mat bacterial communities from mineral coupon in-situ incubated in ocean water Damariscotta River, Maine, United States -... | ecosystem: Environmental > Aquatic > Marine >... | reverse complement strand
GTGGGAAGCAATGCAAAAGGCTAGGTGCAAACTTTTCGATGATATTTTTGCCCTAAGCCTAAGTATGAAACGGTATAAAATATAGGGTACATACTTTCAGACTCATTTATGGATTGGAAAATACTGTCTTCACTTTGGGTCTGAAGCACACCAAACTTTAACTCCTTGATGAAGGTTACCTATAACTTATTAAGGGTGGTTATTTTGAACCGCAATATACAGCTTATAAAAAACTTACTATCTTAGGCTAGGCTAGACTAATAATAGTTTGATCAAACATTCATATGAATATGGAGAAGTCCTAAATGCCTGAAACACACAAAAAAGATTATATAGCTGGTTTTACAGTAGATGATATTACTGAAGATTTTTATGCCCTATATCTCACATCTCAAAAATATAAACGAGATACGTCTATCCAGCTTAAAGTAAATGCCCAGTTAGGTAATTGGATTATTGGCAAGGTTGATTATCAAACTGGTGATATAGATATCACAAGTAACCATGCATATCCTGAAGAAGCTAAGATGATTGAACACTTTAAAGAGGGAATAGCTATCTTCTTAGAGAGAGTTAAATCATAAGCATATTGCTCTTGATGGCGCCCTTAGCCAAGGGGTTCATGCTGAGTACAGATGAAGAAGTTTTAGAAAATCGCTCATATCCAAACTTTAAGGCTAAAGCACTTTATTTACTCTTTCTTTTCAGAGACATAAGGACGCACATAGGTTCGTTCTAACATCGTTTTCTTGCCTCTCTTCACTTCAACATCCGCTAAAGGCATCGTTTCAAGAACCTGTCCTTGATCACCAAACAAGATAAGTTTTGCAGGGTAAGTGCCTGATTGAAGAGGAAGTCTCGCAAAAAGAATGTTTTTGGGTAACGTTAACCAGCTTCTGGTATCGGCTGTTTCCGTTGCCATACTGGCAACATCAACCAAAAAACCCGCTAAGCTTCCATTATTATCTGATACTTGGTTGGAGATGTTCTTTTTCAAAATTGCGCGTGTTATTAACCGAGCAATCATAGCACCTTTATGTGATTCTAAAGATTTTCTAGCCAGCATATCAAAGTCATCGGCCACTACCATGTCTATTGATGTCTTACCAACCCATAGCTGGGCATGGGACACATAACTGGGACGTGAGTAGTATGCAGGCAAAGAGACACGATGTTGCACACCACTTTCACCCATAACAAATACATTTTCCGCACGTTTAATTGGCGCAAGGCTATGATGTAGCAGCACAACGACTTCGCCTTGGCGTTTGAGCTTTCTAAGACTTAAGGTTTTTTTTAGTTCAAAGCTTTTTTGATATTGTTTATATTCATGATCAAGCCCTAAATATCGACTCAGACGCAGCAAATCATGTTTTAAAAATATTGGAACAACTTGTTTATTTTTTTGATACAAACGATATGCCTCGCGATAGGCAATCATAGCATCGCTCCACTCGCTACCTTGTTCATAAATCAAGCCCGTCAGGTAGCGTGAAAATGCATCCTCTATGCTAACACCATCATTATCTTCTGCGATTTTCTTTTGCAGAACATCAACTTGCAAAGCTTCAACCCTTGCCTCATCCCATAAACCAAGCTCAATATAATTTAAAGCAGCATAAATATGAACGGCAATTTGTTCGTAATCTTCGCCTTCATAACTCATCATACTGTCATTAATGGTTAAAGCCCCTGCTTGTTCAACAAGGCTTACCGCCCGAAGCTCTTCAATCAGAATTTTGGCTTGTTCAAAAGTAGCATTGCTCTCAACAAACAAACCACTCATGCGTTGCAACATCGCTTTATCAAGTAAATAGAGCAGCTGATTCTTGCCCGAATCTGCCCTTTTCTCTACTTCCAGCAATGCCTCTTGAGGTTTCTGCTGACTTAAAAGAAGCTCTACCTTCTGAAAACTTTGACTGTAACTGGCGCAACCAGACAATACAGCCAAAGTCAGCCCAACAAAAAGAACTCTCACAATATAAAGTGAATATAAATTACTTAACGAAACATACCTGTTTCAAGCACTTTTTTGATTTTTTTCTGCCCAATCCAAACCTTACGGTTATCCTTCAAATTAATCAGTGTTAAATCAATTTGATAGTATTTCACTTGTGTATCTTTCGCAGCATCAAAAATGGTGTTGATTTGACCTTTAAGCATGAAATCAGCACCAACTTCTTCACCAGCTATATTACGCGTTGATTGGCTTGCATTTTGCTCTTGATCGTCACGCTCGTCGCGAACTTCATTGCGTTCTGAACTTGATGCAACAAATTCCACTTCGCCAGAATTAATCAGCTCGCGCTCTAAATCTGCGATAAATGTGCGTGTATTGATGTGTTCATGACTTAAATTGCGAACTTCGCCCACAATCACAACTGGGTTTTTCTCATGTCGCACTTGATATGTAGTTAACCACTTTTTAGACAACACATCACTTACCATACGTGAAGAAACAAGCCTTGAATCTGTATCGTTCCAGTTGCCACTCAAATCTTGTACAGTATCCGTATCAACACGTTTTACCGTTGTTGTGCTACATGCTGCCAATCCAAAAACCAAACAACCAACCAAAGTTAAACCCATTACATTTTTTATCATTTCTGACTCCTTTGACTTTTCATTCTTTTTTAATGCTCTTACAAAACTGCCTGAACTGCTGCCAAAAGTGCTGGTGCAGCCGTTTCTGTTCGCATCACTCTTTCACCAAATTTCAAGGGCGTAAAACCTTTATCCTGCAATAGCTTAAGCTCTTGGTCAGTCCACCCACCTTCAGGGCCAATTGCAAGTGTCACATCTTCAAGCTGATTGATGTCATCACGAACATCTTCCCATAGTTTAGCATCTCTAGGGTGTAATACAAAGCACCGTCCGCGATGCTTCGTTTCGGCGAGCTTATCATGCCATGTCACTTCAGGCATGGCAGTTCTTTCGCTTTGCTCTGCTGCTTCAATAATTATCTTCTGCCAGCGCTCAAGGCGACCTACGCGCTTGTGGCTCGGTAAATTCAATGTCGCTCGTTCACTGTTTACAATTTGAAAGCTTGTTGCACCCATTTCTGTTGCTTTTTGCAATACTGTTTCGATTTTTTCGCTGCGGTTCGCAGCCTGAATGATATGTACACGACAAGAAAGTTCACGTGTAATGTCGATATAATCAGACAAAAAACATTGGCCACCATTCTTAGCCAAAACAGTTAACTCCGCTTTATATTCCCCGCCTAATCCATTAAACACTTTGATGATAGCACCAACCTGCAAGCGCATGACTTGACGAAGATACCTGGCCTGTTCTGGATTAATATCAACAGTCTCTTTTACCGCCAAAGCAGCTTGAAGATAAATACGACAATGCATTAGACCCGCCACCCACCTAGAAAAAGAGCATTTGTTCTGACGTATATTCTACGCTTCATATTTTATGCATCTCCATCTTCAAGGTGCATTTGCAAAACCAATTTACCACTTTGATGCCCTTCTTCAATCCGTTTATGTGCTTCTTTTACTTGTGCTAAAGGCAAGACATCATCCACATAAACAGATAATTTTCTCTCATCAAATAGTTGCGCGCATTGCTCTAAAATCGCTGCATGATGTTCGCCCAGCTCCATGATGCCTTCAAGCATAGGCGTTAACATCAAAGTTTGACTCACGCGGACATTCTTCATACGCAAAGTTTTCCAATCTAAGTCATTTGGAATTTCTAATAGGCTTACCAAATCACCATACAAACGCATGGCTGGTACCAACTCACGCAAAGCATCTCCTCCCACGGTATCAAAAGCAACATCAACGCCTTGCCCTTCCGTCCACAACAACAATGCTTCGCTTACATTTTCTTGTGTATAATCAATCACCACATCCGCACCAAGTTGGCGCACAAACTCAGCTTTTTCCTTTGAGCTTACTGTGGTGGCTACTTCTGCCCCAGCAAGTTTAGCCAACTGAATCGCAACATGCCCGACACCACCGGCACCGGCATGAATAAATATTTTCTGCCCTGAACTTATTTGAGCGCGATCAAATAAGGCTTCCCAAGCTGTAATCAAAACCAATGGTGATGCCGCTGCCGAATCAAAATCCAATGATTCAGGTTTCAGCGCTACAAACGCAGATTTTACCACTGCATATTCAGCATAGTTACCCACTGAACACGCTGGTTCGCCTGTTTTCTGTCCTAAACCACCATAACAATAATAAACTGCATCACCCACTTGTAAGCCGTTTACATTTGCGCCGATTTTTTCAATATAACCTGCACCATCACAACCCAACACTGCAGGAAACGCATTTTCAAAAAATAAACCATTGGCTCGCAACTTTGTATCAACTGGATTCACACCCGCAGCCATCACTTTAACCAAAACCTCATCATCAGCGACAAGTTCAGGTGTAGGCACTTCTTTGATGCTCAAAACACCCACATCACCTGCTTTTTCAATCCAAATTGCTTTCATATCTCACTCCGTTTCATGACATGCCCCCACAAACCTTAGCACAAGACAAGACTAACAAAACATGCTCGGTTCATCTCTCACCTATAAATATTAACGAATGATTTAATAGCCTTCTTTGCTCAGCAGTAAATAACCTGCAATGCCTGCAAACATAATATTTGGCCACCAAACAGCATAAATTATCGGTAACTCGCCACCATCCACCAAAATACTGACTGTGCTGCCAAATACATAAAAAACCAACCCTAAAGTCACTGCGATTAACATACCTTTTGAACTGGCAGCAATACGACTGCCCATATTGCCACATAAACTATAAGCTAAAATTGCCATGATTAAACACGCTAAAGGTGCAGCAAGCTTTTTATGCAGCTCAAATTTATAGTCATCGGCATCCAAGCCTGCATCAGCTAAACTCTTAGCAAAAGTATATAATTCTAACCATCGCATATCTCTGGGCTTGGGCGAGTCTACTGTTTCTGGGCCCACATGAATCGGCAAAATTAGGTTTGGCAGGGCTTCAATTTGTAAACTCTTGTTTGCATCAGGCTTGCTGACAAAAACCTTTTCCAAATACCAGCTGCCCTGCTGATAATAAGCTTTGCTGGCATCCGTCCGCTCAAGCCAGTCCCCTTTATTATCTTTCTTTAACATCATCAGCGCAAAATAATTTTCTTTCAGAGGCGTAAGTCGAATAAAATTTTGCCCATCACGCAGCCATTGTACACCATGCTGTGCAGGCTCTTGACCTTGAATATAAGTCTGCTCTATATAAGCCAAACGTTTATTCGTCATCGGTTCAACCCACTCGCCCATAGCAAACGTAAAAAAGCCAGCACAGGCTGCTGCTGCCAGCAAAGGTTGAAGTAACACAGGCATTGCAATACCTGCCGCACGCATAGCCGCCAACTCGTGGTGATGCGATAGCTCAGTCATATAAATTGCAACTGCAATCAAAACGATAATCGGCATAAAATCTGAAATCATAAAAGGAATTTTTAAAATCAAATATTCAGCAAGCAGGCTAAAGGTCATGCCTTGTCCAATAAAGCGTGCTTTATCGAAAGATTCCGCAATGATAAACACTGCAACAATAGCTGCAGCAATCATCATGATACGTAATAAGCTGGACACAAATATCCACCGGAACAAAATTGTCATGGTCGTATCGTAGAAAGCTTAGGGCATTCAATCAATGATTCAATCAATGCTAGCTTGCGACAAAACCAACAGCATGCAGACTAGCGGCAAATGTTTAAAGCGTCAGTCACAATGTTGGGAGGGGAATTTATGAATCTTTTTTATCGTGCTACTTTATTTTGTTTAGCCTTACTATTGAGTACAAATGCATTTGCTGAAGTCAATGGTGGTGTGGATTCTTTTTTTGCCAGCATCAATGACTATTTGGCCACAGTTCTTTTTTATGATGTCATGCCAGGGTTGGCTGAAGTCCCTTTTATTGTCGCTTGGCTTTCTACAGGTGCAATATACATGACCTTTCGTTTTGGCTTCATCAACCTACGATTAATGAGGCATGCCTTTGCCGTGATTCGTGGCAAGTTTCATACCGCTGAAGATAAAGGTGAAGTCACCCCCTTCCAAGCCTTAACCACAGCGCTATCAGCCACCGTCGGGTTGGGCAATATTGCTGGGGTTGCCATTGCCATTATCATTGGTGGGCCAGGCGCAATCATCTGGATGATTATTGCAGGTTTTTTTGGTATGACTGCAAAGTTTACCGAAGCGACACTCGCACAAATGTACCGTGTCACACGCCCTGATGGACACTTGATGGGTGGAGCGATGGAGTATTTATCCAGAGGCCTGGCAGAAAAAGGAATGTCTGGGCTTGGCAAAGCATTGGCCATGCTTTTTGCTGTTTTATGCATTGGAGCATCATTGGGTGGTGGCAATGCATTTCAAGTTTCCCAAGCTTTGGGTGCTGTTCAAGGTGAAATACCCTTCTTTAAAGGCTATTCTTGGGTTTTTGGCATCATCATGGCTATCCTTGTAGGCACTGTAATTATTGGCGGTATTAAACGCATTGCACATGCTGCTGAAGCAATCGTCCCGACAATGGTCATTATTTATGTTTCAGCTTGTCTCTGGATTATTCTTTCCAATATCGATGTTCTTCCTGAAGCCTTGTCCACGATTTGGCATGCCGCATTTTCACTTGATGCTGGTTTTGGCGCTTTGGTTGGTGTCATTGTACAAGGCTTTAAACGCGCGGCCTTTTCTAGTGAAGCTGGTATTGGCTCTGCCGCCATCGCCCACTCTGCCGCCGCAGTAAAATACCCTGTTCGCCAAGGTTTAGTTGCCCTTTATGAGCCCTTTATTGATACCATCATCATCTGCACCCTGACGGCCTTGGTAATAGTCATTACTGGTGTCTACAATGATCCAGAACACGCAGCTCTTGTCGCTGCCACCCAAGGTGCTGCGCTCACCGCTGAAGCATTTCGTTCTGTTATCCCGTGGTTTACCACAATATTGTCGCTTTCGGTCGTCTTATTTGCCTTTAGCACGATGATTTCCTGGTCCTATTATGGAGAACGTTGTTGGACTTACGCCTTTGGTGAACGCTTCTCAATGGTTTACAAAGTCATGTTTCTAACCTTTATCGTGCTCGCCACTTTGGGTAGTGCCAATAACATTCTCGTATTCAGTGATTTGTTGTTGTTAGGCATGGCTTTGCCCAATTTTATCGGTTTGTACATTTTACAAGGCAGAGTAGGCCACGCTCTAAAAGAATATCTGGCGAAGTTAAAGAGTGGTGAGATGGAGCGCGAGGTTTCGCCTACACCATAAAAATAAAGGCTTTATCGAAGCTTTTCTGATAACCATATACAAATAATGGTCTTACCAGAGCCTACGTTACCACTCTCATCCTTTGCTAAATAGGTGCTACAACCAATATGTTTTAACTTCACATACCCAAATTTGACGTATATCAGCCCATCAGCCATGATTAGCTAACTTCAATTGATTGGTACGTATTTGTAAAGAATACATCTAAAAAACATACAATAGAAGGTAATTTAATTTGGGGAGGTGAAGGAATTCATGAACAACACAAAACTTTCTCATGGCAAACCTTCCACAATACCTGCTGCTAAACACCCGCCTCAAATTTGGGCTGTCGCCAGCGGTAAAGGAGGCGTAGGAAAAAGTTTTGTTTCGACCAATCTAGGCATGGCCTTGGCGCAACAAGGTAAAAAAGTTGTATTGGTCGACTTAGATTTTGGCAGCGCTAATATTCACACTTTTTTAGGTCTAGCCAACCCTAAAACGACATTATCCTCCCTACTTAACCAAAGCAGCATCAATATTAATGATTTGGTTGAATATACAACTAAGGATAACCTTGGCCTTATTAGTGGTGCAGGCGATCACTTGCAAATGGCAAATTTAGCTCATTTCCAAAAACTAAAAATCATGCGCAATATCTCCCAAATTGAGGCCGATTTTGTTATTCTGGATCTTGGTGCAGGCACCAGTTTCAATACTCTCGATTTTTTTCTTTATGCCGATCAAGCCTTGCTCACTGTGATTCCTGAGCCTACATCAATAGAAAATGCCTACCGCCTAATCAAAAGCCTCTTGTCTCGCCAATTAAAAGGACTACCCGAAAACACCAAAGAAATCATCAACAGAATACTCACTGAAAAACAACACAAAGCCCCTGAAACGCAAACTTTTGCTAGTTTTTTGATGGACTTACAATTTCAATGCCCTGAATATGCCAATATCATGCGCGAACACCTAAAAAACATTCGCCTCAATCTTATTGTCAACCAAGTGCGCGAACCAGCAGACTCCAAATTGGCAGTCGCAATGGCAGTTGTTTCTCAAAAGCATTTTGACATTGACTTGAATGTTTTAGGGCATTTATATCACGATAATCAAGTTACGCATTCACTTCGCGAGAAACAAACCTATTACCACCAGTATCCGCAATCTAAAAATGTCACAAGCCTTAACCGCATAGCTGTAGAAATGATTGCTGAACTTGCTTCAAAACATCAAAGCCAGACACATACCCCCTCATGAGTTTAGAATCAAAATACAAACAAACTTACTACGAAGTACTCAGTATTTCTCATGATGCCACAACGGCAGATGTTATTGATGCATATGGCAAATTAAAACTCATTTTCCAACCTGAATCACTCGCAACCTACTCACTTTATTCTGAAGATGAGCTAAAGCACTTACGGGAACAAATAGAAGATGCTTACCAAACGCTCTCAGATAAACACAAACGCTTTGAATACGATGCAGAGGTAAACCCAAACCAAATCGCTTCGCCTAAAGAGGAACTTGAAAGCATCGATAAGCCTGAAAAAATCCAACTTCAGCCTTCTAAACCGATAAACAAAATAACTATGCCTGATTCTTTTAAGCAAATTTCTGGAAAAGCATTAAAAGATATTCGCAAGTCTCAAAATATCAGCTTAAAATCAATCGCTTCACAAACAAAAGTATCCCTTGAGTACTTAGAGGCAATCGAAAGCGAAAATAAGGCTACTTTTCCAGCCCCCTTCTACTTTAAAAGTTTTCTCAAACAGTACGCAACTGCGATTGGTTTAGACCCTGAGCTTGTTGTTAAGGCTTACATTCCGCTTCAATCAGAAAACCCTGAACAGCCTAAAAAATAGCCGTGTTTTCTACTACCCAGCGTCTTAGATAGCTAGCATGACAAAAGAACGTTCATGCAACCATAAGTTAGCGAGTAGCATACTTGCTATCTCGGCATTGCCCGTACAATAAAAATACTCATGAGCTTCATGCTCATGCTGCAAGTTTAAACTTTGCATTTGCCGCTTAACATGCCGTGCAATCGCTAAACCTGTATCCAAAATAGTGACCTCTTCACCAGCCACAGATTGTATCGCTGGCTTCAGGAATGGATAATGTGTACAGCCAAGAATAAGGACATCTGCTTTCGCATCTAAAAGAGGTTTAATATACCCTTCCAACATAGCAACTGTTTCTGGTGTGTTCAGCTTATTTGCCTCAACCAGCTCAACCAAACCATGGCAAGGTTGCACCAGTAGCTCAATATCATGTGCAAAACGATCTTTAAGTGATGCTAATCTATGACTTTTCGTGGTGTTTTCCGTAGCTAATACAGCAACAACGCCACTATTTGTATAGTGTGCTGCAGGTTTAATTGCAGGCTCCATTCCAACAATAGGCACATGAAATTTTTCTCGCAAGTGAGCCACTGCCGAAGCGGTCGCTGTATTACAAGCAACGACAATAATGGATGCCCCTTGTTTGATAAGAAAGTCACATATTAGTTCGGCGCGCTTTCGAATCACTGATTCAGGTTTATTGCCATAGGGTAACCATGCTGAATCAGCCACATAAATTAAATTCACAGAAGGCATAAGCTGGCGAATTTCATGCAACACGCTTACTCCGCCAATACCTGAATCAAAAACACCGATAGCAGGTTGTTTTCCTTTTGTGTGCGTTAACTTCATCCGCCAGAATGCTAAAGCTTCGTAAATCAAAAGAACATCGTTTTTGCTACTTCTAAATTATAAAAATACTATCTAAACTCTCTACAAACACAACGTACCTTTAAAACAAAAGAAAACAGTTTTAATTTCATTTTTTGAAAAGGACTAGAGAATTTTTCCATTGCATACTAGGCTGCGCCCTACTTATATATAGGTGGTCTTCATGGACATTAACGTCAACAAAATTGCAAATCTTTCTCGTATCCGCTTAACCCAAAGCGAAGCTGATGAACTCGCACCCCAACTTAGTAGTATTATGGGGTATATTGATAAGCTTAGCGAAGTGAATACTGGTGGTGTGCCGCCAACAGCCCATCCGCACGATGTGCCTATGCCACAACGTGCTGATATTGTTACCAATATCGACCGCCGTGATGCCTTACAAGAATCTGCACCGCGCACTGAATCTGGCTTGTATGTTGTGCCTAAAGTGATTGAGTAATCAACTACTCTCACTCGTCTGAACCAAACCAAACCATTGAGGAAATACCATGCCCTTTAGCTCACTAAGTGAAATCAAAACACGACTTGATGCAGGTCAAACCACTGCTGTTGATGTTGCCAAACTTTATCTGGATCGCATCCAAGCATTCAATGAAAATTTAAATGCTTTTGTCCATATTGACCCCGAACATGTGCTAGCCCAAGCTCAAGCATCCGATTTGTATCGCGCCAAACATACACCTCGCCCACTGGAAGGGCTGCCGATTGCCATCAAAGATATTTTTTGTACTCAAGATGGACCAACGCGCTGTTGCTCTAAAATTCTAGATGGTTTTGAAGCCCCTTATGATGCGCATGTGATTACATTACTTAAAGAAGCTGGCGCGGTTCTCGTTGGTAAAACAAACATGGATGAATTTGCCATGGGATCATCGAATGAAACCTCCGCCTTTGGCAGCGTTCAAAACCCTTGGAACACCGATTGCATCCCTGGTGGTTCATCGGGCGGCTCTGCTGCTGCAGTCGCTGCTGCTTTGACCCCAGCTGCCCTTGGTACAGACACAGGTGGTTCGATTCGCCAACCTGCATCTTTAACAGGTTTGGTGGGGTTAAAACCAACCTATGGTCGTGTTTCTCGCCGTGGCATTATCGCTTTTGCTTCTTCGCTTGATCAAGCTGGCCCTATGACACGCACAGTTAAAGATACAGCCATGATTACATCCGTACTTTCATCACATGATTCAGGTGATTCAACATCGGTGGTTGATGCACCAGATTTTAATTGGCTTAAAGCTTGTGAAAACAGAGACATGAAAGGTTTACGTATTGGTAAACCCAAAGAGTATTTTATTGATGGGATGCATGATGAAGTACGTGCCCGCATTGAAGAGTCACTAAAAATTTGTACGTCTTTAGGTGCTGAAATTGTGGATATTTCTTTACCACACACTGAATATGCAGTGGCGGCTTATTATGTCATTGCCTCATCGGAAGCTTCAACCAACTTATCGCGGTATGATGCTGTACGTTTTGGTCACCGTTGTGAAAACCCAGAAGATTTAGAAGATATGTATGCACGCTCTCGTGATGAAGGTTTTGGCGCAGAGGTGAAACGTCGTATTTTGACGGGTGCGTTTGCTTTATCCTCTGGTTATTACGATGCTTATTATCTAAAAGCACAACAAGTGCGCACACTTATCAGCCAAGACTTTAAAACTGCATTTGAAAAAGTGGATATTATTGCCACACCAACCAGCCCTATCCCTGCCTTTAAATCGGGTGAAAAAACGGATGACCCTCTCACCATGTATTTATCAGATATTTTCACCATTGCTGCTAATTTGGCTGGTCTTCCAGGATTGTCGCAGCCTTGTGGTTTTGCTGACAATCTGCCTGTTGGTCTGCAATGGATTGCCCCAGCTTGGCAAGAAGATAAGATTCTATCGGCAGCATCTGCTTATGAAGAAGCGACAGACTGGCATACCAAGTCTCCAGCTGGATTTGGGGGTAACTTATGAGCTGGGAAGTTGTTATCGGATTAGAAGTTCATTGCCAAGTTAACACCAAGACCAAAGCATTTTGTGGTTGCTCCACGGCATTTGGTTCCGAGCCAAACAGCCAAACATGTCCTGTCTGCTTGGGTATGCCCGGGCAATTGCCTGTGTTAAACAGCGTAGCGGTTGATAAGTCCATTCTTACTGGTTTAGCCATCAATGGTAAAATCAATTTAGAATCTAAATTTGATCGTAAAAACTATTTTTACCCTGACTTGCCTAAAGGTTACCAAATCACCCAGTTTACAGTGCCTATTGTAGAAGGTGGATATATCGACATCCCTACCAAAGACGGCGAAAAACGCCTTGGTGTGACACGTATTCACATGGAAGAAGATGCTGGTAAATCTATGCATGAAGGCCTTGATGCGGTATCACATATTGATTTAAATCGTTCTGGTATTCCGTTGATGGAAATCGTATCTGAGCCTGATATGCGAAGTGCTGATGAAGCCATTGCCTATTTAAAACAACTGCATCAAGTCATTAAATTTTTAGGTGTCTCCGATGCGGATATGGAAAAAGGTCAGTTCCGTTGTGATGCCAATGTTTCAGTGCGTCACCCCGGTGACCCTTTGGGCACACGTACTGAAATGAAAAACATGAATTCATTTCGCTTTATCAAACAAGCCATTGAGTTTGAAGTATTGCGTCAAATTGAAATCATAGAAGATGGTGGTGAAGTGAGGCAAGAATCACGCCTTTGGGATTCAGTAAAAAATGAATCGCGCCCAATGCGCAGCAAAGAAGAAGCCCATGATTATCGCTATTTTCCTGAGCCAGATTTGCCACCTTTGCGCGTTACGCAAGCAGAAGTGGATGCCATTCGTGCAGGTATGCCTGAATTACCTACCCAATTACGCAAACGTTTTGAGGTAGAGTTTGGTTTATCTGCTTATGACGCAGATGTACTTACACAAACCCAAGCCTTGGCGATATGGTATGAAGATTTGGTTGCAGCACACCCTGCAAATCCAAAACAATGTGCCAACTGGCTTGCCAATGAGTTACTTGGTCGTTTAAAAGAGTTGGGTAAAGACATTGCTGAATCACCTGTCTCTGCGGCTTCGCTTGCAGCCCTGCTTGATCGTATTGCTGACAACACCATTTCAGGAAAAATTGCCAAAGATGTACTCGATGCCATGATGAAAACTGGTCATGATGTTGATGCTATCATTGAAGAAAAAGGCTTGAAACAAGTCAGCGATACAGGTGCAATTGATACCATGATTCAAGCCATTTTGGATGCCAACGCGAGTCAGGTTGAAGCATACCGTGGTGGTCAAGATAGGCTCTTTGGTTTCTTTGTTGGTCAGGTAATGAAGGCCTCCAAAGGCAAAGCCAATCCAGCTATGGTTAATCAACGCTTAAAAGAACTTTTGGGTTAAACGAAAATGAAGCAGAAGTCACGTCGGTGGTTGGTTGCCAGCGTGGCTACTGCAATCGTTGTCACACTCATCGTTGTACAGTTAGATAACCAAAAAATTTACCAAGCATTACAAAACCGCCTTGCCCAAACAGGTATCCAGCTTATCGCAGATCATGTGAGTTTGAGCCCAATGCATATGGGCTCTATTCGCTTAGATGGTGCACACATCCAAACCAACGCATTCAGTATCGATGCTGAACGGCTCTTTATTGATCTCGATCTCGCAGCTTTACTGACTGGAAAAGCCCTGCCACAAGCTTTATATATTCAAATTGCAGATGTGAACATTAAACATAGTCAGCATACGAAATGGCTTAAATTGATTGCAAATGAAGGGCTAAAGCTTAAACGTATTGATATTTCGCAGAGTGAAATTCATTTTGAAAAGCAGCACCTGACCCTTGAGCAAGTCAATCTTGATATCAGAGATATTGGTAAAAATAAAAATCCACGCATGGAGTTACGTGCTCATATTGGAGCTGGTCGCCTTGATGCGCATGGCTACCTTCACCTTAAGCGCGGTAAAATCACACGTGGATTTTCGCGTTTAAAACTACAAGACGTTCCTCTCGAATTTTTGGCGCATGGCACAACATTAGAAACGCTCAATGGTTCAATCACCACTCACTTGAATCAGGATAAAACATGGCAATCTTTTGGGCACATCGCACTTCAAGCTGAACACAAAAACAAAGTGGAGCTTCGTGGGAAAATCATAGGCTCTGAACAGCAGTTATTTGAAGTAAGTGATATGATTTTAAGTATTAAAAAAGCAGGGTCTTTACAACTATCCGGCGCTTGTGAAACGATTGATTCCTGCCACATTGATTTGAATAGCCAAAAACTAAAATCGCACCCTATTTTATCGCTTTGGGGCAATGAAGTTGCGGCTTATGAGCAAAAAAATAACAATACATTTCAAAGTATTAACATTGAAAACAGTTGGCAAAATGGGGAACTTTCTAGTCAAGGTCAAGTTACTTGGAAAAGTTTAGAGTATGTCCTACCTGCAGCAGCAGATGGGGATAACAATAGTATCAAGTTGGATGCAGGCAATTTTATTTATTCTGGTTTAACGCGTGATATATATGGCCACTGGGCGCTCAATCAGGCAGAAATACAAACCGCGAATGAAGAGCCCTCGCTCAGTTTAGAACAAGCAACTTTGTCCGTTGGAAAGTTACAATTACCACTTCAACTTCACCAAAGTAAGCTTTGGTTACCACTGCTTAAATTAGGCGGTTATAGTCAAAAAAAAGCTGTAGCCATTCAAGGCCATGGTTTGGTGACTGGAAATTTCGAAATCACACTTCTTCAGGAAAAAATACAACACATATCTTTTGATATTGATGCTACAAATGCTGAGATACAATGGCATCAAGCCTTAAAACCAGCCGATGTAAAGCTATGGTGCTCAGGAAGTGTTTTGTGGGAAAAATCGTCGCAGAAAGTAGAGCAGGCTTTGTTATCACTTCATTTAGGTGATGCATATGCAGCTATTCACCGTCAAGGTTCAATTTGGCAAGCACAAGACCTTGATGTTAATTTCGACCAAATCAATGAAGCAGGCGTGTTATTTCCTGAAGCCATACGGGGTTGGCATGGGGCCATTCAAGGCTCTTTCAATTTTGATAAAAACGAAAAAAATCTTCAACAAAGTGATGTCACCTTGAGCAACTTTGGTTTTAAAAATCACAACATAAGTGGCACCATTAAGAGAGTGGGCAGGTCGTGGCAAAATTCTCAACTTGATTGGGTGTTTGGTAAAAATAATGCCTCTATTTCCACTGACAAGGCAGGGGCTATCAGCATTACAGCTAGCACTATGGATACAAACGGCTTGGCTCTGTTACAATATTTACCGTTAGGTTCTAAAGGTCGCTTTCGTGCCCAGTCTCTTGCCTTACCCTTTGGTACTTTAAAAGATACAACTGCAACATTTACAACCCTTAAACAGGGGGTCGATTTGAAACATTTTAAAAGTACCTTCTACGAAGGTGCTTTGCGAGCAAAAGAAGTCAATATTTCAATGCACGATCATGCATTCAATATAACGGCAAATATGCAGGTGGGTGGCATCCATCTTAATAAATGGAATTGGCTACACAAACAATTTCAAACTCACCTTGAAGGCACTGTGTATGCCACATTAAACCTTAATACGTTTTTTGGCTCTAATAATACCTCCCAACTATTAAATTGGTCAGGCGATGGCGATGTGGTTATCTATAATGGTCGCTGGTTGCTCAAGAATAAAAATATTGAAGCAGACCAGTTCAATTTATCACTTCGGAAACGACAAAAATTCACAGGGAAGTTTAAAATAAAAAGTGGCGAAAAATCAGGGCGTGGGCATATATTAATTGATGAAAACCAACAGGTTTCAGGGCAATTAAGTTGGAAAAAAGAAATTTGGAAACTTGAAAAAACATGGCCTAACATTGAATATAATTCAAATTAGATCTTCATTTTCTATCCCAACCTTACTTTCTTCGTTCAATCACCAAGCTATTCCCCACTTCTTTTTTTGCCAAATGTTTTAATTCAAATAAAATCGATGAAATTTCAAGCCTTGATGCAAAGTTGCCCTTTGCACAAGGAAGTGCAGCCACAGAAAGGCTAGAGAAAGGAAATTCGCAAGTTTCTCCTTGGCGGCTTAATGCTCTAATGCCTCCTTTGAGCCGATCTGCCTCGTCATAAAGGTAGGGCACACTCTTTTCAAAGTCTTTAAGGCATGCGTGTATGCTTTCCTCCCAGTCATCGCGGTTACTAATGAAAACAAAATCATCTCCACCAACATGGCCAATAAAGTCTTGTTCTGCTTTATACTTGCCTAGTAAATCGGCAAGCAAACGAATCATGACATTACCTCGTTCAAATCCATACACATCATTAAAAGCTTTAAAGTTATCCAAATCAAAATAACAGCAAACAAAAGATTTTTGCTGTTGGAGTTGACAGTCTATCTCCGTTTCAATGCTAATATTCCCTGGCAACCCTGTAAGAGGACTACTATGTCTTGCATGATCCACCTGATTTTGCGTTATTTTTTCTAATAGCTCACGAATCGATGCCACACCTAAATAACCAGACTGATCACAAACAGTAATAGGCGTGTATATAAGTTCATCGGGTCTAGCCATCGCTAGCTCGCTCACATCAGTTAATTTGTCCTCTGGTTTTATCACAATGGGTTTATTGTGCATGAAGTTTGCAACTAACTTTTTGTGGTTCAAGCTATGCCCAAAAGCTACAGAAAATGCACGTAACACCGCATCCCTGACAAGAACACCAACAACCTGACCATCATCAACTACTGGAATAGCGCGCAACTTCCCATCGTCTTGGAAACGGCTTAAAACACTTGGAATGGAACAGCGCGATGAACATGGTTCAATATATTTCAAGCTTAATGATGAGACATTCTCCCCACACAATTTTTCCTTTTTACTCTGACATGGTGAAGTGTAAGTTGTTTTATTTTTTAGCTTAGCAGGGAAAAGGTTAGCTGCATCAACCTTAGGTTCTGCCTTAGGTCTTCCTAGCAAATACCCTTGGGCATAATCAATACTTAGGCCACGGACAAAATCTAAATCTGCTTCACTTTCTATGCCTTCAGCAATTACTTTACAATCAATTTCAGATGCTAAATTAACAATCAGTTTCACAAATTCATGTGCTTTTTTATTATTTGGCAGTTCAGAAATATAATATTTATCTAACTTGATATATTCGGGTTCAAGTTCAATCATGAGCCGTAAGTTTGAATAACCAGCGCCTAAATCATCCAGCGCAATGCTAAATCCCATTGCCCTATAATGAGCTACTGCTTGGCTTAACTCATCATAACAGTCTGTGCGGCTGTGCTCCGTCAATTCTAAGATGACCCTTTCGTTTGGAATACCTATTTTTTTTAATAAGCTTAAGGTCTGCCCCGTTTCAAAATCTGGGTCCATCAATGAATATGGGTCAATATTGATGGACAACTGACCACTTAAATTTAAAGCATTAAAGTTTGCAATTGATTTTTCACGACAGACACAGTCCAGCGCATATAAACGGTTATACTTTCTTGCCACCATAAAAAGAGCTTCGGGCATATGTAAATATGATTCTTCCGGCCCTCTAGATAGTGCTTCATAGGCAAAAATTGAGCCATCTTGCAAATTGATAATCGGTTGAAACAAAGTGGTTATCTGTTTCTTCTTTATGAGCTTATCAAGCTCAGGGCAAACGACTTTGGGGTTACACCTTTCACACACTGCTGCGCTATGCTCATCAATATCAACGGATTTTTCCTGGTGATTATTCAACATCAAGCCTCCATGAACAAACATGAATAGCACAAACAATGCCAGTGATACATGTCACACATATGACATTATAAATTTATAGCAAAAACAGTTCAACAGAGCCATTCTCAACACAATAATGTTCTAAGCCCTATTTCTCACTATTTAAAAATAAGGTAATTTTGTTGCACTTAATACTTCTTATAAGGCAAAAATTTTCCACTCATTACAATATGTACTCGATCTCCCATGGGATTGGGTTCGCGGGTAATATCCATAGAAAAATCAATCGCGCTCATAATACCATCGCCAAATTCTTCATGGATCAATTCTTTGATGCTCGTACCATACACATTCACAAGTTCATGAAAGCGGTAGATGAGTGGATCAGTAGGCACTGTAGTGGGAATAGAACCCTTATAAGGTACAACTTGTAGCATCTCGATAGCTTCCGCAGGTAATTCTAGCATTTCACCAACTTTACCAGCGTCTATTACATCTAACGTCATCTGTCCCATAAGGGCTGCGGTAGTCCATTCTTTACTTTGACCTACAGCCATAGCCAAGTCACTCCATTTGAGTTGTTTTTGGCGTTTTTGGGTAAGTATAAGTTGAGTTACTTCGTCTCTGGTCATAGTTTTCTCCTTTTTATATGTTGCGATGAAAATAAAAAATAGCCATCCCCACAAGCTCCTACCGCTGCCCAAAAAGCAATAGCATAATGATGCAAGCAAGAATCAATGAAACGCTTTTCCAGAAAAAAACTGGGCTACGCTCTATCAATGGAGGCTGAGTTTCGTGAAGAAAAGTTTTATTCGGATGTCTTAAATCACACATAAACTCAGAAAGCTGCTCGTAGCGTTTAAATGGGTTGGGATGCACTGCTTTTTTGATAGTTTTATCAATCCAAGCGGGAATTTCTCGTTCGTCATCAAGCACTGACTTATATTTCAATTTTCTTTGAGCTGCCCTTGTTCGCGACTTGGCAACTTCAGCACCATAAGGCAACTTCCCTGAAAGCATTTGATAAGTAATAACGCCCAGCGAAAATAAATCCGAACGACTTGAACTCTCTTCGCCAAGAAAATATTCTGGTGCAGTATATTGTGCAGTACCTAAAATATCTTGCTTAATGATTGGGCTGGCGATTTCCATAATGCCTGCCACACGGGTTGAACCAAAATCGATGATTTTTACCGTGCCTGTTTGGTCAATCATAATATTATTGGGCCTAATATCTTGATGCAGCATTTCAAGCTTGTGAAAAGCCCGCAAACCTTTGGCGATTTGCTCCACAATACCACGCACTGTTTCCACATCAGGTTTAGGGTGGTCAATCATCCACTGCGCCAGTGTTTGCCCATCAATGAATTCGGTCACAACATATAAATAATTGCGTTGGCGCGTTTGTAAACAGGGTTTAAGCACGTGTGCATTGCTTAAGCGCCGTGCCACCCATTCTTCCATCAAAAATTGCTCCAGATAAGCTGGCTCACCTCTTAGATCAACCGATGGTGTTTTGATAATCACTTGTGTTTTTGTTTCCGTATCTACTGCCAAATAAACATGACTGCGGCTACTGCCATGCACTTTCCTGATGATTTCATAACCATCAAAGTGCATGCGGGCATCCAATTCTGGTGGAAATGGTTTTGCCGTGAGCTGTTGCAATACTTCATCTGCACTTTGAATCGGAAGCGCATCAACCCTCACGATTTGGATGGTTAGGTTATCCGTGCTGCCTTGGGCATAAGCTTCATCCAAGATAACTTTTGCTGCTTGGTCCAAATCAGTTTGATAATCTTGGATGGCTGTTGCGATAAATTTCGCTGTAGTGAATTCATAAATACCGTCAGTGGCAAATATAAAGGTATCATCGACTTCAAGTTGTAGTGATTGGTAGTCAATTTCAAGTTGTGGATTAATACCTAAGGCTCGGCTAAGGTAACTTTTATCCTGTGAAATCGAGATTCTATGGTCATCCGTTAATTGTTCTAAGGTTTTATCTTGTAAACGGTAAATACGTGTATCACCAACATGAAAAATATGCGCTGTGGTTGATTTAATCACCATAGCACTAAAGGTGCAGACATAACCCCTATCTTTTTCTTCATAACAATACTGGCTTTGCCGCGTTTGTGCATGTAACCATGAGTTGCTGGCGAGAATCACACGCTCACCCGATTTTTTTACCGACCAAGCATCTGAAGTGCAGTAATAATCATCCAAAAAATCAACAACAGCTGATTCACTGGCCACCTGACTCACATCACTGCTGCTGATACCATCGGCCAGAGCAATGCAGATACCTTTTGAACTTAAGAGAGGTTCCTTGGGTATACAAACACCATGAAAATCCTGATTCATGTCCTTGCGACCTTTATCAGAATCCTGACCTACTGTGATTTTTAATTGACTGGACATTTGTTTATGATGAAAGCGTCTCTGCCCCATAAAAAGGCAGAGACGCTTTACTCCTCAAAATAAATTAGGCGTTACGTTTTGGTGAAGTTCTTACATGTGTACTATACAAAGTAAGCCCAGTAAGAGCCAAACCACCAACTAAATTACCCAAAGCTGTTGGAATTTCATTCCAAAGCATATAATCCATGAATGAAAAACCACCACCCATCATCATTGCCGATGGGAACAAAAACATATTCACCACTGAATGTTCAAAACCCATAAAGAAGAAAAGCATGATTGGCATCCACATCGCTACCACTTTACCCGTCACAGAAGTTGAAACCATCGCACCAACTACACCCAAAGACACCATCCAGTTGCACAACATGCCGCGTACAAAAATGGTTAACCAACCCGAACCACCATGTTCAGCATAACCCAATGTGCGTGCTTCACCAATATGAGCAATTTTCTGTCCTACAGCGCCTGGATCAACAGAGAAAGCAAAGGTGAAAACAATCGCCATCATAAAAGCAGTTGTTAACGCACCTGCAAAGTTACCAACAAAAACCAAGCCCCAGTTTCTTAATACGCCATTAATCGTGACGCCTGGTCGTTTATCAAACCAAGCCAGTGGTGCTAATACAAATACACCTGTGAGCAAATCAAAGCCCATCAAATACAAGATACAAAAGCCAACTGGGAACAAGACAGCACCCAAAATTGCTGACCCTGTAGTCACGGTAATCGTAATGGCAAACACGGCAGCAAGGCCTAAAATGGCTCCCGCCATAAAAGCACGAATTAAAGTGTCTTTGGTTCCCATGAAAATTTTGGATTCGCCAGCATCGACCATCTTTGTTACAAATTCTGAAGGTGCTAAATAGGACATAATACCTTTCCCTCTCTTTTATTTTTTCGGCCGCATAAATACATGCGATCATCATAAAGAGGTATCAGCAACTGGCGTTCCAACTCTAAACATCAAAGAAGAACTACAAACTGTACATTTCCACAAAACTATTTGATTATTTATTAGGCGATTCCGACCTAATATTTAGGCAAGATTATGGATCATCTGATACAGAGAAAATGGTGAATTTGCATACAAAAAAGGCGTGACCAAAGCCACGCCCTAAATAATTTCACATTTAAATAGCATTCAATTATGACGTTATTGCATATCCTCTTCAGGGTTTGAGCTGATTTGATGAATCGCTAAATCTGCACCCATATGTTCATCTTCTTCAGACAATCGAATGCCTATTGTTGCTTTGATGATGCCATAAACAATGAAACCACCTGCAATAGCAATACCTACACCCACGAGCGTACCAATCAGTTGCGACATAAATGCAACTCCGCCTGCGCCACCCAAAGCAGTTGAACCAAAAATACCTGCAGCAATACCACCCCATGCACCACAAACACCATGCAAAGGAATTACACCCAAAACATCATCAATTTTCAATTTGTTTTGCATAAACGTAAAACCATATACAAAGGTGACACCCGCAACGATACCTACCACCAAAGCGCCCATAGGGTGCATCACATCTGAACCCGCACAAACAGCTACCAAGCCTGCCAATGCACCATTATGCACAAACCCAGGGTCATTTTTACCTGCAATAAGTGCAGCAAGTAAACCACCCACCATGGCAAGCAATGAGTTCATCGCCACCAAACCTGATGCACCTTCAGCTGTGCCCGCACTCATCACATTAAAACCAAACCAGCCCACACATAAAACCCATGAACCTAAAGCCAAAAAGGGGATATTTGATGGGAGTATTGCATTGACCTGTCCTAATTTCGAGTAACGCCCCAAACGTGGACCTAATATCATCACCGCACCTAGTGCTAAAAATCCACCCATGGCATGTACAACCACAGAACCTGCAAAATCATGAAAAGCTGCGCCAAAAGAAGCCTCTAACCATGCTTGAAAACCAAAATTACTATTCCAAATTAAACCTTCATAAAATGGATAAATCAGCCCAACCAGTATCACTGTTGCCAGTACATTAGGCCAAAAACGAATGCGCTCAGTGATGCCTCCTGAAATAATCGCAGGAATAGCCGCAGCAAAGGTTAATAAAAAGAAGAAATGCACCATTTTATAACCATTAACGCCGCCTTCTAGAACATTAAGCTCCGCAACTGGAGCAAAAAAGTTAATGCCATAGGCCACAGAGAAACCAATAAAAAAGTAAGCAATAGTAGAAAAACCAAAATCCGTGATCACTCGAATCAGTGCATTCACCTGATTCTTTTTGCGCACAGTGCCTACTTCAAGAAAAGCAAAACCTGCATGCATGGCAAGCACCATCGCGGCACCCATTGTGAGAAAAAAAACATCCATTTTATAATCCTTTATTCATCTATATTATGACTGGTCTGATAGTTAAGAAAGTGCTTCGCTGTCTTCTTCGCCTGTGCGAATACGAATGACGCGTTCAACGGCTGTGACAAAGATTTTTCCGTCACCAATTTTACCTGTGCCTGCAGCGCTTTTAATCGCATCAATCACGGCATCAACTTGATCCGCATTCACGACAATGGATAAGCTTGTTTTAGGAATGAAATCCACTTGGTATTCTGCGCCACGGTAGAGTTCAGTGTGACCTTTTTGCCGCCCGTGACCACGAATCTCTGAAACACTCATGCCTGAAATGCCAATGGCCAACAGTGCATCTTTCACATCATCTAACTTAAAGGGCTTAATTATTGCGGTTACTTGTTTCACATAGCCTCCCATACATCATAAAGATACCAACGATGGCGGAAGCTTATACATCTCTTTGTTGAATGCAAAAAGGGCAAGTGATTGCTCACCTGCCCTTTCGCTATCCTTGGTTTCATTGATTCATGCAAATAGAATGATAACCATATAATTTAGTTATTTTGGCAATGAAACCTCAGACACTACCAATTGAGTTGGATTATTTATTTCCAAACTCAGGGTAAGCTTCAAGTCCACATTCTCCAACGTCCAAACCTTCGTATTCTTCTTCTTCTGAAACACGAATGCCAAACACTGATTTGAGAATAAACCAAACTGCAAAGCTTGTCCCGAAGACCCAAGCGAAGATAACACCAATACCCATGAGCTGTGTGCTTAAAGCTGCATCTGGGTTAGACAAACAAACTGCCAACAAGCCCCATATACCCACAACACCATGCACAGAGATTGCACCAACTGGGTCATCTATTTTGAATTTTCTGTCCATAAAGACAATCGAACCAACCACGATAACACCACCAATGGCACCAATCAAAGTAGCCAATTCAGGAGATGGCGTTAGCGGCTCAGCAGTAATTGATACTAATCCAGCTAATGCACCATTCAATGCCATCGTTAAATCAGCTTTACCAAACCAAAGTCTTGCTAGCAATAATGCTGCAACAACGCCGCCTGCAGCTGCCATATTTGTATTCACAAATACCAAGGCTGTAGCATTGGCTTCAGCAACATCAGAAACTTTAAGCTCAGAGCCACCATTAAAACCAAACCAACCCATCCAAAGGATGAATGTACCCAATGTTGCCATAGGCATATTTGCGCCAGGAATCGCGTTCACAGAGCCATCGTTTCCGTATTTACCTTTACGTGCGCCCAATAACAACACACCAGCCAAAGCTGCCGCAGCACCAGCCATATGAACCACACCAGAACCTGCAAAATCAAGGAATCCAGCTTGATCCAAGAAACCGCCGCCCCATTTCCACATACCTTGTGTTGGGTAGATGACCGCTGTAAATACAATTGCAAAGGCTAAAAATGACCAAAGCTTCATACGTTCAGCAACAGCACCTGATACAATAGACATTGCAGTAGCTACAAACACAACTTGGAAGAAAAAATCTGACAAATTCGAATAATATGGCGCATCATCACCACCAGCCAATACAGCAGCTGCATCGTTATCACCACCCAAGCCAAAACTAAGACCTGGAATCACTGACGAAATCGCATCACCATACATGATGTTATAACCAACAATCATGTACATAATACAAGCAATCGCATACAGCACGATGTTTTTGGTCAAAATTTCAGCTGTATTTTTAGAGCGTACCATGCCTGCTTCTAACATTGAGAAGCCTGCTGCCATCCACATCACAAATGCACCCATCACTAAGAAGTAAAAAGTATCCAGTGCGTATTTTGTTTGGAGAATATCTCCAGCTAATTGTTCCATGATTTATTCTCCCTTAATCCAATGCGTCGGTATTTTCTTCGCCAGTACGGATGCGAATAACTCGCTCCACATCTGAAACAAAGATTTTACCATCGCCAATTTTCCCGCTATTTGCAGCAGTTTTGATTGCCTCAATCACTGCATCCACTTGGTCTGCTTTCACCACAACTGAAACCTCAGTCTTTGGCACAAAATCTACGTTGTATTCAGCACCACGGTATAATTCCGTATGCCCTTTCTGACGGCCATGACCGCGAATTTCACTGACACTCATGCCTGAAACACCAAGTTCAAGTAGCGCATCTTTTACGTCATCAAGCTTAAATGGCTTAATAACCGCTTTAATCATTTTCATAAGCTTCTCCCTTATTTGTGTAAAACATTGTGTGAGCCAGTTGTTGAAACATAAATTTCATCTCTCAACAACCAACTACAATACTTCAAATTTTAAACTCAGTATGCGAAGTTAATACCAGCAACGATTAAGTTTGAATTTGAAGGGCGTTTATTGGTTACCGCATCTTTCCACGTTGGCATAGATATGGTTAAAGATGGCGTTATTGTGATGTCCTTAATAACCATGTCCTTGCTAATTGATAAATCAATATGGCCTAAACCTTTTTTCGTTGTAGGAAACTCATTGATTGCGTTTGCAGTATCAGCTTTACCTAAATAAAGACCTAAGGTTGCACCTAAATCAAAACCTGCTGCATCTGCACCTACACCAAGTGATAAATATGAGCTCTTTTTCCAACCTCCGGTGTCAGAGTTAACCGCGTAATAATATGTCGCTGAAACCGGGCCATAGCCCAAACCAGCATAAACTTCACCTGTATTTGAAACTGCGCTGTTCAAATAAGAATAATAAATATATCCTACTGAATAGCTTAATTTGTCAATTTCACCTGAATAATCCAATGTCCAGTCAAATTCAGTGACACTGTTTGCTCCTGCACCAATAGGTGAGGCAAACCACATGTTGGCAGATAACGCTTTGCCTAACTCAACGCCATAATCTCCTTGTACACTCGTACCTGCATCACCTTGCGCCATACCACGCCATACATATTGACTGTAAATACCGAGATCACCGCTAACATCTGCTGCTTGTGCCGCAGGTGCCATTGTGGTCAAACCCATGCCAACCAATAAAGCCATCGCGTAACTATTTAATTTTTTATTCATCCTAGCCTCCAAAAGCATACTTATATTGCATACTTATATTTCTTATTTTTAAGTTTAACATCCTGTCTATGCTAATACCTATAGCAGCGTACATGCCAAGCTAAAAGTGTTTTAAATCCCCATTTTATCGTAAACTATATTAGAATATGCCTAAAAAATAGGCGGATGCTGATTAATAATTAACCTATTTATTTTGTCGTAAATAAAAAGAACACCTCTAGATTTTTATTCAAACTCATCGTAAAAAAACCAACAATCGACAGTCGATATGCAAACACATAGGCTTGCGACCGTTCGTAATATTGACAATGAATGAGGTATCCCATGAGTGAATCACAAACCATCAATTCTCAAGCATTTTTAGCTTTAGCCGATGGTAGGGTTTTCCATGGTATTGCATTAGGCTCGACTGGACACACTGTTGGCGAAGTCTGCTTTAACACCGCAATGACAGGATACCAAGAGATTCTCACTGATCCTTCATACACTGAACAAATCATCACCTTTACCTATCCCCATATTGGCAACGTTGGCATCAATGAAGCTGACATGGAATCGGATAATATTTCCGTGCGTGGTTTGATTGTTCGCGCTCCCGCTCGCAAAACTTCGAACTACCGCGCTGAACAAAGCCTAGAAACATGGCTCAAAAACAATAATGTCGTCGGCATTGCTGATATCGACACCCGTGCTTTGGTGCGCCACCTGCGCGACAATGGTGCGCAAAATGGTGTGATTGTTTCTGATGATATGTCTGAAACTGATGCCATTGCGCTTGCAAATACTTGGCAGGGCTTGGAAAATAAAGATTTGGTCGGGCAAGTTAGCCAGAAAGATACAACCACATGGCAGCAAGGCACATACCAGCTTGATGATGTGACTTTTGCGACACCCACCATGGAAAAACACGTTATTGCCTTTGATTTTGGCTGCAAGAAAAATATCTACCGCAAACTTTCCGACCGTGGCATCAAAGTATCCATTGTTCCAGCCGATACATCTGCGCAAACTATCCTAGACATGAAACCTGATGGCATCTTTTTATCCAATGGACCAGGTGACCCATCTGCGGTGACTTATGCTGTTGAATCGATTCGTGAACTTATCAAAGCAGATACCCCAATTTTTGGTATCTGCATGGGGCATCAACTACTGTCTCAAGCTCTCGGGCTTAAAACATTCAAGCTCAAGTTTGGTCATCGTGGTGGCAATCACCCCGTTAAAGATTTGACCACTGGTAAAATTGAAATCACCAGCCAAAATCATGGTTTTGCTGTTTCGGATGAAGATGTCCCAAGCACTGTTGAAATCACTCACCGCTCACTCTTTGATAACACTGTTGAAGGTTTGAAAGTGAAAAATAAGTCTATTTTCTCAGTGCAATACCATCCTGAAGCTAGCCCTGGGCCACAAGATGCAGATTATTTATTCGATCGTTTTGCCAACCTCATGCATCCGTAAAGCCTCATCGCAACAACGTTTATTTCGACCCAATATCATGGCGCTGTGCATGTGATTCAGAGCTAAAGGAGGCACAAGCTACATGACCAATAACGACATTTTACGCCGCCTTCGTTATGCATTTGATATTAATGATTTAAACATGATTACACTCTTTAACCTCGCTGGTTTAGAGGTCACACGTGCACAAATCAGTGATTGGCTAAAAAAAGAAGATGATCCTGCGTATATCAATTGCAAAGATGTTGAACTTGCAACTTTTCTTAACGGCTTCATCAATGATAAACGCGGAAAGAAAGATGGGGTTCAACCTCAAGCTGAAAAGAAACTCACCAATAATCTTATTTTTAGAAAGCTACGCATCGCCTTAAATTTAAAAGACGATGTTATCATCAAAATTTTGAGTCAAGTTGGCTACAGCCTGAGTAAACATGAATTAAGCGCCTTCTTCCGCAACCCCGAACATCGCCAATACCGAGAATGTAAAGATCAGATACTACGAAATTTTCTCCATGGTTTACAAGTAACACATCGGCCTGACACCACACCTAAAAAACCTATTTTAGAACAAAAAATCGCACCCGCTAAAACCACACCGCCGCAGAAAAATGAAAAACCCGCATTCCAGTGGAAACAAGACTAAATAGATCACTTTTCACAAAAATTCGCCTTTACAGGAAGCCACATTGAGCCAATTATCGTTTGCGTCACTTCATATACGTCCTGATTTATTAACCAACCTTTCTTCTCTTGGTTATGACACAATGACACCCATTCAGGCTCAAGGTTTGCCATACATTTTAAAAGGGCACGATGTCATTGCTCAAGGTAAAACAGGCTCTGGGAAAACAGCTGCTTTTGGCCTTGGTTTATTAGAACGATTGAATTCAGAACGTTATGAGATTCAATCGTTAGTTCTTTGTCCAACTCGTGAACTTGCAGACCAAGTTGCACAAGAAATTCGAAAGCTCGCCCGCACCATTGGTAATATCAAAGTGTTAACCTTATGTGGTGGTGTGCCCTTCAAGCCTCAGGCTGATTCACTCGAATATGGGGCACATATTATCGTAGGCACACCAGGTCGCATCAAAGATCATTTAAGCAAAGAAACGCTCAAACTAACATCTGTGAATACGTTAGTGCTTGATGAAGCCGACCGCATGTTGGAAATGGGTTTTCAGTCTGCGCTTGATGCCATCGTCGCACAAGTGCCGGCACAAAGGCAAACCCTTTTATTAAGCGCCACATTTCCCGATAAAATAAAAAATATTGCCAAACAAACCATGAATAATCCTGTCACGGTTGAAGTGGAATCAAAACATGACAATACAAGTATCACACAATACTTTTATGAAGTGGCAAGTGATGAAGACCGCTTTACTGCACTTCGCCTTTTACTAAGCGGCCTTAATCCAGAATCCGTGGTTGTCTTTTGTAATACCAAACGTGAAGCCCAGCATATAACTGACAAACTAATCGAAGAGGGTTTTAGCGCTTTGGATTTAACAGGTGACCTTGAACAACGCGATCGCGACCAAACACTGGTTCAGTTTGCCAACAAAAGCATCTCAATTCTTATCGCCACTGATGTTGCCGCACGTGGGTTAGATATTGATAACTTAGATGCCGTCATCAACTATGAACTTGCCCACGATGCTGAATCTCACCTTCATCGTATTGGTCGCACAGGTCGCGCTGGCAGTAAAGGTATTGCCTACTCTTTATTTAGTGTCAAAGATGGTTATAAAATGACTCAGCTTGAAGATTATTTCGAGCAGAGCTTTCAAGCTGGAGCATTGCCTTCCTTGAGCAACTTAGACAAACCTGTACGCAAAGCATTGATGGCTACACTACAAATTGGTGGTGGTAAAAAACAGAAGGTTCGTGCTGGCGATATTCTTGGCGCACTCACTGGAGAGCATGGCATCCAAAGCAAACAAGTCGGGAAAATTCAAATCTTTGATAACTGGGCATATGTCGCAGTAAGCCGAGACATTGTGCAGACTGCTATCAAAAAAATTGATGCTGGCAAAATAAAAGGTCGTTCATTCCGTGTGCGTTTAATTGGTAAATAACTCTATGGTGACGCGATATAACATTGGTTTCGCGGCCTTGCTTTTCGGCCTTTTATATTGGCCGCTTGAAGCCTTAATCCACACCTATATTTTCGAAAGTACGTCATTCTTTAACGCATTTTTTCATCCTGAGAGTAATGAAATTTGGATGCGATTATTGATATCCTTCGCATTTATAACTTTTGGTATTTACGTCAACCGAACTTTGCATCAACAAAGCGAGTTGATTCAAAAGTTACATCACCAACAAACAAGGTCACGCCGTATTATTGAGTCTGCTTACGATGCCTATATTAGTATTGATGCAGAGAATCATATTACTGAGTGGAATACCAAAGCCGAGTCCATCTTCGGCTGGAGCCGCAGCGAAGTTATCGGCAAAGCTTTAACAAACACCATTATACCTGAACGTTTCCGTCAAGCGCATAAGCAAGGCATGGCACGTTATTTAAAAACTGCAAGCGGCCCTTGGTTATACAAAACAGTCACAACCCAAGCCGTAATAAAATCCGGCGCTGAAATAACGATTGAAATGGCTATCACACCACTTTTTGATGGCGTGAACCAAGAGTTTTACACCTTTATTCGCCAAGTGGGTTAAAAAAGGTGCAAAAGTACGGTACTAAATCATACCACACTGCTCTTGAGTGCCATTAAGAATCGCATTCACTTCAGCAGCAAGCGCTGGCACTTGAATCACATAGGGCTGACCAGTAAGTAGCTCAATTTGAGCAACAAAGGCACGCAAGTGATTTCGCGAGCCACATAGTAGGTTATCATATGTAGCGATAATTATTTGATGCGCAGGCAAAACCTGTGCTTTTCTTATATTAATATCACTTATATCGACTTCTTCAACCAAAGCACCTGTCATGAGTGCTGAAAGATTAGTGCTGGTTGCACCTGTGGCTGCAGCAAGCAACGTGTTATACAAAGTTTGCAACTCTGGATTGGTATATGTGTTGGCGCTACCTGTTGATGGGTCTGCAACAGTATAAGTGTTTAGCAACACTAACATCTGCGCTGCATGCTGCGTCTCTGATTTTTGCGAAATTGTTTGGAAGACAGAAAGGCCTTTGTTGTTGAAAATATCCATGTACAAATTTTGCGCTAGCTCTTCTTCTTCGCGCATGTATTGCAGGCCTGAAGTTTCTGCCGTAGTTAAAGGTGTCGCCAAACCTGTATCCGCTGAATTATTAGCCTGATTACCGCCACCGCATGCAGCAAACACCAGTGCTGTAGTGAAAATATAAAATACATTTAACTTTTTCATCAGTGAAGCTCCTTGCCTACAGTGTTTGTGATACAATGCCACCACAAACATTAATTTCGCATTAATATTATTATATAGTGATATTATAATTATAGACAGACTGGCTTACACAGTGAATCCCAAACCATCATATATAATGAAGCGTCGATTTGGAGCCATTGCTTAAAAAGTTTAGAGAACTATTAGGGCAACCTGAAGCTGAAATGACATTAGAATTATCTCTTTGGCTCTAGACTAGCAGATTATCATGGGTAGCCTGATATTATGTTTAGTAACAGTAAGTTAAGTGGTTATAAGGTTAGAAAAATTATTTGGTGTTTTTGTGTGGATGTAAACGCGAGTAAAACAGCCGTTTTATTGAACCATAATCGAAACACAATCAACTATTGGTTTAACATCTTCCAAAAAGTTATTTATGCTAATCAGGAAGCATTGAAGGAAAAATTAGTTGGTAAGGTTGAACTCGATGAATCCTACTTTGGAGCAACAAGACCGCGTGGTTTCCATGGTAAACTTAAACGAGGCAGGGGCACTTTAAAGCAGCCTGTATTTGGTGTATTTGAACGTGATGGGCGAGTGTATACAGAAATCATACCTGATTGTAAGAAGACAACCTTACAGGCTGTTATTAAAGGGAAAGTATCGTTAGAAAGCGTAATTTACAGTGATGGGTGGCGTGGTTATAATGGGTTGGTTGACGTAGGCTATCCCAAACACTTTCGTGTGAACCATGATGCCAATGAGTTTGCACGTGATGGTCATTGTCATATCAATGGAATTGAATCATTTTGGAGTTTCACCAAACGTAGGCTAGCAAAATTTAATGGTGTTAAAGTGAACTTTGAACTACACTTAAAAGAATGCGAATGGCGATGGAAGAAAGATACCGATGTTTTTGCCCAAGAGCTGTGGGAAATGATTTAAAATAAATAGCTCTGCTAGTCTAGAGCCTCTCTTTTTAAATATGCTAGTTACGAGCAAGATTTACGACGCCACCACTTAAGCTTCTAAATGTTTGGTGTTATAACCAGCCTGCGCATTCTTGTTCAACTAACTTGCTGAGCACATCAACATGCTCATCACTATCATTAAGCGCAGGAATATAGCGTAAATTTTTGCCGCCTGCTTCGATGAAATAACCACGGTTTTCAACTTTAATTTCTTCCAACGTTTCTAGGCAATCCACAGCAAAACCAGGGCAGATTACAGCCACATCTTTGATGCCTTCTTTTCCCCAATCTTTCAACTGTGCTGCGGTGTATGGCTTGAGCCATTCTTCGCGACCAAAAATAGACTGGAAGGTAAGCAGCCATTGATCTTCTTTTAAATCCAAAGCCTCAGCCAATAAACGCGCAGTAATTCGGCAATGGCATGAGTAAGGGTCACCTTGGGTAAAGTAACGTTTCGGTATGCCGTGAAACGACATCATTAGCTTTTCAGACTTGCCATGTGTTTGCCAATGCTCATGCACCGAGTTTGCCAAGGCTTGAATATAACTTGGGTCATCATAATAAGTTGTAACCACGCGTAAATCAGGCACTCGTCGCCATGTTTTGAGCACATCAAATACAGCATCAGTCACCGCGGCAGTAGTGCTGCCTGAATATTGCGGATACATCGGCAATACCATGATCTTTTTACACCCTTTATCACGCAAGCGGCCAAGCGCATCATCAATCGCAGGGTTACCATATGTCATCGCCAGCTCTAGGTGCACAGCATCACCATGACTTTGTTGAAGCTTCATGTTTAACTTATCGATTAACTTTGTTGAATGCATCATCAGCGGCGAACCTTCATCTGTCCAAACCGATTCATAAGCATGGGCTGATTTTTTCGGGCGAAGATTGAGGATGACCACATTCAAGGCAAACCACCACACCAAACGATTGGCTTCTACTACCCGTGGATCACCTAAAAATTGCTTTAAATACCTGCGAAGTGCTGATGGTGTAGGGGCATCAGGTGTACCCAAATTAACCAATAACACGCCAACATCTGTCTGTTTTGTATGTTTTTCGCCTTGTTTTGCTGTAAAAATCATAAAACTATTTTATCCCTTTCCAAGTTCGCGCTTTGATAATGTTTAAAGCAGCTGTAAAAATACTATTTGAAAGCTTGACTGATTTACCAGCACCCAGCAAGAGCCAGTCTTTAGGTTGCGTTGCTGAAGGGTTCAACAGCAATGGCAAATGCTCTGCCTCAGTTACAATATGTGTTGCATCTTGTTCTTTATCCAAGGTTTTTAATACTGATTTCAAATAAATGTTCCGCGTGGCAATGGTCGGCATGTCTTTCAAGCTTAGCTCAGCACTTAAATCAGCAGCATCAGTTTTGCCCCAAAACCATAAACCATGCATAGCCACACCTGAGTTATTATGAATTGGTTGCTGATGTAATGACATTTGAATTTCAGAAGCTAAACGCATCCAATGCCCTGCATCTTCGCCTTTAGGAAGCTTGTCAGGCAATGATGCGCCTGAAACCTCTGCAAACTCTACAGTATTCACATCCCAACTGCGATTACATGACAATAGTAATGTATCATCAATGACATGTAGCTCTAATCCATCACTGCTTAACAATGGGTTTAAAATAGTACACATCTGCTGGGCATGATTTGTATCCCAATCCAGCATTGAATCTGGCATCACACGCAACATTGATCGGGTTAAACGTGCATGATAAGGCGATGCAACCCAATACTGTTTACTCTGCTGAGGCAGCTCATCTGCTAATGAAGCTAATAATGCGGCTGGTGTACATTGCATACATCTTGCCAACCATGCCAGTGGTGTAACATCACTAGCTGTAGACCAGACTTGCTTCATTTTCAGCAATTTTTTTTCATATGCAGACAAAGCAGGATTTAAAAATATTTTCCCATCCAATTCAAAAAATGCATCTGTGATGACCACTTGTTTTGTCATGAAAATACTCGCATCAAACCCGCAACTTTATGTTCAGTTTCTGCCTCTTCGTGTTCGGCAACAGAGTCTGCAACAATACCTGCCCCTGCAGCCCAATGAAGCTTATCTTGCCAATGCCAAAATGTGCGAATTAAAATATTTACATCCACCGAACCATTCCATGCCACGTAACCTATACCGCCTGTGTAAGGACCCCGTGCTTGTGGTTCCAATTCATGAATAATTTCCATGCAACGCACTTTCGGACAACCTGTAATAGTGCCACCAGGAAACACCGCTTGCAGCACGTCCAACATATCATAATTTTGTTTTAATTTACCAATCACGTTGGAAACAATATGTTGTACCGTAGTATATTTTTCAATCACCATACATTCATCAACCAATATACTTCCCGGCTCACATACGCGCCCTAAATCATTACGCACCAAATCAAGTAGCATAATATGTTCAGAACGTTCTTTTTCAGACAATAATAGTTCATCTGAAAGCAAGTCATCTTCTTCGCCCTCGCTGCGTTTTCTTGTGCCTGCAATGGGCCTTGCCGAAACTTGACCTGATATATCTATCGAAAAGAGTCGCTCAGGTGATGCCGATATGATGGTTAACCCATCGGTACGCACAAACGATGCAAAAGGTGCTGGGTTTACTGCCCTAAGTTTTGCATAAAGTGATAGTAATTGTTGTTCCTCAAAAGGAGTTTCCCAAAATCGCGCAATATTGGCTTGAAAAACATCACCTTGTTTGATGTATTCACGCACCTGCTCAACGGCACCTTGATAGCCTGAGTTAAACTGCGAATTAGCATTTGAATCAGGCTGCGTCACCTCCTGTTCGCCCTTAAATACAGAAGTCTTTTTCTTGTTTCCTGCGGCAACCAAGGAGGTAAGTTTATCCAATTCAACTTCAGATTGTGTTGAGGACAAGTAGATTTTCTTTTTTGTGGCATCAAAACAAATACACCAATTTGGTTGATGTCGCCAAATTAAACCGCCAGCCACCAATGTTTTAGGCTTAGGAAGTGTTTCAAAAAGGTTACCTACTTCATAAGCAATGTAGAAAATATGATGCAAGGTTGGGTACTTAATATGCGTGTTTTTCTTCAGCTCATCTTTCCAACTTGAGAAAAAAGACTGCGCATCTGCTGCATCTTTTAGCCATAGTGATTGCCCTGCTGAAGAAACAATAAACTGCTTTCCTGAACCTTTAGGGTCTTCAAGTAAGGCTGTACAGAGAGGTGAGTGTGATTGCAAAAAATCATGGGCTGCATCAGCATCAAGTGCTGTTACATCTAATGTTCGTGTATAAAGAGTGTGTTCTGGTTTTATTTGAATTTTCTGACGATAACTGATGCGTTTGTTCCACCAAAACCGAAAGAGTTTGAAATCGCAATATCAATATCAACTTCACGTGCCGTGTGCGGTACATAATCAAGGTCGCAACCTTCACTTGGGTTTTCCAAGTTAATGGTTGGTGGCACAATACCATGGTGAACAGCAAGCACTGAAAAAGCAGCTTCAATACCGCCAGCAGCACCCAATAAATGTCCAGTCATTGATTTTGAAGAAGATACCATCAATTTCTTAGCATGGTCACCAAAAGTATTTTTAATACCTTGGGTTTCACATAAATCACCCATTGGTGTTGAAGTGCCATGTGCATTGATATAATCCACTTCTTCAGGGTTAATTTTAGCGCCATCAAGGGCAGCTTGCATACAACGACCACCACCCTCACCTTCTGGTGCTGGTGAAGTCATATGGTAAGCATCACCTGACATACCATAACCCACAACTTCGGCTAAAATATTGGCACCACGATTTTGTGCTGATTCAAGTGATTCTAAAACAAGAACCCCTGCACCTTCACCCATGACAAAACCATCACGGTCGGCATCCCAAGGTCGCGAAGCAGCTTCGGGATCTTCATTGCGTGTCGAAAGTGCACGTGCAGCAGAAAAACCTCCAACAGCAAGCTCACAAACACAAGCCTCAGAGCCACCTGCCATCATGGCGTCGGCATCGCCTCTGGCAATGATTTCAAATGCATCACCAATGGCGTGTGTACCTGTTGCACAGGCTGTAACAGTTGCCGTATTAGGGCCTTTTGCGCCCGTCATCATTGATACCCAACCTGAAACCATATTAATAATGGTCATAGGGATGAAAAAAGGTGAAATTTTACGAGCCCCACCCTTTTCATACGCACGCATTGTTTTTTCAATCGCTGGCATTCCACCAATACCCGAACCAATCACAACACCAACACGTTCTGCATTTGCATCCGTGATTTCTAGTCCTGATTGCTCAAGTGCCATGCTTGCAGCAGCAATACCAAAATGAATAAATCTATCCATTTTGCGTGCATCTTTTTTATTGATAAACGCATCCACATCAAAATCTTTAACTTCCCCAGCAATTGTGCAAGGCATTGCGACTGCTTCCGCATCAAAGTGCGTAATACGAGCAATTCCTGACTTACCTGCTATGAGGTTATTCCATGATTTGTCTGTGCCTGTACCAAGTGGGGTCACTAGACCCACACCCGTTACAACAACGCGTTTAGTCATAATTAGTCTGCCTTAGCAGCGATGTAGTCAATAGCGTTTTGAACGCTTTGGATGCCTTCAGCATCGTCATCTGGAATTTCTACACCAAATTCTTCTTCAAAAGCCATTACAAGCTCTACTGTATCCAATGAATCAGCGCCCAAGTCATCAACAAAAGATGAATCCGAGTTGATTTCACTTTCATCAACATTAAGTTGATCGGCTACAATTTTAATAATCTTCGCTTCAATTTCTGCAGACATATACGTCCTCCCAGTTGAAATTAGAACCGCCTTCTAACGTGAGGTTTCACGTTTGGCAAGTTCCTGCATTACTTTTTTTTACCTTTACTTCAAAAAACAGTGCGACCTCTAATTTGATCGTCTGTTTACATATACATACCACCATTTACATGCAGCACTTGTCCTGAGATATATGAGCCACCATCCCCTGCTAAAAACAAAACTGCCGCAGCGATATCTTCTGGAGAACCTAAACGACCCAATGGAATACGTGTTTCAAGTGACTTTTTAGCATCATCACCCAATTCATCAGTCATCGCTGTGGCGATAAAACCTGGGGCAATCGCATTTACTGTGATGCCTCGCGAACCTACTTCCTGTGCCAAAGAACGTGTCATAGCATCAATGCCACCCTTAGAAGCACAATAATTCAATTGTCCAGGGTTACCCATAGATGCGACCACCGATGAGATGTTAATAATACGACCCGAACGTGCCTTCATCATCGGTTTTAGTACCGCCTGTGAAGCATAAAACACCGATGATAAATTGGTATCAATCACAGCTTGCCAATCTTCAGTCTTCATGCGCATAGCAAGACCATCTTTGGTAATACCCGCATTATTCACCAACACATCAAGGCGGCCAAAATGTTTTACAGTATCTTGCACAAAAGCTTTGACGGCTTCACCATCAGTCACATCTACAACCACAGGCATCACTTCAACACCCAAGGTACGCAATTTATCCGCTGAGGCATTTACTGTTGCTTCACGTGTGGCACAAATAGCCAAATTATAGCCTGCTTTTGCCAAGCCTTCTGCCACTGCAAAACCAATACCTCGGCTTGCTCCTGTTACAATCGCTACTTTTTGTTCACTCATGCCACATCCCCTGTTTCAGAAATTGCTTTGTCCATCAACGCTGAGTCAAAAACAGATGCAACCAGCATCTCTTTATTTATGCGTCTAACCAACCCTGCCAACACTTTGCCTGGCCCCATCTCTACCGTATGAGAAACGCCTTGCGCGCTTAGCTGCTGAATCGTTTCAGTCCAACGCACAGGTGAAACCAATTGCTCAACCAAGGCTTGACGAATATCTGCTGTTTCAGTTAATACCGTTGCCCGCGCATTGCTCCACACCGGACATGTCGGCGTATTCACTGTAACGCCAGATAGTTTATCCTGCATTGCATCTGCTGCGGCTTGCATCAAAGGTGTATGCGATGGTGCGCTCACTGCCAAAGGCAACGCACGTTTCGCCCCAGCTTCTTTTGCCAACACCATTAGTCGTTCGGTAGCCGCAACATGACCGGCGACAACCAACTGACCTGGGCAATTAAAGTTTGCGGCCCACACTTGCGATTTTTCATCCGATGCTTGTGCACACAGTTTAACAACCTGCTCATCATCCAAACCAATAATCGCTGCCATTTTACCCACACCAGCAGGCACGGCTTGTGTCATCACTTGACCACGAAAGGCAACCAAAGAGACGGCATCTGAAAAATTCAAAGCCCCTGCTGCAACCAAAGCAGAATATTCACCCAAACTATGCCCAGCTACCTGCGCTGGTGCTGAGCCGCCACGCGCTTGCCATAAGCGCAACAGAGCGATTGAAGCTGTAAGTAATGCTGGTTGTGTATAAATGGTTTGATCGAGCTTGGCTTCGGCATCTTCAAGCACCAATGCCGACATATCATAAGCCAGCACATCAGAAGCTTCTGCAAATGTATCTGTCACAACTTTTTCTGATGCTAGCAAATCAGCCAGCATACCTTTGGATTGTGAACCCTGACCAGGAAATAAAAAAACAACGTTAGAACTCAAAAAAACTCTCCTTATTCAATTAAAGAATTACAATTTCGATACATCATGTTGGACAAATGTTCAGATTGCTACTGTTTATTCGAAAACAACAAACTAACAAATCAATCGGGCAACCAATAGTGCTATGAATACTTATTTAGACCAACGGAGAAGGTTTGCACCCCATGCAAAACCACCACCAAATGCTTCCAAGAGCACGAGCTGCCCTTTTTCAAGTTTACCTTCTCGGTATACGTCATTGAGCGCCAACGGTACACTAGCAGCCGATGTGTTGGCATGTTTAGCCACTGTTAAAGCAACTTGATCCAGACTCAAATTCAGTTTTTTTGCCGTTGCATTTAAAATGCGAATATTAGCTTGATGTGGAACCAGCCAATCTAAGTCGTCTTGCTTGATTTCATGTTTGTTCAGCAGCTCATGCACTACTTCGCCCAGCTTGGTGACAGCAAAACGGAAAACTTCGTTGCCTTTCATTTCAACAGCCGCCACACCTGCTGCATCTATATTCATATCCAATCTATCATTATGCGGACTGGCACCAGGATGGGCATGTTTGGCCATTAATAAATCACGATGAGAGCCATCACAATGCAATACTGAACCCATCAGACCAAAATCATCTTCTTTATATTCAAGCACAACTGCACCTGCGCCATCACCAAACAACACACAGGTATTACGATCGGTCCAATCTAGGATACGGCTCATAGATTCTGCACCAATAAGCAACACACGCTTAAACATACCGCCACGCATCATGCCATCAACTTGCGCCAAACCATAAACGAAACCAGAACAAACAGCTTGGATATCCCATGCAGGAAAATCTTTACCGCCCAATTTGTGTTGCACCATACTGGCTGTTGATGGAAAAATCATATCAGGCGTAGTTGTTGCCACAACAATCGCATCAATATCATCAATGGAAAGGCCTGCATCTTGCAAAGCTTGTTTGGCAGCTTGTGTTGCTAAATCTGAGGTGTATTGATCTTTGGCAATAATATGACGTTGGGTAATGCCTGTGCGTTCACGAATCCAAGCGTCAGATGTATCCACAACTTTTGCTAGATCATCATTGCTCATCACATGTTCGGGTAAATAACCGCCAACACCAACGATGTGGGTATTAAAACTCATACTGATGCCTCTACCATGGTATTCATAGCTTCAATGGTGCGCGCTATCAAATCCGCTTCCACTTCGCGCTGTGCCACATCAATGGCACAAGCATAAGCATGTGCATCTGCGCCACCATGGCTTTTCACCACAATGCCATTTAAACCCAGCAAAGGTGCGCCATTATGTTCGCTTGGATGCAATGCGTTTTTCACGCGTTTTAATGCTTTCCTGGCTAAAAGAGCGCCTGTTTTTGCAACAAGCGTTGAAGTGAGCTCTTGCTTGATGGTGCCTAACATCAAATTGGCTAGACCTTCCATGGTTTTTAAGGACACATTGCCAACAAAACCATCACACACCACAACATCCACTTTATCTGAAAACAGGTCGGTACCTTCTACATTGCCGATAAAATTCAAACTTGATTCGCGAAGACGCGCAGCAGCCACTTTAATTACATCCGTGCCTTTGGTTTCTTCACTGCCAATATTTAATAAACCAACACGTGGTGATTCAACACCTTCAGCAGCTTGCAAATAACAACTTCCCATTACGGCAAATTGCACCAAATGTTCCGATGAACAATCCACATTTGCACCGATATCTAAAAAGAAAGTGCCACCATCAACAGCAGGAATCATAGAAGCAATTGCAGGGCGATCAATGCCAGGTAATGTTTTTAAAATTAATTTAGAAATCGCCATCAATGCGCCAGTATTACCAGCACTTACCATCGCATCCCAATCACCATCACGCACAGCTCGTGCCGCAACATGTATCGATGACTGTTTTTTGCGGCGCACAGCTACAGCCGGCGCATCACACATCTCAATCACTTCTGTTGCGGGCACAATCTCAACAAGATTTTCAAGCCCACGCGCTTTTAGCGCTGGCTCAAGAACTTCTACCAAGCCACAAACGCCAAACTTCGCCTTCTTAGAAGACGAAGTTAATGTTTGTTTTAATGCGTCAAGTACGACACCCGGGGCACCATCGCCACCATGTCCATCAAGAAGAATGCGTGCTAAACCCTGCTCAGAGGGCACCATAGCGTTTGGCATTAAGCTTCCGCTTTAGCCACAACCTCACGGCCTTTATAATGACCACAACTTTGACAAGCGTAATGCTGACGGTGCATTTCACCGCACTCAGTGCATTCACTCATGCCAGAAAGTTTAATTGTGTCGTGTGAACGACGCATATTACGTTTTGACGCGCTGGTTTTTCTCTTTGGTACAGCCATTTCATACTCCTTCGTTCTCGCAATGCCCTTATCTCAAAAATGGCACTGCAATGAATCTATTTACGCTTCCGCGTACTTCAAACTTGATTCGGGCGCAGCCTATCAGAACAAACCCCGTCCAGCACCAAACAATCAGGTGCCAAACAATCAAGCGTCAAACTTAAAACCTTTCAACGCTGCAAAAGCGTTTTCTTTTACTTTGCCGTGGCAATCACATGTACCGTGATTCAAATCAACACCACACTGCAAACACAAACCTTTACAGTCTTCTGAACAAACCACCATCGGTTGCCATGCCAACCAAAACTGCTCACGCAATACATCCAGCATATTCAGCTCACCAGGTGGCGAAAGCACTTCCTGCTCACAAGATTCTGCACTCAACTCTTCTTCTGGCGACTTCTCTTGTTCAGGGCTTCCCAAAACAAATTCAACACGCACATCGCTCTGCATATCATGGGCAAACGCACAGTTGCAACGCCCACATCGGCGCGGCACTTTCATCTGCCATGAGCCTGCCAAAACAAACTGTCCGGCAAGCGGTTCAATGCCACCTTTCCAATGCATATCACTAAACATCGGTGATTGTACATCCATTTCAGCAAAACTTTCATCTGCCAACAACGCCAAAGGAACCATCTCATCCCATTGTCGACCTGATTTCGCAAGCCCTTGAAGTGTAAGATTAAATTTATCTTTATGAGACACTATCAGACCCCTAGATTCAACAATATATCACATCAAAAGCAATGAAAAAGAGCGCGCATTATGTATTTATCGACCTTAGGGTCAAGTATTCTAACCATAGCATTAATTTAAGTTGAATTTATTTCACATTATGAAAAAAACATGTGTGTGAGGTTTGAAAATTCACTCTATAGGCTTTGGTAGAGGGAAATACTGGCACAAGACCTTTGTTCTCAGGGAATATCTATATTGGGTAAATTTCTGAACTACAGGCTCATCATCAATGTTTCTATGAGGGCTATTAACCAACCCTTGTGAGGGTCCGGTCACATTTTTAATTTCTTTATTTATTACCTCTGTCTTATTGTTAAATAACCCTTGATGAACTTTATCCTCACCATTCATAGCATCGGAATCAATATAATCAACAGTCGCATTCCCTGTCTTAGATTCTTTCTGATATACATTAACAGCTTTCGTAACATTTGCAGGAATCGAAGCGTCATCTCCGAAGGGCTCTATACTATCAATTTGGACAGTAATAACATTTCCAACCCCTCTGTCATTTAGCTCTTCGGCCACGTCCTGAACATCACCTCCTCCCGCGCTATGCCCCTGTAAAATAATTTGTTCACCTTGTTCATAGTCTTTCATAATTGATTCAACAACAGCTTCTGGCTGACTAGAATCATATATTTTCACTTTAGTTTCTGGGTCTAGGGATTTAACTTCACGTGGCAAGCTGACGAGTGAAGTATCGAACTCTTCACTCTTGATATTTGCAATTTCCTTCTCAATATACTGCTTGAGAAGCTCTCCTTTATCTTTTTCTGGAAGGTTAGTATTATCCAACTCTTCCTTCTTTTTGCTATATTTATAATTGATAGCATTTACAAACTTGCCCTCATATTCATTCAAGTCATCTCCTTTAAAAGGAAGACTAAAATGAGGGTCAGATACTTTCTTGGGAAAGGTGCTGTCAAACTATTGCTTTACGTAAAAATAGAAGCCCTTTTTCTACACAACATTACTTAATACTATGCGGAACAGGTAAATTTAGGCCTGTTGAATTTTTCATCAGCAGTTGTTTCACTATGCCTGCATTACCCATCGCCTTCATGCCTAAGCCGCGCAACTTCACCCAAGCTGGCCACTGCGCAGCAAATGTTTGATGCAAAGCTTCCATGCTTACCATCGTTGCCAACACATCAGGCATACGCAGCTTGAGATAACGATTTAACACTGACATATCGCCCCAGTCTTCATCAAATTTATGCGCATCCACAATCTCTTGCGCCAAGACCATGGCATCGCGCAAACCAAGGTTTACACCTAAACCTGCCAAAGGGTGAATCGAATGTGCGGCATCACCAATCAAAGCCAGACGCGATCGCACAATATGCCTTGCTAATTGTGCTTGCAGTGGGAATGCCGCGCGTTGCCCTACTTCCACAATACCACCAAGCAAACCACCAAGATTCAAATCCAGTTCATCCTTAAAATCTTCATCTGAAAGCGATAAAAGCTCAGCTGCCCTTTCATTGGAAGCGCTCCACACAATCGAACACACATCACCTTGCATAGGCAGCAATGCCAAAGGGCCTGTGGTGAGAAAACGCTGAAAAGCTGTGTTTTGATGCGAAAACCGTGGTTTCACTGTCGCCACAATGCCTTTTTGCCCATAATCACGTTGGAAAACATCAATTTCAGCTTGTTCACGCAACCAAGAACGCGCGCCATCTGCACCCACAATCAGTGGTGTGGACAAACAACGTCCACTTTCAAGCTTCACTTCAACACCAGCCTTTTTCCAAACCACTGATTCCACCACTTCAGGGCATAACATTTCAACATCGGCACTCTCTTTCAGTGTTTGTTTAAATGCAGCAACCAACTCGGAATTTTCAAGCAAATAACCCAAGGTATCTTTTTTGATTTCAGCAGCTTCAAAGCGAATCCCACCTTGCTCTTGGCCATCCCAAATCAACATCGATGACATCGCACCTGCTTTGTCTTCAAGATGCTGCCAAACACCTAAACTTTGCAAAGTTTGAACATTACCTTGCACAATTGCAGAAACACGACAATCGCGACCCAACGACTGCACAATCTCTGCTTCGGCGCGTTCAACCACGACAATATGCAAACCACTATGCCGCAAAGCAGTCGCAAGCATCAAACCCACCATACCACCACCAACAATCACCAAGTCGACATATTCATAGTGCTCACTGTGATGAGAAGCTGGGCTTTGTTTTGTTCTTGTTACACTTTTTGTTTGCCTGGTCGTTGCTGCTTGCTGTGTCGCTCCTACTTTTTTCCCACTCATACCTGCACACCTTTCAACTGCGCTAGACCTGCGGCCTGCTGCAACAATATTTGCTTTAAAGATGGGCTTGTTTGCATCATGTTCAGCCCCTGCCCGCGCAGCCAACGTGTCGGCATGATGGTTGAGCCAAATGTTTCAAGCACACCTTCGGTAAAACCTGCAACAGCCAACGTGTCTAACCTGCGCCGCTCTGCATACGTTTGTGCCACCAGAGAAGAACTTAAATTTTCTTTCGCCCAGTCTTGTTGCAGGACATCTGCCAACACTGCAACATCACGAAGACCTAAGTTCATGCCTTGCCCAGCAATAGGATGAATGGTGTGTGCAGCATTGCCTACCAAAGCAAGCCCTGCCTGCGCAAAAGATTTGGCAAGCCTAAGCTCCAAAGGAAAACTTGCCCGTTCGCCAATGCCTTTAAAAGCACCTGTTCTTTCAAGAACGCTTTGCCCCACTTCTTGTTCAAGCTTGTCTAAAAAAGATTGGTCATCAAGCCTTAATAGCTGCACACCATCACGCGGCGCAACCGACCAAACCAAAGAAAAACGGTCATCTGCTAAAGGTAACAATGCCAAAGGCCCTTGCGCTTTAAAACATTCATACGCCACATGCCCATGACCTTGTTCAGCAGTAATCGAAGCAACAATGCCCATGCGATTATGATCCCAGCCAAATGTTTCAATACCCGCTAATTTACGTATCTGGCTAGGGGTTCCATCCGCACCAACCAATAGTTGTGCTTTGATTCTTTGTTTGCCTTGTTCTGTTTGGATAGCAAGCGAAACGCCTGTTTCTGAATGTTCAAAACCCAAACATGTTGCAGGACATAACATCTCAACCTGATTATTTTCCACATGACTTTCCAAAGCTTGTTGGATGGGTTGTAATACATGCCTAATTTCACACACATAACCCAAAGCATCGGCATTGATTTCTGTGTGTGACATATCCATGGTGTTTGTACCGTTTAAACCCGTTTCAGCATCAGGTTCAAGCACAACAATATCTTTAATGTGCCCCGCGCCATGCGCCAAAACAGCATCCCACACACCCAAAGCTTTTAAATAGCGTGATGATCCTTCAGAAAGCGCAATCACCCGCTCAGGGTCGGTTGCTTCAAATAATGGTGATTTCATGTCCAACAAAGCAACGTGATAATGAAGTTGCGCCAAACGCAAAGCCAAGGCACTGCCAATCACCCCTGCACCAACAATCACCACATCATATTTATTTATTTTTTGAGCCATATTCCCTTCCAATTTCCAGCACTAAAAAGGAACTGTAAGCTTAGATTCATTGCCAGTCTACGATTGTAAGCTAGAAAATAAGTCGAATTACACTATAGTTTGGCCATGGCAATTATAGGAATAGGCGTGGATCGCATTGCAATTCGACGCATCAAACGATCAGTAGACCGCTTTGGTCAAGCATTTATCCAGCGTATTTATTTAGAAAATGAATATGTATTGGCACAACAGCGTGGCATATATCGTAGGCTTGCAATGTTTTTTGCTGCGAAAGAAGCCGTTGCTAAAGCGTTAGGTACTGGTTTTATTGGTTTTGCCATGAAAGATATTGAAGTGACCTATTTGGCAAGCGGAAAACCTGAAATTACACTGCATGGTTATGCTAAAAAAACGGCAAAGAAACTAGGCATCAAGCATATTCACCTTTCTCTCACCGATGACGATGGCACTGCTATGGCTTTTGTAACCGCAGAATCTAAACTCTAAAATAGCTTAACTTTGAGGTTCGTTTGAGTTTGGTTTCTCTTCCTCACTCACACTTGGAATATCCAACTCCAAACCAAATGAATTCTGACCTTGCACCTCAACGTCAGCCTGCTCTTTTTGCTCTTCATCTTCCTCATTTTCTAAAACAGAAAAATCCAACTCAAAACTTGGCTCTAAAGTATCTTCTGTTGAATCTGAAGCTTCACCCTCATGCTCAGATTCAGCACTTTGTTCATATTCATCTTTTAAATATTGTGGTATATTAAAAATTACAGTTTCATCCAAAACATCATCTTCACGCTGACTAATACTTGCTGTTGCTTGGCTTGTCGGTGTGTCTGTTGCATCCACTTCATTTTTCATCACCATAAAATCTTCCATGGATAATCCGCTAATGTCAGTTTGTGATAAATCCAACTCGTCTTCCGAAATACCTGCAACTTGATTCAAAAGCTGCTTATTCATCTTTTCAACTTCTTCTTCTACGACTTTCCCTGTGAAACTAATGATTTTCTGGTCTTGTAAAACCTGCCAAATCTCTTCATCAAAAAATGAACACAAACGATTCCACTCACTGTTTTCGTACACTTGAAACAGGTTAAGTAATGTTAAGTTCCGCCCAACAATATCACCTTCGCCATGCAGCTTTTGAACCAATAACGCTTGCGTTCTTGGGCGCTCACAATCTTCTCGGCTCATGTTGGCATAATACTCTTCAGCGCGCTGCCACTCTTTTTTGTGAATCATTTCTTCAAAACCCAAAGCATCACTGATTGGCTTAACTTGTTCTTCTTTAAGTATACTTCTGGTCGGCTGTTTAGTAACACCATTAATATTTTCATCATGGTTATCAATAGCTAAATCATCTCTACCAATCGCTTTATCTTGGGCTTGAATACTCTCTTTTTCTTCGCTGTTTTCGATCTTAGATGAGTCATGCTGTTTAGAAGGTATATACTCTTCAAACTGTGAATAAAATTGAAGGTCAGGTTTAGCGTACGTTTCTGTCTCTACTTGCGAGGCTGGTGTGGAAAAAACTTGCTGCTGTGCACTTTTCTTTTGCGCCTCAAGTAACTTATTTTGCCACATCATCATTTGTTTTCGATAAAAATACCCTGCAAACAACAGTACATTCAAAACAAGTAGTATGATAAAACCAATCCACCCATAATTTGTTTCACTTTTTGACTCACCTACCATCGCCCCTTTTGTCTGGGCTCCTATTTCGTCAAATCCTAAAGCTGTTAGCGCATCAATTTTTTGATGAAGCTGTGATACCTCTGCTGCCAGTGAGTCCAGCTTGCCACCAAGACCATCCATGCGTAAATCTGTAGCCATCGCTTGTGCATACAAAGGCTCTAGCTTTTCAAGGCGCTTTAGCATCAAGGCATCAGCAATAGGATTTTCAGCTGTTTCATTCAGCCCCAAAGAAATCCTGCCATGAAACACTGATTTTTGTTGTGTAGCTTCTATTTTTTTATTTTTATCCTTATTTTCACTTGGCGTCACCCGTTTTTTAGCAGTTCTTTTCGCTGGTGATGCCAACATGCCTTTAAGCTGACTTGCTTGCTCCGATGCTAAAAAACCCTTCACTTCTTCACCGCTAGGCACGCGCAAGAAACTACCTTTTTTTAGTTGGTTAATATTTTTTTGATTAAAGGCTTCTGGGTTCTTCGCAAATAAAGCCAGCATAATTTGATGGTTAGACCAGCGTTTATCCCTGCGTAAGCGATATGCAATTTCACTCAAACTATCACCGTATTGCACTGGACCATAACTATCCCGCCTAGCCCAGCCTGAATTTAGACTCATTTTCGACTGAATATTTGGCATATTTTTCATGTTTGGTTCCGAAAAAGAAACTTTTGAATCAGCAGTATTTATCCATGTTTTTTCCTTCTTCACTGGCACATTAGGCAGAGCATCTAAAAAAAACTGAACTTTTTTATAAAAAATCCCTCTGCCGCGTTGTACTTTCAACACAATAACCAGAATCGTTTCATCAATTGCATAAGTGGAGCTTACAACTGCAACAGGTGATGCTGACTCTGGTTTCTCAACATCAAGACGCAGAGAATAATATGATTGTGGCAAAAGCTGTTCTAAAATTTTGTATTCATGAGGGGAAGCCAATGCAACATTACTCTGAGCCAACTTTTCGCCGTCAGCCAAAACCAGTGGAATGTGAATATTCAAAGGTTCGCCCAAGTGACTGTGCAACTTTGCTTGTTCAAAACCTACGGCAAAAATGTCAGTTGCAAAAAAGGTCAGCAAAACAATTAGGAAAGCATGATTAAACATTGGGCGCATCATAGCGAAATAACCAAGACAAGCTATCGTTTAAATACGAAGTTTTCCTTTAAAAACGAGCTTATAACACCATATAAAAATAATACTTGCGATAATTGTCACCACTCAACTTTCTGGTGCAAATAAAATCAAAAAAACATATCATCAGCCATTATTATTGATATGAAATAAGGAGGGAAAAGCTTTGAATATCGTCATGACTGATTCCATTATATTCGGAGTGCTCGCCTGCATTGTTTTCGTTTGTCTCATTTATATATATCGCCAACACCAACAACAGTCACGTATTGAACAAAGACTCATCGTTAACAACACTGATACTGCCTTGTTGCAAGAACGCTTTGATCAAGTTTCTAGAGACAATGCCCAACAACAGTCACAACTTGCGACAACAACTGATGAATTTCAAACAACTCGCACTGAACTCACCGCGCTCAAACAAGATGTAGAACATAAAAACAGCATGATAAAGATGCTACAACAAGGCAATACAAACCTCGAACAACAGCTTGAACAACTGCGACAACATGATAACAACCTTAAAAATAACCTTACCAAACTACAAACCCAATACGAGCAAGAACAAAAAAACAGCTTGGAAAAGCTGGCTCTACTTGAAGAGGCAAAAATCAAACTGGCTCAAGAGTTTAAATTATTAGCCAATCAAATATTTGAAGATAAACAGCATAAGATGACCCAGTCTAGTGCTGCTGCTTTGGATAATATCATTAAACCCATGCAAAAAGATATTTTAGAATTTCGAACCCGTATTGAACAAGTACATAAAGAGGATATTGAAGCCCGAGGTTCATTAGCACACCATTTAAATGACCTAAAAACACTCAACCAGCAAATGAGCCATGATGCCTTAAATCTCACCTTGGCATTAAAAGGTGATAGTAAAGCGCAAGGCAACTGGGGTGAAATGATTTTAGAAAAACTTTTGGAAAGCAGCGGCTTGCGTGAAGGTTATGAATTTGAACGCGAAAAATCATTCACCAATGATGAAGGAAAACGACATCGCCCCGATGTCATTATCAATATGCCTGGAGACAAACAGGTGATTATTGATGCTAAAGTCTCTTTGACCGACTATGAACGTGCTATTTCGAGCCAAGAAGATGCTGAAAAACAACAACATATTCGTGCGCATGTACGAAGTATGCAACAACATATCCAAACTTTAGCCTCAAAGCGTTACGACCATTTAGATGGCGTGCACTCTCCTGACTATGTGCTGATGTTTATGCCAATTGAGGGGGCATATTTAATGGCGATTGAAGCTGATTCAAGTATCTTTGAGAATGCTTTTGATAAACGTATTGCTGTGGTCACACCTTCCACGTTGTATGCCACCTTAAAACTTATTGAACAGCTCTGGCGCTATGAGCGACAAAGTGAAAATGTCGCCAAGCTCATCAACCGCGCAGGCATGCTACATGACAAAGTCGTTGATTTTATGAAATCTTTTGAGGACGTTGGGCAACGATTAGGCCAAGCACAGGTTTCTTATGAAAAAGCTTTTGGCCAAATTAAGACAGGGCGCGGCAATGTCATCAGCCAAATCAAAATACTGGGTAATTTATCTGGCAAAGCCAAAAAAGAAATCCCCGTCCATTTATTTGAAGACCAACAAGATGAAATAGACCATCAGCCACTTGTGCTGGACGAGAAACAGGGAGACAAAACATGAGTTTAAACATTAACCGCGAACAATTGGTGATGACAGGCGTGCAAGGTGGCGTTTCGCCTGCACAAATGTGGGCTCCCTTCGAAGTGGGCAGTAAAGGTGAAGTATTTTCATGGCCTTCCACTGGAGGCATCACTTATAATGTAAAAGTGGGTGATTCAGTATTTGGTTGGGCTGGTGAACACATCGAACCCGGTGTTTCATCAACCTTAAGCCATAAAAACCGAAAATCAGAAGATGGTTATCAATTTCATGCTTGTTGCGGCAATCAAGTACGTGTGATTTCTGGCGAAGCAAAAGACGAGCTTGGCACAGTGATTGGTCATCATGGCGGCGTGAATCATTTGATGCTCGATTTCCCTGATGAAATTTTAGATAAATTAACCTGCGACGATAAATTTATGATTAAAGGCTATGGTCAAGGTTTGAAATTAGTGGATCATGAAAATGTTTTTATTTACAACATTGACCCTGATTTATTTGAGAAGATGGGATTAAAAGAACGCGCGGATGGGTGCATTGAAGTGCCTGTAAACGTGATCGTGCCCAATTATGCAATGGGCTCAGGTATTGGCTCACTTTCTGTGACTACTGGTGATTATGATATATTGTGTCACGACGAGGACATGGTTAAAGAACATGGCTTAGATAAACTTCGTTTTGGTGACTTTGTTGCTGTTTTAGACCATGATAACAATTATGGACGCACTTTTCGACGCAATGCCATCACGATTGGCATGGTGATTCATTCTGACTCACCGCTTGCTGGCCATGGTCCTGGCATGATGACAATCATGTCGGCATGTGACCATAAACTTGTCCCAGTATTGGATACCAATGCCAACATGGGCAACTATTTGAAGGTGGGACGCTATGGCTAAACTTTTTGTATGTTTGATATGCTTTTGTATTCCGCTTTTGGCGCAGGCGAAGCTTTATAAAATTGTTGATGCCAATGGCAAGGTCACATATACAGACATTGCCCCAGCCTTGGAGAGCAAAGAGCACCAACTTGGTCGCATTAATGCTGTGAGCAACCCATTATTTAACATGGCCAAATTAAATCTAACCATCCCTTATACTGGCGATAATGGCACTATGATTGTCTCTGGCTCAGTGAATGGCATTAACATGCGCTTTATTGTTGATACAGGTGCTACCCTGCTTGCCATTCCACCTTCCATCGCAACACAAGCTGGGCTTCATGATTTGCCTTCACAGACTGTGACCGCCCAAACAGCCAATGGGGCTGTAGAAGTTCCCAAAGTAACCATCAAAAACTTATCTGTTGCCAAGGTTAGAGCCTCGCAAATTGAAGCAACAATTCAAAGCATTTCTACTACCGAACCTAATCTGGGACTGCTTGGCATGAGTTTCTTTAGTGCTTATAAAATGACTATTGATCATGTGAAAAAAGAAATCCAGCTGGAAAAGAAATAAATGCCCTTAGCCCAAGAGCTACATGTCGCTTGTGTACAGCTATGTTCAACCCATAATGTTGAAGAAAATTTAGAAACCATTGCACATCAACTAAAAGTGCACCAACAACAACATTTTCAACTGGTTGTACTTCCAGAAAATGCGACACTTATTACTGATAACCCAGTTTTAAAACAACAAGCAGCTCAAAAACAATCATACCACAAGGTATTTTCCTTTTTTAGCCAACAGGCTAAATTGTATAACACATGGCTTGTTGCAGGTTCATTATTGATTCAAGATGAATCCAACCCGCATAAATTTTTTAACCATTGTCCTATATTTTCGCCCAATGGTGATTTGGTTGCCCATTATAATAAAATACACTTGTTTGATGCCGATTTAACGACTGAGGCATGGCAAGAATCAGCGCTCATTACAGCTGGCAGTAAACCATCAGCCGTTTCTTTAGATCAAAATTGGAAGGTGGGTTTATCCATTTGCTACGACTTACGGTTTCCTGAATTATACCGTCATTACAGCCAACTGGGTTGTAATATTATGACAGTCCCTGCTGCCTTCACTGTCCCCACAGGCAAAGCACATTGGCAAACATTACTTCAAGCTAGAGCTATCGAAAATCAATCATTTATACTTGCTGCTGGACAAACAGGCAGCCACCATGATGGTCGACAAACCTATGGTCACAGTATGATTATTGACCCATGGGGGAAAGTGATATCAGCCATCACAGAGGGCGAAGGCATCATTAGCGCATACCTCTCTTTATCTCAACGACAGCAAATTCAGCAACGTATGCCTGTCCTTAAACATCGGCGATTGTGAAAACTTATCTCGTGCCAGCTCAGAATATGACAACTGAGCAAATCATTAAAAAAAGTCGCTTTATTACTTACATACAACGCACTGAAAACAAACAACAAGCCATTTCTTTTATCTCAGAAATCAAGCTAATTCATCCGAATGCAAGGCATCATTGTTGGGCATATATAGCAGGTCACCCTGTCTCAACAACAGAGATTGCTTTAAGCGATGATGGGGAGCCACAAGGAACCGCAGGAAAACCAATCATGAATGTATTGCAACACCACGGCATAGGTGAAATTTCAGTGGTTGTAGTGCGTTATTTTGGTGGCATCAAACTTGGTTCTGGCGGTTTGGTTCGTGCTTATTCCAGCTCGGCACAGTTGGCTATTGAAACACTAAAGACGCAACTTTTAGTACCTATCAAGGCATTTAAAGTTGCATTTGACTATGCTTCAGAAGCAAAGGTAAGGGTATATTTGGATAAACAAAAAATTAGCCCTATCAAATCTGAATATTTGGAACGCATTTTTATGGAGCTTGAAGTGGCAGAACTTCAGCTAATCCAAACTCAGCAAGACTTAATCAATATCACAGCAGGAAAGCTGTCCTTGATACCTTAAAGTGAGCTAGTGGTTACTTCCGATCTTCCATCGGTATGTATTCCTGCTGAACCTCACCAGTATAGATTTGCATAGGTCGAAATATTCGATTTACCGTGAGTTGTTCTTTCCAATGCGCTAACCAACCCGATACCCGCGAAATAGCAAAAATCGGTGTAAATAAATCAGTATCAATACCAAGTTTACGGTAAACAATGCCTGAATAAAAATCGACGTTCGGACATACGCCTTTTTTGCCTAACGTATCCTTAGAAAACTTTTCAATATAACGTGCAATATCATAAGTTGGGTCTGAGCCAAGCTCTTTGGTTAAATCACCATATAATTTCTGTAAAAGCGTTGCGCGAGGGTCTTTTGTTTTATAAATCCGATGCCCAAGACCTGCAATTTTTTCTTTCCGCTCAAGTTTTTGTGTTAAATATGCTTCAGCATTTTCAAGCGAACCAATATCATCCAACATACGCAAAACATCTTCGTTGGCACCGCCATGTAAAGCGCCAGACAACGAACCCACCGCTGCGCTTATTGAGCTATATGGGTCGGCTTGTGAAGAGGCAACCACCATCGTAGAGAAAGTACTCGCATTCATGGTGTGCTCTGCATGAACAATCAAGGCAACATCCATAATACGTTCAGCCAGTGCGCTCGGCTCATTTCCTGTCAGCATATATAAAAAGTTAGCGGCATGAGACAGGTCATCACGCGGTTGAATAGGGTCATCACCTTTTCGCATACGTGCATGTGCAGCAACGATTGTTGGTAATTTTGCAATCAAGCGAAGGTAAACTTGACGAATAGCTTTTTCATCAAGCTTTTGGTTTAAGCCCCCTTCTATAGGATAATACATCCCAAGCACTGCAATAGATGCCTGTAATGCATCCATAGGATGCGCTGACTCAGGGAAACACTTCATCATGTCTCGAATTCGAAATTTAATACGGCGATGATGGCGCAGCTCATCATCAAATTTAGCCAACTCTTCAGCCGATGGCAAACGGTCATAAATAAGTAAAAATGATGTTTCTTCAAACGAAGATTTCTCTGCTAAAACTTCAATATCAATACCTCGGTAAGCAAGTTTTCCTTGCTGACCATCAATAAACGATACTGCCGACTCCGCAACGGGAATACCAGCCAACCCTGGTGAATAACATGGGTTCTCAAGGTTTGTTGCCATTATCTAACTCCGAGGTAAAACATATAAAATCATTAATTAATGCTGAGAAAGTTCACGTAGTTTTTTTAGTGCACGCGCTTCAATTTGGCGCACACGCTCAATCGAAACACCTAAAGTTTCTGACAATTCTTTTAAAGTTGTAGGTGTGTCTTGAAGGTGACGGCGCTCAATAATATAACGATCGCGATCACGTAACTCGTGCAATGCCTCTGTCAGCTGTTTTTGTTGGTGAGACTTCCAGTTTGAAGTGGTCAGCATATCTTCTGGTGACGCAGCATTAGATGGTAATGCTTCAACCATACTTTGCCCTTCGATATCAATGTCTAAGGAAACATCACGTTGCAAATAAGCTTGTGCTGCTTCTTGAAACTCATGGCCTGAAATACCATATTGTTCAGCAACCACATCTGCTTCTCTGCCGTCAACAGCAGCAATGCTTTCTTTTGCATTACGCAAACCTGCAAAGATTTTACGCTGAAGTTTGGTTGTACCTAGCTTCACAATACTCCATGAATGCAAGATAAACTCATGAATAGAAGCACGAACCCACCACGATGCGTAAGTCATCAAACGAAACCCGCGTTCAGGGTCAAAGCGCTTCACAGCATGCATTAAACCTAAGGTGCCTTCTTGGATTAAATCTGCTTCTTGTAACCCAAAATGGCGATATTCACGTGCAATTGCTGCAACAGCATACAAATTAGCACGCACTAATTTTTCCGCAGCCAAGCGGTCTTGCTCATCACGCCAACGCATTGCTAATTCTTTTTCTTCTTCACGGTTCATACGCTCTACACGCTGCACATCACGATAAAACAATGAGAGGCTAGAGGTATCAATTGCAGCTAAAGATGTCATAATGTCAGCTCCTTGTTGCACCGTTTACAAAGTTGTAAAGGATTGTAGCTTTCACTACACTGTTGTCAATACTACTCAGTGTATATTAATAAACAGTGAAATTCTAATTTCGTGTGATAATCTCAGCAATATAACTAATCATCGAGGGTTTTAATGTTTAAAAAGATTCTGTTAAAAATTTTTCGTGAAGGTGTTGGTGGTCTGATGGCTTTTATCAGCTACTTAACACTACCTCGCAAGATAAAACGCACCCCTGAAGAACAACAAATTGCAAACGAAACTGCAAAAAACATGTCTCTTTACCAGTATTTTGCGTGTCCTTTTTGTATCAAAACCCGCCGTATTGTTCACCGCTTAAACATTCCTCTTGAATACCGTGATGCACAAGTTCGTGGCGGGGAGCATCGTAATGTCTTAGAAGCAGAAGGCGGTAAAATCAAAGTACCTTGCCTTCGTATTGATAATGGCGAAGAATCAACATGGCTATATGAATCCAATGATATTGTCGCCTATCTCAACCAAACATTTGACCCTGAAATTGCGCTTCAAACCTCTCCCGAGTGAATCTAGAAATGCATGAGTGAAACTCGCCCGTTTCAAATACTTCTGCTAGAGGATGAAAGGGCTACGCGCCAACATCTAGCTACAGCGATTTCTTCGCACCCTCAGCTTCAGCTCATTGATGCTGTAGGCAATTGTGTTGATGCTATTACTAGCCTTAAAGCACAGCAGCCTGACATGTTAGTCTCCGATTTGGGCCTTCCTGATGGGCATGGCGTTAAGGTGATTGAAAAAGCAAAAGCATTGTACCCCGACATTGAAATTCTTGTGGTTACTATGTTTGGAGATGAAGAGACCGTAGTTGCAGCGCTTGAAGCGGGGGCAAGTGGTTATTTGCTTAAAAAACAAGCTTTTGACGAAATATGTGATGCTATTTTATGCTTAATGCGGGGAGAATCGGCAATCAGCCCTGAAATCGCACGTTTTTTACTCAAGCGCTTTAAAAAAAGCAATGTTTCAGAAGAAATTCAACCACATCTAGAACATAAAAACCCACTTACATCACGCGAAAATGAAGTCTTAACACTCATTGCAAAAGGCTACAGCTATGATGAAATTGCTGAAGCATTTTCACTATCTACCAACACTGTGCGCGCGCATATTCGTAATATTTATCGCAAACTTTCTGTGTCATCTCGTTCAGAAGCTGTTTTTGAAGCAAACCAACTCGGATTCATCACGCTCAACTAACGAGTATTACTGTCTAATCAAAACTTGTATGATTCGCATTGTTTTCAAATCGCGTAAACTCTTTTAAGAAAGTCAGATGAACCGTACCCGTCGGACCATTCCTTTGTTTAGCAATAATAATTTCAGCCAAGTTTTCATTCTCAGGTTTTTTATTATAAACTTCATCGCGATAAATAAACATAATCACATCAGCATCTTGCTCAATCGCACCCGATTCACGTAAATCTGACATCATGGGGCGCTTATCACTACGCGACTCCAAAGAACGATTCAACTGTGATAATACAAGAATGGGGGTATCAAGCTCTTTTGCCAAGCCTTTAAGGGAGCGCGTCATCTCACTGATTTCCAAGTCTTTTCGCTCTGCAGCCGTCCCAGTCATCAATTGCAAGTAATCAATCAGTACCATATCAAGGCGACCATGGTCACGTTTTAAACGCCTACATTTCGCACGTACATCATTTACAGTAATTGCTGGGGTATCATCCACAAAAATTGCAGCTTCGGATAGTTTTCCTGTGCCTGCAGCAAGTTTGCGCCAATCATCAGCAACAAAGCTACCTGTGCGCATTTTAGACATATCAACACGCGACTCAGCAGCCAACAATCGCATTGAAATCTGCTGCGCTGACATTTCCAAAGAAAAGACCGCCACCACATTACGGTTCCCTTCATCACGAATCGCGGCATTTTGCGCCAAGTTCATCACAAAGGCTGTTTTACCCATACTTGGACGCCCTGCAATAATAATCAAATCGCCGCGCTGTAAACCTGCAGTTTTTTCATCAAGATCTGTAAAACCTGTTGAAACACCAGTAACTGAGCGCTGGTCTTCATAACGTTGCTGTAGCTCTTTATAACCTTCTTGAATCAGCTCTTTTAATGAGAAAAAAGTTTTTTTATCTTGGCTAAAACTCTCTGCTACGGCTAAAATTTTAGATTCTGATGCATCAAGATGGTCACCGACTGCTTTAACAGGGCTTTCATAGACATCTTGAGATATTTGTGAACAAACTTGTAATAATTTACGTAAAATTGCGCGCTCGCGCACAATTTCCCCATAATGGCGAACATTTGCTGATGTTGGAATCAGCGAAATAAGATCGCCAAGGTAAACTTCCCCACCGCACTGCTCTAATTCACCCGTGCGCTCGAGGTAATCTTTCACCGTCAGCGCATCAACAGGATGGCTTTCAGACGACAAAGCTTGAATCGCCGCAAAAATTTTACCATTTGCTGCGATGTAAAAATGATCAGGAAACAGTATCCCTTCCAAACGCTCTAAAGCTTCTGGATCAAGCATAATCCCACCCAACACGGCACATTCTGCATCCCGCGCGTGAGGAGGAATCCGCTCACGTAAGCTCAGCTCACGTGGCGGCATATTTCCATCATCAATCAATTATGTTCAGCTTCAATAGTCACTTTAATTGACGCAAGTACATCTGGGTGCAGGCGCACACGGAACTCTTGCTCACCAATTTCTTTAATCGGTGCATCAAGCAAGATATTACGACGTGGCACATCATAGCCTTCAGCATTAATCAATGTTGCCAGTTCAGAAGCACCAATAGAACCATACAAATGCGTTCCATCTGAAGTTGCACGAACAACAACAAGATTCAACGTAGACATTTTCTCAGCTTCTGCTTCAGCAGCTTCAAATACTGTACGTTGTTGCTCTTCTAATGCCTTACGGCGACGTTCAAATACTTTGAGGTTACTGCCATTTGCAACAATTGCTTTGTTTTGTGGCAAAAGGAAATTACGGCCGTATCCAGCGCGCACATTCACTTCATCACCAACGTTGCCAAGTCCTTCAACACGTTCCAAAAGAATCAATTCCATCACTTTTCTCCTGTTGCCGAAATAATATTTCGACGAAAATTAAACCAAATATCAAACAGTCCTATCATCATAAACACTACAATCACGATGGACCAAAAAAATAACATCACATACATCACTACAATTGAATTCATCATACCACGGCTCTTTAACCAAGCATGTGCCACTACAATCCCTTGCACAGCAAGCAATCCTGACAGCACAAACATGCCACTCATCGCTATGTATTGTAAATCGCCTTCAGCCACACTCGAAATCAAAGCAAAAACAAACAATATATATACAAGTTGTCTCGGCAAAAACAGCGTTAACATTGTACTGTCATCACCTTGATAGAAGCCAAATCTTTTTGCCAACTTGCGAGCAAAAAGAATATTGCCCCACCAAATAAGCCAAAAACTCAGCACCAACAGCCCCGGAAAAACATCAATCATTGCTTTTTGCAGTTGACGAAGAGACTCGACAGCCACCGTTTCACCAGCAGGCACGTTTGCCGCCAAACTATCAAACATTGGCTTAAACATTTGCGTTACAAAAGCTTTGATGCCTTCTGCGTCCATGGCAATCATTAATGCAGCCACTACCAGCAAAAATATCGCTATTGCAAGTCTCCAAGACGCTTGGTTCAACCCTTGGCGCTGCATGGCCAAGGCTATCAGTACAGGTACTAAAACAAACAAGCCAAGAAATATAAGCACCGCATATACGCTTCCCGAGGATAGCATCAAAATACCCAAAGCAGCTATTCCACCAACTTGCAGGCTGTAACCCAAACCACCGCCAAACAATACCAAAGCAAACACGCTAGGTACGGTCAAGTGTAAGGCCATACCAAGCAGCACCAATAAGAAACCTATTAATGGGATATTGCCAAACAGCGCATCAAACCAATATGCCGAGGTCAACATCATCACAACTATAAAAGCACAAGGAACCCGTTTGGTTAAGAAAAACTTAACCATTGGGGGCATCATTGCGCCAGTGTTTTCGGCTTTTTGACTCATATTAAGTGTCGCGGTTTATGATGTTTCAATCAACTGCAATCAGTCGTTATGTAACGGTGTGAATGCCAACAATGCCAATACGCGCGCACGTTTAATTGCTGTCGTTAATTGACGTTGATGTTTTGCACATGTACTTGTAACACGTGAAGGGATGATTTTAGAACGCTCAGAAATGAACTGTCCTAACAACGATGGGTCTTTATGATCAATCGTCAATGTTTTATCAGCACAAAATTTACAAAATTTACGGCGACGTTGAAATTTACCACCACCACGGCCTCCAGCAGGACCACGACGTGCAGGACGCTCAGGGCGACCACCTTCAGAACGCGCTCCAGCAGGGCGAGCAGGGCGCTCAGTTGTAGCAGCAGTTTTTACTGTTTTTTCTTCACTCATTCTATTCTCCTAAATGATTATTATCTAATAAATCAATATGATTCACCCAGATTTCCACCTGACCCCAGCGCTGTTCGCCTTCACGGCTATAATAACGGCGCCGAAGCTCTCCCTGAATATCCACAGCTTTCCCTTTGAACTTAATCAAAGCCTCCGCAAACTTTCCTTCAGCTCGCAGTGGCATGGGCTGTTCATCACAAATTGTGCCTCTTTGTTGGCCCAAATGTGGTCGATGAACAATTAAGCTTGCAACAACAGCAAGGCCTCCATCTGGCATCCAGCGATCATGAATGTCATCAACGACACCACGAAGCTGGACAGCATTAAGCTGTTGCTTCTCCACTTTCTTTCGCAGGAGCTTCCTCAGCAGCGGCTTCCGTTGCTTCTTCAGCTTTGGCTTCAACAGCAGGCTCTTCAGCTTTAGTTTCAGCAGCAGCTTCTTCAGCCTTAGGCTCTTCAGTAGCAACAGGCGCTGCAACACGGCGACGCAACAATGGTGAAGGTTCATCAGATAGTTCAGTAATGCTTGTTGTTAAAAAGCGTAAAAGACGCTCATCCAAGCGTAATGTTTCATCAATCAACTTCGATACACTAGCTGCACCATCAGCAACCAACAAAACATAATGACCACGATTTCTTTTTTGGATAGAATAAGCAAGTGGACGTACGCCCCAGTATTCGCGTTTAACGATACGGGCTCCTGCTTTTTCGATTTTCTCAACCAATTCATTGGTAAGAACTTCGGTGTTTTCCTGAGATATATCAGGGTTTACGATAAACACTGTTTCGTAATACATAGCGCTCCTTTCGATATGACCTTATAGGTCTGCTCTGAAACATTTTTAGGCGCGTCCAGAGCAAGGTTATTTTAGTTTCACTGCATTTCACAGCGAGTGGCAAGGTAATACCAGTATATCTAATGTCAAATAAACGGGCGCAACCGCTTTATTATTTCAATTTATTTTCTCTACTGATTCAAGATTACGACCTGCTTCATGCTTTGTATCATTTTAAATATTCTAAGAATTTATCGCGTGAAACCTCTTCTGCACCTAAGCTTCCTAAGTGCTCGGTAAACATTTGGCAATCGATGATTCGTATGCCTGAGTCAATGGCCCAATCACATAAATAGGATAATGCCATCTTAGAACCATCGCGTTGTTTGCTAAACATGGATTCTGCAAAAAACACATGCCCTATTCGCACACCATATAGACCACCAATAAGCACGCCTTCATCGTAAACTTCAAAGGAATGCGCATAACCTAATACGTACAAACGTGAATAAGCTTCAACCATTTCAGGTAAGATCCAAGTGCCGCCAAATGTACCGTCTTTAGCTTGACGCGGGGCTGCACATGCTTGGATAACCGCTTCAAAGTCTTTATCTATAAAACATTGGTAACGCATTTGTTTCAAACGGCGTTTTAATCTCGTGGAGCGATAGAAATGTTCAGGCAAAAGAATGGTTCTAGGATCGGGCGACCACCAAAGAATAGGCTCTCCTTCAGCATACCACGGAAAAATGCCCAAACCATATGCCTCCAGTAACGTTTCAGGGTTTAAATCACCTCCCACTGCCAGTAAACCATCTTCGCTGGCGTGACTTGGGTGAGGAAAGCGACTATTTGACTGTGACATAATGCCAAATCATAGGTAAACATTTGACATGCACCATCTGTTTTTCAGTATCAGCGCTATAGAGTGCTTCCCCAATCGCAAATCTTATGAAAACATTGGAGACTAATTTGGACACTGATATTTGTTTGCCCCGCAACAGGCAGCTAGAGGCCACCCCCTCCATTGAAGCACTATATGCCTTGCCTGAAAGCGAGGTCATCAACCGCATCAAAACCTTACGTAAACAGCTAGGCGACCAGCTTTTAATCCTTGGTCACCACTACCAGCGTGAAGAGGTTTTTGCTTTTGCCGATGTCACAGGTGACTCTCTAAAACTTGCACAACAAGCCGCCCAAACAACCGCGCCATACATTATCTTTTGCGGCGTACATTTTATGGCGGAAATGGCAGATATTTTAACGTCAACCGAACAAATTGTCATATTACCCGACCCTGCTGCAGGCTGTTCTATGGCAGATATGGCAAACGATGAGCAGGTTAGCCGTTGCTGGCATGAACTCTCATCGGTCATCAATCCTGATGAGAAAGTAACCCCAGTTACTTATATCAACTCCACAGCAGCTCTCAAAGCATTCTGCGGAGAACATGAAGGTATCGTTTGCACTTCAGGCAATGCAAAAAAGGTCATGCAGTGGGCCTGGGACAAACGTGAGAAAATCCTATTTTTTCCTGACCAACATTTAGGCGAAAATACAGCCTTAACCATGGGCATCCAAGATGAGGATATGATTATCTGGGATCCATTCCAGCCTATGGGTGGCAACAACGAAGAAGCAATCAAACGTGCAAAACTTATCCTTTGGAAAGGTTTTTGTTCAGTGCATCAGCTATTTAAAGCAGAACATGCAACAACCATGCGAAATAATCACCCCGACATCCAGATTCTTGCGCATCCCGAGTGTTCGCGTGAAGTTTGCGAAACCGCAGATTTTGTTGGTTCTACTGAAGTTATCATTCAGCATGTGCAAAATGCGCCAACAGGCAGTAAATTTGCAATTGCTACCGAATTAAACTTGGTTAATCGTCTGCGTATTCTGCATCCAGACAAACCTACTTGGTTTTTATCACCAACCGTAAGCATGTGCTCAACGATGTTTCGCACTGATCCCGTTCATCTTTGTTATGCCATGCAAGCAATTCTTAATGGTGAAGGTTACCATCAGATTAAGGTTAGTGCTGAGCAACAGTCGCCAGCACATGCCGCATTACAGTCCATGTTAGATTTGGGGTAACCATGACAAATATGCAACGACTCATTGGCTTAGCAATTTTATTCATTTTCTACTCGGCTCCAGCCCTTGCAACCTCGCTCGAAGAGTTGAATGATGAAATCACAGCTTTTGAAAATAGTGGTCAAGCACGTTTTACACCTGCCGCCATGAAAAAAGTAAAAGCATATCAAGGTGCATCCATGCTGGCTGCGGAACAAAAGTCATCTTCCTTTTCAGCAGGGACTGACAAGGAAACACAGTCTAAAGCACTACAAAATGCCATTCGTCAAACCTTAAACGTTTTAAATCAAGCTAAGGACAATGCGAAAATATTCATGTCAACTTACCACCCTCTGCTTACGCTCGAAACAGAAGCAACCAAAGCCTATATTTATCACCACAAACCTCGCGTGCTCGCAGAAGTTGCGGTAAGTCAACTTTATGACAAAGCCAAGGTGTACATGGCCAAAACCATTGCAGCCACAGAGCAAGGGCAAATCAATCAAGCCAAACAAGCCGCCAAAAAAGCACAAACCACCTATCTTCTCAGCATTGATGCTGCAATGCCTAGCTTAATCGAGGAAACTGATCGCGCGCTTTCACACGCATCCAGTGTTGGTGCTAAACGATATGCGCCACGTCTTTGGGAAATTGCTGAAACAGAGTTCTCACTATTAGAAAGCTATAATGAAGACTTGTCTCTCAAACCAATCGACCGTAAAAACATCAAACGCCCAACGAAAATAGGTTATGCCTTTGAAATGGCTGTTTACGCCCAAAAAATGGCTATTCAAGCAAAAAGCTGGAGTCGCAATGATGGCAACTACGAAATGCTCACGCTCAAAGCACGGCAAGAGCGACTCGATTTAGCTCAAGCGCTAGGGATACCCCTTGATTATGAGAAAGTTGGTATTGATATTGCACCCGAATTATTATTGAATCAAATTCAATCCTTAGTTCAAGAGCGACTAAAACATGAAAAAGAGATGTCCGTGCTACAAAAAAACTTTGACCAAACTTTAAATAACAAGCTGCACGAGCAACGTGCCAAAGACCAGCAAGCCTTTCAAGCGAAAGTATCTAATATCAAATCAGCCTTTAGCTCCAAATTAGAGCAAGAAACTTTTGAAACCAAGCGTCAGAAGAAAGTTCATGCTTTGTTCAAGAAAAATGAAGTTGATATTATTGCCAACCTCGATGGCTCTTTAATCATTCGCGCCAAAAAAATAAAATTTAGCCCCAATAGTAGTAAAGTTGCTGGTCAATATTTTGAATTTCTTGGTCGAATTAAAGAAGCGCTAGCCATGTACCCTAGTAGAAAAGTTACCATTGAAGGCCACACTGATAGCACTGGCGAAGAAAAAGAAAACCGAAAACTCTCACTCAAAAGAGCAGAAGCTGTTCAAGAGTTTCTAATCGCAGCAGGTTATAGTGGAAAACTTCGTGCGCTTGGTTTTGGTGAAGTCAAACCTATTGCCAGCAATATGTATAAAAAAGGCCGAGCCATGAATCGTCGTATAGATATCATTATTGAGGCACCATAACTTGAGCGACCTCACACCTTTACAACAAAAATTTAATGCCCTTTGCGAAGAAAAAAGCTTTGAATCAGTATATAAACAACGTTTGTTGGATGAAACTCTCTCGCTTCTGCATAGCGATTTGAGTAATGCGGATTTTAAAATGTTAGGCAAAGTCCTGCATGAAATGCGCCAAGGCTTGGAGGTTTTCAGACCGTACCAAGCTTGGCGAAAAGTGAGCGTGTTTGGCTCTGCGCGCACCAAGGCAGAACATCCGCATTATCTGCAAGCAAAAGCGTGTGGCAAAGCCCTTAAAGAAGCTGGATTCATGGTGATTACAGGTGGTGGCCCTGGTATGATGCAGGCTGCCAACGAAGGTGCCGGTCGCGATGCTTCTTTTGGCATCAACATCAATTTGCCCATGGAACAAAAACCCAACCCCATTGTCCGTGACTCACCACGCGGTTTTGAATGCCAATACTTTTTTACGCGCAAACTCTTTTTTCTTAAAGAAAGTGATGCGGTGATTTTAACACCTGGCGGTTTTGGCACATTTGATGAGGGGTTTGAACTACTCACTTTGCTTCAAACTGGGCGAAACCCGCCCATTCCTGTAATCATGCTTGAAGCACCTGGTGATAATTTTTGGGGGCCTTTTTTGCATTCGTGGGTCAGACGTTTACTCGATGATGGGCTTATTGGTCATGGCGACACGCAATTGATTTTTCATACTGATCATGTGCAACAGGCTGTGCAACACATCGAAAACTTTTACGCCAATTACCATAGCTTTAGATATGTAGGAAAACGCGTATTACTTCGCCTTAACAATGCCTTATCAGCACAATCATTGGAACGTTTAAACGCCGAATTTTCCGATGTATTACAAGAGGGTAAAATCGAGCAGGTATTCCAGTGGCCAAAATCTGATGACGCCTGTTATGCCCATTATCCGCGACTGCGCATGCAACTTAATCATCACCGCATGAATATTTTACCTCAGCTTATCCGCCGCATGAATGCTTTATACATACAAGAGCATTAATAGTCTGGAATATTTAATAACGATTCCGCTTGTTCAAGGGCAAATTTCTTAAAAGCCTCTGGAATAGCGGCAAAACGTTTGCCTTGGCGATACACAATATGCCACTGGCGTTTAATGGGGAAATCTTCAACCTCTAAAACGACCAAACGTTTAAGTGCCAATTCCATTTCTATGGTATGTAATGATACAATACCTAAGCCAAGCTCAGCCATCACAGCCTGTTTGATAGCTTCAGAGCGATTCATTTCCATGCCTGCAATCAATTCCAAATTATGTTCATTAAAAAAACGGTCTGTTGCCATGCGTGTACCTGAGTCTGCTTCGCGCACAATAAAAGGCTCATTCGCCAGCGTAGATAATAATATCGGTTGTTTATGTACCATAGGATGCCTGGGTGATGCAATCACCACCAAAGGATTATCCATAAAAGGAATACCCACCAAATGATGACCTGTAGGCGGTTTACCCATAATCGCCATATCTGTGTGGTTGTGTTCCACCGCATCCACCAAACCTGCGCGGTTGGTCACATCCAAAGTAATTTCTGCGCGTGGAAATTCACGCTTGAAAGCCGCAATCAATTGGGGTGCAAAATAGTTGGCTGTGGATGCCATGGTAAGATGAAGTCTTCCCCGCTCTACACCCTTAAGCTCATCAAGCATCAAGGCCGCCTCATCCATTTGATGGGCAATAGACTTGGCATAATGCAAAAGCTCATCGCCCGCCTCTGTTAAACCAATCTTTTTTCCCACCCGCTCAAACAAAGGCATACCCACAGTGTCTTCGAGTTGTTTGACTTGCATGGAAACTGCAGGTTGCGTAAGAAATAAAATCTTAGCTGCGATAGTATAACTTTGATGTTCGGCAACTGTTGAAAATATTTTTAATTGTTTAAAAGTGAATGCCATGCGATAATAGTATAAGAAAAATTTATATATGTCATCACAAGCTTTAATTCGACAAGTGATTATCTGCCTCTATACTTCCACGCATGCGGCACTGTCGCTAGTTTTTAACGAAAAGGAGATACCTATGGCTAAAGGCTATAATGCTGGTGTTAAAGAATACCGCGATACATATTGGATGCCTGAATACACACCTAAAGAGACTGATCTTTTGGCTTGTTTCAAGATCACACCTCAAGATGGTGTACCTCGTGAAGAAGTAGCAGCTGCTGTTGCCGCAGAATCATCAACTGGTACTTGGACTACAGTTTGGACCGATCTATTAACTGACTTGGATTATTATAAAGGACGTGCTTACGCAATTGAAGACGTGCCTGGCGATGATACTTGTTTCTATGCTTTTATCGCATACCCAATTGACCTTTTTGAAGAAGGTTCAGTTGTAAACGTATTAACTTCATTGGTTGGTAACGTATTTGGCTTTAAAGCGCTACGTGCACTACGTTTAGAAGACATTCGTTTCCCACTTGCATATATCATGACTTGTAATGGTCCACCACAAGGTATCCAACAAGAACGTGATATTTTGAACAAATATGGCCGTCCGCTATTGGGTTGTACAATCAAACCTAAATTGGGCCTATCTGCTAAAAACTACGGTCGTGCTTGCTACGAAGGTCTTCGCGGCGGTCTTGATTTTACGAAGGATGATGAAAACGTAAACTCTCAACCATTCATGCGTTGGAGAGCTCGTTTTGACTTCGTACAAGAAGCAATCGAAAAAGCAGAAGCTGAAACGGGTGAACGTAAAGGTCATTACCTGAACGTGACTGCACCTACATTCGATGAAATGATGAAACGTGCTGAATATGCTAAAGAAATCGGTACGCCAATCATCATGCATGATTACTTGACTGGTGGTTTGACTGCAAACACTGGTTTGGCACAATGGTGTCAGGATAATGGTATGCTTCTTCACATTCACCGTGCAATGCATGCTGTTCTTGACCGCAATCCACATCACGGTATTCACTTCCGCGTATTAACGAAAGTACTTCGTTTGTCTGGTGGTGATCATCTTCATTCTGGTACAGTTGTTGGTAAACTTGAAGGCGACCGTGAAGCTACTTTGGGTTGGATTGATCTTATGCGCGATTCTTATATCAAAGAAGACCGTTCACGTGGTATCTTCTTCGATCAGGACTGGGGCGCTATGCCAGGTGTAATTCCTGTTGCTTCTGGTGGTATCCACGTATGGCACATGCCTGCATTGGTTAACATCTTTGGTGATGACTCTTGCTTACAATTTGGTGGTGGTACACTTGGTCACCCATGGGGTAATGCTGCAGGTGCAGCAGCAAACCGTGTTGCAGTTGAAGCTTGTGTTGAAGCTCGCAACCAAGGTCGTGAACTTGAGAAAGAAGGTAAAGACATTCTTACCAATGCTGCAACCAATAGCCCTGAGCTAAAAATTGCTATGGAAACATGGAAAGAAATTAAGTTTGAATTCGACACTGTTGATAAACTAGACGTAAGTCATAAGTAAGACAGTAGCCGTAAATTAAACTTTTCTGTTGTGGTAGGGTGGTTTTTCTGCCCTACCTTATATAACAGATTTTTTCATACAATTTAAAATATATTAGGAGTAATATTATGAGTGATATGCAAGATTACAACTCAAGCTTGGGCGATGCAGCTCAAAGCCGTAAGTTTGAAACTTTTTCATACTTACCAGCACTAAGCACAGAATCAACTCGTGCTCAAATCCAGTACATTGTTGACAAAGGCTGGAACCCATCCATTGAACACTCTGAGCCAGAACATGCTTCAGGTAACTATTGGTACATGTGGAAACTTCCATTGTTTGGCGAAACAAACGTTGATGCCATCCTTAAGGAATTAGAATTATGCCATAAAGCACATCCAAAGAACCATGTCCGTCTTTTGGGCTTGGATAACTTTAAACAATGTGCAGGTACTTCTATGGTGATTTACCGCGGTACTGCTGTTTAATTAAACAATGAAAAAATACCTAACCACTGTTTAACCAGTGGTTAGGTTTATTCACTAGGAATAAACATGAGTAAGCCAAGAGTCTATGTAGGTCTTGAAAATGAAATCAATGGTGGCATGACGCCTATTGGTAAAGTGATCCGAGATGCTTGGGTATTTGAAATACTCGATGAAAACGAAACATGTAAAGGTTGGAACTCAGCCGGGATTGACGCTTTATTACAAAAGGTCAATGCCGAGTGGGATAAATATGGCTGTTTAGTTAGCTATCTTCCACCTGAATTAGCACAACGCCATGCCCGAATCCATGGTGATGCCTTAAAAAAGGCCAACCAAGCTGGCTGGAATGGCGAAGTTGAAACAGATGATGAAGATTAAATGCACTTCCGTGTGTGTTTTATTCATTACAACATATTATTAAAAATTGATATCCAGAGGTGAAGTAAATGTCAGACATTACATCTGTTGATCCAAATCAATACCTTATTAAAGATGAACCTTATTACGAACCGATAAGTAATGAAGTTGATTTATATGAAGCAGCTTACAATGTACGCATGCCTATGATGCTAAAGGGTCCAACAGGTTGTGGTAAATCACGCTTTGTTGAACACATGGCATGGCGACTAAAACGCCCTCTTATCACAGTTGCATGTAATGAAGACATGACTGCATCAGATTTGGTTGGTCGCTTCTTGCTCGATAAAGATGGTACAAAATGGCAAGATGGTCCTTTAACCACAGCTGCTCGTATGGGCGCTATTTGTTATCTCGATGAAGTGGTTGAAGCCCGTCAAGATACAACTGTTGTGATCCATCCACTCACCGACCATAGACGCACACTTCCTTTGGATAAAAAAGGCGAGCTGATTGAAGCCCACCCAGACTTCCAATTGGTTATTTCTTACAATCCTGGTTATCAAAGCTTGATGAAAGACTTGAAACAATCGACCAAACAACGTTTTGGTGGTTTGGACTTTGATTATCCGACTTCTGACTTAGAAGTTTCTATTTTGGTCAAAGAATCAGGTGTAGACAAAGACGTTGCTGAAAAACTCGTTCAAATTGCACATCGTGCACGTAACCTAAAAGGTCATGGTTTGGATGAAGGTATTTCAACGCGTTTGCTTGTATATGCAGGGCAACTTATTAGTAAAGGTGTAAACCCTGAAGCTGCTTGCAGCATGACTATGGTCACTCCCCTTACTGATGACCCAGATATGCGCGATACACTTAACGCTGCTGTTCAAACATTTTTTAGTTAATACGGACTATTGTGTTGAGCAAATCCAAAAGAACCTTCGCTTTTCTTGGTTCATTTGGTTGTGCTCAGCACAACAACAATCTCGTCTTCAAACTAATGCTAAGAGGTGTTTAAACTATGTCTTCTATTGACTTAGAAAGCTATTCAGAACTGTTAGAAAAAACATCGCCTGAAATCAAAAATGTGCTTGAAGGCACGTTTCATGAGGCTGCACGCATCATGTCGCCTACTGGCCTTGAGACTTACCTTGAAGGCGCCAAAACACTTAGTAATTTGGGCCGCGGCAATGGCATAGTGATCACCTACTTACAAGAGATGCCTCTTATCGCCAAAGAATGCGGTGAAGACATCATTCCTGATTGTCTCTCTGCAGCCATGAAAGTTTCATCCATGACTTCAGGAGAAGTCATTATGTTGCTTTTTTCAAGCCTGCCAACAGCGGCAAGACATTTGGGAGATGCTCAGCTTGTCCGTGGTTACTTAACACTCATTCACCAACTTGCTTCAACCGCTTCTCGTGGTTTGCGACCTATGCTCAACCATATTGATGAGTTGCTTTCAAAACTAACCTTAAGTGGCTTGCGTCGTTGGACTCAGTTTGGGGCACAAGCATACCGTCGTGATTTTAATAACTTAACTTCATATTTTAATCTGGAATCTGCCGATAGTCGTGCGATGTTGGAAAAAGAGCGTCGCGGCGTACTGTTTGTCAAAGTACAAAGAAAATTAAATTTCTATCTGCGTGCCTTATGGGGTCGTGATTTTTTCCTTCGCCCTACAGGTGCCGATTTTGCAGACTTTCGCCCCTATGTTGAAGATCGTATCATGTATGTACCTGATGCCTTGGATGATATTGAAGGCATAGCTGGACTAGAAGTGTATCGTGCGACTGTAGCCCATATGGCTGCACACATGATTTATTCAACCAGCTCTGTTTCAGCTGAACAATTAAGCCCTGCCCAAATGTTTTTCATTGGCCTGATTGAAGATGCACGTGTGGAATATAAAGCCATGCAAGAGTTTCCTGGCTTAAGAAAATTATGGCGTTCGCTCATGAATGTCTCTTTTGATAGTGAAGTTGAACATGAAACAGTAGAAATACTGGAAAAACTTTCCTTACACTTACTCGACCAAGAATCTGATAATATTGAGCCTTTCTTAAAAGACTTTGCAAATAAATTTCATAGTGAAATCGAAGCCAATCAAGATGATAATCACTTCTCATGGATGATGGGTGTTGAGTTATTCAATATATTTTCTGCAAAAAAAGCTGTGCCTAGCTTGCGAATCCTTGAGCGATATCGAAACCCCTATCGTGATGACAACCGCATTGTCTGGCATTTTGAAGATGCTAACTGGGACACTGGTTTTGAATATGTTGCAGCAAGCCAACGCCAAGTACGCCGCGAAGTTAGTGTTATTGAGATGGCAAACGAAGTGGATTGTGAGTTGGCTGGTGATGATGCACAAGAAATCTGGACTTGTTCTACAGAAGTGCGTCCCTACGAAGATGATTTGACTGATAATACCAAAAGTTTTAATGAAATGTGGGGCAAAGAGCCCATCTCAGATCCCTTTCATTATCAAGAATGGGATTATCAGATTCAATTGCATCGCCCCGACTGGGCCACTGTTTACGAACGCAGGAAACCCAAAGGTGATATCGAAGACATCAATAATATTCTCACCGAATACAAACCTATTGCCCACCGCATCCGCCAAATCATTGATTTATTAACACCTGCAGGTGTTCAGCGGCAGCGTGGCATGGAAGATGGTGATGAAATTGATCTTAATGCCGCTGTTGATGCCATGATTTCACTGCGCATGGGCGAACAACCAAGTACCAGAATCACCATGCGTAATGTCTTGAAAACACGTGATGTCGCAGTGGTCGTGCTAATGGATTTATCCGAATCCACCAACGAAAAGCTTGGTGATTCTGATAAAACAGTGCTGCAACTTACGCGTGAAGCCGCAACACTGGTGGCTACTGCCATTGATGGCATTGGTGACCCGTTTGCACTACACGGTTTTTCATCCGATGGCCGTCATGATGTGCAATATTATCGTTTTAAAGACTTTAGCCAGAAATATGATGATGAAGCCAAATCACGCCTTGCAGGTATGACTGGTGGTCTGTCAACACGCATGGGGGCTGCTTTACGTCATGCAGGTAATCACTTATTAAAACAGCAGGAGAAACGCAAACTTATTCTGCTGGTGACTGATGGTGAACCTGCTGATATTGATGAAACGGATCCACAACATTTGCGTCATGATACCAAAAAAGCCGTTGAAGAGCTTTATGGTACAGGTGTGCTCACCTATTGCCTTACGCTTGATCCCCATGCTGATGATTATGTTAAACGTATTTTCGGCGAAAACAATTACACGGTGATTGATCATGTCGACCGTTTGCCTGAGCAATTGCCCTTGTTGTTTGCTAGCTTAACAGGTTAGTCCATTTGACCACGCGTATTGACGGCATGCCCATTTATGCATCACGCCCCTGTGAGTTGGATGCGGAAGTGTATAATTTATGGCGTCGGGCGCATTTGCATTTTAACAGCCCGATGCGTATCGATTTACCCGGTTTAAAACAAATGGTCTTGATTATTGATGAACATAGCTGGGTGGTGGTTGATCAAGTTCAATATGATATGCCTGTACTGGCATGGGTCGATTTACAACTGGAAAACCGCGACAATTTGCATCTTCCTGTACCCTGCACCTTAAATTATTACCACTACATGGCTTCAGCTGTGCGGGCTAAGGCATTAGCTTGCATGTCTGAAGCACTTACACTAAAACTTAAAGAACTCGATTAGCTTAACTTCAACGCTCAAGTTTCATCTTCAATCAACCAGTCCGAAGGCAGCAATGCATAAGGCTGGTATAGTGGATGCACTGGCTCCCCTGTTTTTGCTAGTTTTAACACTTTTAGTTTCCTGCTGTGTTTTTTGAGCAACTTACGCATATACGTTGAGCGCTTTAAATGCTGACCATGATTACCCCAAGCACAAACAATCTGCGCCACATCTTCAGCCAATGCCGAAATCACTTGATCATTTTCAGAGCCTACTGGCTCAACAACGCTTTTCATGGCTTGTGGATCGGTTGCACGGTATGCAAAGATGTTACACACCACAAGCCCACCAAAACCCATAGACCTTGCTCTACGTTCACAACGCTCAACTGTGGGGTCGTTATGGGTTTCATCTGCTGTAGAAGGATTTAACATCAAAAACATTACCTTGGGTTTTGTGCTATCCCAAGTCCGCCAAAGTTTGTATCTGTATGCTCTACATGGTGAAAAATAAGCACCACGATCTACTTTGCCTTCTGCCATGCCTTTCCCCATACCTATCATTGCCGAACCATACCATATCAATACAGCAAAAATAAACCGTTCTCCCCCAACCGCTGATGTTTTGCTTTATGTTAAAATGAGACCTACACTCCCCAAAGTCATAAGGAATTTACAATTTAAGATGTTAGGGGAAACCATGCAGTGTTCATTCAATATCCTGCTTCTCAGTGGTGCAATATTCAGTGCCGTAGCCGCTTTGTTTCACTTTGCTTGTATCATCTGGGGGGCACCATTGTTTCGCATCATGGGTGCAGGAGAACCCATGGTATCTATGGCAGCAAAGGGTCATTGGTATCCCACATTTCTAGCTGTTGCTGTGGGTACTATGCTACTCATCTGGGCAGCTTATGCCCTATCGGGTGCAGGCATGATCATGCAACTCCCCTATCTCAAGATCATCCTTAGCGCCATTACATGCATCTACCTTTTAAGAGCTATTACTTTTCCTATACTAAAGCCTGTATTTCCAGGAAACAGCGACACCTTTTGGTGGGTATCATCCACCATTTGCCTTATCGTTGGGTTGCTGCACCTTTTTGGACTACTGCAAGTTTGGGGGAAAATATGAATCTTTTATCACAGCTAAACTTAGCTTCTTTAATTTTCTTAACCCTCTACGACCCAAAGTATAGCAAACGACCATAAACCATTCATCACGAGGATATAAGTGCTATTAAAGAAAAGATTAATGATTTTAAGCTCTATTTCTCTGCTTTGTATCGGTTGCGATCAAGGTACAAAAATACTTGCAACGGCTTATCTACCAAGACATGAAATATATTCTTATTTCCATGATGTTTTTCGGCTGGGTTATGTAGAAAATGTTGGTGCTTTTTTAGGCTTAGGTAATACCCTGCCTGATACCTATCGCTTTTGGCTGTTTGTGGTGGTGGTTGGTTTACTTCTTGGCGGCTTACTCATTTATCTTATAAGCAGCAACAAACAAAATTTATCTTCATATGTCGGGTTATCACTCGTTTTTTCTGGTGGCCTAAGCAATTTTTATGACCGTGCCACCCACGATGGCGCAGTGGTTGATTTCCTTAATATTGGCATCGGTTCACTGCGCACTGGTATTTTTAATATCGCCGATATTGCCATCATGCTTGGTATGGTCATGGTTTTAGTGGTGTCGTTTAGGCAGCAACCATGACACTTACATGAGCAATATTAGTCTAAAATGTAATGAAATCTTAGCCACCTTACAGAGCTTGGCTAACCCTGAAAAAGTGAAGTTGAAACAACATAAATTTGGCATTAGAGCGAATCACTCTCTTGGGATTTACCATCAAAATCTTAAAAAAATAGCGGCAGACATTGGTTATGATAACGACTTGGCTTTGGCATTGTTTGACTCTGGCATTTATGAAGCACGCATACTTTGCAGTAAAATATATAACCCAAAAAATATCACTGAAGCCTTGATGGAAAAGTGGGTTTGCACCTTTGAAAACTGGGAAATTTGTGATTCATTTTGTATGGGCTTTTTTGCCAAAAGTGAATTTTCCCTAACAAAAGCATTGCAATGGTCTCGGCATGAAGATGAGTTTGTAAAACGTGCTGGTTTTGTGATTATGGCATCTTATGGCTTTGCGAATAAAAAAGCAGCGAATGCAACATTTGAACAATTCTTTCCTATCATTGAAGATCAAGCAGATGATGAACGTATCTATGTCAAAAAAGCTGTGAATTGGGCATTACGGAATATCGGCAAAAGAAATATAGACCTTCATGCGTCAGCAATCGTAGTTGCGCGCAACATGCTTCATGCCAAGAGTAAATCTGCACAATGGATTGCCAGCAATGCATTAAAAGAGTTTGCAAATCCACAAGTAAATATCCTTAATTATCCAAGAGAAATTTATCGTCATAAAGCTAATTAATCCCGTAACAACCTTTAGTTTTTTTGACTAATTTCGTTTAAGCATCACCAATAAAATACCGCCCAATATCAACGCCGCTGCAATCACCAATTGGCTTGTAATTTGTTCAGAAACAAACAAAACACCACCCAGTGCAGCAATCACAGGCACTAAAAGCTGTAACACAGCAGCATGGATTGATGACAGCGAAGCAAGTGCTGCATACCAAATCGTATAACCAACTGCCGAAGCAATACCACCTGATAACACAGCGTAAACCACACCTTCATAGCTATAATAAGCACCCTTCCATGAAAAGATGAACAGAAGCAATACCATAGGAATCGTGCGTTTAAAGTTAAAAGCTGTATCCCAAAGTGGCGCTTTTGAGCCCTGCCCTTTAAGCGTATAAAAAGCCCATGCTATGCCAGATAAAGCCATCAATAAAAAACCAAATAACGAAGGCGTTGTAGCACTCGGTAGCATCAAATAAACAAAACCAGAGCATGCCAAGGATAAACCAACCCATTCGCCCCACTTTAAATGAACGCCTGAAAATACTGCGTATAAAAGCATAGTGATTTGCACCGAGCTAAACAGAATAAGTGCACCTGTGGCAGTATCTAAAGATATATAAGCATAAGAAAATGTCGCCGCGTAAATAAACAACATCAAGCTTGCCGACCAACTACCCTTTGTGTTTTTCGCAGCAGGTTTTTGCTGCAAGCTGAGCAATAAAAAGAGAACCAAAACACCGAATAACAACCGGATAACAGTAAAACTTCCTGCATCAATCAAAGGCTCAGCCAAAGCCAAACGGCATAACACCGAGTTAGCGGCAAAAGCAATCAGTGCCAAACCTGTGAGCAGTACTGTTTTTATCACAGCATGGTTTTTAATTATTGATCCGACCACATGGCATATTCATTGTCGCTAGGGTCAGAAAAGTGGAACCTATGCCCGCCAGGAAATGCAAAAATCGCTTTGATAATTTTACCTCCCTCTTTTTCTATTTTTCTTTGTGTTTGTGCTAGGTTTTCACTGTAAAACACCGCCAGCGCGCTGCCATTCTCTGTTGTGGCACTTAAGTCTGATTGATAAAAGCCACCATCCATACCTGCATCTTGTTTCGTGAAAGCAGCATATTCAGGTCCATAGTCTGTAAAAGACCAACCAAACACAGCAGTAAAAAAACGTTTGCTTGCTTCAATATCTTTGCATGGAAACTCTAAATAATTAATTTTTTCGTGTTGGTTCATGATTTTACCCCTTTGGCATACTTTGTTAGCAACTGATCAAGTTTGTTGGCAAAAGCTTGTCTATCCGTATGATTAAAAGCTGCTTGCCCACCAGAATGTATACCCGATTGACGCAGCTCATCCATATAATCGCGCATGCTCAAACGCGCTTTGATATTATCCGAAGAAAACATCTCACCGCGTGTACTCAAGGCAAAACCACCCTTGGCTATCACATCCGCAGCCAGTGGTATATCACTGGTAATCACCAAGTCTCCCGCCTGTAAACGCGCTACAATTTCATTGTCGGCAACATCAAACCCAGCCCCAACTTGAACGGTTGAGAGGTAATCCGATTTTGGCACTTGCACAGCAGCATTGGCAACAAATATTGTTTCTATTTTGGTGCGGTTTGCCGCCCTAAACAAAATATCCTTAATCACCACAGGGCATGCATCAGCATCCACCCATATTTTCATCGGTGCATTGAGTTCACTTGTCATTTCGTAAAATCCGTTGGTTTTTCCAATTCATAAATACCGTCTTGGATAATTTCTAGGCGGCTGGCAAGCATTGCTTGAGCATCAAGAAGCCCTCGATTATAAAAATAAGCACCCATTTCTTCTGAAAAAAATTTTAGGACAAACTCAGCATCAAACTGGCCCAAATCCATACCATGCTCACTATCAAAATAATTTCTTATTTTTTGCACTAATATTTCTTTTTCTTCTTCAGAAAACTCAATCATCAAAACCTCACTAAACCTTGGTCGCTACCAGTAAAAATATGGGGTATGGTTTATCTTCTTTATACACAGTGATCGCAGTTTGAAAATGAACATTTTTAAAACCTACATGTTCAAACTTTGCTTTTAACTCATCTTGGTCAAACCCATTGTGATACACACCTTCAATATCAGCAGGGTGAAAAGTCCCATCTTCTTTATCCAAATCTGCCAACGCGACCAGCCCTCCCTCTTTCAGATGTGATGCAAAAGTTTGAATCATTTTATCGGTATCTTGCACATGATGCATAGCCATAGCGCTGATAATTAAATCAAACTTGTTAGCCAAAGGCTTTTCTAAGATATCTTGGCAAACCGTTTCTACTTTACCTCGTAACTCAGGTTTCTCTTTTAGTTTTTCCAGCATTGAGGGTGAAATGTCAGCTGCTACAATCTTTTCAACGTGTGGTGCAATATGGGAACAAATCAGACCAGTACCTGCACCAAAATCCATCACCTGCATATCTGCTTTTAAATCCAGCTGCTCTATAATGCTTGAGCCAATCGCATTTGAAAGCTTTTGTTTCATATCGCCAGCATCCCAATCGGCTGCTTTTTCATCAAATAAATCTGCCATTAACCCTTCTCCAGCGCATCTAATAAGACATACATCACCTTATTTAATCGTTTAAATCTTTCGTTGCTTCCTAACATGTCTAGCTTGGATTGCACATATCGTGAACCATCCAACTCATCACCACAATTTTCTATCAATGCCGCAGCGGATTCTGGCGTTGTTTCCAGATGAAACTGCAAACCCACCACTCTATTGTCGAAAATATAACCCTGATGCTTACATGCCTCACTAGCTGCCAAGGCTTTTGCACCCTCTGGAATATCAAATGTATCCCCATGCCAATGAAATACTTCCATGTGCTTGGTAAACACCGCATCTAAAATGGTGCCCTTCATCCCAGCAGCAGGCTCAATATCAAACCAACCAATCTCTTTATGCGCACCTTGATAAACTTTGGCACCCATCACATCCGCAATCAACTGTGCACCAAGACAAATACCCAACACACGTTTGCCTGCATCAATGGCTTGTTTAATAAACACCTTCTCAGCCACCAACCAAGGATAGTCTGCATGGTCATAAATGCCCATTGGCCCACCCATCACAATCAGCCAATCAAAGTCTTCAATCGATGGCAAAGCTTCACCCAAATACAAATGCGTAACAGAAAGATTATACCCTTTTCCAAGCAAATAAGGCTCTATGCTGCTCAACCCTTCAAAATGCACATGTTGTAAATAATGAATTTTCAATTTCTTTAACACCTCGTTTTTGAGCTCTTAGTGTTAGCTTGCGACCCACAGATCGCATTCAAATACTGACTGTAAGCGACCAACAGGGCTTTAAAATTTACCATTGTCATTCTTCCATTCTGAGCGCGGAGGTATTGATTCAATAGTATTCCAGTGCTCAACAAGCTTATCGTTGGCAACGCGATAAAGATCATAGAACGAAGAGTGGGTTCCATTGAATGAGCCTTCGCTAACAGAAAGTACAAAATTCCCCTCTGCTAAAAGACGATGGTTTTTCTCGTACTTCATCATCAGGCCATCATTAGATATCGATTCCGATAACAACGAGCTCAATGCAAACAGACCATCGCCAAGATTTGGATTATGTTCAGTATAACATTGTTCATCAATGTAATGTTTCAATTTATCTGATTTTCCATTGATGAGAATCTCGTTAACGAAAGATCTTACAATGGCTCTATTTGGTTCAGTCTTATCAAAATCAGTTGCTTCAGTCGGCCCATCAAGCATGCTGTGACCCGACGAGTTAAGGCCTTTTTTCAATTGGATATTATCCCAATGCTCAACGGTAAAATCACCTTCAAAACGGAATACTTCAAAACCGATTCTAGAACTATCAAAATCATACTGTGTATGAGCAAATACATAATCATCATCTGAAAAAATACGCACAATTTTAACTCTAGGAGAGCTTTTCGCCAGTCGTTTAAAGAGCGCAGCTAGCCCCTCACCGCCTTCGTGAGTCTGAGGATTGTGTTGAATGTACTGATCGGGGTTGACTACACGCACTGATGCTTCGTCACCTGTTTCAATACCTTTTAATAAAGCATGGATGAGTTCTTTTCTTTTCAAAGTCATAATTGCTTGTACCCCTAAAAGCAGACACTTAATGTTTTTTACCTTTCATCGTTGCGCTAATAAGCTTACTAAAATCTTTATCTTTTTTCCTTTTATCCACATACGACATTTCATTGAATTCAGATTCTTTTTTTAATTTTAAGTAGTTCTGATAATGCTCAGAGTTCAGCTTCCCATTTTCCAAAGCCTCTAACATTGCACAGCCTGGCTCATTGTGATGGCTACAATCAGCGAAACGACATAACTTTGAAAGCTCTACAATATCAGAGAAGCTATCCTCCATGCCTTTAGCTGCACTTAAAATACCCAATTCACGCATCCCTGGCATATCAATGAGCATGGCACCCTGCTTTAGCATCTGAAGGCTGCGGCGCGTGGTTGTATGTCGCCCTTCCCCTGTGCCACTCACAGCTTGGGTTTCCAGCTCGTCGTTTCCTTGAAGGCGATTGATTAGAGTGGTTTTGCCCACCCCCGATGACCCCAAAAGACAATATGTTTTCCTAGGCTCCATCATGGATTGAACTTGTTTTATACCATTGCCTGTCACACTACTCAAAGCAATTACGTCATTAAAAATACCAGCATTTTTAATTTGCTCAAGTCGCTCCTTTAGCTCATCAGGGCTAATCAAATCTGTTTTGGTAAGCAATATCACTGGTTCAATATAACCATCATTCACCATCACCAAGTATCGCTCTAATCTGTTCATATTAAAGTCGAAATGGCATGACATCACAATAAATGCCTTATCAATATTGGCGGCAATCATTTGATATTCAATATTTACGCCTGCAATTTTTCGGCGTAAAAATGTTTTGCGTGGGAACACACTATGAATGGTCGCTGGCGATTCCGCATCAAAATATTCCACACAAACCCAATCACCCACGCATGGTATATCTTCAGTAGATTCAGCATCATAAGAAAACTTACCCGTCAAAATAGCAAACGATTCTCCGCTTTCATTCCGAATGGTATATTGCCCTCTATCCACCCCAATCACGCGAGCAACAGAATAATCAGCACCACACAATGATGCCGCATTGTCCTGCAACCATTGATCCATACCCAAATCAATCAAACTCATCACTTTGTCATTCGCCATTGCTCAACAACCCGTAACCCTCAAATAAAGAACATTCACAGTTTCAACACTCCCATCCCGACTGTCTCTGCGCCGAAGTATTGACTACCAAAAAGAGAAACAGCGAAAAAATTTTTCGCCCCGTTTGGCAGTAAAGACGCAGGAAGAAGCAGATACTCAGGGCAGCTTTCTTTGGTTCGTTTCTTTGCTGTCAAAGAATCGAATGATCGACTTAAGTTGTAATCAAAAGTAGCCATTCGCTTATTCAACATAGTAGTTAAAAACAATTTTCGTAATTAGTCCTTCGCTGATGCTAAAGTTAATCTCATCAGTTTCACCAATATAAGTAATTTTGTTAGCAGCCTTTTCAGTTGGAGAACCTAATGCTTCAATTATTCGAGAAGCCGAAGAACCAACCTCAAGGCCATGTAAAATTTTCCAACGTGAACTTTCTATTTCTATTGTCTCAGGCCTTAACTCCTTTTTATCGTTCTGCCACCCAATATATTTCAAACCATCAAAAGTAAGTATTCTGAATTCAACTAATTTATTGCCATCATACTTATTTGGTATTGATTTAGTAATTTCCTTCCTTAACTGGCCTAGGCTTCGAAGAGCTTCCAAAGAATATGATGTGATAAAAACTGGCCCATCCCAAGCAAATCTATCAATTATTTTTTGTTGCAACCAAATACTTTCAACTATATTCGAAGCACTTACTGATGGGACTGAAAATAAAATAAATACAAAAACTAAACAAAAACGATTCATAATTTTCTCCTCTTCAAGTAGGACTATAGTCCAGTATCCTCTTTGGATCGAAAGAAGGTATTTGAAATATAAACATTAACAGCTCAAACAACCCACTCCTGCACTTGGCTTTGAAACTTCGGTGAAACCCTAATATACACCGTCAACCATTCCTCATCAGCCACATGAGAAAGTACGGCAGCATGTTCATGGCACCATGCCAATGTTTTACCATCAGCAATGGGAAGCTTAAGGGTAAGCTCCACCATGTTTTTCTCACTCCACTTGCCGAGTATGTCCAAGAGGTCGTTCATACCTTGCCCTGTGTGCGCTGAAAGGGCGATGCGGCTGCCATCAATGTTATCACGCAGGGTTGTGGTCACATGCGGAGCTAAATCGACCTTATTGAGCACTTCAATGATAGGTGGGGCATTATCGCCATCCAAACCAAGCTCTTGCAATGTCGAAAGCACCACGGCTTTATGACTATGGCTTTCAGGGTCGGCAATGTCGCGCACATGCAAAATCAAATCGGCTTCAATCACTTCTTCTAATGTTGCTCTGAATGCATCCACCAATTCATGCGGCAGCTCTTGCACAAAACCCACGGTGTCTGACATCATCAAGGTGACACTATTTTTGAGTTTGATTTGACGCAGCGTGGGGTCAAGTGTGGCAAACAACTGATCGGCGACATAAGCATCAGCTTGGGTCATTTTATTAAATAAGGTCGATTTGCCCGCATTGGTATAACCCACCAAAGCTACAGTTAACACATCGCGTCGTTTTCGTCCTTCGCGTTGCGTTGAGCGCATTTGTCTAACTTTACTTAAATCTTCTTCCACCGATTTAATTTTATCCCGAATCATACGCCTGTCTAATTCAAGCTGGCGCTCACCTGGCCCACCTAAAAAACCATGTCCACCACGTTGCCGCTCAAGATGCGTCCAGCTTTTTACCAAGCGGCTGATTTGATAGTTTAAGCTTGCCAGCTCCACCTGCATCACCCCTTCTCGGGTTTTTGCGCGCGCACCAAAAATCTCAAGAATCAAACCTGTGCGATCAACCACCTTAGCATCAAAAGCTTTCTCTAAATTGCGTTGTTGAATGGGGGAAAGCTGAAAATCGACAAACACCACAGTGGCTTCATGTTTTTTTACAAGGCCAGCGATATCTTCAGCTTGCCCCGAACCAATCAATGTTGCAGGCACAACCCTACGCACTTTCACCACATGGGATTCTTCCAAGACACAACCACAAGATAAGACCAGCCGCTCAAATTCTTCTTGGCGAGAAGCACTTGCCACCTCACCCCAACGGCGCTCTATCAAACGCGGATGAACAGCCAATACAGAGGCCTGCTCAATTTTTGTTTCTATCATTTCATCCATTGAATACCCATAAATTAATTCCTACTATTGACAACATTATATTTACCGCGAGGCTTTCCAAACTCATGCAACGCTTTATCGCTACCATTACACTCACGGCTTTTTTATTGGTCATCACCATGCCTATGCTGCCCATCGCACCCGCTTGCGCTCATACAGCTATGGCAACTAACGCCAATGATGATACATGCGAGATGGCTTGTCATGATGAAAACCCAGAAATCATGCCTGATGACATGAATATGTCTGATTTAGAAATGGACACCACAAGCCCAAAACAAACACAAGAGCTTGCCAAAGAAGATAGCGTTTCAGAGAAACCACCTTATTGCCGCATTGAATGTGGCTGCGGCTGCAACAACAAACCTGACACATTCCCTCTCACTTTAAGCCCCCATTTACCAAGCATAATCTTGGTTGCTATCAAAAACCTGCCTAGTGAACAGGCATTAAGCAAAGTTTCTATCAACATCACTCGCCACACCCCGCCTGAATCCCCCCCTCCTCGAACAAGCTGATATTCCTTATCAAGTAACACAACAACGCATGTTAAATATGCGTCAAACCGCTATGCCGAAATCATAGCGCACAAAGGATATCGGAGATTTATATGAATTTTAAATTTTTTACTATCATCGCAATGATGGTAGTCACAACCAGTTTCGCTGGAAAAGTATTTGCCAGTGAATGCGGTCTTTCATGCTGCATCGCAGCAGGGGTAGACGGTGTCGGTTCAAACACAGGGTTAAGCGTCTCATTACAATTTGATGCCATGCTCATGAAAACCAACAAGCAGGGAACAAACAACATTAGCCCCGACCAAATCATCAGTAATAATCTAGCAACACGCCCAGCCATGTCGATGTATGCTGTATCAAATAAAATGGTGATGCAGAAAGTTGCAGCTAACTTTTCTTATCGTATTGATGAGGATAATGCCTTCGTGCTTACCACCCCTTACGTTATCAATGATATGGATATGAGAATGGGTATGAAAACGATGTCTGGTATTGTTTATTCAGAGAACAGTATGGCAACTGTTCAGGGATTAGGCGATATTTCACTGCTTTATTTGCGTGATATTTACAAAGACAGTGATTTTCGCACACGTAAGCGCCTTTCATTTGGTTTGGGTATCAAAGCGCCTACTGGTGCTTCTGATGCCAGAAATAGCAAAGGGGACCTCACACATATGATGATGCAAGCTGGCACCAATGCTTGGGATGGTCTGATGAACATCAATGGCACCTTAGCCTTTGGTGAGCATGAAGACGGTGGCGCTTTATGGCTTTTGTCTCCTTCACTGTTTTATCAATTGAATACACGTAACTCGCTGGGGTACAAAGTAGGCAACCGTTTAAACTATGATCTATCTGCACGTTATAGACTCACTTCGGCATTCAATATCAAGTTAGACTTTAACGGTGTAAAATCAGCGTCTGATAGTACCGATGGCACCCTTGATACAAATACAGGGAAAATTGCTTACCAGAATGTAAGTGGCAATGTGTTGGATAATGTCGCAAACACAGGCATTCATTCCATGTTTATTTCACCTGGTTTCCAGTGGCTCATGGGTGATGGTTACACTTTAAGTGGTGAATACCGTTTACCTATTTACCAAAATACTACGGGGACTCAACAAGTAACCGATCATTGGCTATTTTTACGACTCAGCAGCAGCTTCTAAGTTTAAGCAGAGCAGTCGATTGGCTGCTCTGCTTATCTTTACTATCCTGTGCATGTATGCATAAAATCGTTAGTATGCGACTTTATCTGCGAGGATCATATGAAGTTTGAGCAATACCACATCTCTGAAGACCTTAAAAAAAACCTAGCAAAACTTGGATTTAAACGCCCAACAGATATCCAGTTTAAAAGCATTCCTTCAATTATGGCGGGTGAAGATGTGCTTGCTATTGCCCAAACTGGTACGGGTAAAACGGCATCTTTTGCAATTCCTGTCATTGATAAAATTCATAAATTTAAAAGCAGTAAACGCTCGTATGGTATCAAGTGTATTGTTATGGCACCGACACGCGAGTTGGTTCAACAAATTGGCGAAGTATTCACCAAACTCTCACGTCATACGCGTGTAAAAACATTTGCACTTTTTGGTGGTGTTGAACAAGAACAGCAAATCGTCAAACTGCAAGATGGCGTTGATATTCTAATTACTACACCCGGACGTATGTTTGATTTGATTAATCAGAATGTAATTCGCCTTGAAGGCGTGAGCACACTCGTACTTGATGAAGCTGACCATATGCTTGATTTAGGTTTTATTGAAGACATCAAATACATCAAAAAAATGCTGCACAACAAACATCAAACGCTTTTCTTCTCCGCAACAATTAGCGACGAGATAAAAAAATTAGCGTATTCTCAAGTTAAAAGCGAAGCCATTCGTATTCAAGTTTCGCCAAAAGACAAAGTCTCTAAAAATATTACCCACTTTGTCATGTTTATCGAAATGGATGATAAACGATTCTCTCTTGAACACTTTATCCGTGAACATCCTGAAAGCCGTATCATTGTTTTTGTGCGCACAAGAGTCCGCGCTGAACGTGTCGCCAAAGCTATGGCGCGTGTTAATATTTTGACATCAACCATTCATGGTGACAAAAACCAAGAAGAACGCTCCGACGTTATGCGCTCATTTAAACAAGGCAGCGGCAATATCCTTATTGCCACCGATGTCAGTGCTCGGGGTATCGACATTGCAGATATCGATTATGTGATTAATTATGACCTACCTGAACGCACTGAAAACTATGTACATCGCGTTGGTCGCACAGGGCGTGGCATAAACAAAGGTACAGCCATTTCTTTTTGTAGCAGTGAAGAAAAGGACTTGCTTGAAGAGATTCAAAGCTTTTTGAACAAACCCATTGATGTCATTAAAACCAAGAGCCATGAATACAATAAAACGTTGGATGCACCCACTGCAGATATGGATCTTCGCTCTTTAGTGCATGATGATAAACCTCTTAAAAAAAGGAAAAAACGATAACATTCAATCTAAAAATTAAAGTCGCTTCAGTCTTGCGCGATAGTTTATCCTGAAAGGGTTTGACTGCTTTCATTTAAGCATACAGGCGCAACAAAAATACTTTTTAGATAACGGAGGACAATATGGCTGCAACAATTCGTCCTACCGATGGTTTAGTTTCTCGTTTATTACAACAGCAAACGCGTGCGCCTGTAGCTACGCAAAGTACTGAGTCTAAACCCCAGCCTACTGATCAAGTAAACATTTCTCATCAAGCTCGCCAACATAGTAGCGATCATGAAATCAAGCAAAACCCTGTTAATCTTTATGGCTACAAACAAGAAAAATTAGAATCTCAACTTATTCGCTTACACCAGCAGCACACTGAGTCAGAGGATTGAGTCTGCCTCACTTACTCATTGCTGAGGATGACGAAGCTTTAGCTGCAATACTTGAAGAATATTTAGGTGGTGCTGGTGGCTACCACATCACATTAGTGCATCGTGGCGACGATGCTTTAGAACTCTTAAAAACCAGACACTTTGACATCATACTCACTGATATTGTTATGCCTGGTGCTGATGGGTTAAGTGTACTTGCTGCAAGCAGCCAAAATCCTAGCCGCACCCTTGTTTTGTTAATGACAGCATATTCTGGCATCGAAGATGCTATACATGCTGTAGAACAAGGAGCATATGATTTTGTTAGTAAACCTTTCCAGTTACCTGAAATTCGCGTCCGCCTTGATAATGCAGCTCGTTATCAGTCTTTATTGCGGAAATGGGAATATGAAAATGCCAGCAATGAATCGCAAGGTTTTGTGCCTTATCAAGCGTCTCAATCGCCAATATATCCTTCTACTGCAATCAAAGCATATGGTGTGGTTAAGGAATAAACCATGCTAAATGTTCTTGTCATCGAAGATCAACCTGCAGTACGTGAGATCATTGCTGAAGTGGTACAAGGTCTAAACGTTTCGATTCAAATCGGACAAGCCAGCAGTATCAAAGAGGCAAAAGAGAAATTAAAAAAATTAAGTTGGGATATGATTGTTTCCGACTTAAGCCTTGGCGATGGTAATTCACTTAATCTTATTGCCGAATTACGCAAAGAAAACATCATTATTCCTCCGATGATTTTAGTGAGTGGATTTTTATCTAAAAGCCATATCCAGCTCGCAAAGTCGCTGCATATTGAGCATATCCTCGCCAAACCATTTGACCCTGATGTTTTACTTGAGTCTGTACGTAAAATTTTAGACCTCGAAAACATAAGTAGCCAACCTACAAATCATCAAGATCATCATCGCCGTTTATTGCCTGAAATGTTTGAAATGGACAGGAAATTAGGTCTTCTTTTCAGAATGTTTGATGAAATGCCTAAAAGCCCTGATGTTTCAAGCGTTTGCAACAGTGCTCTGACTATTGCGATGGACATGGTACATGCCCAAGGTGGGTACCTCGCTTTGTATGAACGCAACAAAGAAACACTTGTACGCGTGGCCGCACAAGGTTTTGATGAAACACTCCTGTCAAAATCATGCAATATACATGACACACCTTTTGCCCCACTCATTCACTCCTCAGAGGAGTTTATAGAAAACCTTACAGGTTCAGAAGCATCTACACCTTGTTGGCCTAATGTTCCTACAAACTCCTACGTTGCAATCCCTATTTATTTACAAGGCATTCCAATGGGAGTGCTTTGTTTAACCAACCGTTTGGACCTTTCACCGCTACAAAGTGAAACGCGCCATATGCTTGGTTTATTAATCAAAAAATTGGATACTTTACTTGATAATAGAGCTGTTCATGCTGCCCTTGCTGATAGCATGAATGAAACACTTATTGCCCTTGTTCGCTCTTTGGAGGCGCGTGATCGTTATACGAAAGATCATTCATCACGGGTGAGTGTTCTTTCGGTTCACTTTGCAAAGGCACTAGGTCTTGATGATGAAAATATTCAGCTGATTCGAACAGGAGGCCTTCTCCATGATATTGGCAAAGTTGGTGTCGCTGATTCAGTGTTGCTGAAACCTGGCCGGTACACAGAGCAAGAGTACAATATTATGAAAGCACACCCAGCAATTGGCGATTCAATTTTAAAAAATATGGATACGCTTATTCGAGAGCGTTTAATTGTTCGGCACCATCACGAACGTTGGGATGGTAAAGGTTATCCTGATAAACTTGGAAGCACGGACATTCCTTTTGAAGCACGTATTGTTTGTGTCGCCGATGCTATTGATGCGATGACAACACACCGCGTATACCGCCAAGCTAAACCACTGTCCTTTTGTGCCGAACAATTAAAATTTGCTTCAGGTACCCAATTTGATCCTCAAGTAGTAAGCGTAGCACTTCAAGCCATTGAATCAGGGGATATTTTAACACAAGCGCAATCCAATAACTTTGATGAAGGGGTGATGCCTATCCAAGCATTTATGGCTCAAAATTCACCTGATGATGAAAAGGAGAGGTACTCCAATGTCCAACGATAACCGCAGACAAGATTTCCGCATTGATGATGTTTTACCGATGAGTGATGAGCCTCTAAACCAAGAAAGTTATGAAGCTCAAAAAAATCAGCTTGGCATACGCTCCCGTCAAAATGCGATGTTGCAAGAAATAGTTGGTAGAGATATTTTTACATCAAATACTAAAGACTCTTTAAACAGCGATGTTGCCAATGCCATGGAATTGCTTGATGCCAAATTGAACTACTTGATTGGCATCAATATGGTGAATGACGCTAACAACAGTGAACTCACAGAACGAGCTATTAACTTTAGTGTGACAGGTTCAAGTTTTTACACCGAAGAAAAATATCAAAAAGGTGATTTTATTAAACTCACCGTCATGATTCCTTCTTTCCCTCCAACAATTCACGAGCTACTCGGCACCATCACATGGGCAAGACCACAGAGTAACAAATCGCTTCATATTGGTGTTCGCTTTACTTACCGAAGTGATGAAGAAGAAAATAGCATTGCCAAATACGTGTTCCGAAGACACCGCGAAAGCATCCGTTTGCGCGCTAAAGAGGAACAGCAGCTACATGGCTTAGAATAATCAAGCCCTAGCCCATCATGAGTTTGAAGCTTTAAACAAGCTGCTTAATTTTGTCCTCTAAAGCTAGGACTAAAGCCTCACCTGTTTCCAACATCAGCGCTTCGCTCTCAGCTTCAACCATGATACGCAGTTTAGGCTCCGTGCCCGAAGCACGCACATTCACGCGCCCTGAATCAGAAAGTTTCGCTTCGGCATCTTGAATAAGTTGTTGAACATCAGCGTGAGACAATACATCAACTTTCTTTTCCATCACAATATTCCATAGTTTCTGTGGAAATAGCACCATATCTGTAGCCAAATCACTGAGTGGGGTACAGGTTTCCTGCATTGCACATAAAAGCTGCAATGCTGTCATCAAACCATCGCCTGTTGTATTATGATCCAGCAAAATCATATGCCCAGATTGTTCTCCGCCTAAATTACACCCTTTTTCACGCATCATTTCTAACACATAGCGGTCACCAACATTTGCGCGCAACATCTTTAAACCACGCTGTTCAAGATAACGTGCTAAGCCCATATTGCTCATTGAGGTTGTAACAACAGCGCCACCTTGCAAACGGTCCAGCTGCTGCAAATGATCCGCTAAAATTGCAATCACTTTATCACCATCAACCACTTGCCCTTGAGCATCACAAGCAATTAATCTATCCGCATCACCATCCAATGAAAAACCAATATCGGCCTGATGTTCCAATACCTTTTGACACATAACTTCGGGGTAAGTAGAGCCGCAAGACTTATTAATATTATAACCATTGGGTTGGTCAAAAATAGAGATCACTTCACAGCCAAGCTCTTTAAATATATGAGGCGCAACGTCATAAGCAGCACCATTGGCACTATCAACCACAACTTTTAACCCATCAAAACGAACACCACGAGGTAAAGAAGACTTCAAAAACTCAATATATCTTCCGCGCGCATCATCAACACGCTCTGCTTTGCCAATTTCTAACGCAGGGGGAAGCGGCGGCAAATCATCAAGAACTGCTTCGATTTCCAGTTCCACTTCATCTGGAAGTTTGAAACCATTTGCTGCAAAAAATTTAATTCCATTATCTCCCGCTGGATTATGCGAGGCTGATAAAACAACGCCTGCATCCGCTCTAAGGCTTCGGGTTAAATAAGCTACAGCAGGTGTTGGTACAGGACCAACCAATAAAACATTCATACCTTGTGCCGTTAGGCCCGCGCACAATGCCGATTCAATCATGTAACCTGATAAACGTGTATCTTTGCCAATAAGTATCTGTGGCTTGTGGCTTAAATGTTTGGTGAGTACATAACCTGCTGCGCGGCCAAGTCGCAGCGCAAACTCTGCAGTCATTGGTTCAGTGTTCACAGCCCCTCTTACACCATCAGTTCCAAAATAACGACGCATTAAAACTTCCTTTCCCTGCAGTTTCTTTACTTTCTTTCGGGTTGAACTTCAGGCTTCAACGTTGATTCTACCTGCGTTTCCATGCCTAGCGTAGGTGTCCAAATCAGTTCGCCACGAATTCGAATACTTAAATCTTTATCCAACAAATGAATACCTTGGCCACTTAGAGGCACAAGCGTTGTTTTAATATCAAACAAACCTTTGTTTAATTCCAAACGTACTGCAATCGTTTCAATTTCACTTAGCGTGCTTAACCATACCTCAGGACCTGAGAGCTTCACTGTAGCAGGGCTCACAACAATATGATTCACTTCCCAGCCTTGGGGCAAGTCAAATATTGGTGCTATATTTAAAATTCTTGTGACGATATGATCCACTTGTAGCTGTATACTATCGGGCTGAATTTTTTCAACTTCAAGGCCCACGGGTAAATCCACCGTATCAATATCTAACGTTTGCTCAATCACACCTGGTTTATCTAGTTTTGATGCATCAACTGAAACAAATAAATCCTTAGCTTGTAGTGCGTTCAATTGTGTCTGTAAGCCTGAAATTGTAATGCTTACCTGATCAGGCAAATCATTTACAATAGCCATATCAGCTGGCATATCACGAACCTGTAAAGCAACATCCATGCGTACCGACCCCATACCTTGTCCATGAACTTGCAGCCATAACACAATCGCGATAAGGATTGACCAAAAAGGAAGCCCTAAATGACGAAAAAACACCATTATTTACTGCTCCCGCTAAACTTCATATTAAGCAAGCCCTGTTCAAGTATTTTCCCTAACTCTGAAGCATCCAGCGCTTTACTCATTTCACCGTTTTCAACAAGGTGTATATCCCCTCTCTCCTCAGAAACAACCAAGACCAAAGCATCATTTTCTTCAGTTAAACCAATAGCTGCGCGATGACGTGTACCAAATGATCCATCCACATGTTTCGACTTTGCTAGCGGCAACAATACTCTCGCAGCCCTAATTTCGGGTAAACCGTCGGCATTTAAAGCAACCATCAGTGCCCCATCATGAAGCGGGGTATCTGGGGAGAACAAGGTGACCATCAAGTCGCTATCTGCCCTAGCATGAAGCTTTACTCCGCCTTCATCTAAATGTTTTAGACCAGTTTCCCGTTCAAACACAATTAACGCTCCCCAGCGTTTTTTTACCAACAAATTTGTTGCCCTGACTACTGATGCAATGAGTTCCTTTTTAGGAGTAACAGGAGAGGCAAGCGGATTGACTGCAACGCGGCGTAAACCTTTGCGAATTTCAGCTTGGAATAAAACCACTAAAATCACAATAAACACTGAAAATATTTGATTAAATATCCACTCTACTGTGACTAAACCAAAATTTCGGGAAACCTCATACAAAATGAGCATCACAACCAAGCCAATCAACATTTGTTCGGCATGGGTACCACGAATTAAACGCAATACATAATAAATAACCACGGCCACAAGACCAATATCCAAAATATCTCTAAAACTTAGCTGAAGACTTTCAATTAACATAACAAACTCTGCTGTTTATAGTCGGTAAGCATCGAAGCCACCATCGATGTTTTATAATGGTTCTTGCAATCATGAACACGAATAATATCTGCACCACAAAAAATACCAATACCAGAAGCCGTTGCCGTTTCAATTTCACGCTGTTCTACTTCTGCACCTGTAAGCAATCCCAAAAATGACTTTCGTGAAACACCCAACAATAAAGGAAATCCAAAGCTCTTTTTAAAATATTCAAGGTTGGCAATCAGCTTTAAGTTATCTTCAAGACGTTTACCAAAACCTATGCCTGGATCTAATATAATCGATGAAGCTTGAATGCCTACCGCCAGACAAGATTCTATGCGCTGTTCAAAATATTTTGAAACTTCAGCTATCACATCTTCATATACTGGTGCTTTTTGCATGATGCTTGGTGAGCCCTTCATATGCATTAAACAGGTATCAACGCCTGATTCTGCAACCACTTCTAGGCTCTTTTTATCCATACTTAGCGCACTAACATCGTTAACTAAAGTCGCACCTGACGCAATAGCCTGACGCATCACTTCAGCTTTTGTCGTATCAATAGAAATAACAATATCTTTTGGTAACCCTTGAATCACAGGTATCACCCGGCTTAACTCTTCATCCAGTGATACAGCTTTTGCATTAGGTCGTGTCGATTCGCCACCAACATCAACGATGTTTGCCCCATCATCAACCATTTTTTTTGCTTTTTTAATTAATGATTGAGCAGAGTGCGTTTCAGAGCCGTCGGAAAAAGAGTCAGGCGTACAGTTAAGTACGCCCATAACCCATGCTGCCTGACCTGATTTGCGTAACCAGCGAGAGTGCAAGCTTAACTCTCTTGCTCACTACCTTTACTAGGCTTTTCTTCACCGTGAACTTCACTTTCTGCGATGGTCACATCTTCATCACCTGAAGGCGGCGTATTTGACACGCCTCCATTACTTTCAGGACGCACAATTTTCTCACCACGCAATAAAATTTGTACTTCTTTGCCTGACAGGGTTTCATACTCTAACAAAGCCTGTGCAATAATTTCCAATTCATCACGATGATCAGTCAACACCTTACGAGCCTTTCCTTCTGCGGCATCAACAAAAGCGCGAATTTCTTCATCAATAATAAGAGATGTTGCGTCAGATACATGTTTGCTTTGCGTGACAGAGCGCCCTAGAAACACCTCTTCTTCATTTTCAGAGAAACGCAATCGCCCTAAACGCTCACTAAATCCATATTCAGTCACCATTGCACGTGCAATTTTTGTCGCCTGCTGAATATCATGGCCTGCGCCTGTTGTAATGTTTTCAACACCAAACACCAGTTCTTCGGCCATACGGCCGCCAAACAATGATGCTAACCTTGATTCCAGCTCAATCCGCGACTGACTCAAACGGTCTCTCTCTGGCAGATTCATCGTGACACCCAAAGCACGACCACGTGGAATAATCGTCACTTTATGTAAAGGATCATGTTTAGGCATATGAATACCAACTAAAGCATGGCCTGCTTCGTGATATGCCGTAAGTGCTTTTTCTTCATCAGTCATCGCCATAGAACGACGTTCTGCACCCATCATGACTTTGTCTTTCGATTCTTCAAAGTCTTGGTTTGTCACTTTATCACGGTTAAAACGCGCCGCGCTTAGCGCTGCTTCATTAACCAAGTTCGCCAAATCTGCGCCAGAAAAACCTGGCGTTCCGCGTGCCAGTGCTTTCACATCGATATCTGAGGCCAAAGGAACTTTTTTCATGTGCACTTTCAAAATCTGAACACGGCCACCCATATCTGGGTTACCCACAACAACTTGGCGATCAAAACGCCCAGGGCGTAACAATGCAGGATCAAGTACATCTGGACGGTTCGTTGCCGCTACTAAAATCACACCTTCATTGGCTTCAAAACCATCCATCTCTACTAACAATTGGTTCAATGTTTGTTCGCGTTCATCATTTCCACCACCAATGCCAGCACCACGATGACGACCCATAGCATCAATTTCATCTACGAAAATAATGCATGGTGAATGTTTTTTTGCTTGTTCAAACATGTCGCGAACACGTGATGCGCCCACGCCCACAAACATTTCAACAAAGTCTGAGCCCGAAATTGAGAAGAAAGGAACTTCTGCTTCTCCAGCAATCGCCCGACCCAATAATGTTTTACCTGTACCTGGAGGCCCTACCAACAAAATACCTTTAGGGATTTTCCCGCCTAGACGGGTGAATTTTGAAGGGTCTCTTAAAAATTCAATCACTTCAGTCACTTCTTGTTTCGCTTCATCACAACCTGCTACGTCTTCAAAAGTCACGCGGTCTTTATGCTCGGTAAGTAACTTGGCTTTGCTTTTACCAAAGCCCATTGCTCCACCTTTACCGCCACCTTGCATTTGGCGCATAAAGAAAATCCATACACCAATAAGCAGCAGCATTGGAAACCATGAAATTAGAATTGTCAGTAAAATAGATTCACTTTGATGACTCGCTTGAACCTCGACTTTATTATCAATCAAGCGCTGTACAAGTGTTGGGTCATTGGGTAAATCCAACTCAAATCGCGTCGAATTTCCTGTGCCGTCTCGGTAATGACCCTTAGCCTTTGTATCTTGAATCACAACATCATCAACTAAACCTTGGTCAACTTTGTCGATAAATGCAGTGTAGCTTAGAGGTGTCGTTTTACCCATGGGGGCGCTAAACATATTAAAAACGCTCATCATTGTCATCGCAATGACTATCCATAATAGTAAGTTTTTATTCATTTCTTTACCTCTATTTTTGTATCAAGTGATTCTTGGGATGATGGCGCAAACTCGCCTTTCCTTGGCAAAGTTGCAAGCCTTGGTCCCTTCTATATAAGCAGCAACCTGACAAATTCAACCACCCATGGCCACCATGTTGTCGCCATTGTTCAATGGCCAAAATATGCCTGCGTCCAAACACTGTGCCATCATCAAAAAGTTGACCAATCATCTTTTGTAACACAAAAACACGAACAGGCTGGCTTTGCGCCTGCCATTGCTCCCAGTTTACATCACAAAACAATATTTGATGCTCCTGTTGTTTACTCACCGCAATCAATTGAGCTTCAACAGTGATTTTCTGTTGAACTTTTAATGCCTGTTTCTGCCAGCGCAAAAATAACTGCTGAGGATTTACCCCACGAGTATTCATCTCAGGAAACAAACTTTTTCGAATTTTATTCCGCCAAAGTTGCGTGTCCTGGTTACTAGGGTCATCCAACCATATAATCTCGTTAACCAGCAGAAATCGTTCGATATCTATCCGTGAAACATCAAGCAGCGGCCGAAAAATATGTAGCTTGGCCTGCTGTCGATAAGGACGCATACCCTGACATCCCGCAACACCAGCGCCTTGTAATAACCGCATACATACTGTTTCAGCTTGATCATCCGCATGATGCCCTAAGGCAAGGTGAAAGTACCCCGACTGCTGTGCCAGTTCAGCAAAAGCAGTATAACGCCCTTTCCTTGCTAACGCTTCAATATTTTTTCCTGGTTTATCAATGCTTTTGCTTTGAAAGCTGATACCCCATTCTTTTGCTCTATCCGCTAGCGTGAGCATTGTTTGATAAGATGTTTCAGACCAACCATGATCAATATGCCAAGCTTGCACTTCAAACCCTAAATCCGCCAAGCCTAAAAGTAAGGCCGTAGAATCTGCGCCCCCAGACCAAGCTACCGCAATTTTATTTGGCATCGCACTTAAAGTTGTAGCATTAAACGCTAACTTTTTTTTACTCATATCCACTTGATTCGTCCAATAAGATAAATCAATTCCAGCGCGGCATACCATCGTGATAAATACGTTTTCCAGCGGGGCTTTCAACGTCAATCAACTCATACAAATCTGTATCAACACCTGCCAATGCTGGGCGGCCAGCACGAATGAACAAATACACTTCATCATTAGAACGAATACGGACACACACCACCTTCAATCCATTTGGTGGCAAACGGAACTCTGAGAGCACTGCTTGTGCACTTTTAGGGTCTGGATTAAACTCTTTGATGACAGCCTTATTTTGCATAGACGCCGTAAATTCTGTAAGCGCCTGTGATGTTAGGGCAAAACCATTATTGTATAAAACATACTCAGAATAACCCGTACCACTCTCAAGTTTATCAACACGCACACCACCCAAAGGGTTCTTCCGCATCTTCTGATCTCGGTAGGCAATTAAACGCCCCACGCCAGCATCGCGAACCACGCCAGCATCTGCTTGTGACACTGATAAACTGAACGCCAATTCTCGTTTACCTAGTTTTTTGTGCTCATGTTTTACAAAGTCCCAATCGCCCATCAAGGCAACACACATCGAAACGGCTGGCATATGACCTGCGTTGCCTTCTTCAGATGTATCCACAAACCAATTTCTAAGCTGTGAGCGCATTTTTTTTCCCACATCAACAAGTTCTTTAATACTCCCTCGAATAAGACAACCCGATGCTGAAATCTGATCAAGATAAATATATTCATATTTTTCAACCAAGTTCACAATTGTCGGTAAAAATAGCTGCTCTAAAAACACTACTCTATCATTCACCATCAAAGTCATACCTGCCAAATAATCCGACCATTCAATACGCAAGCAACCTTGTTTGTTCGTGAGTGCTGAACCACTATGTAATGATTTTTTTGCACCGGGTTGAAAATAAATGATTTTTCCATCTTTATATGCTTGTTCAATCAGCTTTGTAGCTTCAGCACCACGTTTTCCTGCTGATATCTCTGCCGTTTTATCCATCCAGAGCGATTCCTGCTCTCTGCGTGCTGCCTCTACCTTCACATCTTCTTCAAAAACTCTAAACGCATTCAGCACTACTTCTTCATGCAACCAAGGTGTTCCGGCTCTGCCCGCAGCCTTTTCTCCCGCTTGCATTCGCAGTAACCAATCTGCAATAGGGTGTGCGCCTTTGGCCGACTCCAACAAACGTACGACAGCATCTGGTAGTTGTTCAGGTCGCGTAAGTAGGGAATCTAATTTCTTAGCGTTTAAAACCCATTGCATCCACACCCCTTGTTTAGTCTTCTGTGCTAGCGCCCATAACGCTAAACGTGCCCAGCTTCGCTTGAGCATGTGCTCTCCCATGCGGTCTTTAGCAAGCAATGGGAGAATACCCGCCTCGTTCTTTCTACCTACTTTTTCACGCAGTTCTCGCATGCGCGGCAACAAGTCAGGGTCTAAGCCATAAGCCTTGATGACATCACTCGAATCCGACAATAAATTTGCATCGGGTTGCCTATACAAAAAGGCAATGGGTGTAGCAGGGATAATCATCGTTTCATACGTAGCAATGCGTGTCATCTCAACAGCACCATCAACATGCTGCTTCAAAAATAGTCGCAACGCCCAATCATAAAGTCCACCCAGCACTGAAACCATCACATGGTCGTTATGTGCTGCATGTTCACTCGGAAGCTTGCCAATTGCATCGCGCATCAAACGCAGCATCAACACATTCACTGCAGGCACCCAAGGTGCAGTATCTTCCTGATCTTGGCGCCAAGATTGCGTCCACATATCTTGCCAAACAGTTAAAAGTGCTAACCCACCATGCTCATCGGCACACCAATGGTGTAGCAATGTTTGTGGCAAATGTGGGTAAAGTGCCAACAAATGTTTCATCATTGTCCGTGACACGGGGTTCATTTTTGGTAATTGATGTGCTGAAACACGCTCACCATCAATCATGTACCGAACCGAATAATCATACAAACGTTTTACTGCGCCAACAAAGACCACTGATACCTCAGAGTGCATCACACAGGGCACATACTCGCGCGCATCTTCACCTGGCACATACAAAGGCAAACGTCTCGCATCCACCCTACACCGCTTGGCAGCACTCTCTCCCTGATGTAAAATCGGGCGGTACCAACTCCAACGATAATCATAATACTCAGGTGAAAGCATCTATTTTTACTCCTATAATATGCAAGCAGATAGCATACATCTTGGTTCATGGTTCAATAAAAGGTAGCGTACGCCCCTAAGGTTTAATAAAAACAACGTAAATTGCAACATTTACGGTCAATACAGGCTCTAATACAAATGAAATTCCTCATCGCTACATGCTTAATTTTCTCCATGCTCCCATCATCAGGCATAGCTTCTGACATCGACAATAAAGACAAAATTGTTGTGACATTACCGCCGCTATCAGGGCTTGTAGTGATGTTATTACCTGAAGTTCAAAGTCACTGCTTACTTTCTGCCAACGCTGACCCCCACCACTTTCAACCTTCGCCCCGCCAAGTTGACATGCTTCAACAAAGCCCTCTCTTCATACGTGCCTCCCGTGATGACCAAGGCTGGCCGATTAAAGCTCAGCGCAGCCAAACTTTAGACTTATGGCCAATTCAGAATCATGGTTGGTTACAATTTGAGCAGGTGCGTATTGTTCTGCCTAAGCTTGCTAAAACTTTAAGTCAGCATTTTCCATTATACCAAGATAAAATTGCAACAAGGCTAAATCTCGCATTACAAGCTGTTAACGATTTAGACAATGAATGGAGAAAAACACTCCAAACTATTCAGAAAAAAGGTGTTTTTGTTCAGCATCCAGCTTGGCTTGGCTTGCTTAAGGCTAAACATATTCCTGTTTGGTCAGTGCTCGAATCAGAACAGCATGGTCATGAACATGGACCTAAACATTTGGAACAAGCATTAGTCACTTTAAAACAACATTCTAACGCCCTGCTCTTGGGCAGCAAGCGCCATAGCAACCGAAGCTTAGAATGGTTAAACAATCATCAAAAAGATCCGTCCAGCATCATCAAGTTGGATGCCCTTGGTAAATGTAACCAACCGTGGAACAAGCTAATGCAAGACAATTTAAAGCAATTGATTCAACTGAACCAATCATGACAACACCCCCTGTTATTAGCTTATCTCATATTCGTTTTGGCTCATTTAAAAAACCAATACTTGATAACCTTTCCTTAGAAGTTCCAGCGGGCCATTTTATGGGTATTATTGGCCCCAATGGCGCAGGAAAGAGCACACTGTTAAGCATGATTGCAGGCTTGCAATCCCCTGATGCTGGGCACATTGATTTGTTTGGCATGTGCCTAAACAATAAAACCCGGCAAAAGTTACAAGCTGAAATGGGCTACCTTCATCAAGCGCAAGGTCGACTGCCTGATATCCCTATGCGCACATACGATGTTGTGGCCATGGGACTTAACAGCTTTAACAAACCATTATGGAGCAGGCTGTTTTCAAGTTCAACTTCAGAAAAAAAACTCATTACCGATGCCCTTGAACTGGTCGAAATGGTAGAACATAAAGACTCCGATTTCCGCAGATTGTCCGGTGGACAGCAGCAACGTATTCGTCTTGCCAGAGCACTGGTACGCAGACCTAAACTTTTGTTACTGGACGAGCCTTCAGCAGCTCTCGATAGCAGACACCAAGAAAAGCTTTATCAACTTCTGCGCAAGCTGTGCGACGAAGACAATATGACTGTGTTGATGGTTGAACATGATGTCGCGGCTATCACCTCGTATGTCGATTCTGTGGCTTGTTTGAACAAGCATATTCATCATCATGCAAAACGTGGCGAAACTATTCCTGATGACGTCTGGCGTGTGATGTATGGTGATCATGTAAATATCGTTGCCCATGACTCAAGCTGTATCGGCTGTGCTCCTGTAAGCACAAAAACACACACTGACTCAACCCCTAACAGTCCACAAGGTCACCACCATGATTGAGTTTTTAAACCAATTTTTCCAAAGCCCTGTTATGCTGGATGCATTGTTTCCTGCCATATTGATTGCAGTCATTACTTCTTCGATGTCTATTTTTGTGTTGGCTCACCGCTTATCATTTTTGACTGTTGGTGTTTCTCATGCTTCATTGGCAGGTCTTGGTTTGGCGGTTGCTTTAAGTCTGCCATTATTACCAACTGCCGCTGTGACTGCCATTATTATTGCCTTATTGCTCGCCATACTACCCAATCGTCAGGGCATCAATGAAGATGCAGGCACAGGCATGTTATTTGCAGGCAGCATGGCGCTTGGCGTCATTCTTATTTCCAGTGCTAGTCGCAATGAAGTTGATTTATTCGGTTTGTTGTTCGGTAATATTCTCACTGTCTCTTCCTTTGATATGCGTTGGATTATTTGGGGTAGTATTTTGGTTTTGCTAAGCCTAAGCATCTGGGCTAAAAGCTGGTGGAGCATGGCTTTTGACATGGTTACAGCCAAAGCTTCTGGCATTGCAACCTCACGACTCCGCCTTATTTTACACGGCGTAATCGCTTTAACCGTCGTTATGTGTGTTAAACTTGCAGGCATTGTTCTCACCACAGGTTTACTCGTACTTCCTGCTGCTTGCGCATGGTTTTGGGGCCGCAGGATGTTTAGTCTTTGGACACTAAGCCTTTCTTTTTCATTGCTGGGGACTTTGGGTGGTTTAATGTGGTCATATAAATACGACTGGCCATCAGGGGCAGCCATTATTTTGATGTTATGCCTGCTCTTTATTCTGAGCTGGATAGCCTCATGGCTTAAAGAACAAGCGACAAAATAAATATCCATTTTGGAGTTCTATAAAAACTCATGGTAGAAATCGCACATGCCCCTTTCTGAAAAAAAACCTTTTAACTATATTCAATCCATTGAGCAAGCGCGCGTGTACGACATTGCAAAAGAAACACCCATAACACTTGCGCCAAAACTATCCGCACGCCTCAACAACGAGGTATTATTCAAGCGTGAAGATTTGCAACCTGTATTCTCATTTAAAATACGTGGTGCCTATAACAAAATTGCCCATTTGAGCGAAAAGGAACGCGCCAGCGGCGTGATTTGTGCTTCAGCGGGCAACCATGCTCAAGGTGTGGCGATGGCTGCAGCAAAACTTGGCATTGTGGCAACGATTGTGATGCCTGAAACCACCCCTGAAATCAAAGTAAGTGCAGTTGAAGCTTTGGGTGGGCATGTGGTGTTGATTGGTGATTCCTATTCCGATGCGCTGGCTCACGCTGAAGTATTATGCGCCGAAAATGGCTACACCTTCATCCACCCTTATGATAATGAGCTGGTCATTGCCGGCCAAGGCACTGTTGGCGAAGAAATGTTACGCCAAACAAAGGGCAAGGATTTGGATGTTGTGTTTGTGCCTATTGGTGGTGGTGGATTAATATCTGGTGTATCTGTTTATCTCAAAACCATGTCGCCAAGCACCAAAATTATTGGTGTTGAACCTGTTGATTCGGCTGCCATGTTTGAATCATTGAAGGCCGATAAACGTATTGTTTTAGACCATGTTGGCATCTTTGCCGACGGTGTTGCCGTCAAACAAGTGGGTAAAATTACTCTTGAAATGTGCAAGCAATATGTGGATGAAATCATGCTGGTAGACACCGATGAAACCTGTGCTGCCATCAAAGATATCTACGATGAAATGCGTTCTATTGTTGAGCCTGCTGGTGCACTTGCATTGGCGGCATTAAAGAAGTATGTAAAACGCGAACAAGTGCATGGAAAAGTATTGGCGGCAATCAATAGTGGTGCAAATATGAATTTTGATCGCCTGCGTCATGTCTCAGAGCGCGCAGAGCTTGGTGAACGCCGTGAGGCTGTATTTGCCGTGCAAATCCCTGAACAAGCAGGCTCGTTTCTCACCTTCTGCAATCATCTTAGTGGTTATAATATCACCGAATTCAATTATCGCATGTCCAGCCGCAATGAAGCTTATGTTTATGTAGGTGTTGCTATTCGCCATGCTAGTGAGGCTGAAAATATTACCGATGCCTTGCAAGAACATGGCTATAAAATCACCCGCCTGATGGATAATGAAGCTGCCAAGCTACACCTTAGGCACTTGGTTGGCGGTAAAAGTATCGATGTACAACATGAACACTTGTATCGTTTTGAATTTCCCGAGCGTCCACGCGCACTTTTGGATTTTTTAACCAAACTCGCAGGGCGCTGGAATATTTCTTTGTTTCACTACCGCAATCACGGTGCAGCATTTGGCCGTGTTTTAGTCGGGCTTGAAGTGCCTGATGCTGATTTGTCGGCATTTCACACCTTTTTACACGATGTGGGTTATACCTTTGTTGATGAAAGTGGCAATAAGGCGTTACAACTGTTTTTATGAGCAACGACTTAACATGGGAACGTGAACATATTTGGCATCCTTATGCCCCCATGCCAAGCACAACGCCAATGTATCAAGTTGAGTCTGCAGATGGTACACATCTAACACTCAAAGGTGGTCAAAAAGTTATTGATGGTATGAGCTCATGGTGGTCTGCGATTCATGGTTATAATGTACCAGAGCTTAATTTAGCCATTGAAACCCAACTTAAAAGCATGGCACATGTCATGTTTGGTGGTCTTACCCATCAGCCAGCCATTGATTTGGCAAAAACACTTGTGCACATCACCCCAGCCCCCTTACAGCATGTATTCTTCGCCGATTCAGGTTCAGTAGCTGTAGAAGTTGCATTAAAAATGGCTATACAATATTGGCGTGGCATCCAGCAGCCTAAAAAAACAAATTTTTTAAGCCTTCGTCATGCCTACCATGGCGACACTTTAGCAGCCATGAGTGTTTGCGACCCTAAATCCAGCATGCACCATCTTTTTGCTGAAACCATGCCCAAACATCACTTTGCTAATGTCGATGCCAAAAGCATTAAAAAACAACTTGAAAAACATCATCAAGAGATTGCTGCCCTGATTATCGAACCCATCGTGCAAGGTGCGGGTGGCATGTCTTTTTATAACAAAACATTACTGTCTGAAATGCGCGCGCTTTGTGATGAGTTTGATGTGTTATTGATTGCTGATGAAATCGCTACAGGTTTTGGCCGCACAGGCGAGCTCTTTGCTTGTAACCATGCCAATATATCACCTGATATCATGTGTATAGGCAAAGCCCTCACTGGTGGCTATATGACGCTTGCTGCCACACTTTGCAGCAGCAAAATAAGCCAAGGCATACACCAGCAAAAGGGGAATATTTTAATGCATGGGCCAACATTTATGGCCAATCCACTTGCATGTGCTGTGGCCAAAGCAAGCATTGATTTATTGCTCAGCTCACCGTGGCAACAACGTGTGCAAACCATTGCACAGCATCTCTGCCAAGGTTTAGCCCCTGCTAAACAACTAACAGAGGTGGCCGATGTGAGGGTATTGGGTGCGATTGGCGTCATTGAAATGAAAGAAAAGATTGATTTGCAGCAAGTACAATCCTTGCTTCTTAAACAAGGCGTGTGGCTACGTCCTTTTGGTAAGTTATTGTATACCATGCCTGCATTTACCATAAGTGATTCTGAATTGGATAAGCTCACAACAGCCATGTATAATGCTGCTGCTTCCTAAGTCTCGAAATTGGATTAAAACTGGCACTAGAATTGCGTAAAACAGAGTCCTGATCAGCACAATCAATAACATGGAGATAATGTGATTCTAAATAAGCTAGACTGGGAGAAATACCCAATCACAGTGCTTCACATTGATGACCAACGAAGCGTCACCTCTGCAGTAAAAAAAATATGCACAGACGTTCCTTTTCTAAATTTCCATGCTTGTAATCATGCTGAAAAAGCCCTAGCAACAATTTTAAATATTGGACCTACTGTCATCCTAATGGATATCCATATGCCAATAGTAAATGGCTTTGAAATTCTGCAACAATTACAAGAACACGAAATGACCGTTGATATTCCTGTATTGATTCTCACCATGGATTCAACGACAGAAACAAAACGCCGCGCTTTTCAGTTGGGTGCTAATGATTATGTCGTCAAAACACCTGATAAAGAAGAACTTGTCTCTAGATTACGTCACCACAGTCGCGCATACATTAATCATTTAGAACATGAGGCTGCTAGCAAAGCTCTGCTCAAAAGCCAAAAGGAGCTGGCAGAGGCTTTAACTCAACTCACACTCTCCTCACATCAAGATACACTCACCCATATTCCAAGTCGCCATTCATTTGACCAACATTTCCAAACAGAATGGAAACGTGCCCTTCGGGAAACAACTGCACTCTCACTCATCCTGGTCAATATCGACGCCTTCCACGACTACAATGCATTTTATGGAGCCTTGGCAGGTGACGACTGCCTCAAAGAGGTTGCAACAGCACTGCATACCGCACTACAACGCCCAACTGACCTTGTTTCGCGGTATAATAATCAAGATTTTGCCATACTCTTACCCAATACTCATGGGCAAGGTGCAATGATTATTGCCGAGCGGTTGCGCAAAAAAATTGCTTCTTTGAACCTTGAGCATCAAACTGCAAAAAACTTTGATATGGTCACCATAAGCTTAGGGGCAGTCACCACCTCTCCCATGATTAAACATCATGCGTCAGACTTCATTCAAATGGCATACAACGCGCTACAAGAAGCAAAACAACATGGACGCAATCAAGTCATCTGTAAAAGCATGTAAATCATTTAAACAAAGAAATAACTTGCAACAAAAGCCTTCCTATGTTGTCATATATAGATGGCAACTAAAAAAGTTAAGCAACAAGCTCAAAGTGTATTAAAAGAAGTGTTCGGATACGATGAATTCCGTGCCCCGCAAGAGGAAGTAATTTGCTCAGTTCTCGATGGTAAAGATGCCTTCGTATTGATGCCAACAGGTGGCGGTAAATCTTTATGTTACCAAATTCCTTCTATCATGCGCGAAGGCACTGGTATCGTCATCTCTCCACTCATCTCTTTGATGAAAGATCAAGTTGATGCGCTCAACCGCTGCGGTGTCGCTGCCGCCTACTATAATTCATCCTTAAAAGCCGCTGAAGCTAAAGAGGTCATGGAAAAATTTGAAAATGGAAAGCTCGATTTATTGTATGTCGCCCCAGAGCGTTTATTAACCAAAACGTTCTTAGCCCGACTGGAAAAAATAAAAGTTGCACTCTTTGCTGTTGATGAAGCGCATTGTGTTTCGCAATGGGGTCATGATTTCCGCCCCGAATATGTACGCTTGGGTGAACTTCGTGAAATTATGCCCAACGTGCCCATGATTGCACTTACAGCGACCGCCGATGTTCATACACGCGATGACATCGTGAAACGCTTGGCTATGAAACGTGCGAAACGTTATGTCTCAAGTTTTGATCGCCCAAATATTCGCTACTTGATTGCAGAGAAACGTCAGCCACTTACCCAAGTTTTACAATTCCTTGAAGACTGGCAAGGCGCATCAGGTATCATTTACTGTTTATCGCGCAAACGCGTGGAAGAAATGGCTGTAAACCTGCAACGCCACGGTATTAGAGCCTCAGCATATCATGCTGGCATGCCGGGACGTAGCCGCGAAAAAGTACAGGATGATTTTTTACGTGATCGCGTCAAAGTCATTGTAGCAACCATTGCTTTTGGTATGGGAGTGGACAAACCTAACGTTCGTTTCGTTATCCATCATGATCTGCCGAAAAGCATGGAGTCTTACTATCAAGAAACTGGGCGCGCAGGACGTGATGGTATGGAATCTGAAGCCATGCTTCTTTATGGCTCAGGTGATGTGAACTTAGTGCGTCGTTTGATTGAGAATGTTGATAATCCAGAGCAGCGCCGTGTTGAAGTACATAAGCTTAATAGCATGATTTCATTGGCAGAATCATTAACTTGCCGCCGTAAAGTTTTACTTGGCTATTTCAACGAATACCTTGAAGATGACTGTGGCAACTGTGATGTCTGTCTTGATCCACCTGAAAAATATGATGCCAAAGAAAAAGCGCAATTGGTTGCCCAAGCCATCCAAGAGCTCAGTGGTGATTATGCTGTGGGTTATATCGTTGACCTATTACGCGGCTCAAAAAGCAAACGCATCCTTGAGAAAAAACATGATGAATTACCTTCCTATGGCTCAGGAAAAGATATTAATGCTGATGAGTGGACATCTGTTATCAGACAACTCGTACACCGCGGTTATTATGACCAAGATATTTCTCGGCGCGCAGCATTAGTTGCCACGGACAAAACCGCCGATTTAATCCACGGCAAGAAAAATGTCACCTTGGCAAAATATCAACCTGGTATTAAACGTAAACTTAAGCGTTTTTCTATTGTTAAAGATAATACTTTGTTCAAAAAATTAGTAGAGCTACGCGATGAACTGGCTCAAGAAGAAGATGTTGCACCTCATACATTATTCAGCGATGTTACACTCACTGAATTGAGTCAGCTTGGTGATATTGATGGCGACGATAACCCATTCAACCTAGTCAGTGGCATGGGTAACCACAAAATCGAGAACTATGGTGATTCTTTTTTAAATGTGATTAGGTCGCATGTCTCTAAAAAATCTACCAAGAAATCTGCTGATGATGGTAAACCTGTTCTTTTGGCAAAAGGTCCTTCTGCCACAGATGCTCAACTTTATACTTGGAATCTTTATAAAGCTGGAAAATCCACTGATGATATTGCAGAAGAACAAGGTGTAAGCCAAAAAACCATTATAAACCACTTTATCGCACTGGTTCGCGCCGCTCATTATATTGAAGTTAGTCGTATCATTGGTGAACGTTTTAATGACGCCATGATAGAGCTTAGAGATGCCGACCCTTATGCTTCATTATCGGAAATCAAACAAGATCTCTCCGTGGATCTGACCAACGAAGAGTTTCGTTTGATTCTAGCATGGCGCGAAGGTATTGGCGTTTCGTAAAGACTGAGTGAGTAAGTAGAACTTCCTCAGAAGCTCTACTTACTCATCTTCACCCGACTCTGCAATGAAACCATCAATGGTTTCTTGTAAAGCATCAGGGTAAAAGGGCTTAGAAATCAATACACTATGCTCAAAAGACTGGGTTGCTTTAATCGATATCGATTGATCATAAGCCGTGGCGAAAATAATAGGAAGATTTGGATACTTCTCGCGAATATGTTTTGCTGCCACAGAGCCAATCATACGTGGCATCACCATATCCATAAGAATTAAATCAATCTCATCACCATGTTGATTCATATACTCAACGGCATCTTGTCCATCTTTTGCCATGCGAACTTGATAACCAAGTAAAGTAAGAATTTCCGCACAGGTTTCCCGAACCAAAACTTCATCATCAACAACAAGTATCACTGAATTTTCAACCTTGCGTTTATGCGTAGAAAATTCTTGATGTTCAAGCTTATCAACCAGCAAAGGAAGCCATACATAAAAACTTGTACCTTGCTCACGAGAAGACTCAACTTCAATAATACCTCGGTTTTTTTTGATATTACCAATTGCAACCGCAAGACCCAAGCCACTGCCCAGTTCTTTTGTTGTAAAAAATGGGTCAAAGATTCGATCAATATTTTCTTTATCAATACCAACGCCATTATCCCAAACTATAATCTGGGCATATTGACCTTCTTTAAGAATAGGATGCTGCTTCACCCACTTGTTAGGTTGGTTGGCATCAAACAGGCTTAGGCTGATACGAATAGCAGAGTCTGCTTCTTTTTCATCAACCGCATCTACAGCATTTTGTACCATGTTCAGTAGTGATTCCTGCAAAAGTTCTGCATCCCCTTGGCAAGGGAAATCTGCAGCATCAAAGTCAACAGATAGGGTGATATTTTCAGGTACCGTATACTCAATGAATTTTGTGAACTCTTTGATAAAAGAATCCAAAGGAAACTTACGTCTATCAATTTGTCCTTTTCGTGCAAAGGTCATGAGTTGTTGTACAGTTTTTGCAATATCATTTGCAACCGTTTGCACTTTTTTTAATCTTTCTGCCGTTTTAGGCATTTCTTGCACTTCACGATTGGCTAAATATAAGTGCCCTAGCATGCCCGACAATAAATTATTAAAATCATGCGCTATGCCACCAATCAAAGTTGCTAGTGCTTCTTGTTTCTGCGTTTTGCGGTACTGTTCTTCAAACTTTAATTGCTCACTAATATCTTCTTGCACAACAACAGCATGCGTTACTTCACCAGCCTCATTAAAAATAGGTGCAATACTAACTGACGCGGTAAAAGATGAATCTTTCTGACAGCAAATATGACTGCGCCCTTGCCATGTCTGGCCGGATTTCAGCATATCCTGAACATGTTTTGCAACACCTTCTTCCTCATAGGTTTGGCATGCCCAATAAGATGCTTCTTTAGTCGCATCTTCTTGTGTCCAACCTGTTTGGTCTGTAAAAGCTTTATTAATATATTCGATTTCGCCCGAAACCTTCATAATGATAAATGCTTCTGCTGCACGATCCACGGCCGTGATAAGTTGGTCATTTTTTTCTTCAAGCTGGCGCCGTTTTTTCAATTCTAACTCATACGTACGCACCAAGTTTTGGTACTCTGAAATCTGACGAATATATGAGGACATATCCTGTACGCTGAATAAAGCTAAGGATCGTCCATCTTCACCGCGCAAATGAGAAACTGTAACACGTTGCGCTTGAACGCTCTGGTCAGGGCATAAAAATTCAAATAAATGGTGATGAATCAGCGCTGAAAATACTGCTGGAGGCCCGTTTTCTAAGACCTGATCAATGCGTGTCTTATAACTAGGCTGCAACAAATTAGGAAAGAGGATCGTGAGTTTTTTACCAATATAGTGTTCTTTACCCTGACCCGACCACTGTTCTAACCTTTTACTCCAAAATACAACCTGGTAATCACTATCAATAATACAAGTACCATCAGGTAAAGCATCTAACACCTTATCATAAGAAATATTATTCAAACCCTGACCTCCTGCTCAAGCACGCGAATTAACTTGGAAAAGGAACCTTGGTGAAAAAATAACATCAATGCTGCTTGGACTTGCAATTCATTAATTTGCAGCGATGTATGTGCGATTGCTAAAGAAACATTTTCATATTGTCCGTATTGCATAATTTGATTCCCTGAACCTTCAAGGTAGCTCGGTAATGAAAAAGTAAAGGGGTGTTCAAACCCTCTACATAAAGAACCCAATATGCTATTAACAATAATATTACCCACTTCGGTTAAAGTTCCCATGCGTAATGCATCCAGTTCACCATCAACCAAAGCATGGCCTGTTAATGCATTCACAAGCACTGACGCTGATTCTGGTAAAAAAAATAACGATGCTTCGCCTGCAATTTCGCCTGTGAAATTCATCGCAACCATTGAAACAGAAGAGCGATAATGATCAAAAATCGCAATTTTAGATTCTACTTCATCAAACAGCTCTATATTCGGCACGCTCAGCTTCACTTCGCAATCGACCATCGCATCTAAAGCCGTCGATGCTTCAGCAATACCTTGATTTATAACTGTTTGCAACACGCTGTACTGCACCTGACTAATAACCACGTATCAACCCCTTACCCTGAACAAGTTTCGTTCATCATATCTGTTCAATATAACCACATCTAGCCAACAGACAAACTATACAAACATAAACAGCATCAATATGAAGCAAATATAAAGCCAGATCTCAAGGTTTTACTTTAATTTTCTTGGAAAGCATGGGTAATTGGGTATCGTCTATCTCTGCCGAATGAACGTTTCGTGATTTTAATTCCAGGTGGTGCCTGGCGACGTTTATACTCAGCTAAATTCAATAAGCGCACTATTCTTGCCACCTCTTGTCGCTCAAATCCCCGAGCTGCAATCATTTCCACGCTTAACCTTTCTTCAATACTCGCGTGTAAAATTGCATCCAGCACATGATAATCTGGCAATGAATCAGAGTCTTTTTGATTGGGCCTAAGCTCCGCTGATGGCGGTTTGTCGATTGTATTTTGGGGTATGATTTCATTGTGTTTGTTCAGATGCTGACAAAGTGCCACCACTTCTGTTTTATACACATCTTTCAACACGGAAAAACCACCAGCCATATCTCCATATAAAGTAGCATAACCCACTGCCATTTCTGACTTATTGCCTGTAGTCAGTAACATTCGCCCTGTTTTATTTGAAATCGCCATCATCAACAAACCACGGGTTCGAGCTTGGATATTCTCTTCCGTTACATCTATATCTTGCTTACCCCATGCTGTAAATGGCTCAAGCAATGTGGACTCAATCGCTAAAACCGTGTCCGCAATTGGCAGTGTAATGCTAGTTATGCCAAGATTATCCACCAATGATTGAGCATCGATAATAGAATGCTCACTAGAAAAAGACGATGGTAGCAAAACCCCTAACACATTCTCTGCACCCAAAGCTTCTGCAGCAATTGCTGCCGTTAAAGCTGAATCAATGCCGCCAGATAAGCCCAGCACAACCTGCGTGCTTCCATTTCGTAACACATAATCTTTTACACCCAAAACCAACGCCTGATGCATTTGCTCTATATGCTCTGGAATTATGCTGATGTCTTCTTTTCCCACGGTTGCGACTTCAAAATCATAAATATTTTCGGTAAATAATGGGGCTCGAAAAATAAGCTGTCCGCTTGCATCCATCACATGGGAGCCACCATCAAACACCACCTCATCTTGGCCTCCAACAGGATTCACATACACCACAGGCGCTGAAAATTGTTTAGCCCGACGACACGTAAGTGTTTCACGTTCATATTGTTTATTGATATGAAAGGGGGAAGCATTCAGATTTAACCAAACATCACAGCAACTTTTTTCATACTGGATCGCAAGCGAGTCATGCCATAAGTCTTCACAAATACCAACACCGATAGACCAACCATTCACACGAAAAATAGTTTGATTGCCATCACCTGCGGTGAAATAGCGTTGTTCATCAAATACACCATAATTAGGTAAAATTTGTTTATCATATATACCGATGAGTTTGCCATGTTGTGCAAGGAAAGCGCTATTCTTTAAATTTCCCCCATCCATGCGCGGAGCACCAAAAACCACAATACTGTTGCCGCTTTGTTCAATAATATGTTGCGTTGCTTGCTCAACTTCCCAGATAAACGCGGGGCGCAACAATAAGTCTTCTGGTGGATAACCTGTAACCATCAGTTCTGGAAAAACAATCAAATCCGCATGTTTTTTGTCTGCGCTGTTCATTGCTTGGCACACCAAATGGGTGTTGCCTTTAATATCCCCCACCCTAGGTGTATTTTGAATGATTCTAATTTTCATTGCTCAAGTGTATCGACCTTGATGCGTGATGAATAGATTCTGTGTAACCTATGCACCATGTCGAACTCAATTGTTATCGAATCTCATGCACAAATAGACCGTGGTTTAACCTATGCTGAAGCATGTTTTGAAACATTTCGTGTCATTGATGGAAACATTTTTGCTTGGCAACAGCATTGGCAGCGCATATGCATTGGTCTTCAGACATTTGGTATCACTTGCACACCCTCTTGGGAAAAAAGCATACTGACATCAGCATTAAACCAAGCCAAAGAAATATCTTCTGATTGCCTTGTTCGGCTAACCATCAGCGGTGGTGATTCAACATGGGGATTACAAAAACAAGCAGTACCTAAATGTCTTATTCAAGTTCATGCGTACGAAAAAAATATTGAGCCATACCACATCAAGTCTGTAGAATACCCTTTCGCTTTACGGTCAAAACCTGCAAAATTTACAGCCGATTATGCAGAAACATTACGTGCAATCCAAATTTGGCGGCAGCAATATCCTGAAATCAGCCCCCAGCAATCTTTTATCTGCAAAGATAAGAAAGTGATCAGTGGCTTAACTTCAAACATAATTCTATATTACGATGGCAAGTGGCTCACACCTAATGGCGATGGTGTATTAAATGGTGTTTTACGGCAGTATTTTGTTGATAAAGGGCTCATAAAAAAGAAAATATGTCCAATACAACTTCTTGATCATTGCGAAGCTGCGATGTTGCTTAACTGTGGTACTTTCTTGCGACCAATTCACAGCTTAAATAGGCGAGAAATTTCCGCTACACATCCTGCAATTGAAAGGCTGTATCATGTTTTGAAAGCTGAAAAAGGAGTGTTGCTTGAACATATCTAAGACCAAGGTTATCAAATTAGCTGCCGTATTTTTTATTGTTTTCATCATCTCCACAATTTATCTATGGAGCATCATATATACACAAAAAACAGTGCCTACACATGATCTCTTAATCTCTTCAGGATCTTCTAGTTTTACTATTGCCTTACAACTAGAACACTCAGGTATTATCACCTCTGCACGTACCTTTCGTTGGTTAGCCCGCATCACTGGTGATGATGCAGCCTTAAAATCTGGTTTATATCGCTTTAATGGGCAACTCAATATGCTGGATGTATTAAAAATACTCAAAGATGGTTCTCTACAACAGTTTAAGATCACCATCCCAGAAGGTTTGCGTATTGATGAAATGTTACTTTTATTAGCCAAAGCAACCGAAGTTCCTCTTCCAACGTGGCGACATGCTTTAGACCAGATTACCCATGGTGATGAAAGTGAGGGTATGTTTTTACCTGAAACATATATCTATTCTAAACCTGTGAACCCTTATACTATTCTCAAGCAGATGTTTGATGCTAGAGCAAACATTGAAGCAACTTTACGAAAAGAAATGGGCTGGTCTGCGGCTCAAATTGAGCGTAACCGCACCATCGCATCCATTGTCGAAAAGGAAACTGCATTACCACACGAAAGAGTTTGGGTGTCTGCCGTTATTCATAACCGTATCCGCCTAGGTATGCGATTACAAATGGACCCTACAGTTATTTATGGCTTATATCGTAGCCAAGGTTCATTTTCGGGCAACCTCAGGCGTAAAGACTTGAAAACAGACAGCCCTTGGAATACATATACTCGCAGAGGTCTCCCCATAAGCCCAATTTGTAACCCTGGTGAAAATAGCTTGCGTGCCGCAGCTTATCCTGCAAATGTCGAATACCTTTATTTTGTCGCTAATGGCACCGGAGGACATGCATTTGCTTCGACCTTGAAAGAGCATAATGAGAATGTGAAAAAATGGATTAAAATTGAGCGCAAGGCTAATCACCCCTCATAACCCTAAGCTTTATTCAATTCTCTTTATCCTTAGGTAGACCAGTGAATTCAATATAGATATGTTGAGCTTCACTCGCACTTTCGCTCACTTTTCTTTCCAATGATTCTCGAACAATATGTAAACGATTCATAAATTGAATTGCACGCCTAATTTCCTCTTGCGACATATCTGCAAACAGTGCTTCTTCGCGAAGCTCCACTTCCGCCATCACTAAGCTCTGGTCTGGTGATAACACAATGCTATGAATATGGCGTACGCTTTGTACACGTTCATCATTTGACCAAGCTTGAAAAGCCACATCGTTCACTTCTTCATCTGAAATATTAAGCAAGTATTTTTTGTTGGTTGCAGCTAAGAAAAAGGCCAAAAAACCCATCAATGCAGCAATAGCTAATGCCGCCGCGATATCAAACAACGCCGAACCTGTGTAAGCTGCTAAACTCATACCAACCAAAGCAAAAAGCAAACCTAATACTGCAACAGAATCCTCGATTAATATTGCCAGTGTCGTCGGGTCTCGTGTTTCACGGAAATATTGAATAAAACTTTTCTCTTCAACATGACGCTGTCGGTTGAATTCAACCAGCGCCACCCAAAGTGAATAACATTCAACCACAAAAGCAAACCCTATAATGCCAAAAGCAATCCAGCTCATCTCTGGTGTATGACCATATTTTAGCTGCTCTAAAGAATGCATAGTTGTATAAATACAACCCAAAAAGAAAATCGTTACGGCTGAAACCAAGTTCCAGAAATATTGTTCATGCCCATAACCAAATGGATGTTTTTCATCTGCAGGACGTTGCGCACGTTTTAATCCTAAATACAACAGTGCTTGATTGGCAGTATCGGCTAACGAATGAATTGCTTCAGCCAATAGTGCGCTTGATCCCGAAAAGGCAAAACCTACAAATTTAGCTATTGTAACCAGCCCATTTGCAATCACAGCAGTGACTACTGCTTTTGTTGAACCATCTTCAGCTTGTGACATCTCCAACTCCGTTTACACTCTGGGCATGTGGACTTACCAACATGCTAATTTTTGCGTTCGCCAAATCCCTGTGCTGCGCGACAACTATATTTATATCATTGAAGACTGTCACTCAAGCATTGTGCTCGTCGTTGACCCTACCACGGCCGAGACTGTGATAGAAGCATGCGACACATTAAAAATACAACCTACCCATATCTTAAACACCCACCACCATTGGGACCATACTGATGGCAATGAAAACTTAGTGAAAGCTTACCAATGCCGCGTCATCGGCAACCAAGCTGATGCAAGTCGTGTGCCAAGCATAAGTCAGCCTATTGTCGCGGGTAAAACATGTGAACTTGGCTCTTTAAGCATCCAAACTATTGATGTTCCTGGCCATACGCTCGGTCATATTGCCTTCCTTATTGATGATGCCTTGTTTTGCGGCGATACACTCTTCGGCGCTGGTTGTGGGCGTTTATTTGAAGGAAGCCATGCTCAGATGTGGCAAAGCTTACAACATTTAGCAGCACTAGATAGCCATACAAAAGTCTATTGTGCCCATGAATATACCCTTGCCAACTTAGACTTCGCCCATAGTGTCGACAGCTTAAACAAAGATTTAGAGCAACGTATTTTACAAGACACGGCAAAACGTCAACAACAGCAACCTACAATCCCTTCAACAATCGCGTTAGAGAAAAAAACAAATCCATTTCTTAGGCCGTTAAACACGAGCTTTTGCCATCATTATAATCTCAACAACAAGAAAAAAGTCGATGCTTTTCATGTATTTAAAGACCTTCGAGAGCGTAAAGATCAGTGGTGATGAATCAGGTTCAGGCTAAAGTCTACTCTGCAATTCTGGCGCAACATCATAAACAAATTGCTGGTAACGTTCTTTAAGGCGTTTACCCGTCACCTCTGATGAGCTTAAAACCCCATAATTAAACTTCATTTTAACCCATATTGTTCTTTTGTTCGACTTATACATCGTCACTTCATAATCATCCGCAAAGGATTCAAAGTTTCGCTCAATATCCGCCTCTACAGCAGCAATACTATCTGCAACATTTCTACCAATAGGCAGCGTACTAATAAAAGATAATGTCATGTTTTTTTTGTAGTTGGTAATAATATAGGCCACATTTTTAAATTTAAACTTCCATTGCCCGCTCGCACCTTCTTCTTCATACATCGGTAATTTTTCTAACCCATCATTCATGAGTGTCATAAACTCTTGGGCGGTTAAGGATTTTATTTTAAGTTTAACTACAGGTGTTGCATATTTTTTCAATATTTTTTCCATATCAGGGTAAATATTTGAAATATATTGAATGAACTTTTCGTGATACCCTCGTATATCATCACCTTTAGGGCTCTTGTTTAACGGATAGTGCAACACTACAACTGTAACGCCACTTTTTAATGTATGTGGCCTTACCACAAACGACTTTGCACCTTTAGGTAACCGCGTACTTACACGCCTTTTAATTTCAGCAAACATTTTTTCTTTTTTATATGCTGATACATTTTCGCCTGTGGGCAATAAAAATATCTCATCAAAGCTTCTGCCCTGATTGATAGTCTCCACCTCTACATCAGCAACACTCCAAGCCCAGTGTCCCAGTTCTGACTCTTTTCGTTGCACCTGATTATCTTGGCTAAAACCATGCCCCATCACTTCAACAAAGGTTTGTACATCAAAAATACTGCTGTAATCTTTGTCCAGAACACCTTCAAAATATTCTTGCAGCATTTCACCATTTGCATCATCAATCGCGTAATAAAGCGACGCTGTTTCATCTCTTAAATCAACAAGCAAACTCCTTACTTCATCCAAGGTTTTGCCTGCAACGCTGATACTGCCGTTTAAGATCATCCGCTGACCATCATGTTTCACTTCAGCCGTAAATCCAGACAAATCCGACATCATAGCATCATAGTTTGCAAGCAAGTTCAACTGGCTTTCTACCGTTCCTTCATGGCGAACTCGCTCAACAATGCGCGGGTCAACATTCGCTAATTGCTGCGTGATATATAAACGGCTACCTGTATATCGAATCCGAGTAGGGATTCCAAAATCGACACTATCTTGCTCGTCTGTTGGGGCAGTTTTTGCTAAAAATTTCATGTCCCATGCATTGTTTTTACCTTGAACAGGATTCACTCCTGCAATGGATTTATCATTTTGATGCGCAGTAATAATCGCTTCAAAAATATCACTGCTTGTAAACGCGTAAGCACTAAAGCTCATGCTTAAAAATAAAATGGCCGCCAATCCAGCCATTGAAAAATTATTACACTTCATATGTTCATCCTGTTAAGCATCAAAGTTTAATCTACCATATTCTATTGAAACACGGTTCTAACCTTATTCATTATTAATTTGCTGACATGCATCACATTTGATTGTGTGAATTGGAATATTTTTTTGAACATCCAACCTTGCCATACTCAAGCTACCGCCCCAAACACAACCCGAGTCCAGACCTAACACATGTTTTTGGTTCGTCACCAACCCTTTAGCCGCCCAATGTCCATATACAATGCGGCAATCCTTTTTCCATTTCGCTTTCCCATGCGCAAACCATGGCTTGACCACAAAGCTACTTACAGCCGATGTTTTTCTAAACCAATCAAATAACCCATCTTTTGTGCAAAAACGTGTTCGGGTTAAGACTGCTGCAGAAAACAGCTTTCGTTTCACCTTTTTTTCCACATCGTGAGCCCGAAACTTCTTATCTTGCAATTGTTTACAAAAGTCTCCCCAATGGTTAGAGCGAAGTTCTTTCTCAATTTTTATTGCACGTTTTTTAGCTTTTTTTAACGACCACAATGGACTTAAACCAGCATGCACCATACACCAACCTAATTGTGCATCGTGATGCAACATTGGTCGGAAACGTAACCATTCAATCAATTCATCCGCATCTTTTGCAGTAAGCACTTCATCTAAAGTATCTCCAGAATATGACTTGCCGCCAGCTGCATATGCCAAAAGTTGCAAGTCATGATTCCCCAAAACACAGACACATGAATCACCAAGACTTTTAAGGAAACGTAATACTTCTAATGATTTTGGGCCTCGATTTACCAAGTCCCCACAGCACCATAAAACATCTAATTCTGGATCAAACTTCGCTCTTTTCAGAAGCGTTTTCAGTGGCTTAAAACATCCTTGTATATCACCGACCACATAAACAGCCATCAGTTTATCATTTCCTTCCAGCATAAACGCGCAACTTGATCCGCTGGATTATGCGTTCCCAGTAAATGCCTTAACTCTTTAAAAGCAGCCTTTTGCTTTTCAACTTTCCCATCCAATAGGGCAAGCGTTTCGCGTTCAATATGGTTTAATGTGCAATGATCTTGCAACAATTCAGGAATAATTCCTTGGCTACTCAGTGCATCACCCAGCAATAAAATATTCGCTAGCCCAACACACCTGCCTTTCACCAAGCGCTGTCCTATAAACCAAGAAAACGCAGAGGTTCGATACACCAATACTGTTGGTGTATCCCAAAGTGCTAGCTCAAGTGTTGCCGTACCCGAAACTGCCACCGCTACATCTGCACGAAGCGAATAATTCTCTTCTGTTCGCTCTAGCAGTAATACACCTGCATCAGTAAGTGGTTTCAAAGCTTCTTTATCTACGCCCGGCGCAAGTGTTGCCACAGCAGCAAGATTAGGTTTTTTATGTTTTAGTTGTACATAGGTCTCGGCTAAAAGCTGCACATGCCGTTTTAATTCATTGGGGCGCGAACCAGGAAGCAGTGCCAGCAAAGGCGTTTCCGTTGGCAAACCAAGTCTTTCTTTCAACTCGGCCTTTGACCAACCGCTTTGGCAAGCGTAAGCGCTTGGATTGCCCACATATGCAGCATGAACGCCTCTCGAACCAAACCACTCTTCTTCAAAAGGAAAAATGCACGCCAATTTATCTTGTGATTTTTGCAGTTTGGTCATGCGTTTTGCACCCCAAGCCCAAAGCTTGGGCGCGATGTAATGGACAACAAAACAACCTTGTTCTCTAAGTTTTCGCCCTAGACCAAGATGAAAGCTGGTAAAATCAACCAGCACAACAATATCAGGCTTAAACTCTGCTGCAAAAGCGATAATATCTTTTTGCACTGAACGAATCCGTGGCAAAGCCATAATCACATCACCAAAACCCATTACATTCAGCTCATTCATCTCGCGCACAGGTGTACAACCTTGTGCCTGCATTAATGCTCCAGCGATACCTGCAATTTCAAGCTCAGCATTATCGGGCAACTGTTGCTTTAAAGCTGCAATGACAGCTGAGGCATGCAAATCCCCTGAAACTTCACCTGCCGACATCAAAATGCGGTATTTTTTTTGACTCATACCATGCCAACAACACTAATTTTTAATTTTTTAGCGATATCTGCTAGCCTATCCTTTTCAATCAGCAAGGTCTTTCCCGCTTCAATACCAATGGAAGTGCAACCTGATTTGGCCATAAACTCTAATGTGCCTACACCCATAGCTGGTACATCAAAGCGCGGGTCTTGGCTGGGTTTTGCCACTTTCACTACGGTTGAAGCTTTACCGCCAAGTTGACCGCCGCGTTGTATTGCTTGATCTGTGCCTTCAATCGCTTCAACTGCCAAGACAGCTTCGTCTTTCACTACAATGGTCTGCCCAATATCCAAGCCTGCGATGTGTTTGGCTTGCGGGAATCCAAATGCCATATCTTTAAGTTGTTGTTTTGATGGTTTCGGGCCAAATAAGTGTCCTTCATCTGCCAACATAGCCTTCGCATATGCAACTTGAGAGCCTACTGTGATTCCTTCTTCTGCTAAAGCATCTACAATGCCTAACATCAATGAATCGTCACGTTTATCTTTAATTTTTAATAAAATTTTAGCTGCCAAAATATCAGGTTTAAAGTTGCGAAACAAATGTAACTTCTGCACCTTTCCTGCAAAAATTAAGTCCGAAACCTGATGTTGTTGCATGGTTTTAATCAGCCCTTTGATTTGACCAACTGATAACCACCTCACACTATCTACAATAGATTCAATAGCAGGTGAGGCTTCTTCTTTGATGGCAACCGCGTGGACAGAAAAACCTTCATTCTTTAATGCCTGTGCCAGTTCCATAGGGAAAACACCATAACCTGCGAGTAATCCAATCCGTTTATCTACTGGCATTGTAAATGATTACAATCAGCTTTTGTCAGTGCGCGAGTGCATCATCACACCACGCTCACTGTTACGTACAAAATCAATCACTGTTTCAACATGTTCATTGTTAAAACCCAAGTCTTCTACGGCTTGCAACCTATCTTTTAATAGACCTGAGGCCTTAAAAATTAAGCGGTATGCCTCTTTTAGCTCTCTAATTTGTTCATTCGACAAGCCTTTACGTTTTAAACCAACTGTGTTTAAACCCGAAAGACTCATATGATAACCACCACCAGCAATACAAAACGGTGGCATATCTTTTAATGCCGTACATGTTGCGCCCAACATGGCATTTTTTCCAATCCGGCAAAATTGATGTACCGCAGACATTGCACCAATAATCGCGCCATCATGCACTTCAACATGACCCGCTAAAATAGCACTACAAGCCAACACGATATGGTTGCCAAGTTGGCAATCATGGGCAATATGCGTATATGTTTGCATCAGGTTATGATTACCAATTTTAGTCAGCATACCTCCGCCTTCAGTGCCACGATGTACTGTTGTGTATTCACGGAATGTATTGTGATTCCCAATATGAACTTCGGATGGTTCGCCATGATATTTTAAATCTTGGGGTTCTTGTCCAATACTGGAAAAAGGAAAAAAACGGTTGCTCTCGCCAATACTCGTATGCCCACTGATTGTCACATGCGAAAGAAGTTCACAATGATTACCAAGCGAAACATCTGCTCCTACTGTACAAAAAGGGCCGATTTTTACATTTTCACCTATCTTTGCTTGTTCAGAAACCACAGCCAAAGGGTGAATCATTGTAGTCATGCTTCATCCTTAGGTAAAACAGAAGCCATTAAGGTTCCTGCACAAACCAACTCACCATCAACAAAAGCTTCGCCTTTAAATTTCCACATTGCCCCACGACGGCGCAAAACTGTGATTTCAAATATAAGCTGATCACCCGGGCGAACAGGTTTTCTAAACCGAACACCATCAATGCCCGTAAAATACATCAAATATTCTTCATCTGCAGGCACTGATGCTAGAGCCAAAACACCGCCAACCTGTGCCATTGCTTCAACAATCAAGACCCCTGGCATCACGGGGTGTCCTGGGAAGTGCCCATTAAAGTGTGGTTCATTAATGGTCACATTTTTCAAGCCGCGAATGGACTGGTCTTCAACATAATCAAGCACACGATCAACCAATAATAAAGGATAACGGTGTGGTAAACGTTCCATGATTTGATCGATATTAAATATTGTCATGCTAAAAACTCCAATGTTAGTGTCACTCACTTAACCGTTTAATTTTGTTCCAAATTGTAGGGAGCCTGTCAAACAAGGCCGATGCCTTCAGCCAGTGGCGGTGTGGCACAGCAGGAAACCCTGATACCATACCAGCCTCAGTAATATCCCCAATGACTCCCGCTTTAGCACCAACCACGCAACCATCTGCTAATGTTAAATGCCCTGCTACACCAGCTTGTCCGCCAAGCTGACATTTTTCGCCAATCACTGTAGAGCCTGAAATACCAACTTGCCCAGCAAGCACCGTTTTTTCACCAACTTCTACGTTATGTCCTATTTGAATGAGATTATCGAGCTTGACACCCGAACGAATAACCGTGTCTTCAATGGCTCCACGATCAATACAAGTATTCGCTCCAATTTCAACATCATCCTCAATCACCACGCGCCCAACCTGTGGTATTTTAAGGTACTCATCTCCTGTCCATGCAAAACCAAAACCATCTGCACCAAGCACAGCACCTGGTTGAATGATGACGCGATTGCCCAATACCGTACCTTTTTCTAATACAACCCTTGGATGTATCAAACAGTCAGAACCTATGAAAACATCCTTGGCAATCACACAGCCCGCGCCAATGATTGTACCAGAGCCAATCTCGACACCTTCTGCAATACAAACATGCGCATCAAGCTGAACACTTTCTGAAATTTTAGCTGAAACATCCACCACTGCTGTCGCATGGTGATGACCAGAAGAAATAGGTGCAGGGTAAAAAAAACGTTGAAGCATAGTAAAGCCCAAGTAAGGGTTAGACATCTGAATAACCGCATAGCTTGCATCATCTGGGATGATGCTGCCTTCTGACATCAAAACAAGTCCAGCTTGGCTACAGGAAAGCTCATTTTTGTATTTCATATTCGACAAAAATGAAGCCTGTGAACCACTTGCTTTAGCTAGCGTTTGGACACCGTCAATACGTTTATCGCCCTCACCTTGAACCAATTCACCTGAAACCAGGTGAATAATATCATCAATACGAAGCGATAAGTTTGCCATTCAATGAAAAATTATTTCTGATCAAGGATTTTAGTAATATCTGCAGTGATATCATATTCAGAACTTGCATAGATTGTTGCAGATTTTGGTAAAATCATATCAAATTTATTGTTTTTGCCATAACTACGAACAGCATCATAAAATTTACCAAACATCGTTTGATCTAGCTGGCGTTTTTCACGTTTTAATTCATCTGTCGCATCTTGCAGTTCGCGGTCAAATTCTTTTTTAAGACGCGTAAACTCTTGCTCTTTTTCAACTTGGCGCTCGCTAGACATCGCCATAGATTGCATTTGAAGCTCTTTATCTAAATCACTTACTCTTTGGCGCATGACTTCCAATTTCTTCTTTTTCTTGTTTTGTAATGCTTCCACACGTTTTATACCCAGCGCATAGGCTTTCGTATTTTCCATTGATGTTTTAATATCTACATAACCAATCTTCATTTCCGCAGCAAAACTATGCCCAACCCACAACAATGAAGCTGCAAACATTACTAAAATTACTTTTTTCATCTATTCAACACCTTAATTTAAAATATTAATCAAACGCTTTCAAAACCAACTCTGTCAAAAACCACGACCTAGAGCAAACTCAAACCCTCTTTCGCTGTCATTTAATTGAGCATTATATGCTTTCGCCCAAGTCATCGTAATCGGCCCTACTGGGGATATCCATTCAATACTTAACCCATAAGAACCACGAACTTTTTTCGGGTTCAAATCTTCCGTCACTATACCTGTCGTTCCCCAAACAGTACCTACATCTGCAAAAAATGCACCCCTAAAACCTGCGCTTTCCATATAGGGAAGTGGAAAAATTAGATCTATAGATGCAGTGGCTTTTTGTTCCCCACCTAAAACGTCTAAAGTCGCGGGGTCTCTTAAAGAAACACCAAAAAAATCATAACCACGCAAACTTCCGAAACCACCCAGTGAATATCTACGATAAATAGGTGCTACTTTTCCACCGTAACCTTTAATCAGTCCTGTATTAGCCGATCCTCTTAATGTCCAAAAATCACTCAAAGGAATATAATGTTGCGCAGATAAATTCATTTCATAAAAACTTCTATCACCCGTTAAACCCGCATAACCAAGAGAAGCAGAATATAACCCTCCTTTTGTCGGCGCCGTGATTCTGTTTCGTGTATCAAATGATAATGCCTGTGTCAGTTCACCTGTCGAATATGTTCCTTCCTGCGAACGTAACGCAGCGGACGTATCTAACAAGTCTCCTACTATTGTAGTCGAACTTTGGCTATAACCCACCGAATATCTTGCATATTCATTCAAGGCGATGCCGATAGTAAAAGAGGCGCCTTGTGTGTCTTGTGTATACTTCAACAACGTAACCTGATCCGTTTGTGTACGAAATATGCTTACTGAAGCACTAACATCTTCGGCTAAAAAGTAAGGGTCAATCAGATTGGCAGAATAATTATTTGTTGCTCCGCCAACATCAGCACTGAGATTCACCCTATAACCCTCACCAAATAAATTCTGCTCTTCGATTTTACCTGTAAGAGCGATTTTATTAAGTTGCGAGTAAGTCATGCCCGCTGAAAAGGTTCCACTTTTCCCTTCTGTCACGTCTAACTTCATTTCTACCAAATCATCCGCCGAACCCGTTGGCGTTGAAACTCGTACATCTTTCACATATCCTAATCTAGTCAATCGTTCCTTACTCCGCGCAACATGGCTCGCACTGTATCGCTCACCTTCATTCTGACGCAGCTCTCTGCGCATTACATAATCTTTGGTTTTTGTATGGCCTGAAATTTCAACGCGCTCGACATAAACCTCACGCCCTTTTTCAATATCAAATACAATACCAACTGTATTGTTTTTGATATTTCGACGAAAAGATGGGGTTACACTTACAAACGCAAAACCTTCATCACCAACAACTTCAGTTAATGCTAAAATACTCTGACGTAATTTTGTGATGGAATACACATCTCCAGCCTTTAACGTGACTTTTTCTAACAACGCCTCACTTGAAGGTACAATATCACCCTGCAACTCAATAGCACTCACCGTAAATTTGGTACCTTCATACACACTTAAAGCCAAATAAAAATCATCCTTGTTAGGGCTAAGCATCAGACGTGTCGATTCAATACGGGCATCCAAATAACCGGCATCCTGATAAAATTGTCTTAAAAGTTGTGCGTCAGCCTCAAAACGTTGGCGATTAAAAACATCCCTGTCCGTAAACCAACTCCCAAAATTTGATTCTCGCGAAGCCAAAGGCTCAAGCAGCTCAGCATCTGTAAACGCGGCATTTCCTATAAACCTTATTTCTTTGATGTGTGTCACATCACCTTCATTCACTTCTATGACAACATCAATACGCCCATCATCCAACAGCTTGGTTTTAATGACAACAGCCATCTGATAAAATCCTTTTTCAAGGTAAGCTTTGCGAATGCTATTGCTCGCAGTTCTTTCCAGTCTTGGGCTTAAAATAAAACCTGGCTTCATTTTAATCTGTGGTTTTAGTTTTTTGTCTGAAATTTCTTTATTACCCTCAATACTGATCTTAGCAATCACAGGGTTCTCAACCACAACAAAAATAAGTTTCAAACCACCGTCTACCCGCTCTCCTTCAGCATGCACATCCGAGAAGTAACCTGTGGCAAAAAGCTTTTGCACATCCCGACTAACCTGACGTTTACTGAGAGCTTCACCTTTATGACTCTTAATTTTAGGTAGCAATGCGGGTGTCTCGATATAACGGTTCCCTTCAATGGCAATGTCCACGATTATATCTTTTGCATAAACCATGCTTGAACAACATAATAAGAGTAAACTTAAAGCTACTGTACTCATCGAAAATCGTTTCATCTTAGCCTCTAAATAAACGCATAATGTCGTTATAAAATGCAAAGACCATCAAGGCCATGATTAGTAACATTCCTAACATTTGAAAACGCATTTGCACTTCGGGCGACAATGCTTTGCCACGCAATTGTTCAATAGCCAAAAACATCAGCATTCCGCCATCTAAAACTGGAATAGGTAGTAAATTTAAGATAGCTAAATTCACCGAGAAAAATGCTAAAAACATAATGAAATATACTAAACCATGTTCTGCTGTATTGCCTGCCATTTGCGCAATCGCAATAGGTCCACCTAAATTATCTGCAGAAATCGATGAGCTTAACATGCGTTTAAACATTTCACCCGTCATCAAAGTGACTTCCCACGTCCGTTCAAAACCATAAACCACGCCTTCAAAGATGCCTTTTCGTTGCCATTCGGGCTCTGCCCATGGTTGCGCAGATAAACGCACGCCAATCAGCCCGCGACCCATTTCATCTCCCCGAGGAATAATCTGTAGTTGTAGCTGAGACCCATTGCGTTCAACTTGAAAAATCACAGGTTTGCTTGCATTTTTTGCAACAATATCAATCAAGCCATGGACTGTTTTTACAACATAACCATTCACCGCCAACACTTGGTCACCAGCCTGCAACAAACCAGCCTCGGCAGGAGAATCAGGCATCACCGATTCAATCAAGATATCCATACCCAAACCAACACCCAGCACTTTGTCAGCTACATCAATCAGGAAAACATCTTTATCCGGCTGGGAAAGAATCACAGGAATATCTTTTCGCTGGGTCTCGCGTTCGATACCCAACATCACTTCACTACCAACATTAAGCTTTAAAGCTTCTTCAAAACCCTGCCACGAATAAATCACCTTAGCATCCAGCGACACCACTCTATCCCCGGCTTGAATGCCTTCTTGCTCTGCAACCGAGTTTGGCGTAATTGCTCCAATTTTGGCTGGTAGTACCTCATGCCCCATCCAGCCTACAATCATGTATGCTAAAATAGCGAATATCACATTAAAGCCAGGGCCGGCTATAGCTACTGCAGCTCGCTTCCATACAGGCTGAAGGTTAAATGCGCGTTTTTTATCCGCTTCAGACAACTCAACCTTCTCAACCACTTCTTGCTCTTCTACAGCAATTTGCTCATAGGGGTTCTCACCCAACATTTTAACGTAACCACCGAGTGGAATCGCTGCAATAACATACTCCACTTCACCATCTTTACCGCGCCATGAAAACAACGCTGGGCCAAAACCAATCGAAAACTTTTCAACTTTAATGCCCAATTTCCGTGCAACAATAAAGTGACCATATTCATGGAAACCAATCAACAAAACAATCGCTGCGATAAAGTATAATGTGGTATGAATAGTTTCTAACATGTTTTAAATAAGTCCTTTCGCCATTTGACGCGCTTCTAAATCGAACTGCCAAACTGCTTCCAACGACTGTACATGCTTATTTTTTGTCTGTTCAAGCACATTTTCAACGGTACCAACAATATCCATAAATCCAATTTTTCCATCTTGAAATGCTTGATTCGCAACTTCGTTGGCTGCGTTCAATGCAATAGCAAGGCTATCTTCCCCAGCAAGTACAGATTTCACCAGCCGCATTGCTGGAAAACGTTGCTCATCAACTGCCTGAAATTCTAGTGGTTGCGTTTGTGCAAGCTCCAACCAAGGAATACCACTTTCCAACCGTGGCTCCGTTTGCATCGCATACACAATTGGAGAGCGCATATCAGGCATCGCCAACTGTGCCAATACAGAACCATCTCGGTATTCCACCATCGCATGCACAATACTTTGCGGATGAATGATTGCTGATAATTGCTCTGCTTTGGCATCAAATAGCCAACGCGCTTCAATCAGTTCTAATGCTTTATTCATCATGGTTGCTGAATCAATACTGATTTTAGCACCCATACTCCAATTTGGATGTGCAACAGCCTCAGCAGGTGTGACATTTTGAAGTGTTTTAGGGTCACGATTGCGAAATGGGCCGCCTGAAGCTGTTAATATAATACGTGTTACTGAATCACGGTCATGTCCAGCCAAAGCTTGATGCACTGCAGCATGTTCAGAATCAACAGGCACAACTTCAGCGCCAAACTCTTGCGCGGTTTGCATAAACAAACGACCTGCTGTCACCAAACATTCTTTGTTCGCTAGACCCACTCGTTTTCCTGCCCGCACAGCTGCCAAAGTAGCTGGTAATCCTGCGGATCCTACCATCGCAGCCATCACCATATCTACGCGTTCATGAGCAGAAGCAGCTTCTGCTGCATCCATGCCGTATTCAAGCTCTACGCCTTGAGGAAGTTTCCCTTTTAAAGAAAGATAGGCAGTTTCGTCAGTCATCACAACAAGTTCTGGGCGAACCTTTTCTGCCAGTTCCGCCATCAATGCTGCATTGCGATGGCCAACGAGTGCGTACGCAGTAAATTTATCGGGATGGCGTAGCATGACATCAATGGTGCTTGTTCCAATCGAACCTGTAGCTCCAAGAATAGTGATATACATAGGTTTATTCATTGTAAAACCATCCAAAAAAGTACAGCGACAGGAATAGAGGGAAGCAAAGCATCAATTCGATCTAGAATTCCACCATGACCAGGCAATAGTTTGCCACTGTCTTTGACACCTACAGCACGTTTTAATGCCGATTCGCCTAAATCCCCTGCCACAGAGGTTATAATCAACATAAAGGCAAGTAGCAGTGCCGTCAGCACTTTCATCTCTAACATTTGTATCCAAAATATCGCAGCAGTTGCAGCTCCAAAACATAAGCCACCAATAAAACCTTCTATACTTTTCCCAGGGCTAATCGCAGGGCACAACTTTGTTTTCCCCATCGCTTTGCCCACAAAATAAGCCGCAGTATCTGCAACCCAAACACCAAGAAATGCTCCTGACAAGAACAGTACACCACCTTCAAGTTGATGGGCGATGATTAACGAATAACAAAAAATCATCAAAAGCACCGTCATCCACTGGGCATAAACAAAACGAGCAAAAGATTCAGCCGAATTTGAATTGCGATGTGTTGCCAAAAAGATGAACATCCAGAATACGACAGGCACCAACAAAGGGAACATTACAGGAATTGTTTCTTCGCTCCACACCCAAAATAAGCATGGGATTGTAAGCGTCAGGATATACAAAACGCCCATACGTATTGATACCATTGCCAGTAACTCCAACACAGCAATAAGCCCAACAACGACTGTCAAAAACTTAAATAGCATATCTGTGGTATAAAACATCCAGTATACTGCGCCAACAAACAAGATAACCGCTGTAATAAAGCGAAGTTTAAGTTCACTCATGGGATTCACTTGATTGCACTTGTTCACTGGTTTTACCGAAACGGCGTTCACGAGAAGCGTAATCATTCAAGGCTAAACTGAGATCTTTTTCTGTGTATGCAGGCCAGTTGGTATCTGAAAAATACAGCTCTGCATACGCAGCATCCCAAAGATGAAAGTTTGAAATGCGTTTTTCGCCTCCTGTTCGAATTAATAAATCAACAGGAAAGATATGATCACGCTGCATGAATGTTCTAAATGTATCAGTGTTCAGCGCCTTCAAAGCTTTCTTCTTATCACTTTCATTATCCCAGGATTGGCAAAAATGGTATACAGCATCTAAAATTTCCTGCTGACCACCATAATTCAGACACAGTATCACATCAATGGATGTATTATTAGCTGTAGCATCACATGCTTTTTGCAAAGCTTTGCGTGCTATCCATGGTAGTTTAGAGGTGTCGCCTAGAGTTAACAACCTAGCATTTTTTTCTTGCATTTTAGGTATTTCTAACGGCAAAAGCGTAGCCATCAAGGTCATCAAAGCCGTAACTTCGAATTTGGGTCTATTCCAATTCTCCGTAGAGAATGCAAACAATGAAACTTGTTTAATGCCCGCATCAGACGCCCATTCAATCACATCTCGAACACGTTTTGCACCTTGTTTATGGCCTTCAATGCGAGATAACCCCTGAGCTTTCGCCCAGCGCCCATTTCCATCCATAACGATGGCAACATGTTGAGGAACACGCTGTGGAAGCAAGCCTTCAATTGAAGACATTAAACCGTTAGAATATCTTTTTCTTTTTTGTCGATGACGGTATCGACTTCAACAACAAAGCGGTCTGTTATTTTCTGAATAGCATCCTGCAAACGTTTCGACTCATCTTCAGACAAACCTTCGTCTTTCACTTGTTTTTTAACGTCTTCATTTGCATCTCGTCGTAAATTACGAATAGACACTTTTGATTTTTCAGACATCGAACGCGCTTGTTTCACAAACTCTTTACGACGGTCTTCTGTTAGTTCAGGTAAAATAAGGCGGATCACCTCACCATCATTCGACGGATTCAAACCAAGGTCAGATGCTAACAAAGCTTTTTCTAAATCTTTAAGTACATTTTTTTCCCAAGGTGTAATCAACAGTATACGGGGTTCAGGAACTGAGATACTACCAACCTGACTTACTGGCACATCAGAGCCATAATAAGGCACCCGAATTTGATCCAACAATGCTGCATTTGCTCGACCTGTACGAATCGTTGCCAACTCATGTTTCAAAGCTGATATTGTTTTACTCATACGTTCTTCTAGTTCTTTAAACATATCAATCCTCCCGGACTATCGTGCCCACAGATTCACCCATAACAGCTTTCAGCATTTGCCCTTGCGTTGTCACATCAAAAACAACAATTGGCATCTGATTATCTCTACATAATGACATTGCAGTTGCGTCCATAACACCCAATTTCTGGGTCAGTGCCTCTGTAAACGTAAGCGTATCATAACGGGTTGCACTAGGGTTTGTTACTGGATCAGAAGTATAAACACCATCAACTTTAGTGCCTTTAAGCACAACATCAGCTTGAATTTCCATTGCTCTTAAACTTGCAGCTGTGTCCGTCGTAAAATAAGGATTTCCCGTGCCTGCAGCAAAAATAAGAATACGCCCTTTTTCCAAATGACGCACAGCTCTACGGCGAATATATGGCTCAGCAACTTCTTTGATATGCAAAGCTGAAATGACACGGGCATTTGCCCCTTGCCGTTCTAATGCATCTTGGAGACCGATAGCGTTCATAATAGTCGCCATCATGCCCATATAATCAGCACTAGCCCTGTCCATCCCTGAAGCTGTCCCCATATTGCCCCGGAAGATATTGCCACCACCAATCACAATCGCCAAATCCACGCCACTATTTCGGACTTCAATCAATTCAGAGGCTAAGCGGTTAATCGTATCAGGATCAATACCATAACCGCTATTTCCCATCAGCACCTCACCCGAAAGTTTCAGCAATACCCGCTTATAAATAAGGGATTGTTCTGATGAACTTTCAATAGTGCTCGATGTCATAAAAAAAACCTCTTTGAATATTTTTTAACTTAACCGTTAATTTGAGCAGCAACTTCCGCAGCGAAATCAGTCTCTTCTTTCTCAATACCTTCGCCAAGAGCAAAACGCGCCACTGAGACAACCGTTGCATTTGCCTGAACATCTGCCACAGCTTTACTTACTGTTTTATCAGAATCCATAACAAACTCTTGATCCAATAAACAGTTCTCAGAATAGAATTTACTCATTTGCCCTGCAACAATTTTATCAACGATAGCTTCTGGTTTACCACTTGCCAAAGCGCGCTCAGTTAATACCTTACGCTCTCGCTCAATCGCGTCCTCAGTCACCGACTCACGGGACACAAACTCAGGATTAACGGCAGCCACATGCATTGCCACACCGCGTGCAACATCATTTAAAGCATCATTTGCTTCACCCTGAATCGCAACCAAAACACCAATTTTACCAACGCCATGCACATATGCAGAAACCACACCTTCTGTTTCTAACACTTGGAAACGACGTACACTCATATTTTCACCAATCGTTGAAATCAACTGTGACAATGTTTGCGCAACGGTAAGGTCTGCTTCAAAAGTCATTGCTAACAAAGCTTCAACATTAGCAGGGCGTTTATCCAAAATGAATGTTGCTAAATTATTTGAGAATGATAAAAACTGATCATTTTTACTCACAAAGTCAGTTTCAGCGTTCACTTCAAGCACAACAGCAACATTACCACGAGATAGTGTTACAACAATGCCTTCAGCGGCAACACGGCCAGCTTTCTTAGATGCTGCAGCAAGCCCTTTTTTACGCAAGTAATCAACACCTGCATCAAAATCACCACCAACTTCTGTTAGCGCTTTTTTACAATCCATCATGCCTGCGCCAGTTGCTTCGCGCAGTTTTTTTACATCAGCAGCTGTAATTGCCATTTCTTTCTCCAACCAAGCTGGGCGACCATTGTTAGCCACCCATCACTTATGATTTAATTAAATTCGATTTTTTATCTCTAAAAATATTATGAAGCTTTTTCTTCTTCTTTCGCCGCTTCTGCTTGAGGCTTTTCGCTCACAGCTTCTTCAGCAACAACAGCTTCCGCTTCAGGCTCTTCTGTTTGCTGAGACATTTGCTCAATAATATCTGCTCCATCTTCAGCATTTTCCAAGTGAAAAGTTTCGGTACCTTCAATAATTGCATCCGCAATTTTACTACAGAACAAACGTACGGCACGAATCGCATCATCATTACCAGGCACAACATAATCAATACCTGTTGGATTACAGTTTGAATCCACAACAGCCACTACTGGAATACCTAATTTCTGTGCTTCTTTCACAGCCAATTCTTCTTTTTGTACATCAACTACAAAAATACAATCTGGCAAACGGCTCATTTCCTGAACACCGCCCAAAGTAAGCTCTAACTTGTCCAATTCACCCTGCAATTTCAATGCTTCTTTCTTGGTGATAAGGTCAAAAGTGCCTTCTTCTTTCTTGCGTTGAAGTTCTTTCATTTTGCGCACTGACTGCTGCACTGTTTTAAAGTTGGTCAACATGCCACCCAACCAACGGTGATTCACGTAGTACTGACCTGAACGCAGCGCTTCTTCTTTAGTCGCATCACGGGCTTGGCGTTTTGTACCAACAAATAACACACGCCCACCAGCTGCTGCTAGTTCACGCATGAAATCATAAGATTCATTGGCCATACGCAAGGTTTTTTGCAAATCAATAATATGGATACCATTACGTGATCCAAAGATATACGGTGCCATTTTTGGGTTCCAACGGCGTGTTTGGTGACCAAAGTGTACCCCTGCTTCTAGCAGTGCTTTCATAGTAAATTGAGACATAAGTCCTCCAGTTGTTGTTCCTCCACACTTCGATTCCCTGAATTTTCAAGGCACAACGGATGAAGTGTGTGTGAATTGGCGGCGGTTTCTACTCAGAATAGCCTAAGTGTCAATGCCAGAGGTCACAAATCAAAGTCAGCCGCCGCACCTTAAAACACCCACATCAGCACGTCCCTATCTATATATTGTTCCATTCAACCATAGCTCTACGATATTTATGTACAATCTGCCATCCTAACCTTAATCAGAACAATACTTTGACCCTAGACTTCAGATGATTAATCTTCCCCTATGTCATTCAATAACACAGGCCTCCCCCACCTCGTTTTCCTTCATGGCTGGGGGCAATCTTCCAAAATTTGGCACCATCAAATTTCTCATTTCCTAAATGTTACCCATACCATTGACTTGCCTGGTCATGGTCACGCAAAAAACATTCACCATGAACATTGGGTCAAAGAACTTGAGCAACATCTACTCTCGATAGCCGCAAGACATCCGATCATACTCATCGGATGGTCGCTGGGCGGTCAGCTTGCAATCACCCTAGCTGAAAAACTTAATGCGCACGAAAGTATTAAAGGCTTGGTTTTGGTGTCAACTACACCCTGTTTCCGTCAACGTAGTGATTGGAAATATGGTTGCAGTGAAGATTTTTGGCATAACTTTTATAGTGCTACAACCAATCACGACCCAAAATTAATGCAACGCTTCTTCAAGCTAATGTTGCACGGCGACATTTTGACTCGTGAACAGCGCACTAATATTTACAATCACTCGCTTGATCAACAATACCCACCTAGCACTGAAAGCCTTATCAATGGTCTAAACTTATTAGATGTTTACGATTTACGAAGCAAATTAGAAGCCATCAATATACCCACGTTAGTTGTTCATGGTAACCAAGATGCCATCATACCTGTTCAAGCCAGCCATTATTTGTCCCGCCACATTCAAACAAGTCAACACCATACCTTTCAAGACTGTGGACATGCTCCATTTCTCACTCAGTATGCCGCGTTCAATCAATTACTGGAGCAATGGTGGAAGAATTTATCAATGTAAACAAAGTGCGCCAAGCCTTCTCTGGTGCCACAAGCAGTTACGACTCTCATGCTGAGTTGCAACGTGAAATAGGCCGCAGGCTGTTAGCACATTTGGATTTCACTAAAATAACGCCAACATCAATTCTCGATATTGGGTGCGGTACAGGTTTTTTTACACGCTTGCTCGCAGATAAGTACAAAAAAGCCAACCTTTGTGCTGCTGATATTTCATCAACCATGGTGCAACACACGCGCAAAGCATCTTCTCGCCGCTGGCCATGGCAAGGCACAAATTTCCATGCCGTAAGTAATGCTATGCACCTTCCTTTTAAAGACAGTTCATTTGACCTGGTCACCTCAAATTTAGCGATGCAATGGGTTCCTGACCCAGAAAAAATGATGCGTGAAATGCGGCGCGTTCTAGCCCCTGGTGGCCTTATTCTTTTTTCTACATTTGGTAGGCGGACTTTAGTCGAGTTAAAACAAACTTTGGCACAAATCAACACCGGCCACGCCAGCTCAGTACTACCCTTTCCTGATGTCATGAGTTTGGGCAATAGCCTCAGCAACTTGGCCGTGGAAGCCCCCGTCACTGATGCTGATTTATTTACTTTAACCTATCAAGATAGCATGGGATTGGTTCGCGAACTTAAAGGCATAGGGGCCTCTGCTGCTGCCATTCAAGGGCGCAAAGGCGGCTTATATGGCAGAGCGCTACTTCGCGATATCGAGACTCACTACCATCAACATTACTGTGGCGATGATGGGCGTATCTATGCCACTTTTGAAGCCTTGTATGCACAAGCTTGGCATAAAGATGCTGGCTATGCTGACCGTGAGGATATCATTCCGATTCAGGTAATCTAAAATACTTCTTTTTCTTTGGTCTATGCCTAGTATCTAAAATATACCACTCTGAACTAGCCTAAATATTTAACCCGAAATTAATTTAAAGGCCGCACTATTCTACGAGGCATATCTAACTTATGTTTTAATTTGCCTGATTTCACTTCTGAGCGCATACTTGTGGCTGACTTCAATCATGCGGCAGCGTAAAAGAAGCGCACTAAAAAGGGGATAAAATGAAAGGGAAGATTCAACACTTTTTGGCTTACCACAAAGCCCTAAGCCTCATAACTTTCCTCATATTTATCGCACCTTCTGCACAAGCAGCGCCTACAATTATTGACAGCGTCAATAAATCACAACTTGTAAACATCAACATGAATGAAATATCATCAATATTTGCCCATGATGGAACACTATGGCTTACCGACAACACCAACATGGTCTATCAATGGCAACGAGGACAAGCTCCAACGGTGTTCCAAGAAGGTACCAAAAAGCAAGTTTTTTCAAGTGCAATTTACACCAAGAACAATGACGTCATCCTCACTGATACCCAGAACAACCAATTCCTCATTAGCTATGGTTCCAACTGGAAACTTTTTTCAACATCTGGTGACCAAGAAGGTGAAATTCGACACCCAATCGCCTCTGCGCGCTCAGCAAATGGAATCATCTATATCGCCGATACTGGCAATCAACGTATCTCCGCCTTCAATGATGAAGGCCTTTTTCTATTCACGTTTGGTGATGATGCCCTTTTAAATACCCTTAACCAAAACCTTGGCAAAATTCTCAATATCAGCATAGACCAGTCTGGGCGAGTCTATGTTCTTGATGACCAAAATGGTGGGCGAATTTCAGTTTATTCTGCTCTTGGTGATTTAGACACGGTCATCGCGAAAGATGAACTTTACTACTTATTTAATCGGTCTGTACAGCTTACAGCGATGACCGTGCGGCCAGATGGCGCACTCATTCTCGCGGACAAACGAAGTGGGAAAATATCTGAAGTTGATTGGGAAAACATGCAAGTACTTTCTTCTTTCGGCACAGTAGGGCGTGGGCGAGGTCAATTTCAAAAAGTTAGTTCCTTAAGTCTTGATATTAATGGTAAACTTTATGTTGCAGATCAAGGCAATGGGAAAATTGAAATTTTTCAGATGGACTGGCAGCCTTCACCTTGGTTAAATGTTGAAGCTGACATGCTTAGTGTTCACCCCTCATCCGTACTGCTGTCTGCATGCGACACTTCCTATATTTATGCCTCTGAAAAAATTCTATGCCTAAATAGTGAAACAAATACTGTTTCAACACGCACCTATGCAGGCATGACCCTCCAGAGCTTCAATGCAAAATTCAATAACCCAAAACGCGCAGTGTTTGATACACATGAAATTTATATTTTAGATGATGATGACATAAAAGTTTTTGACAAAAATGGGTTGTTTAAGTTTAATTTTGGCGGCTCTGGTCGACGTGATGGTGAATTTTCCGAGGCTGCTGCGCTAGCTCTAACCCCCTCAGCCATTTATGTTGCAGACACAGGTAACAAACGCATACAAATATTTAGCCGCAATGGTTTATTCAAAAAATCACTCGGTAAAACACAAAATACAAATAACGCTCTTCAATCCCCCTCAAGTATTGCCGTAAACGAATATGGATATGTATATGTTGGTGATAACGAAGCTCATAAGGTTTTCGTCTATTCACCAAAAGGAAAACTAACCACGCAGCTTGGCTTCCCTGAAGGCGATATGCATGAGTTTATAGATATCCATGACCTGATGGTTGCTGAAGATGCCATGTTATACGTCATGACTGCGACCACCAATAATCCCATAAGCATATGGGTATTTAAACAGCATGAATTTATTTATCGGTTTTCACCAACCCAAAATAAACCACAAGCAGGGTTTGACCAGCAATGGCTGGCTTCTGTCATTAAACCTGCCACCAGTATTAAACAGCTTATTTCAGACTCTCAGAAAGCTTTAGACAGCACTGTAGAGTTACCTTTAGACTTAACCTCACAACCTGTGCTTCAGCTCTTTGCTACCAAAGACACTTTTTTCACCCGTAAAAATAGTTGGGTATTTAATCCTCTACCAAATCATACTGAAGCTCTTGCCGTAGTCGATTTGAACAATCACGCTCGCCATACGTTTATCGTTTCACCACCTCCTAAACAAGTCCGGGAGATTACGATTGGCGGAGATGAAAAAACCGTAAAAATTCAGTGGCCCACTCAGGGGAATCATTTTTCAGGTTATTATACCATATACGGGCGAAAAGATATTTCTTCACCTTTCAAAATCGTAGAAAAAGTGCTCAACCCACCTTTCATCCTAAAGCGGTCACCATCATTTCTAACTGAGTATCGCGTTTCTGTATCAACAGCATTAGGTAAAGAAAGCACCTTATCTGCAGCCTACCAAGACACCTTTTGGCTTGGATACCAAGCATACACTGCAGGTGAATATATCCGTGCCATTACTCTTCTAAAAGAAGCGACTTTAAGTAACGTTCAACATGCTTTCGCATGGCTTTATTTGGGAAAATCCCAAATGGCTCTCCATCAATTTGGTGCTGCAAACAATACCTTCTTACGCCTTTCACAGTTCGATGCTTGGAAACAAGTATCAATTCACTTGCAAGCAGAAGCCCTCATGCAAAAGCACGCTTGGTTAGATGTTAAGCTATTGGTAGATGAAGCGGAAACCAATGGCAACATTGATGCTATCTTGTATAGTTTTGCAGCAAATGCGCTGATGCAAATAAATGATACTCCAAGTGCTATTTATTACATAAACCAAGCCATTCGCTTAGACCCAACCTCATCCAAGTGGCATTTGGCACTTGCCAATGCGAATTATAATCTCGGCGCAAAAAAAGACGCGCAAAAAGAACTTCTCACGGCAACACAGCTTGCTGGAAAAAATGTAACATCATGGGTTGATCTTGCTCAAACTTACCGACAACAACAACGCTTCGATGATGCCATAACCAGCTATGAAAAAGCGCTTAGTTTTGAAGCTACCCAGCCACAAGCTTTGGTTGAACTCGCTGCATTACACTTAAGCATGGATCATCTGACTGAAGCACGAACTCTAGCGACAAAAATGGCAAGCATTGATGCATTAAAAGGTGCTTCGTATAATATTTTAGGGCAAATTGCTTTGGCCGAAAAAAATACACCTCAAGCGTTAGCTATGCTTGCAAAAGCAGGACAATACGAACCTAATAATGCTGAAATCTGGATATCAACGGCTAATGCCTACGCCACCCTTAACAGAACAAGTCGTGAAACAGAGTTTTTAATTAAAGCTTCTTCACTTGATCCCACTAATTTCAGTGTCCATATGCGGTTGGCTCAACTATGTAACCTCAACAAAGAGAATACATGTGCGAAAGATCATTTCACTGAAGCTATCACTATAAACCCTCAAAGTGTCGAAGCGCTGCTGGGTCTGGCAGACACATTAAAAACATTGGGGAAACTTACCCAGGCCTATCAACATAGTCTTGCCGCAATCAAACTCTCACCACAATCCATCCCTGCACATTTAGCGCTGGCAGACATTCAATCAGCCCGTGGCATGATCCCAAACAGTATTGCAACTCTAAAAAAAGCACTACTCATTGACCCTGCAAACATGAGCATCTATCTAAGTTTAAGTAAGGCATATATTTCCTATCATATGTATACCGAAGCGACATCCACCACTGAAAAAGCTATTCTTTTAAATAGCCAAAACCCTGAACCTTTGATGTTAAGCGGTGCCATTTATCTCGCTCGCCAATCTTTTGACAAAGCTATTTTAGCATTTGAAAAAGCTGTTGTACTTGCCCCAGACAATCTTATATATAGCCAGCAACTCAACACAGCCTATCTACAGAAAAAACGCTCTATCGACTCTGGCGGCAATACAATCAGGCTGAAATTTAGCACATTACAGTTTTCACCTGTTTTTTCCGCAGCCTACAAACAATATGCCGAGGTTCCCGTTGCCAAACTTACCCTCAGCAATGAAGCTGGCATAGACTACACCAACGTGAAAGTTTCTCTTTTTGTGAAAGAATACATGGATTTTCCGACATCAGTTATTGTACCAAAAGTGCCCGCTGGTGGTAAAGTTGAGGTCTCATTACTCGCAACCTTTAACAATAAAATTCTTTCCATTGATGAAGATACAGGTGTGCAGTCAGAAGTTCGTGCTGAGTATTACTTAGCAGGCAGCCCATATGCTGAAACCCGCAATGAATCAATGACAATTTATGGTAAAAACGCCATTGTTTGGGATAAACTTGATATGGTTGGGTCATTCACAACACCAAAAGATCATACCCTAGCTGTTTTTATCAGGCAGCTTATCAATGCCTACAACCCAAAAGGAAACGCTGTAAACAAAAACGTGTCAAAAGCTATGACCGTTTTTAATGGTTTATCAGCTTATGGCATTAAATACTTGGTTGATCCTAATACCCCCTATGGGAAGGTTGGGGCTAAACAGCTGGATACTGTACAGTTCCCTCGCGAAACACTTCGCCAACGTAGCGGAGACTGTGACGATTTGTCTATTTTGCTTTCGGCAGCATTAGCAAATTTAGGGATTGAGACAGCCATCCTGGATGTTCCTTCACATTTATTGTTTATGTTTAACACTGGTGCACCTGAATCCCAGAAAGATAGCATCAGCCTGAATGAAGAAGCACTTGTGATTTACCAAGGCCAAGTATGGATTCCACTAGAAGCAACCCTAATCGCTTCAAGTTTCACTGAAGCTTGGGCTGAGGGAGCGCGTAAGTATCAACTGTATGCAAAACAGAATAAAATCAAGCTTATGCCGCTAACAACAGCTTGGGAAAACTACCCTCCTGTAACACTTATGCCTGCAAACTTTAAAGTAACTATTCCTAACGAACAAAAAATCGGCACAAGAATTAGTTATGAGTGGGATATCTTGCTTATGAAGGCTCTTGAGCGCCAGGTGCGACCATATCGGATCATGTTGGACTTAGACCCAAGCAACACACAAGCACAAATGCAAATTGCGGTCGTTTTTGCCCGCAATGGCTTATTTAAGAAAGCTGCCGTAGAATTAAAAGATATTCGCTCAAAACACCCAAATAATGTTGCGGCCTTAAACAATCTTGGCAACATTCATTTCATGCAACAGGAATATACCCAAGCACTTACAATGTATGAAAAAGCGTTAGAAATAGAGCCTAATAATGCTGATATCAAAGTGAATATGGCCATGTTAAGTTATAAAATGGGTAACGCTTTACAAGCAAAAATATTGTTTGATGATGCGGTACGCATTGATGAGCAGGTACCAACACGCTATGAGCAGCTTGCTTTTCTACTGCACCACTAACACATGATTTAGGTCACAGACTTAAAAAAAGCAATTTATAGGCTTAGGTACGTTGAAATAACAGGAGAGTTCCACGATGAAATATTTAATGATTTTATGTCTATCCATCACACTATTTGCTACGCAAACCATCGCTGCTGAAACGTCTGCAAAAGAGGGCAAAACAAATACCTACCAAGTCGTTAAATCTGAAAGCTCTTTTTTCAGCTCTCTCTGGGGAAAAATTAAACGTATTATCCCACGAAAAAATGAATCGAACAACACTGAAACTGCCGTTTTAGGAGTTAGGGGTACAGAAACGACGGAAAGCGCTCTCAAGCCCTATTGGGAAGGTGATTTATCAACTGACTCAGCCTTTCGTAATGACATCAAACAATTTGAAGATGGAACAAAGCTATGTGAATCTAAAACACCAAGTAAAGGTACCGAGGCGTTCGAACAGCTTCTCAAGACATCAAGTAATGACATGATAAAAGCTAACACTTTAATTGCCCTTGCATCCTGTTATGCCCAGCAAGGTAATACAAGCAAAGGCAGGGAACGGTTGCAAGCCTTCGTTACAAAATACCCTAAACATCCAATGCATAACGAAATTAACACATGGCTGGTGAGCAATAAATAATAATTACACTACTCCATTTTTTAAACATCATAATCTGCGTGGCTTTGTTTACACATATCAGGCCACAAGTATGAATGGTCAGTTCTTTGGTGATGCCTAAGCAGGAAAAATCTATCTTAAAAAATTAATAACATTTTTCAGCGATAATGCATCTTATCGTAAGAAATAAGGATATAACTTTAACCCATGATTTTGACATCTATAAGCAAAAGACTTAATTTTAGGGAATGATAGATATCAGCGGCAACACATCACTTTATGGTATTATTGGAGACCCTGTAGCACACTCTTTATCCCCATTGTTTCAAAACTATTTTATACATCAAGCAAAGAAAAAAAGTGTTTACCTACCTTTTCACGTTGCCTCATCAAACCTAAGTGTTGCATTAGCTGGCTTGCATGCTTCTCATATTCAAGGATTGAATGTTACTGTTCCTCACAAAGAAACCATTCTACCAATGGTAAATGCTGACTCGGACGCACAAATTATAGGTGCCGTAAACACCTTAAAACGTCAGCCTTCTGGTTGGGAAGCTACAAACACAGATTGGCAAGGTTTCGCTTCTGTTTTACAAGGGTTGAATGTAGATGTAGCCCACTCATCTGTACTACTCTTTGGTGCTGGTGGGACTTCGCGAGCGATATGCCATGCCCTTAACCATTTTGGGGTTCAAACGCTTTGGATTTGCAACCGCAGTGGCGCACGCGCAGAAAATTTAGCCGTCGATTTACGTCACTCTTATCCAAATATAGAAGTGCATGTTTTGCCGTGGGAACAAGCTCACGTCAGTGAAAAGAGTCAACAGTGTGACATCATGATCAATAGCAGTAGCATTGGCCTAAATGATAACGATATATTTCCATTTACCTTGCAAGGTGATGGTGTTGCCATTGATGTTGTGTACAAAAAGAATGGCACTACAGCTTTCACAAATGCGGCAAAGCAAGTTGGGTTTTCAACAGTGGATGGGCTGCCAATGTTAATTGCGCAAGGCATTGCATCTTTTAAGTTTTGGCACCAATCATTAACCACCAATGGCAGCTTTCATTTGCCTCATCTACTTACATCACTACAATGGACTGAGGAGCAGTTAGGAAGGCAGCCTGCTGACCTTCCCGGCTGGAGGACGACATCATCATGAAAAAAACACGTTTAGGTGACCTCTTACTTCGCAAAAGTGCAATTAACCACGAACAGCTTGAAAAGGCTGAAAAAAACATGAAACTTAGTGGTGATACGCTGACCGCCTCGCTGGTTAAACAAGACGTTTTTACTGAAGATCAGCTGGTAAAATTTATCAGTAGCAGCTTTGGAAGGCCTGCAATTGACCTCAAAAGCATAGAAATTGACACTGATTTAACGAAGATACCTGTTGAAATCATGCTTAAAAATCAGGCTATCCCTGTTAAACGAAAAGGTAGCGTCATTACGCTCGCTGTTGCAGACCCTTATGATATCAACAGCATGGACGAGATGGCATTCATCGCGGGCAGTCAAATTGATGTTGTAATTGTGCGCGAAAGTGAACTTATTGCCAAACTCGAAGAACTCACACATTCGGACCAAAACCTTGAAGATGTTATGGCCGAAATGGGTGCACAAGATTTATCCATCGTTGACACTGAAGAATTGCAGTCTGATGAGAACACTTTAGCGACAGCCAGCGAAGAAGCACCCGTAGTTAAACTTGTGAATCTTATTTTACTTGATGCCATAAAACGTGGAGCATCTGATATTCATATTGAGCCCTATGAAAAAGTATTGCGCGTTCGCTATCGTATTGATGGTGTATTACAAGAGATTATGCGGCCACCAATGAGCATGCGCGATGCCATCGTTTCGCGCTTGAAAATTCAATCACGGCTTGATATTACTGAGCGGCGAGTGCCGCAAGATGGGCGCATGAAGCTCCGTTTATCTAAAGCTAAAACTGTTGATTTTCGTGTTTCTGTATTGCCTACATTATTTGGTGAGAAAGTTGTGATGCGCCTACTTGACCAGTCTAACTTACAAACAGACCTCACAAAATTGGGCTATGAGGCCGACGATCTTGCAAAGTTTCAACATGCCGTTCACTTGCCCTATGGTATGGTGCTCGTCACAGGGCCAACTGGCTCTGGTAAAACTGTAAGTTTATACTCTGCTGTTGCTGAAGTGAATGAGCCTGGAATTAACATCTCGACTGCAGAAGACCCCGTAGAATTTAACTTTATGGGCATCAATCAAGTGAACGTCAACCCAGCCATTGGCATGGACTTTCCAGCTGCACTTAAATCATTTCTCCGCCAAGATCCTGATGTCATTCTGATTGGTGAAATTCGTGATTATGATACTGCGGCTATTGGCATCAAAGCCGCATTAACAGGGCACCTTGTTTTGGCAACCCTGCATACCAATGATGCACCCTCGACCATGACTCGAATGGTTAATATGGGCATTGAATCATTTTTGGTTGGCTCTGCTGTTAATTTGGTCACTGCACAACGGCTCGGCAGAAGGATTTGCACGGAATGCGCAGAGCCTGTCAAACTTGATTCACATGCTCTACTTGATGCGGGGTTAAAAAAGGAAGACTTAGACTCGTTTACTCCCATGCAAGGCAAAGGTTGTAGCGTATGTAATGGTACTGGCTACAAAGGGCGTGTTGGTATTTATCAGGTGATGCCAGTATCAGACAACATCCGTGATGCTGTATATGCAGGAAGAAACTCCGATGAAATTAATGAAATCGCTGTTTCAGATGGCGTTAAAACATTGCGAATGTCTGCACTCAACAAAGTAAAAGATGGTACTTTAACACTAGAAGAGTGTTTAAGAACAACCGTGGGGGATTAATATGCCAATATTTATATATACAGCAAAAACAAGGCAAGGCCAAAAGAAAGAAGGCCAGCTAGAAGTAGTCAACAAAGATGTCGCCATCGCTACATTGCGCAGGCAGTCCCTAACTGATATTAAAGTGAAGAAAAAGCCTATTGAAATAAATATTGGTGGTGACCCAAAAGTAACGGAAAAAGATATCAGTATTTTCTTTCGTCAGCTCTCAACTATGATTAATGCTGGCCTTCCTCTCGTGCAATGTTTTGAATTATTACAAAAGGGCACCGACCATAAAGGTCTTTTAAAGTTATTCTCAGGTATTCAACAAGAATTAGAAAGTGGTAGCCCTTTTGGTGAAACTTTAAGAAAGTTCCCTAAAGATTTTGATCGTTTAAGCTGCGCACTTGTTGAAGCAGGAGAAAAAGGAGGCATTCTAGACTCAATCTTACTCCGAATTTGTGAATATAAAGAAAAGTCTTTAACTCTTAAATCAAAGATAAAATCAGCGATGGTATATCCTAGCTCTATTTTGGTAGTTGCCTTCATTGTAACATCAGTACTAATGATCTTTGTGGTTCCAATTTTTGCGGAAATGTTTGCTAGCTTTGGTGCAGAATTACCCGCCCCGACTCAAATTGTCATGAATATATCCGATATTTTTGTTGAGTATTGGTTCCTTGTTTTTGGATTTCCTATCGCTTTATTTTCTGCAATAAAAGCTATTTATAAAACCCCTGCAGGTCATTATCAATTGGATAAACTATTACTTAATCTTCCCGCCATAGGTGATGTATTACGAAAAGGTGCCGTAGCACGTTTTACTCGCACATTCTCAACGCTAAGTGCCGCTGGTGTACCTATCCTTGAAGCCATGGACACCGTTGCAGAAACATCTGGTAATGTCGTTATTGAAGAAGCGATTATTAACGCCAAAGACTCCATTAGCCAAGGTCAATCTTTAAGCCAGCCATTAGAAGAAAGCGGTATTTTCCCCATTATGGTGACACAAATGATAGGTATTGGTGAACAAACAGGTGCAATGGAAGAGATGTTAGCTAAAATTGCTGATTTTTATGAAGAGGAAGTTGATACTGCTGTTGATAATATGACTGCACTGATGGAACCCGCAATCATGGTTTTTTTAGGTGTTGTCATCGGCGGCTTGGTCATAGCCATGTATCTGCCTATCTTCATGATGGCTGCGGTGGTTTAATTCATACCCTTTATAATGGAAACCTCGCGAGACAACCGAATGGGTATAAATAACCAATATGAGAATAAGCGTTTAAAACGCCTGTTTCTCTCTCGTCTGCTGGGGTCAATCTCGCTGCTCTTGGTGTTCACTTGGTTTAGTGCTTATACAGCACAAGAACACCCATATTTATTGCAACAAGCCTTTTTTTTATGGTTTATCTTATCTGTCCTGCAAGCCGCATTATTTTCTTTTCCTCGCTTCACTACAGGAAACCTTTTATGCCAGCTTACTTCAGACTTAATTCTCATTGGTTTGCTTATTTTTGGCAGTGGTGGACTTACAAGTCCTATCATATTTTTGCTTGGTGTTGTGATTATTACCGCTGGCACTCAAGCAAAAGTCCTTGTTGTGTTGATTACCGCTGTATTGGCTTGTATCACATATTTATTGGCAATCTATACTTATGCCTCAATGTACAACCAAGAAATATCTCATGCCCATACCCTTCATATTTTACTACAAATATCCCTGTTTTTCCTTGCTGGCGGCATCATGGCACTTATTGCCCGTAGACATGCTGATTTACAACTTGAAAGGTCCCACTCTTCTTCCCAACATCATCAGTTGCAAAAACTGCATAACCAAGTTATCAACTCCATGCAGGAGAGTATTATTATTTTGGATGAAGGATTTAATATCCAAGACTTTAATGACGCTACCGTAAGGATCCTAAATATTTCTCCAGAACGTATTGGCCAGAGTTTATACTCAATACTAACAATACCAACTTCAATCTCTGATTTTGTTAAACATAATAAACTTGATACTTTCAGAGCCGAAACGCGACATAATCAACAGTTTCTTTTACTTACCTTAACCCGCTTAATTGAAAAAAAATCTGCATGGCTAATGACTATTGTTGATATCAGTGAAACGAGAGAGCTTGAGCAACAACTTGCTGAACAAGATAAACTTGCTTCAATTGGGCAAATGGCTGCCATGCTTGCCCATGAGATTCGTAACCCCATGCAAACCATTTCCCAAGCTGTTGAACTTATGGACCTAGGCTCAAATGATAAAAAACTTGAGCATATCATCACCGATGAAATTTCGCGTCTCAATCGCTTGGTTTCAGACATGCTTGACTATGCCAGCCCTCTACACCCCAGTGCCCAGAGTGAGAATGTAAAAACACTCATTCAAGCATCAATTTCGCAAATCGACCTACAAAACCAACACCTCATTCAATTCAGCTGCCCCGATGAATCCATCAATATTGATGCCGATCATTTTCGCCTTGTGATTGATAATTTATTACGCAATGCTGTTATTGCTAGCCCTGATCCTTCATCGATTCATGTTACGTTTAACCTCAAAGGTGATGAATGGTCTCTATCTGTTCGAGACCATGGCTCTGGCATTAGCAAAGAACTTACTCATTCTCTTTTTGAACCATTCCAAACTGGTCGAAAGCAAGGTACTGGTTTAGGCTTGGCTACAGTCTGGCAGGTATGCCAAGTCAATAACTGGATTATACATATCGACAACATCATTCAAAGTGGCGCATGTTTTATCGTACAAAACCACCCCAAACGAAAAAAAATGCTTGGAGAAAAGAAACATGGCTGACATATTATTGGTAGACGATGAAGCCAATGTCCGTGAAATTTTGTGCCTTTCTCTTAGCTCCCATGGTCATGAAGTGCAAGCTTGCGGCAGCACTGAAGAAGCAAAATTAGCTTTAGAACAACAGCAATTTGATGTCATCATCACCGACTTGCGGATGAATGGAAAAAATGAAGGCCTCAATATTGTCCGCTTAGCTAAAAGCGAGCAACCCCAAGCTAGCGTACTTTTGCTTACAGCTTACGCTAGCGCTGAAACGGCTGTAGAAGCAATGCGATATGGTGCCTTTGATTATGTAACTAAACCTGTTTCACGAACCGAGCTTGGTGAAATCGTCGAACGCGCACTTGAAGCTAAAACGGCTACAACAGAAAGCAAAAAAACTATTTTAAGAGAAAATCCTATAAACTCTAACCAAGGTTCTTTAATTGGTGCATCTCATATCATTCAACGTGTTCGCGACCGCATTCAACGTGCTGCAAAACGTGAATTTACCGTACTTGTTTCTGGTGAATCAGGTACAGGAAAAGAACTTGCAGCTCGTTTACTTCATGAGCAATCCCCTAGATCATCTGCTCCGTTTGTACCCGTACATTGCGGCGCGATACCAGAAAACCTTTTCGAGTCTGAGTTATTTGGTTATGCCAAGGGCGCGTTTACAGGTGCTGATACTGATAAGATGGGCTTAATTGAAAGCGCCGATGGTGGAACTTTATTTTTAGACGAAATTGGTGAAATGCCTATCTTAATCCAAGTTAAACTACTGCGTGTGCTTCAAGATATGAAAATAAGGCGCCTAGGTTCTGAAATAGAAAAACAAGTGAATGTGCGCATTGTTGCCGCAACCAACCGCAACCTAGAGGCTGAAGTAAAAACTGGAAACTTTCGTGAAGATTTGTTTTATCGTTTAAATGTCATCCCCATCCACATGCCAGCACTGCGGCAACGACGTGAAGATATACCAGAGCTCGTGCGTGCATTAATGAAACGATGTGGTGGTGCAAATGTACATATCCCAGAAGCTGCGATGCAACGACTTAGCACCTTGCCCCTAGCAGGTAATGTTCGAGAGCTGGAAAACACTTTGCAGCGCCTTCTTGCATTGTCTGATGACCTAGAATTAGACATGAGTCTACTGGATGAGTTTCAAATTTCACAAGAGGAAAATCATATTTCACTCCAAGATATGAAGGAAAAAGGCTTATCCCTGAACCAACAGCTGGAGTTATTGGAAAAAGATCTACTTCAAGAAGCATTTATTGAAACAAAAGGTAATGCGACAAAAGCCGCTGAGCTACTGGGCATTGGCTTCCGTTCTATTCGCTACCGTTTAGAAAAATTTGGTATTAAGGAGTCCAAAGACTGATGGACATTCAAGTTTTTTCTACACTCGCCTTTTCTATCTTCGGCTTACTCTTTGGTAGTTTTGCCAATGTTTGTGTACATCGTATTCCACGTAGAGAGTCTGTGGTGTCACCAGGTAGCAAATGCCCCCATTGTCATAAAAACATCGTTTGGTACGACAATATTCCTGTGATTTCCTGGTTACTGCTTAAAAGAAAATGTCGATACTGCAAAAACCCTATCTCATGGCGTTACCCAATGCTTGAGCTCTCTATGGCACTTATATGGGGGCTGATTGCTTGGCATTACCCACTAACGCCCTACCCTTCACTCTTTTTTATTCAGGCACTGGTGCTGGTTAGCATGTTGTGGGTATTAACGCTCATTGATTTAGAAACATTTTTATTGCCCGATGTCATCACCCTTCCAGGTATTGTCATTGGTTTATTATTTGCTTGGCAAGCTGGTTATATTATTGATGCAACCCTTGGCGCTCTGATTGGATACGCTGTATTTTGGCTTGTTGCCCGCATGTTTTTATTAACCACTGGGCGCGAAGGTATGGGACAAGGTGACTTCAAACTTCTTGCAATGCTTGGTGCATTTATGGGTTGGCAAGCTTTACCCTTTATTATCCTTTTATCATCAGTAACGGGGGCAATTATTGGTTCGGTCAGCTTAATTGTTGCAAAAAAAGGGCTACAGACAGAAATTCCATATGGTCCTTATCTCGCAGCAGCAGGCATCATTTGGTTTTTCTGGGCTGAGCCAATCCTTCATTGGTATCAAGCTATAATCATGGGCACATGACCCAATTTTATGGTTTAACGGGCGGTATTGGCAGCGGAAAGTCTACTGTTGCATCTATATTTTCTAATCTAGGCGTTCCAATTTTAGATCTTGATCAAGTTGGCAAGGATATTATTGATGAAGAACCAATCGTTTTAAAGCAATTAGTACAAACGTTTGGATCAGATATTTTAAATGTAGATTGTACTTTAAATCGAAAAAAAATGGCCTCGCTTGTTTTCAGTAGCACAAAAAAAACCAAAGCATTAAATGCTTTATTGCATCCTCTTATTCAAAAGCGCGAACAACGCTGGCGAGAACAACAAACTGCGCCTTTTGCCATCATTGAAGCATCCGTTTTAATTGAATCAGGTGATTACGACCGCATGGATGGTCTGATTGTCGTGCTAGCACCACTTGCTTTGAGAAAAAATCGTGTACTAGTGCGAGGCCAGCAAGATACATGCTTGTTTGATAAAATTATAGATCGGCAGTGTTCTAACTCTAAACGTAAAACTGTAGCAAATTATTTAATTGCTAACGATAGCAGTGTGAAAAACCTTAATCACACTGTAAGCATGCTATACCAACAACTTGTTCAACAGACTTCATCGTAACCTGATTTTTTTCTAAATCACAAACATAAAAAAAGGGAGCCAAGAGGCTCCCTTTTCTATGATACATAAAATGTCCGTGAGGATATCTTAGTAAGCGTACTCTAACATTACTGTTAAGTCTGTGCTCGAAGTATCTAAACCACCGACAGCGTTAGCTGTAGTAGAAATTGAAGCAAATTCTGCATCAAGAACGATATTTTGAGCAAGGTCATACCAGCCACCAACGATAAGTTTAGTAATATCATCAGCTACATCAGAAGTAGCATAATCAACACCAAGACGTACGCCAGCTGCTTGAGTCAAACCAATATTTACATATGGCATAGCACCTGTGTAGCTCATACCACCGTTGTAACTAATACCACCAAGAACTACAGGCATATAGAAACCAATAGACATATCGCCCATGTCGCCTTGCAATTGGAAGTCAAGACCAGCTTGAACATCGCCTGCTGGTGCACTTGCACCTACAGCTCTAGCTTTATCAGCAGCTTGTGGGTTAGGCTCTTCTACACTTGAATACCATGCGCCAACGATTGCGTCAAAATCACCCAATTGTGTGATATATGCTGCACGTAGGTAAGGAGAGTTTGGAATTTCGATACCATTATTACCTGCAGCGAAACCTCCATCAGGAACAAGTAGACCAGCTGCAAAGTACACTGAGTCAGCCATGTAACCATATACACCTACAGCAGTTGCCGCACCGTGAAGGATACCACCATTCAAAGCTACAGCACGGTTTTGAATACCACGAAGGTTACGTGAAATAGCATTTGAAGGATCATTGAAGATTGAAGGAGCACCCAAAGCATCTGAAGTACCAATTGCAGCAGCAATGAAACCATTGTCTAGTTCATTTACATATGCAAATTTACCACCCAACATTGAACCAGAAATTACATCCCATTCTTGGAAGCCACCAGCTTTTTCACTAAAACGACCACCAAACAACAATGCAGACTCATCTGGCCATTGAACACCATTGGTTGCGCCATCATTGCGTCGAACTGCACTACCTTTAGTTACATCACCACCAGTAAAAGTAACACGAGCTTTCATCAATAACGATGCATTAAAAAATGCAGGTAGTGATAAGTGATCATCTTCGATCAAGTCTTGTGAAACATCGCGGAAACCACCCATACGAAATTCGCGACCCATTTGAGCAAGGCGCGGAATAGTTTGGAAATGGCAGTTCAAGCACGCAGCGCCAGTTTGGCGAGCAAATGCTGGTACAGCTTCAGAAGTAGTTGGAGCAACTGATACAGAAGCAACAGCAGCAACAGCTAGAGAAGCAGCAGAAAGAATAATTTTCTTCATGTTGTTAAACATCCTATTGTTTTAGATTTGATTTATCCGAGATAAACCATTATTCGGTGTTGCTCTTTCCCCTATCTAGTATGTTTCAGTCTAAGCTAAGCTATTTGCACGCAAATAATTTTGATTAGATTAAAACTCTAGCTAGTCTCCCACAGCAACGGGGCAACATTCACGCGAAAACACTGCTGCGTCAATCAACCTTCTTTATAGGTGTGTAATAATGACACACCTGTGCCGTCGTAATCTATTCCTACTTACTCGGTTTAAAATAGAAGCACATAAAGTTAGTGTCGAATTTTAGAGTTTTTCTATTAGACTGCGCCCATGTCTGAATTTACTACTCACCCTCTTATTATTTTGCAAGGTCAGCCTGCATTATCTGAATTCCGAAAAAACAAATTATGTTCGAATCTTTGTGCATCCGAAATTCAGGCTCACTACTTATATATAGTAGAAGTGACTTCGACATGGCGGGATGATGACAAATCAAAACTTGATCAGCTCCTTGGCTTCCAAACCAAAGCTTTGAATACAACCCCACAAGATGGTACATATATCGTCACGCCTCGCATTGGTACTATTTCGCCGTGGTCAAGCAAAGCCACCGACATCGCTAAGCTTTGTGGCTTAGAATCAATCTCCCGCATTGAGCGTGGTATCGTGTATCATGTCACTGGCAGTAAAAATAATGCTACAACTGCTTTACATGATCGAATGACAGAATCCGTGCTGACATCACTCGATGATTTAGCACAGCTTTTTAAACACCTACAGCCAAAAGCTTTGGTATATATTGATATGTTGGCAAGCGGGCGCAGTGCCCTAGAAGAAGCAAACATTAAGCTAGGACTAGCATTAGCCGAAGATGAAATTGATTATTTATTTGAAAATTTCACAGCCCTTCAACGCAACCCCACTGATGCCGAATTAATGATGTTTGCACAAGCAAACTCAGAACATTGCCGACATAAAATTTTTAATGCTGATTGGCGCATTGATGACATTGAGAAAGAGCAATCACTATTTTCTATGATACGTCATACCCACAACACCTCACCAGAAGGTACAATTGTCGCTTATGCAGATAATTCGTCAGTGATTCAAGGTGGAAAATCTAAACGCTTTTACCCTAACCATAATGCCGAATATACCGCACATGAAGATGATCTGCATATTCTGATGAAAGTAGAAACACATAACCACCCCACTGCAATCTCTCCTTTCGCTGGTGCAGCAACGGGTTCTGGCGGTGAAATTCGCGATGAAGGTGCGACTGGCATTGGCTCTAAACCTAAAGCTGGATTATGTGGTTTCACCGTGTCAAATTTAAAAGTACCAGGGTTTGAGCAGCCTTGGGAACAAGATTTTGGAAAACCAAACCGCATTGAGTCTGCACTTAATATCATGTTAGATGGCCCTATTGGCGCAGCAGCCTTTAATAATGAATTTGGGCGTCCAAATATTCATGGTTACTTTAGAACATATGAACAAAACATTGCAGGTGAATTACGTGGTTACCATAAACCCATCATGCTTGCAGGTGGCGTTGGTAATATTGATGCGCGCCATGTATTTAAAAGCGATGTGCCTGCAGGTTCACTGATTATCCAACTGGGTGGCCCAGCCATGTTAATCGGCCTAGGTGGTGGTGCTGCATCAAGCATGGATACGGGTTCAAATGCTGAATCTCTCGATTTTGATTCTGTGCAGCGTGGGAACCCTGAAATGGAACGTCGTTGCCAAGAAGTTTTGGATCGTTGCTGGCAAATGGGTGAACACAACCCAATTCTTTTCATTCATGATATCGGTGCCGGTGGTTTGTCTAACGCTGTGCCTGAGCTCATTCATGATGCAGGCCGTGGTGGCTGGTTTGATTTACGAAAGGTTCATAATTTAGAAACAAGCATGAGCCCGATGCAAATTTGGTGTAATGAAGCGCAAGAACGTTATGTGTTGGCCATTGCGCCTGAATCTCGTGAAGTCTTCGAGCAAATGTGTCTGCGCGAACGCTGCTTATTTGCCATCCTTGGTGAAGCAACCAATGACGGTCATCTTCATGTTGATGACCCGATGTTGGGCGAAAAACCTGTTGATCTATCGCTGGAACTACTGCTTGGAAAACCACCTAAAATGTTACGTGATGTCTCACGTGTTACAACTAAAAAGTTACCCCTTGATTTAACAAACATCGATATCAAAGAGGCTATTTTTCGCGTTTTGCGCCTGCCTGCTGTTGCCAGTAAAGAGTTTCTAATCACCATAGGAGACCGCTCTGTAACTGGCCTTGTTGCTCGTGACCAAATGATTGGGCCGTGGCAAGTTCCCGTTGCTGATGTCGCTGTTACAGCTACTGATTTCATACACTATACAGGCGAAGCTATGGCTATAGGCGAACGCACCCCTATTGCCGTACTCAACGGACCAGCATCTGGGCGCATGGCGATTGGAGAAGCACTTACCAATATCGCAGCTGCACCAATTGCGAAGCTTAGCGATGTCAAATTATCTGCCAACTGGATGGCTGCCTGTGGGCATGCTGGTGAAGATGCAGCTTTGTATGACACTGTGCATGCAGTAGGCATGGAGCTTTGTCCAGAACTTGGTATCTCCATTCCAGTGGGCAAAGACTCATTATCCATGAAGTCAACTTGGTATGAGAAGGGCGAGAAAAAAGAGATGACATCACCACTCTCTTTAATTGTTTCCGCATTCGCCCCAAGCACAGATATTCGCTGTGTATTAACCCCTCAGCTTCGCACTGACATGGGCGACACTGACCTGATTTTATTTGATTTAGGTCAAGGGAGAAACCGTCTCGGTGGCTCAGCCCTTACGCAAGTCTACAATACAACAGGCATAGAAGCTCCTGACTTAAATAATGCCGATTTATTTAAAAATTTCTTCCAAATCATCCAAACCTTACGCCAAGAAAACCTGTTACTGGCTTACCATGACCGTTCTGACGGTGGCCTATTAACAACTGTCGCAGAAATGGCCTTTGCTGGGCGAACAGGTGTCGATTTACACTTGGATGCTATAGGTGATGATGCACTAAGTATTCTCTTTACCGAAGAGCTTGGTGCTGTAATCCAAATTAAACGCGAGCACCGTAAAGCTGTTGAGCTAGCGATTGCACAAGAAAATTTAAGTTCTGTTTGTTATATGATTGGAAACCTGAATGATGATATGCATTTGCATATTTCATCCCAGCAACAAACCATCTTAGATAAACCTATCCTTGAACTTCAACAAATTTGGAGCGAAACATCTTATCAGCTGGCAAGCCTTCGTGATAATCCTGACTGTACCAATCAAGCATTTGATGCCATCAATCAGCCTGATGACAAAGGATTATACGCCGAATTAACGTATGACAGTTCTCAGGATATCTGCGCGCCTTATATCAACAAAACACGGCCAAAAATGGCTATTTTGCGTGAACAAGGCGTGAATGGGCAGATTGAAATGGCTGCGGCTTTTGATCGTGCGGGATTCACTGCTATTGATGTACACATGTCAGACCTTATTGAAGGGAGAGTCAGTTTAGCCAGCTTCCAAGGTTTAGTTGCTTGTGGCGGCTTCTCTTTCGGAGATGTTTTAGGCGCAGGACGAGGCTGGGCCAACTCCGTGTTATTTAACCCCAGAGCAAACGATGAATTTGAAGCGTTTTTCAAACGCGATAACTCTTTTGCGCTTGGAGTATGTAATGGCTGTCAAATGATGAGCCAGTTAAAAGATATGATTCCAGGTGCCGAACATTGGCCGACGTTTGAAAGAAATATATCTGAACAATTTGAAGCACGCTTGTTGATGGTAGAAGTTACTGAATCTCCATCCATCCTCATGCAGGGTATGGTTGGCTCAAAGCTTCCGCTAGTGGTAGCTCATGGTGAAGGCTTGGCAACATTTGAAAATTCACATCACGAAAATGATGTCCACTCAACCGTGCGCTATTTAGGGCAAGGTGGCTTGCCAGCTACCACATACCCCAACAACCCAAATGGGTCACCAAAAGGGATGACTGGATTCACCAATCATGATGGTCGGTTTAACATTATGATGCCGCACCCTGAGCGTTTGTTCAGAAATACTCAGTTTTCATATTACCCTGAAAGAGACGCTGAAGATGGTGCGTGGTTACGTATGTTTCAAAATGCACGCCTTTGGGTAGACTAAACGAAAGGGAGCAGACTTAAATGCGTTCCCAATTCTTGAAACTTTCCTATTTTCGAATAAAGAACTCAAGTTTGGTATCGTTCAATTCAATAATATCGCCTTCCTTTAATGTGGTAGGCGCGCTTGTAAGTGTTTTTCCATTGACCTTAGGTTTACTCATGCCTTCTAAATACGCAATGTGATAACCTGTTGGTCTACGTGTAATCACTGCTGCTTGTTTTCCAACCAGCATGCCTTTTACTCTAATTTTGCAGTTTTCACCTTTACCAATATTGGTTAATGATGCTTTCAAATCCACAACTTTACCCATCAGCGGACCCGAAATATATTGTACTGTACCTAATAACATAGGAGCCGCAGCTGCATTTGAATTTGATGAATCTGAACTGCCTTTGGTTCCCATCATTTCTTCGCGTGCTGAAGCACTAATGATCATGGTTTTATCCATATCACTTTCTGCTTGCTCTTCTTTTCCTACTTCCACACCATCTTCTAAAGAAACAAAAGTTAGTGTGTGTTTACCAACAGTAATCACATCACCACTTTTCAAAATATGTTTCGAAGTTTCTTGGCCATTCACCAGCGTACCATTGGTGCTTTCTAAATCTTCCAGAATAACTTTCTTGCCAATTTTTAAGACACGTGCATGCCGACTACTTACCGCCAAATTATCAATATGAATTATATTTTCATCTTTGCGGCCAATCGTAGTTTCTTCTTGGTTGAGTTCAAATTCGGAAATAACCGTATCTTTGAACTTCAAAATAAGTTTCGTACTCATCTTATTTTCCTCCAAATAGCTGTGAGAAGAATCCCTTCTTCCTCGAAACTGAAGCCTTTACTCGAATCATAATAACCGAGATATTATCAGGCCCCCCCGCATCATTCGCTAAATCAATTAACGCTTGCGCACTCGCTTGCAAATTATTCCCATGTTCCAACATAGTCAAACGAATTGCTTCATCAGGCACTACATCAGTCAAACCATCCGAGCACATCATATAAATATCACCAACTCGGGCAATGTCTTCTACCACGTCCGCCTCAACATCTTTTTCAACACCCAAAGCACGTGTTACTAAGTTTTTAATTGCCGAATTTCTAGCATCTTCTGCTGTCAACAAACCTCGGCGCACTTGCTCTTGAATCAAAGAATGGTCTTCCGTGACATGTGACAAATACTCTTCTCGGAGCAAATACATCCGAGAATCTCCTACATGTGCAACTGCAACCCTGTCATCATAAAACACTGCAACCACAACTGTTGTTCCCATACCAGCACATTCAGGTTTAGCTTGTGCTGTTTCAATGATGACATTGTTAGCAGTTACCGTCGAATTTCGTGCCAAAACAGCTTCTTTTGAAAACCCTGTCTCCTCATCAAGCTCACCCTCTGGAAATCGCTTCAAGCCATCTTTTAATAGCCTAATAATCAAGTCAACAGCCATGGAACTCGCCACTTCACCTGCATTATGTCCACCCATACCATCAGCCAAAACAGCTAAACCAGCTTGGATATCAGTGCCAACACAGTCTTCATTGTGGTCTCTTTTTATCCCTACATCTGTGACCGCGATCATCTCAAGTGCACTCATTTCTTACTGTCCTCCACTGCCATCACTTTCAGGCACGCAATAATTCCACGGATAACAGCTGCACCATTAGGCAAACGTTTATCCGGATTTTTTTCTAACATTGCATTTATCAATTTACTCACATGTTCAGGCAATGTTGCATCATATTCACGCACATCAGGGTGCGGCTCATTGGCAATTTGGAATAACAATGTTGCCATTGAATCTCCCTTGAAAGGCCGCGATCCAACCAATAGCTCGTATAACATCACACCCAACGAGAAAATATCAGATCGTCCATCAACATGTTTACCTGAAAGTTGTTCTGGTGACATATAGGATGGTGTGCCCAAGACGATACCAGTTTTGGTCTTACTTGAAGCTGTGATTCTTGCAATACCAAAATCGGTTACCTTTACAGTTTTATCTTTAAGTAACATGATATTAGCAGGCTTGATATCGCGATGAACAACGCGCTGTTCACTCGCATAATGCAAAGCCTCTGCAACTTTACCCACAATTTTTAAAGTTGCCATTTGTGGTAAAAGTTTACCCTTCTTTGTATATGGCGCTAAATCTGTACCATCAAGGTATTCCATTGCAATAAATGCAAGGTCATGTTCTTCTCCCGCATCAAACATCGTAACGATATTGGGGTGGTTCAACATGCCCGCAGTTTCCGCTTCTCGGAAGAAACGTTCTTTGACATCTTTTAACTCATCACCATCAAATTCTTGCGAAAGTGCCATTGTTTTTATTGCTACTTCACGATTGATTTTAGGGTCTTTACCAAGGTATACCGTCCCCATAGCACCCTTGCCAATCTCTTTAACGATTTCATAGCGACCAAGGGTTGGTTTCGCTCCACCAGTAATCATTAAAGTGCCCATGGCACCATTACCTGCACCGCCAAAAACAATGGATTCTCCTGCATCCCTTGTCCGCTCCAAGCGTTTTTTCACATCTTTAAAGTTCGCATTTGATTCGAGTATATATTCATAGACTGCTGCAGCTTTATTAAATTGCCGTTTTCGTTCGAAATCAAGGGCTAAAGTATATAGGGCACCCAAGATATCATCTGTAGGAGGACACTTTTTAAATTTATCAAAAGCCATATCTAACATGCCCTGACTTTGAAATGACAAAGCCAACATTTTGTTGGTTTCAATGGACTCAGAAGAAATTTTTAATCTGTCTTCTTCACTGGAAAAAAAGCGCTTAATTGTTAAGAGCATATAACCTACAATCAAAAGACTGCTAGAAGTCATTACTTCTACCCACCATTTATTCTCTGCAAGTAAAAAATAAGCGGTTCCAACCACCAATAAAAGCAGCAACGCTGTAATCATCGTACCAGCAATCGCACTTAATCTAGGCAACATAAAAATCAAATATAAACCTATTAATAAAAATAAGCTTAACTCGGCAATATCTGCCCATTCAGGCATGGAAATTAAGTTACTGAGAAGCAAGCTTTCAAGTACATTAGCATGATAATCAATCGCATTCATGCGAGGCAGAACTGGTGTATTATAAGGCTCACCTATACCATTTGCTGTGACGCCAACCAAAACAATTTTATCTTTCAAAAGTGCTAGCGAAACTTTACCTGTTTTAAGGTCGTAAAAAGAAATATGCCTAAAAGGTTTATCTTTTCCTCCATTGGCATCTGTATAAAATGATGGCGAAATTTGCATGTACTGGTCTGTAGGGATATTAAGTGAACCTAGTTTCACACTTGAACCAACATTGATGAGAATATCTTCCATACTAAGATTTAAATCATGGGCAGCCATAACCAAAGACATGGATGGAAAGAACTGTCCGTAATATTCCACAACCACCGGCCCAGAACGTAAAGTCCCATCAATAGCACTTGGGCGAACATTCAAATAACCAATGCCTGCAGAGGCCTGTGCAAGAGCCTTAAAGGGATAAGAAAGCTTCACTGCACTCACAGGCAATGCTGTTAGCGCAGTACTACCTATACTATCTATTCCCATGCGTGAAATATACGCTGGAAGCTCCGCATCTGGCCTTCCAAACACCTCGCCTTCTTCATAAAACATTGGCATAAAAACATTGCCCGCTTTAGCAACAGCTTGAACTAAGCGGGCATCACCATTATCCGCAGCAGCTTTTTCCATGACTTCATCTGCTTGCATAAATTTCTGGTCTGCTTGAGAAAATATGGGCTCTGCATCTTTTCCTCGCCCTTCTGCTACTAAACCATCTGCTTCTTTTAGCAGGCTATCACCTTGTTCTTGAAGTAACTTTGCTAATCTTATTGCCGCATCACCAGCACTTTTTGATTGCTGTTCACTATAAAAAACATCTACACCAACCATACGTACTTGTGCTTGGCTTAATGTATCAATCATGTCCGCCATTACATTTCGAGACCATGGCCAACGACCAATCAAATCGATTGATTCATCATCAATATCAAGAATGACAATACGGTTATCTGCCTGGGTTGCACTTGCAGCTAAACCTGCATCGTACATTCCAAACTCAAGATTACGGATAAAAGTCGAGTCACTGGTATAACCCATAAAGAAAAGAAGAGTTAGTCCAAACCCTAAAAACCAATCCGACTTCCAAAAAGCTCTTCTCACAAACATGCATCCCCTGAAAACGTTTAAGTCATTCTAAACAAAGTATCTTTACTCGCTACAATAGCTGAAAAAATAGCAGATAGCTATTTTTGTAAACATCTAGACACTACTTTTTCCAGAATTCAGGGACCAACAGCACAAAAAATGTAAATATTTCCAAACGACCCAACACCATGCCAAGCATGAGAACGCCTTTTGCCATATCTGGTAAAGAAGCATAATTTGAGGCTGGACCAACATCGCCAAAGCCAGGGCCGGTGTTGGTCAGACATGCCGCCGCCGCAGAAATTGCAGTTGTCATATCAACACCAGACATTGCCACTAACACAGATATCACCGCAAAACAAACCATGTATAATACAAAGAATCCCCACAACGCTTGTACCACAGAACCTTGCACACTTTGATCACCAATTTTTACATGAATCACACTATGAGGATGTATCAATCGCCGAATTTCACGCATACCTTGCCTGAACAAAAGTAAAACGCGAACTACTTTCATCCCCCCACCCGTTGACCCCGCGCACGCGCCAACAAACATTGCCATCAATAAAAGCATTGCAGCACCAGGAGGCCATACTGCATAATCACTCACTGCAAAACCCGTCGTTGTTGCCACCGCCACAGTATTAAAGATAACTTCATCCCAAGTTCCTTCACCTGAAATTGCGGATAAAATACCAATGAGCAACAACAGTGAAAACAACCATTTAATATAAGTTCTGAATTCTTCATCTCGTGTATAAGCCGAAACAGAAAAACCGCGCCGAAGTGCCGCGAAATGTAAGGTGAAATTAATGCCTGCCAACAACATAAACACAACAATCAAACCGCGTATCCAAATAGAGTCATAGTAACCTATGCTCGCGTCATGTGTGGAAAAGCCGCCAATAGCAACCGTGCACATGGCATGATTTACAGCATCAAACATACCCATGCCTGCAAGCCACAAGCATAAAGCTGTCACAACTGTCATCGACAAATAGATATACCAAAGCACTTTGGCTGTTTCAGTTACACGTGCCGTTAATTTGTTTTTCACAGGGCCTGGTGTCTCAGCTCTAAACAGCTGCATACCACCCACACCGAGCAGTGGCATTACCGCAACAGCTAAAACGATGATACCCATGCCTCCAAGCCACTCTTGCATTGATCGCCAAAATAAAATTGATGGTGGCATCTGATCAAGCCCTGATAAAATCGTTGCCCCAGTCGTCGTCAACCCTGATGTAGATTCAAAAAGTGCGTCAATTAACGAGTCGCAAGTTCCTGTCGTCAAAAAAGGAACCGCCCCAAGCATGGAAAGCACCACCCAAGTTAATGCTACAATTAAAAACCCATCTTTATGGCTGAGTTGCTTTGGTGGTTTGCCAGCCCAGCTAACCATCACCGCACCTAAAAATAGCACAAGCGTTCCGGCTAAAATGAACTCATCAGCATGGCCTGAATGATAATACCACGCAATAAGCGCAGGAAGCATCATGCCTAAACCAAACAGAGCCACGAGAACACCTAATGTCCAAACCACACCTTTAGGATGCATAAATCAATATCTTTCCATCAGAAGAATTCAAGCCTAACCTCAAACAGTCGCTCAATTTCACGGATATTGTCTGCCCTTGACACTAAAACCACATGATCATGTGGCAAAACTACCGTTTCCCCATCGGGAATAATCACTTTTTCGCCGCGAACAATAGCCCCAATCACGGTGTCTTTAGGCAATGTCAAATCTTTCAAGGGCATATCCAAAATCATCGCCGTTGCCAATGCTTCCGCTTCAATCACTTCCAGCTTACCATCACCCAAAGGTGACATCCCCAAAATGCTGCCCTTTCGAACATGCCTGAGAATCGAAGCTGCAGTTGTGAAACGTGGCGACACAATCACATCCAAACCAATTTCGCGCACTAGGTCCGAATAAATAGCTCTATTTACTAGCGTCACGACATGAGGTACTTTATATTTTCGCGCAATCAAACTACTCAAAATATTCGTTTCATCATCATTGGTTAAAGCTAAAAAGTCATCCATATGAGCAATCGCTTCTTCTTCTAATAAATCTCTATCCAGAGCATCACCATGTAACACAACAGTTGAGGTCAGGTGATTGGCAATCCATGATGCTCTTTCTTCATTGTACTCAATCAGCTTGATTGAAACGCCCATGCGCTCCAATTCTTGGGCAACAGCAAATCCAACGTTGCCACCACCTACAAGCATGACATTTCTTTTAATACTTTGCTCTTGTTTTCGTCCTTCCAGTGCTTCTACAACATTCCCAACTTGGTCGCTAGCTACCGCCAAATAAACACTGTCTCCTGCCAATAAAACCGTTTGTGGTGATGGCACTTTCCACTTCCGATTATGCTCATGTGCCACCACATAAATTCTATTCTCACCCATCACTTCAGATAATTCTTCAAGTGCTAAACCCGCCAACAAACTTTTCGGGCGAATCATCATGCCCAGCAACTGCACACAGTCGCCAGCAAAGCTCTGAGCATCCATGGCTGATGCAACTTGGTAGCGTTTTACAATCGCTTTTGCTGCTTCATGTTCAGGGGAAATAATGAGATCAATAGGCAGTTCATCGCGGCCAAAAAGTCTTTCGCTATTGGCAAAGTCTGGCTCGCGAATACGCGCCATTTTCGTTGTCACCTTAAACAAAGAATGTGCTACTTGGCAGGCCAACATATTGGTTTCATCGCTAGCCGTTGCTGCAATTAATAAATCGGCGTTCTCCGCTCCTGCACTTTCCAGAACAGAGGGGTGTGCTGCATTACCCAATACCGTGCGTACATCCATAGTGTCTGCCACTCGTTGAATACGCTCTTTATTACAATCGATGACTGCCACATCATGGCCTTCTGAAGCCAAACGCAAGGCAATGTGAAAGCCGACTTCTCCAGCCCCTAATACCAATATGTTCATTTTTGTGGTGGGATTAAATCATGTGATTTTATTTTTCGATGCAATTGACTACGCTCCATTCCAATCTCAGCTGCCGTTTTACTTACATTCCAATCATTTTTTTCTAAGTGGTGTACAATGTAGCTACACTCAAACCGCTTCCTTGCATCATGAAACCCATCCGTGAGCACTGTATCATCGGGTACCGTACTAAAGGCTGGCATAGACTGCGCTGAAGCATCCAAAGGTAGCATCGTTGTAAGCGTCAACTCTTTTCCTGCACATAAAATATGACAGCGTTCAACATAATTTCGTAATTCTCGCATATTACCTGGCCAATCATAAGCTTCCAGCACAGATATAACATCATCTGAAAATTTAACGGCATCACCACCTAAATTCACAGCTTGCCGTGCTGCAAAATAAGAAAGTAGCAGAGAGATATCCTCAGGCCGATTCCGCAAGTTAGGCATATGTATGACAGTTCCGTTGAGTCGTTCATACAAGGCTTGTGTTAAGCGTTTCTTCGCCGATTCTTCTTGATACAATGAACCTGCAATCACCCGAATGTCGCATGGCACTGGCACAGAGCCTCCTATGCGTTGAATACGGTGTTCAAGCATGACTTTCAACAAACTCACCTGTATCTGAAACGACACATCGGTGATTTCATCAAAATAAACCGAGCCTTGATGAGCAGCCTCTAAGCGCCCACGATGGGATTGTAACGCACCTGAAAAAGCGCCTTTTTCATAACCAAAGAGCTCATGTTCAACTTGGTCTTTACCAATAGCCACAGCATTCACTCTTACAAACGGATCATTACTTCGTTTTGAACCCTCGTGAAGCAAACGTGCAGCAATTGATTTTCCCGTTCCATGTTCACCAAGGATAAGTACTGGTGTTTCCTTCTGTGCTGCTTTTTCAATAGCTTCTCGTACCGATTGCATCACTGCACTTTCACCAATCAGTTGCGGAAGGTCTCGATGCGATTCAAATTTAAGGTCTGAGTTTTCCATCGCCAAACGGCGCTTATCAATAGCGTTACGCAATAAAATTAACAATTTATCCGATGAAAACGGTTTTTCGATAAAATCAAATGCTCCAAGCTTTGTCGCTTTCACTGCAGTATCGATTGTTGCATGACCCGACATCATAATCACAGGCACATTTGGGTCAATTTTCTTAATTCTGATCATGGTTTCCAAGCCATCAATGCCTGGCATCCATATATCAAGAAATATACAGTCTACAGGGTGTTTACGAAAACGGGCGACAGCTTCTTCACCTGAAGGAGCCGTACTTACCAAGTAACCTTCATCCTCAAAAAGACCGCCCAACGAATCACGAATAGGCTGCTCATCATCAACAATTAAAATGTGAACGGTCATGCTGCTACCTCCTGAGAACGACAGTTAAACACATGGGGCAACCACATGCAAAAACGCGTAGGTGAAGATGCCGATACCAATTGAAGTTGTCCTCCATGCTCCTCTGTAATACGTTGGGCAATCGCTAAACCCAAGCCACTACCATTTTGTTTCGTAGAAAAATAAGGTTCAAACATATGTTTTTGCGTTGTAGCATCAATGCCCACACCCTCATCTTGCACATAAAAACATGTATCTTTTGCTGTAACCTCTACAAATACGCGCACATGCGTATTGGTGGCTAAAGCATTGTCAATTAAGTTAATCAACACTTGGCGGATTTGGTCTGGGTCACAGCACACATCGCCCTCTGGCAACCCCTCAAATGTGAGATTTTGATATGGGCTATAAAGCTCTCGCATATCCCGCAACAACGATGCAATACTTACTACTTCTGTTTTGGGTTTAGGTAAAGTTGCCAAATTTGAAAAATCAGCCAGCAAACGCTGTAAACGTTCAACCTGATTAATCACTGCATACGTACATGTATCAAAAACCTCCACATCATCCACTTGAGAGCGAAAACGGCGTTGCACACGCTCTGTCGAAAGTTTAATTGGTGTCAGTGGATTTTTAATCTCATGCGCTAAACGCTGTGCAACCTCAGACCATGCTTGATGCTTTTGAGCATCTGCTAGCTGAGTAACATCATCAAAAACCAATAACCAACGCGAAAATAATTTATCCTCCTTCTCCCCCAACAATGTACCCCTTGCGAGAATTTTAGTCGTCTGAAGGCCATGCGACAACACCAACTCTGTTTGTAAACTTTTTAGCCCCTGAGTTTGTAAAGTTTCAAAGAAATCTAGCATGGGTGATAAGTGCACCTCAGAAAAGTCAAAAATTGATTTTTTTAAAGTTGATTCAGGAAGGGAAAGTAACTCATAGCATGCTTGATTCATCAAACGAATGCCCCCAGATTCATCCAACAGTATTACCCCACTCTGCAAGTTTGCTAGCAAGTTCTCTAACACAAATTGCCGTTGCCTACTACTAACCAATGCTCCCGTAAGTTCTTGTTGTGTCTGCGTGAGAACTTCCATATTCTGTTTCAATCGTGCTGTCATGCTATTAAACGATGATGCCAGTGAACCCAGTTCATCCTGAGCATGGATATGGACTAAGGTATTAAAATCACCCTTTTCAACTTTCTTTAATGCTAAAGCCAAATCTTCAATTGGTGTCGTAAGCTTTCGAGCAAAAAATATTGCTATGGCCGCAGCAATACATGTAATAAGAATCATTGCTATCATCAGTGTATGGGTAAATATTTGTTGTATACCTTGTCGATGCCGCTCTAACTCCCGATAAGTTCGGTAATCAGCTTCAATACTTCGTGCGCTAGCAGTAACATCTTCAGGAAGCCGGACTTCAGAGCGCAGCAAAGCAACCAAACGCTGCTGGTTATAAAGTGGCAAATAACCCACAACATACTCACCATTATTTCTCACTTCATGTTCAACACTTTGATGCCCTAAAACAATACTCAGTTTCCCCGTATCTGACAGCGGCCGTGTCCTTAAATCGTTCAAACGCTGCCCTCTTATTTCACGTTGAACAACAGCAATCACACGTTCAGAGACATCAAATAATTCTGCCTTATGCCACCCATACTGCTGCAAAAGTTTATTCAAGTGCTGGCTAATCATCATGGTACCTAAAGGCGCAGATAAAATCTCAAGTGGTAAATCGTTATCACTTGCAACTTGAGTTAAAGATAATTCCATATCTGATTCAATACCTGCATAAAAACCTTGGGCAAGCTTCATGGCTTTATCAAGCAAAGTGTCCACACGCACATCGAACCAAACATCCATTCCTTTTTCAATCACCTGATTAGCAGTAATTTGAAAAACCAATGAAGGCACCAGTACCATCAAGACCATAGCTGTGATGAGCTTCGTGCGAAGATGCGTCCCTGCTCGTTTACTCTCTCCGCGTTTCATCCGCTGCAAACCAAAAACAAATGCAACCAATGCCAACACTAAAAATAGAATCATGTTGAGCCAATTTAAAAAGGTAGGACCAAACTGTTCATCACTAGGCCAAACCCAAGCCGTCATCACCAATAAACCCGCAGATAATACGAAGGGGAACCACGTCGCTAAAAAAGGCGTGTATTGATTGATGCGTTTATTCAACCGCTGCACCTTCATCGGGAATAATAAGTTCAACTGAACCCATATCTTCTCCCCAGTTCATCATAGTCGTCCACCAGCTGGCTTCTTCTTCCCATTCACCTTCATACACATATAGCTTGGTCCCTAAAATGTATTTCTCCTGCTTATTCAACAAAGAAACATCAACGGCAGCTGCATGATTCATTGTCGTAAGAAAGCGCATGGCAACGTGAATATCTGACGTATAGCGAATCACCCCTGCACTTAAGTCCCTCATCAACCAACGTTTGGTCACCAAGTCCGGAATCACTTGTCGCCCAAGGCGTACAACGGCGACCGAAGAATTTGACCAAAAAGCTCTCTCTCTCAAAACATCAAATTGCCAAAAAACAGTTAATGGTGAGCCGCCACCCAACACTTTTAAAATATATGCTTCTTGATTGAATGTTTGAACATCACAATAAACAATGCCATTTTCGATATGAATATGCGTTTGTTTTACGAGAGGGTTTTCCTCTGCCTCAGCTCCAAAGACCAAGAGCTGAAAAACCATCATCGCTAAAAACAAAAATCGTAACATTTCGGTAGCTTAAATCGGATATAAACGATGAGCAACTTATCCCATCATAATTGTGGCAAGTTGACGCCCTGTTTCCCCTTGATCTCTTCGATATGAAAAATAAGGAGGTTTGGATGCACATACAGTACAAGCCTTTGAAGCTTCAATATGACATTGCTGTAGCCCTACATTTTGAAGCTGTAACATATTCGTACGCAGAAGATTTGCGTATATCCTATCACCATCGTGCTTGGACACGTCTTCATTACATGAGGCATTTAATTGATTCACTATACTTTGATTCACTTCAAAACAGTCACCACAAATAGAAGGTCCAATACTTGCGACAATTTGTTTTGGCAGAGCACCAAATTCGCACATGGTCACAACTGCTTTTTGCGCCACTTGAGCCACTGTTCCCTTCCAACCTGCATGCACTGCAGCAATCACCTGATTTCGCTGGTCGGCTAAAAGAATAGGCACACAATCTGCCGTTCGTACGGCAAGTGCGACATTTGGTAGTGTAGTAACTAAGATGTCCGCTTCATCATCATGTGTGCCACCTTCGCCATCGCATACCAGCACTTGGCTACCATGCGCCTGTTTGGCTTGATGTGGCATTGGAAAACCTGCTTCCACACAAAATAGGTTGAGGTTTTTTTCGACATTTAGTCGTAAGTCACCCAAGTCAAAACCAAGATTTAAACTATCAAAAGGCGCTTCGCTACACCCACCTAGTTTATCCGTAAACACTGCTTTCACATTGTGTTCCGCCAACAAATAAGATGTGTAAAACATTAGATTAAACTTTTTAGCCCCGCATCCAAGGCTTCGAGTTCTGGTGGGAACGGCGCCTTGCACAGTATCTCTTCCTGCGTAACAGGATGCTTAAACCCAAGAATTTCCGCATGAAGAGCCTGCCTTGATAGGCCTTTTAATACAGAATATGCAGGTTCAGGAATTTTTTTACTGGGATTAAATTTTCTCCCATAAATCGCATCAGCCAAAATCGGCATACCTTCATGACTTAAATGAACACGAATTTGGTGTGTTCGCCCTGTATGAAGGCGCAAACGCATGCGACAAAAGTTGTCGTCAAAACGCTGCTCTAATGTCGCATCAGTAATTGCTTCTTTACCGCGCGGCACCACCGCCATTTTTTGTCGATTATGTGGGTGTCTAGCCAGGGGCAAGACAATGCGCTTTTCCATCCAGCGCGGAAAACCACGGCACCAAGCCACGTATTCACGTTGTAAGTCGTGGTTAGCAAATAAACGCGATAGCCCCTGAAGGGTTCCTTCAGTTTTGGCAATCACCAAACTTCCAGAAGTATCTTTATCCAAACGATGTACAATTCCTGGTCGTTCCACACCATTAATTCCAGGTAAATCAGGGCAGTAATGCAATAAAGCATGCACCAAAGTTCCGGTATCATGTCCATGCGAAGGGTGCACCACCATGCCTGCAGTCTTATTAATCACAATCAGGTGTTCATCTTCAAATAAAATATCTAGAGGGATATCTTCTGGCACAAGCTGCATGGCCTGTGCTTCAGGGATCAAGGCGTGATACACTTCCCCTGCTAACACGCGTGAAGCACGTTTAAGAGCCGTGTCCCTATCTTTATCTTTCCAGATGCAGCCTTGGCTTAATAACTGCTGGATACGTACCCGCGTTAAACCAGACAGTTCAGTCAGTACTTGATCAAGTCGTTTTCCATGCATTGCATCAGAAATTTCCCATGTAATCATGTTTTCTTCGGCATTCAAAATTACGTGTCAGCAGATGCAGTTGGTGCTTGCTTTGCGCTTGCTCCCTGAGACGGAGCTTCACCATCAGCTTTAGGTTTAGCAGGACGGCGACGGCGACGGCGACGGCGCCTTTGACCTTCATCACCTTCTGCTTTTACCGCAGTATTTTGCGTTCCTGTTTTTGCAGCAACTGGCTTGTTCTGCTGATTTCGTGGGCTAACCCCACGCTTACCTTTACGGGCATTATTGTGCTTGCTGCCACGTTTCGGCTGCTCTTTCTTTTTCTCACCAAATAGTGACTCAAGTACAGCTTTAAACCAGCTCTTTTGTGGCCTTTTAGCAATAGGTTGAGGAATGCCTACAACGGGTTTCATTGGCTTCAGCTTTCTCGCAACTCTTTGCGGCTTCTTACCTTTAGTCGTATCCTCTAACATTTCCAATCTATCCTGTGTGTCATCGCGCCAATGTCTTTCAATACGATAGTGCGGAATCATCAAGTCAGGGCGAATTTGCAATGAAATTTGCACATCGTAATTCTCTTCAATGCGCGCAATATGATCACGTTTATTGTTCATCAAATATTCGCCCGTATCCGAGGGAACCTGCACGACTAGCTTAGGTTTTTTCCCTGCTTCAGCCAAGTCTTCCATACGCGTTAACATTTGTAACGCCATCGACTCCACTGTTAAAATCGAACCTCGGCCTTGGCAGCGTGGACAAGTTTCAGTAGTCGTTTCACGCACAGAAGGGTGCAAACGCTGACGTGACATTTCCAAAAGACCAAAACGTGATATCCGCGCAAACTGCACACGCGCCTTATCTCCAGCCGTTGCATCACGTAAAGCTTCTTCGACTTGCTGACCATGTTTTCGGTTTGCCATATCAATGAAATCAACAACAACCAACCCACCAATATCGCGAATACGCAATTGGCGAGCAATTTCAGCTGCAGCTTCTAAGTTTGTGTCCAGAGCAGTATCATCAATATGCTTACGTCCTGTTGAGCGTGATGAATTCACATCAACTGCAGTCAAAGCTTCCGTCGGATCAAACACAATCGACCCACCAGACGGCAGGCGAATTTCACGCTCATGAATTTCTTCACATTGTGTTTCAATACCATAGTGCCTAAAAATAGGCTTCTTGCCTCGGTATAATTTGACCAATTTCTCTTTGCCTGGCAACACTGCATGTACAAAGTTTTTAGTTCGCGTGTAAATTTCATGATTATCAACCCAAATCTCTTGGATATCATCACTAAAGTGATCACGGATTGCTCGTGTTGCCATATCACCTTCAAGGTAAATCAATGAAGGAGAAGGTGCTGTCCCACTTTTAATACGGATTTCATCCCACAAACGTTGCAAGTATGAATAATCACGTTCTAGGGCCTCAAGTTTTTGGTCGCGACCTGCGGTGCGCACAATCAGCCCCATATTTTCAGGCACGCTCAATTGCGCCAAAATCTCTTTGAGCGCACGACGAACATCTTCTGGTAGTTTTCTTGATATGCCGCCACGAGCAGTATTAGGGCTCAAGACCAAATAGCGACCAGCCAATGAGATATAAGTGGTGAGTGCTGCGCCTTTATTACCACGTTCTTCTTTTACCACTTGGACCAAAATATCTTGTTTTGGCTCTAAAACATCCTGAATATTTACATTGCGAGGGTCTTGATTTTTATCAACACCATCCTTCCAATAATCAGGGTGGATTTCGCTCAGTGGCATAAAGCCCTGTCGAAGGGAACCATATTCAACAAAAGCAGCCTGCAAACTGGCTTCAACTTTAGTGATTGTTCCCTTGTATATATTGCCCTTGGTTAGGACTTTGTGTGTTGACTCAATATCGAGCTCTTGTAAAAAGTCATCTTCAACAATGGCAACACGGCTTTCTTCCTCATGCGAGGCGTTGATTAGCATCAACTTCTTCATTACGGTTCCTTGACCGCTGACAGTACAAGCTATTGAAAAAACGTAAGAAGATCGTTTTTCCACATGGTTCGTTTAAAGCATATTCTCAAATCTAAACAATGCATTTGAACGAGTTAATTTGTAGCAACTTACAGACCGTCAGGCGGCTTCATTTCTATTTTTTTGTCCATTGCTCAACACATTACTGGCGATGGTGAGCCCTTTAAAAAAACCGACTCACTCTCCTCAAGTCTAATCAAATGAAGCTATCAACTTCTCAAAGGCATCTACCCTTGTTTTCAATCAGACTGCGATAACACACTCGCTTATCATCGCCACACACGTGGAACACATGTACAATCCGCCCCATTAAAACAAATGGGGGCAACATTGGCAAGTTTAGAACAACAAAGTGACAGTCAAGCACATGTCATTATTGATAAAAATGAAGATGGGAGCCGTTTGGATCGCGTTTTATGCCGCGCCTTAGGCCAAGAAAAACGCACCTTAATATTGCGCCTCATACGCAAAGGTAACGTTCGTGTTAACGGTAAACGCGCAAAACCTGAGTTACATGTCCATCTGGATGATTCTATCTTTTTGCCTATGAGTTTACGTGCTGACAGCAAAAATGAGCCCGAACACAAGCCCCTAAGCCCTGTTAAAAATCTAAGTATACTGTATCAAGATGAAGATTTATTGATTATTGATAAAGCAGCAGGCGAGGTCGTTCATGGTGGCAGCGGGCACGATCTTGGACTGGTCGAAAAGCTCAAACAACAACTACAACTGCCCGAACTGCGTTTGGCGCACCGGCTAGACCGCGACACCAGCGGCTGTTTGTTATTTGCTAAAAATTTAGTCGCATTACGACATCTATCTGCAAGCTTTCGTCATCGCGATGCACACAAAACATACCTTGCTTGGGTCACTGGTCACCCCTTCCCTTACGCAGGGCGCATGCAATCAAAGTTACTCAAGGGTGTGACCCAAAGCGGCGAACGCATGGTGGTTGATTCCGAGCATGGGCAAGAAGCTACCACCGATTTACAAACCATCCTATTGCGACAGCATCAAGATTGGGAGTACAGCCTTCTCGCACTACAGCCACATAGTGGTCGAACCCACCAGCTACGTGTTCAGCTTCAACAAGAGGGACATGCCATTTTAGGAGACCCTAAATATGCTGAAAAAAGTGACATCAAACGATATAAAACAATGCATGGCAAAGGATTGGCTTTACATGCATGGCGCTTGCGTTTCGAGCATCCAAGCTCAGGGGAAATGTTAGAGTTTATCGCACCTTGGCCTAAGCGCTGGAAACATTTCAGTAAGGAAGCATAAAAAAAAGCCGCTGCAAATCACATTAAGCAGCGGCTTTTTAAAGCTTATTTTTTATCTTTCGCTTCGTTTACACGCAACTTGCGACCAGCGAACTCTTCACCATTCAACACAAGCGCAGCTTTCACATCTTTCATCGAGGCCATTTCCACAAAACCATAACCTTTCGGACGACGACTTGGTCCACCGCGCACCAAACGAACCGATTTCACACTACCATAAGTTTCAAATAAGCGTTGCACTTCTTCTTCACGCGCTTTAAAAGGAATATTTCCAACATACAACACATTCGGATTCACTTTTTTATCAGAGTCACACGACCCACTTGAACGCCAAGTTACCAGTGCGCCAACCAAATAACCCAAAAACAAACCTACAGCCACAAGAGAGCCAACTGGCACTTCAGCACTCAAGCCCAAAGCGGGTGCTGTAAAATACCCTATAACGCCAAGCGCCCCTGCAATCACCACACCTTTCACTACACAACCAATATTCATATCAACAAACTCCAAAAGGGATACAACCCTGAAAATATGGGCGCATATTGCCAAAAAATGACAAATATACAACACTTAACTATCATAATTTAAACGAAAATCCGCGCCCATCACGGCTTTTTAAAGTCGTCAGTGCGCCTGATACAAAGAAGCATCAATTTTAATGAAAATAACTTATTCCAAGGTTTTTAAATACGCAATAATATCTGCACGTTTAGTTTCATCTTGCATTTCAGGAAATGTGGGCATCACAAGGTTATAAGCATTGTTCTCTTGCAGGTTTTTAGCATAACCATCATTACGAATCATTGCCTTAGGGTTTTGCAAAAACATATTCAGCCATGCCACATCTCTGCGGTCTCCAATACCGGCTAACCCAGGACCAAATTTTTCGTCATAATTTGTATAATGGCAATAGCTACATATTTGACCAAACATTGCTTTCCCTGCTTCAATGCTTGCTGCGTAAGTCATATGGGGAATATTTGCCAGCAACACTCCCCCTGCTAGTAAGGCGAACTTCATATTTTACACCGCATCAATCAAGCCACTTAATAGAGCATCCAATAGTAGGATGTTGAGGCTGAGGCGCAGGAGTTCCTGCAACCAAAGCTTGTGCCGCAGAAATCAACTCTTCAGAAGTCACTTTTGCTTCATCTTTCCAATAATCATCAATACGGCCGTGATAATAAAGTGTTCCATTTTTATCAAATAGATAAATGTCAGGTGTACACTGTGCATCAAAAGCTTTGGCAACTTCTTGCGTTTCATCTGCCAAGTATGGAAAATCAATACCCCACTCCGCGAGCTTATCCTGCATCGCAGGCAAACCATCTTCAGGGAAGTCAGGATGTATATTTGGGTTAATCGCAACCGTGTTGATGCCCATTGCTTTTAATGTTGTCGCATGACGAACCAACCGCGGCCAAACCGCAATCGCATATGGGCAATGATTACATGTAAATGCAACCAAAAGTCCTTGCTCACCAACCTGTTTATCCAATTGAAACTCTGAACCTTTTGAATCGCTCAGCGTAGACGCAGGAAGCGCGAAATCTCCAACATGAATTGATGCAACCAATGCCATAATCTATCTCCAAAACCATTGTTTTCTTATATGATGCGTTATAATTTTGGCGCAAACCATGAAGGATTATGGCCCTCAAAGCAACCGCCATGGTATTTGATACCTTTAAGAAATTGGCATCATACCTGCTCATAGCTCTTCACGTTCACACATAAAATTTACGGGGTGTTGCATGTCCAAAAAAGACAATATGATTTCAGAACTTCTTGATGGGCTAGATACAATACGCCCCGCTGTTTTTGCTACAAAAAATCATAATACAGAGCTAAGAAGCCTACTTCGTCGCATGTTATCTTTATTAGAAACACTACAAAACACACCCTCAATTGAACCTGCACTACATCATAAGGTTTTATCCATGTTGACTGTATTATTTGATGCTGAACATGGTGCGCTTGTTAAACGCATTCATGAGTCGGATACCTCTGACAGCGATTGGGGCAAACTAGATACACATCTGAATAATAGAAAGATCATGATTGATGCTGCTCAACAAGGTTTACCTTCTGCACTTCACATGATTCGTAGAGGTTATGATTTACTAGGCAAACCTCACCCTAACACAGATGATTTGAGTCAAAATTTTATCCAATTTGAGCGTTTCCTCCGTGAACACTTACAAGGTAATTCAAAAGTCCGTGCAGAGTTCAACCTTCTTACCTCAGCGCTCAAAGATTCTGTGAAGTCAATGGACGTCGTTTTATCCGAAGTTGGTGATGAATCACCAGAACTCCAGCAAGTACAACAAGTTTTAGAGGCAGATCTGCCATCCGATCCAGAAGAAGCACAAGCATTACTACGTAAAACAAGGAATGACATCTTAAAGGCTGGGAAAAAATTAAGCCTCGCAAGCCAAAAAGTAAAAGCAACAATGCACGCTCAAGTTGAACAAATGAATGTGCTGTCCAAACGTTTGGAACATGCTGAAGAACAAGCCCGTAACGACCCTTTAACAGGCTTGGGAAATCGCAGGAAACTCCGAGAATACTTTAACAGTCTTCCCGAAGACATTGTTTCTATATTTTTAATGATTGATATTGATCATTTTAAACAGATTAATGATCAATATGGTCACGATGCTGGTGATGAGGTTCTTAAAAGAATTGGTGACTTGCTCAAAATTAGCGTCCGCGGGACAGACATGGCAGCAAGGCTTGGCGGCGAAGAATTTTGTGTCGTTTTACCTGAAACAACAGCTGAGAATGGCTTGGCGCTTGCCCAGGATATTCGCCAGAGCATTGCCTCAGAAATATTCCCCAGTAGCCATGGCAACATCGATGTTAAAGTTAGTATCGGTTTAGCCGAGAGAATCCTCAACGAACCTATCAATGATTGGCTTAAACGTGCAGATGAAGCCCTTTATCGCGCCAAAGAAAACGGTCGCAATCAAGTGATTAAAGCCAGCACATGAACTTAGTCTACCAATAAAAATCTATACAAGGTTGAAATCAGGTTCAAACTCCCCTATAAAAGAGGTCTATGGCACAGTTTTCCTCCACTTTTTTAGACGAACTCATTTCGCGCACGGATTTAGTTGAAATCATTGCTCGGCATGTCGAACTCAAACCTTCAGGTTCAAACATGATGGGACTATGCCCTTTTCATCATGAAAAAACGCCTTCTTTTTCAGTATCCGTAGATAAACAAATGTATTATTGCTTTGGATGTGGTAAGGGTGGCAACGCCTTCCGTTTTCTTATGGAACACGATGGTTACCCCTTTCCAGAAGCAGTGGAGCTTCTTGCAAATAAAGTTGGTATGCCTATTCCTGCCAGCAAAAGTAGCAATCCTAAAGAAGACGCTCGCAAAAAACGTGCTTTTGATTTACTTAACCAAGTTGCAGGTGTCTTTTCTCGCACTCTACATAGTGATGAAGGAAAGGATGCAAAGCTATATTTTGCACAACGCAAACTTCCCGAAAGTATCATTCAACGCTATCAGCTTGGTTTTTCACCCGCAGGCTATGGCTTTATGCAACGCTGTTTTGGTAATGAAACGCAAGCACTGCAACAACTTGAGTCTATTGGTCTTTTGGTTCGTAACGAACGTGGTTATGCAGATCGTTTTCGTGGTCGCGTTATATTCCCTATTCGAAACAAACAAGGACATATTGTTGGCTTTGGCGGCCGAATTATAGGTGATGGCGAACCTAAATATTTAAATTCTCCAGAAACTGATTATTATCATAAGTCTAATTTGCTTTATGGTTATTCCGAGCACCGCGAATCTATTCGTAAGCATAAGATGCTTGTCGTCGTTGAGGGTTACATGGATGTTTTGGCAATGGCAGCCTTTGACCTGCCCTATGCTCTCGCCCCACTTGGCACAGCCATCACTGAAACGCAACTCGTGAGCATTTTGCGCCTGCACGAATCTCCTGTTTTCTGTTTTGATGGTGATCGAGCAGGTAGGCAAGCAGCATGGCGCGCGATTGAGCGTATGCTGCCCATACTAAAAACTGAATATTCCCCGCGTTTTTTATACCTCCCTGATGGCGAAGACCCTGATTCTTTATTACAAAAAGAAGGGGCAAAACATTTTGAACAACGTTTACATGCTGATGCAAAACCCATGCTTGAAACATGGGTTAAAGGGCTTAAAAATATCGCTGGCGATGGTGCCGAGGGTCGTGCCCGTATGGCAAAAAAAGCAGATCAAATGCTTACTCAAATGAGTGACCATTATCTGCGTCAAGCATGGCAAGGTGAAATTGAAAAAATAAGCGGTGTAACACTTCAACACCAAAAAAACGCCGGGAAGCCAGCCTTATCTAGGAACAAATACCCGCCTAAACGACAGCTTCCTTTGGCAGTCTCACCCATCAAACATGACCGATTTATGGCTGCTTTGTTACAAAAACCAAGTCGCTTTCAAAACTTACCCGAAGATGCATTCCATTTTTTCATTGACACTGACCCTGTTTACCCGATATACACTGGAGCCTTTTCGCTGGCAGGCGATGAAGAAAACACCGAATTAGATATAGCGGCACAGTTGATGCGGGAACACCCCGACAATCACAATATAGCACGCTGGGTGAACCTGCCATTCGTCGAAGATACAGAGTTTCAAATGCTTTTAATTGATATGCATATCACATATCTAGACGGTCTCCGTGGCCGTTCGAATGGTTTAGCTGTAAAAATACGGCTCAATGAAGAATTAAAAGCACTTCGAACTGAACAAATCGAATTAAACAAAACGCAGCAAAATATTTTCTAATGGTGGCAAATATATAATGAGCAAAGTAGAACAATCACGGGTAAATGAGCTTGGCACACTTATGGCCAAAGGCAAAGAAGCCGGATACATCACATATGATGAGCTTAATAGCCACCTGCCAAAAGGCCTTGTTGATGCTGACCAAGTTGAAGGTATTATCAATCTATTCACAGAAATGGGTGTTGAAGTTGTTGATCCACAACGCGCACCAACTGGTGAATATGCTATGCGTAAAGACCGTTTACGCAAAGAAGACTCTGCACTTCGCGCAGATACAACGACGCTGGGCACTGTTATTCGTGTCGATGATCCCGTGCGTATGTATTTACGCGAAATGGGAACCGTAGAACTCCTAACCCGTGAAGGTGAGATTGAAATTGCCCGCCGTATTGAAGAAGGCCGCATGCAAGTGCATGAAGCCATTTGTCTATGCCCGGCAACTTTTCGTGAAATTATGCGACTCGGTGAACGTGTCATAGAAATTCGTGATGAAGCAGCTGAACTTGAAGAAGATCCGAATTTCAAAGATATCCTTGATATTGACGATAAAGTGGTCAATGCCGCTGCTATTGCTGAATATGAAAACCGCATGAATAAAAGTGAGATGGATGACGATGACCTCATCGACGCCAAGCCTAAAATGAATGCAGAGGAGCTCTCTGCAGCCATCAAGGCCCGCACAGCAACACCTGATGGTACCCCAATGGAAGAAACCATCATCACCAAGGAAGAGCAGCTTGAAGAAGCGCTAGAACATTTTGAGAATGCTAAGAAACTTCATGAAGAGTTTCTTATTATTCGCCAAGAACGCGCTCGTAAACCGCGCGACAAAAAACTTGCCGCACGTTCAGCAGAAGTGCTTAACGCCATGCTTATTGAGCTGGTTACGATTCCTTTCTCAAATAAACAGCTCATTATGTTGGTTCAACGCTTTAAAAATGCTGTCGAACGTGTCCGTAAATATGAACGCGCAATCCGCGACCAAGCACTTAAAGCAAAAATGCCGCGTAAGTTATTTCTTGAAACATTCCCTACGCGTTTAACGGATGAACGTTGGTCTTCTGATATGCTAAAACAGAACCCTGAAGCAAAGTGGAGAGAAGGCTTTGAATTATCAACGGCTAAGATTCGTGAAAACCAACGTCGTCTAAAGCGTGTTGAGCAAGAAAGTGAAATGGACGTTTACGAATTAAAAGATGTTGCCCGTAAACTCACGATGGGTGAAGCGAAAATGCGTCAAGCCAAGCGTGAAATGATTGAAGCTAACTTACGTTTGGTGATTTCAATTGCAAAGAAATATACCAATCGTGGCCTTGGTTTTCTCGATTTGATCCAAGAAGGCAATATTGGGCTCATGAAAGCTGTGGATAAATTTGAGTGGCGCCGTGGTTATAAATTTTCTACTTATGCGACATGGTGGATTCGCCAAGCCATTACACGCTCTATTGCAGACCAAGCAAGAACGATTCGTATTCCTGTGCATATGATTGAAACTATTAATAAAATCATGCGTATTTCACGCCAAATGGCGCAAGAAACTGGACGTGAGCCAAGCCCAGAAGAACTTGCTACACATCTTGAAATGCCAATCGAAAAGGTAGAGCAAATCCTTGAAGTTGCAAAAGAGCCTGTATCATTAGACACCCCTGTGGGTGACGACGATGATACCAGCTTAGGTGATTTCGTTCAGGATAGTAAAGCTGAAAACCCACTCGATACTGCAGTGGTGGAAGCGTTACGCGGAGCCACTCATGAAGTTTTAGAAAACCTTACTGACCGCGAGCAAAAAGTGCTGCGTATGCGATTTGGTATCGGTATGAATACCGACCACACCTTAGAAGAGGTTGGTAAGCAGTTTAATGTTACACGTGAGCGCATTCGTCAAATCGAAGCGAAAGCTCTGCGCAAACTGCGCCACCCTTCACGTGCACAAAAACTAAAAACTTTTGCTGAGAGCCCTGAACTTTCAGCTTCTTTGCTTAAATAACCAAAGGTCACTAAACAACCTTTGTCTTACCTGAAAAGAGCGGCTTGATGCCGCTCTTTTTTTATTTATTCAATGACAAGCGGATAGCTTGTACTAGCGACTCAAATGCAAAAGGTTTACGAACCAACACATATTCGACCTGTTTGCCTTCATCAATAGCCACCAAATCCATATCGCAGCCTGAAGTTAAAATCACAGGAAGCTGCTTGTTTATTTGTTTTACTCGTTTCGCCAACTCCACGCCACCCATGTCAGGCATGATAACATCGCTAATCATGACATCTATGTCATGTTGCCTTTGCTCCATCATGGTGAGCGCCTCATGCCCACCTGATGCTGTTAATAGCTCATAACCCATTCCTTTTAACACTTCATAGGTTGTTGTCCGAACATCATCATCAACAAGCAAAATGGTTTCACTGCCCTGTTCTATTTGCTTAACATCCACATTTAAAGGCAACTCTTCACTGTGAACTTGTTGAGGAAAATAAATATGAAACACTGTGCCTTTACCTGTTTCACTCTCAACATCAATGACCCCATGATGGCTTTTTACAGCGCCATAAACCATTGAAAGACCTAAACCTGTACCTTTCCCAACGGCTTTGGTGGAGAAAAAGGGTTCAAAAATACTTGTCATATGCTCACGAGCAATACCATGTCCATTATCACATACGGTTAAACAAGCATAATGGCCTGATTCAAGCTCTGAATTTTGTATTCCTTCCATATTACTGACTTCAATAGGTTTCAAACTGCAGTGAATTTCAGGGTCTGAAGAATCTGCGACTGCATCTCGTGCATTGTTAAGCAAATTCATAAGCGCTTGCTGCAACATTGTTTTGTTGCCTTCAATAAACATATCCTCAGGGCACAATTCGCAAATATGTACAATATTCTTGGGCATTGTTGTTTTGGATAATTTAAATGCTTCCTCAATAAAGGTACGAAGCGAAAAAATACTTGTCTCCACATGTCCTTTTCTCGCAAAGGTTAACAATTGCTGAACCATTTCGGCAGCCCGCTTACTCAACTGTTCGATATTTGCTAATTTTTCCGCTGCCTTATGGCCTTTTTCTAATTTCCCTCGCGCCAGATATAAGTTACCATCAATTGCGGCCAACATGTTGTTAAAGTCATGGGCAATACCACCAACGAGCGTACCAATTGCTTCCATTTTCTGTGCTTGCAACAATTGACCCTTGAGCATCTCTTTCTCTGTTATATCTCGAATCGCACACTGAACGGTTGCCTCTTCCTCCAAGTCTAAAGAAGTTAAAACCACTTCACCCTTAAACATACTGCCATCTTTCTTTTTAAAGTCAGTTTCAAAACTGGCTTCACCCACTTGTTTCATTAAACTTAATACTTTTTGCGATGATGCACTGCCATGTGTTAACCGAAGCTGGATTACATTGAGCTCACAAATAGCCTCTAAATCATAACCAAACTTTTCCAGTGCAGTTTGATTGGCATCAAGAATATCTCCTTCCTGATTGTGAATAATAATGGCATCTCTTGAAGTCTGAAAATTCCGCTATATTTCTCTTCGCTTTTACGTAATTTGGCTTCATCTTGCACACGTTCTGTCAAATCTCTAGCATTGATAACAATGCTAATCATTCCAGATTCATCAACAATAGATTTGCCAAAAAAATCTAAATAGTGCCATGATTCATCTTTCCTAAAAAACCTGCACTCAGCATGTTGGATGGATCCTGGCAGCAACACCGCTTCGGAAACGACTGACATTGCGGCAACAACATCATGTGGGTGAATAAATTTATAAACGCGCTGACCAATCATTTCATCAAGTTGATATCCCATGATTCGTTCAAATGAAGGGCTTAAAAATTTAATCGTCCCTACAGAGTCAATGGTCGCGACAATATCTGATGCATTTTCAATTAACGTTTTAAATTTACTTTGATCAAATTCTCTTTGGATCTGGTATTTTGTATGCATACTTTCATACGCATATATCAGAAAACTGACAAAAAAGTAAGCAATAGGAAGGCGCTGAAGCAGAGCATCACTGTACGGCAGCGGCTGGCTCAAAAAACTCATGAAAAATAAAGCCGCACCATTAACAATAAAAAATAAAACAACCCAAATAATCCCGACCTTTCTGCCCTTAAAGAACAACGCGACCAGAGGAAATACGAGGGCAACATATGCGCCCGAACCTTCAACACCACCTGACAAATAAACATAACTAAAAACGACAAAAATTGAGGCTGTGAGTATATTTGTCGTCAAACCAATAGAAATGATTTCTTTTGTAAGTGCTAAAGCCAAAAGAACACTAAGGACTGCAATCGTTGCTTCAATACTTGCAAGAAGAGCTTCGCCGTTCATCCAATTTGTAACCGAAAGCATCAACCACGCTATTGCGGCAGCTATACCAATACTGACTACACTTTTTTGCTTATCGCTCGTTAATACAGAACCCGACCGAGAAATCTGGTTCAACCAAGCTGCTTCAACTATACTTCTGGCGAAAATTTGCTTGTACATCCCACCCCCACGCACATCAAATTAAAAGACAACGTAAAGACAAAATGAATGACATACAATAAAAAAGTATTAGAAAACAGTCTTGGTATGATTAAATTTCACACATTTAACTGCCGTGTTCATTCATATCGAGTTAAAAAATGAGCAATAACCTAATTTTATTCATCGGGTCGAATGCAAATGCGTTCTACCGCAGTAGTCTGACGGGTTTTCGTATCCACTGTGATTTTTGTGGCAAATATCGTAGCCCCACGTTCAACAGCTTCAAATCGCTGAGGTAACCGCTGAATCATACGTTTTAGCGCGCCTTCTTTTTTCATGCCAATAATTGAATTATACGAACCCGTCATACCGATGTCTGTTTGATATGCGGTACCACTTGCATGAATGATTTCATCACAAGTCGGTACATGAGTATGTGTGCCGTAAACAAAAGACACTTGCCCATCCAAATACCAGCCCATGCCCATCTTTTCACTTGTCGCTTCAGCATGAAAATCAACGATAACAGCATTCACATCATCAGGCATATCTTCCAGAATTTTATCCGCTGCCTCAAAAGGACAGTTCCATGTGCCCATAAAAACTTGCCCAATCAAATTAATGACAGCAATTTTAAACCCATCTCGTGTCTCTTGAATCGTCCAGCCTGAACCAGGAGCGTATTTTGAGAAGTTTGCAGGGCGAACAAACCTATCATCCTCTTCGATATCTTCTAAAAAACTTCTTTGATCCCAACAGTGATTGCCATTGGTAATCACATCCACGCCAACGCTAAATAATTCATCTGCCAATTTAAGTGTGGTACCAAAACCTGCTGCAATATTTTCGCCATTGGCCACACAGAAATCAATTTGGTGTTCATCAATCAAAGTAGGTAAATGATCCCTCAAGGCGCGGCGTCCAGCTTTGCCTAGGACATCACCAATGATAAGAATATTTAATTGTTCGGGCATGAAGTGACTCCAAGTTCGGTTATAATCGCAGAAAGGGGCGCATCATGCGGTTCCGTAGGCACTTTGGGAAGCTCTTGGCATGAGAATGCCAATCCAAGTTGCGCTGAAAGTTGCTTTTGATGTTGCCCAAGCCAGCGATCAAAAAAACCTTTACCCATGCCCAAACGATTACCCAAGACATCAAAACCTAACAACGGACACACCAATATCGTCGTATGATCACCTGCTTGCCATACCTGCCCTTGCTTAGGCTCTAAAACACCAAACGAGGCTTCTTTCCAGACCGTATCTTGATTTACTTCCACCCACTCCATACCCATATCAGGCAACATACGCGGTACAAAGGTTTGAAACGCTGAGTTTTCAAACAGCAATGCTGTATCCACTTCAAAGGGTAGTGATTTATAAGCAAGCAATTGTAGTGAGCCTTTTACTTGCAAGGTATTTAAATAATCAAACAGCTGTTCGGAAATTTTCGCGGAGTATGTTTGGCGGTGAACAGCTGAAAGCTGTTTGCGTAAAGCTGATAATTGATTTCGGTAGTTTTGTTTTAACTTTGCAATTTCAGACATGAGATAAAAAGCATCCCCGCACTGACGTATCAGCAGGAAGTTGTCGAACCCTCAAAGTGAGGGGGGCGTAGCACGGCTGCATTAGGTTCCTTTTCACGAAAGGCGCACACAACAACTGTAGCGAACTCCCAATCGAAACACATAGGCTCAGGCAACTATAGTGCGATTCGATCAGCGCAGAGACACATTAGCTAAACCCTCTGCCTGTGCAACGGCTTGGTCAAGGTTTGAAATAAGCTGTTCCAAGCTAGGAGAAGGTGCTTCTTCTTTGCTTAATAATTCATCGGCAAGGTTGAGCGCAATCAGCGCCATGATTTTACTAGTGTCGATAATAGTTCCTGATCTTTTAAGTGCATCAAACTGCTCTTGCACTAAAGCTGCTGCTGCGCGAACTTGTTCAGAACTATCTTCTGTGTTGATATTTAACTTTAAGCCAGCAAGCACGACTTCAACAGATTTGCTCGTTTTTTTACTATTCATTGTGAATGCTTCGCATTTTCTGCTGCAAGAACATCCAATTTTTCAATGGTATGTTCAATACGCGCTTTCGCTTCCAGACGTTTATTTTCAAGGTTTTGGTGTTCAAGCTGTAGCTTTTCAATTTGTTCTCGGCGTTTACGTAACTCACCTTCTGCCAAACGTGCAACTTCTCGCAATCGTTTATTCTCAGAAAGTATTTGCTCATGGTTACGGCGAATTGTTGCCAAATGCTCAAGCAGCATTTCAACCCGTAGCTCCACTTCTTGTTCTTGTTGCTTTACATCCATATCCCGATTGAAACACTGATTCAACAAGGGGTCAACTGCATATTCAAATCAACATAAAAACATACTTTCATTTGACCATGAAAAGAACCCCACCTTTATCACGATTGCAGTGTATGGCAATGATGGCAAACTAGCGTTACTTTTGGAATACGCTGACCACAAGCCACGCACTTTTTTTGCAGAAATACCCGCTGATATAATTTAATCAACACCACCACGATAATAACGGCAATCACTAAACGAATAATCATATTCACCCCCACCAACGAAGAAGCTGAGTGCTTTTTATAGCTCTTTCAGCTGTCGTTCACTTCCAATGCCTTCTTTGCGCTCCAACGCGCCAATATAATACCAATTTCATACAATAGCAGCATAGGTAGCGCCAGCAAGGTTTGAGATATAATGTCAGGTGGCGTTAAAACTGCAGCAAAAATGAAAGCCCATACAATCACATAGCGTCTTTTTGAAGCTAAAGCTTTTGCATCCACCAAACCTAAACGCACCAAAATCATGATGATAATTGGGATTTGAAAGCTTAAGCCAAATGCAAATAACAGTTTTAACACTAACGTGAGGTATTCTTTTATCGCAGGCATCGCTTGAATAAGATCCGTAGAAAAACCGAGGAAAAATTCAAATACCAGCGGAAACACAACATAAAAAGCAAAAGCTGCGCCGCCAAGCATCAACATCAAACTGGCAAGAAAATAACCTATAAATGCGCGGCGTTCATTTTTATACAAACCCGGCGCAACGAATGCCCATAACTGGTAAAATGTAACTGGTGCCGTTGCAAACAAACTTAAGACCAATGCAATTTTTAAATATGTAAAAAACACATCCGGTGCATTTAAAAACACCAGTGGCGTGCCTGGCGGTAAAGCAGCTCGAATTGGTGATGAAATAAATGTAAAGACGAGCTCTGAAAAGTTCATCAGCACCAAAACACCGAGTAAATAAACGACAATCGCAATGCTCAGACGCTTTTTGAGCTCAAACAAATGTGTCATCAGCGTTGGTTGTTGTGCTGGTTGTTCTTGCCCCTGCTCTTCGCTCACTTCTCTTTATCCTCTAAAGAGACCTTTTTAGTCACATCTTTAACCGAAGAAATAATACTTTCTTTTGCTTCTGCAACAGGCTGGGTAATCTGCTTTTTTTCCTCATCCAACTGCGCCTTCAAGCTTGAAAGCCACACACGTCCCTGCCGAACAACCTTGGCAACTTCTGCAAAAAAATCTGGTAGCCGCTCAGGGCCAAGCACCAAAAAAGCAATCAAACCAATCAATGCCAATTCAATTAATCCTATATCAGGCATCGATTAACCCCAATAACATCAGGATGATTTATGATTGTCTTTTTCAATCTCTGACGCACTCTTTTCTTTGTCGTCTGTAATATGAGTACGGAAACTTTTAATACCTTTAGCCAAACCTTCGCCCAAAGCAGGAATCTTTTTTGCTCCAAACAAAACAACGACAATTACCAGTATCAAAATCAACTCAGTTGACCCTAAACCAAACATAATAAAACCTCTCTAGACTCGTTCAATCACTGCAATACGTGGGCATACGACTACAAATATGTACAAAAAGCCAGCTTCCCGCCTCATTCCGAAAAAGTGTCCACACTGGGGCAAGCATACAACATCCTAAAAGAAAGCAGCTTACTTTTCCAAAGCTTTGGCAAAAGCGGCTGCAAAAGCACTTTGTGGTGTTGTTTTTCGCCCATCTTTTTTTACTTTTTGATTCGGTTTGTTTTTCACCTGCTCTTGCGTCGTTTTTTCTTTTCGTTCTTGTGGAGGCCTACTTTTCACCTCTCCTTTCTTCTTCATTTGTTTTGGCGCTTGTTTTGGTTCTTGTTTTTGCTCAGGTTGTTCATTTAAACGCATAGTTAATGATATGCGTTTGCGTTTTAAATCCACATCAATCACTTTAACTTGAACCACTTGCCCCGTTTTTACGACCTTTCGTGGATCTCCCACAAATTGATCAGCCAACGCTGAAATGTGCACTAAACCATCTTGATGTACGCCAATATCAACAAATGCGCCAAAGTTGGTCACATTGCTCACCACGCCTTCAAGCAACATGCCTTGACGCAAATCACGCACTTCATTCACACCTGATTTAAACTTAGCCGTTTTAAACATAGGTCTTGGATCGCGCCCTGGTTTTTCAAGCTCCGCCAACACATCCCGAACTGTTTGCTCACCAAAGTTTTGGCTAATATATTCCTCTACCTTAATGGGTTGTAAAACATCTTTTTTGCCCATCACCCCTTGAACGTCACAAGCGATGTCACTTAATATTTTTTCAACCAAAGCATAAGACTCTGGATGCACTGCCGAAGCATCAAGTGGGTTATTGCCGTCTAAAATACGTAAAAATCCAGCTGCTTGCTCGTAACTTTTCGGCCCCAACCCTTTCACATCTTTAAGCTGTTCTCGATTTAAAAAGGCACCTTTGGCATCACGTTGCTCAACAATGAGTTCGGCAACTTTACGATTAAGACCAGAAATATATGTAAGCAACTCTACCGAAGCCATATTTACATCCACGCCCACCGCATTCACGCAATCTTCCACAATATTAGTCAACGTTTGGTTCAAGTTCGTTTGATTAACATCATGCTGATATTGACCAACCCCAATAGCTTTGGGCTCAATTTTCACCAACTCAGCCAATGGATCTTGCAAGCGGCGAGCAATTGACACAGCCCCGCGCAGCGCAACATCCACATCAGGGAACTCTTTAGATGCTTGCTCAGAGGCTGAATACACCGAAGCACCTGCTTCAGAAACCACAACTGACGTTAGCTGAAAGTTTGGGAATTTTTCATTCAACTCTGCCACAAGTTTTTCCGTTTCTCTTGAACCCGTACCATTGCCTATTGCAACCAATTCAAATTTATACTTGTCTGCCAACACTGCCAATGCAGCAATAGACTCTTGCCAGCGATTCTTCGGTGGATGTGGATAAATCACGGCTGTTTCCAGCAGTTTCCCATGCTGATCGACCACCGCAATTTTTACACCTGTACGAATGCCTGGATCCAAGCCAATCGTAGCACGCTGCCCAGCCGGAGCCGCCAACATCAAGTCCCTAAGGTTTTCACCAAAAACTTTTACGGCTTCATCTTCAGCCTTGAGTCGTAAATCTTGAAAAAAATCAGCTTGAAAGCGTTTTAGCAGCTTCTGCCAAGTGAAATCTACCGTTTCTTTTAAAAAACAAAAAGCTTGCGCTTGTTTATCTATAACACGAAAATGTTTGGCGATAAGGCTCAAAAACATCGCAGCATCAGCCATCGTATTTTCTACTAATTTCACGCGTAAAAAACCTTCATGTTGACCACGAAATAATGCTAACGCACGATGTGAAGGTATTTTTTTAAACAATTCTGTGTAATCAAAATAGTCTTCGAACTTAATCGCTTCTTCTTTTTTCTTCTTCACCACGGCACTGGTAACCACCGCTGTTTTCTTCAACTCACGACGCAGCTGCTCCAAAAGGTCTCCATCTTCGCTGAATCGCTCAATAAGAATGTCTTGTGCGCCTTGCAAAGCTAATCCAGCATCTAAAATGCCAGCATCTTCATTAAGGTAATTTTGGGCTAAGGCTTCTGGATTTTGCGTTTGATTTTCCCACAAACTCACTGCTAAAGGCTCTAGACCTGCTTCTTTCGCAAGTAACGCTTTGCTACGGCGTTTGGGTTTATATGGTAAGTATAAATCTTCCAAACGTGTCATTGTACTCGCAGCGAGAATACTTTGTTTTAAGGCGTCAGTAAGTAACCCTTGCTTCTCAATGCTTGATAATATGCTCTTCTGGCGTGCTTCAAACTCACGCAATGCAAGCAATCGTTTTTCCAGTGCTCGCAATTGAATATCATCCAAGTTTCCTGTCACTTCTTTACGATAACGTGCAATAAATGGCACTGTGGCACCATCGTCCATAAGCTGTACAGCTGCCTCTACTTGACGGTTCTGAACCTTTAGCTCTTTTGCAATTTGCTCAATGATTTTCATGCGTACCTCAAAATAATAAAACGACTGCCGACAATAATAACATGAAGAATAACTACGGCACGATTATTTCTAAAATAACATCACACGCATCTTCAAATTACTCTTCATTGCCCTCTAAAATAGCCTAGCATATCAACCTAAAACCTTTCACGTTATTTTTGGGCAACACTTTTCTTCGCATGTTTAGGGCGAAAGACTTTGCACTCAGCTGCATGCGCCTCTAAACAAGGGCCTTCAAGCAAGTCGATGCAGTATGGTACGGCTGGAAATACGGCATTAAGGCAATCATCAATCGCAGAAGGTTTGCCTGGCAAATTAATGATTAAACTCTTGCCGCGAATGCCTGCTGTTTGCCGCGAAAGAATCGCAGTGGGCACAAACTTGAGTGATTCCTGTCGCATCAGCTCACCAAAACCCGGCATCATCTTTTCACAGACCGCTTCGGTAGCTTCAGGTGTCACATCTCGTACGGCAGGCCCTGTGCCACCAGTGGTTACGATTAGGCAACAACCTTCATCGTCTGCCAATGCTTTCAACGTGGCTTCAATGCCTGCTTGCTCATCAGGAATCACTCGTTTCACAGCTTGCCAATCAGAAGTTAAAACGCGTTCAAACCATGCCACCATCGCAGGCCCGCCCAAATCTTCATACTCACCACGGCTAGCCCGATCTGAAACTGTGATAAAACCAATTTTTGTTATGTTCGCTAAGTCATTAATCACTTAAATCTCCACGCCTGTTTCATTTTGAAAGTCCATGCCTTGCAATAATTGTACACTGGCTAACGTCCCAGCTTTTAACTCTTCGGATAACGCGGGAACAACCAGTAAACCTTCAGCCAAAGCCATAGACATCAACACACCACTGCCCTGCGCACCTGTTGAAGTGGCAATATATTCGTCTTCATCACGGCTCAAGGTCACCCGAATAAAAATAGTTTTTCCAAGGCTACCTTTCATATCATGTGCCAAACGTGCTTGGATGGTGCGACGGAACAACTTCTTTTGCCCCATACTTTGCCTTAGCGCGGGTGCTACAAACTGCTCAAAACAAACCATACTGGCTACAGGGTTACCAGGTAATCCAAACACAGCCGTGCCATTTCCACTGGTATGGTTCTTTGTGGTACCAAACGCCAAAGGATGACCAGGGCGCATAGCTACGCGCCAAAAATGCATAGTGATGCCCAAAGCTTCTAAAGTCGGGCGTACAAAGTCGTGGTGTCCCACAGATACTCCGCCAGATGCAAGCAGCACATCATACTCCAAACCTTCCGCAAGTTTGGATCTGAGGTCTTCTTCATTGTCTTTGGCAATGCCTAATAGGGTGGCTTTAATGCCTAGCGATTTACACTGTGCATACAAAGCATGGGAATTGGCATTCGGAATTTTATTTTCATCAATGGCATCATCAATAGCTTCCAGCTCATCACCTGTCGAAAGAATCGCCACTGTTGGTTTGGCGAACACGGGTACTTCTTTCTTTTTCACCATGGCTAAAATAGCCAACACACCCGGTGTAATCGTGGTGCCTTGTTGGAGCACAATGTGGCCTGTCTTTAAATTCTCACCCAATGGTCGAATGTTTGCACCCTGTTTTGGTGGCGTGAAAATCAATACTTTATCACCATCCTGTGCGGTATCTTCCACACGAATCACCGTATCAATGCCAAGAGGTGTTGGTGCGCCGGTCATAATGCGTGCTGCTTGCATCTGCCCTACTTTCACATGCGGCATCTGACCGGCACGAATATCATCTACAACCAATAGTGATACAGGATTACCTTCACTAGCCTTATGAATATCATCAAAGCGCAGCGCATAACCATCCATCGCTGAAACATCATAGGGCGGGTGGTTGCGATTGGCTAACACATCTTCCGCCAACACCCGATCAAGTGAATCATGAAGTGCCACAGTTTCAATCTTTAACCGCTTCATATGCTCCAATATACAAGCCTGCGCATCCGTTACCGAAAAATCACTCATCTTAAACTCTCCACTTTCTTCACATCTTCAATCGTATCCAAGCTCAACAAACTTTTGAGTTCGGGATCAATCGCTTTTACTTGTTGTTCGCTTAACTCGAATGTATTCAAATCATCTAACAGTCGAATCATACTACGTTGCCCTTGCTTCATCCTAGTTTCCATCAAAGGCAAACATGTTTTGTTATAAAATCCAAACAGCGGTTGCGACCTATCAAACACATGGGGAACCACCGCGTCAAACGCACTTCTAAGCCCTGACAAATGTTGAATCAAGCCTGTTGAAACAAATGGCATGTCACAGCCAATCACAAATACCCAATCGGTCTCCACAGCTGTAAGTGCAGCCTTGATACCCACCATAGGGCCACGATCTTCATCAGTATCAATAATTTGTGGGTGTTCAATATCAGGTCGCGGCTTTCGCACGCTAATTAAGATGTCAGAAAACAATGGTTCAAGCTGTTCTAACACATGTCCAAGCAGAGGCTTTCCTGCTAACACAACATTCGCCTTATCTGAGCCCATGCGTTTGGATTCACCACCCGTTAAAACAATCGCCGTACAATCTTCAATCATGTTTTATAACAACGGGTTCGCCATCCAAGCTCATACTGTTTTTTTCCTGCCAATAGCGTTCAATGCCAGCATCACCTTTTTTATTCGCCCAGTGATTAAGCATTTCCCTATCTTCAGCGTAATCGTATAAAGGTACACCAAAACCACACGAGGTTTGAACCAAATCAACATGCATATCAAAAATCTGACGTGCTCCAGATAATGGTTCAAACAAATTATACAAATTCTGCCACGCTTCACTATCAGGCAGAATAGTTTTGGCAGTGCCATAAAGCCGTAAAATTTTCGGGTTACCTTCAAAAGCGCAAAACATCACCGTCATACGGCTATCGCTTTGTAAATGTGCAGCTGTTTCATTGCCACTACCCGTCACATTCAGCCAAACCACTCGATTTTTATCAATGACCCGCAAGGAATCCATGCCCTTGGGAGAGATGTTGATGCGGCTGTCCGCCGTGGCACTGCCCACAAAAAACATGTGCTGCTCTTTGATGAACTCAATCTGCTTATCTTCTATTTCAGGAAATTTCTTACCCATATCTTATACTCCAGAAGTATCCGTTACAAATGGCCTCTTCGGGTTGGGAACGGACATGAAAAAAGAGTACCTTTGATTTTTCACAGTACCATGACTTCAATTTTTCTTTTGTTCTATCAAGTTGCTTGATTCAGAAGGTAAAGATTCAAGCCATATCAAATCGTAGGGATCTGCGTGACTAGGAAACAACCGTACTTCCTTTTTATTTTTCATATCATAAGCATATAGGTCACCAGACTTACTAATATGCCTAGGGAGTCTATTAATAATTAAAACTTCTCTCTCAGGAATGTAATAAATTGGATATTCATCGTCGTGCCAGCCTGTATTAACTATTGGAAGATGCTCATCATTCCATAGTTTACGGTCAAAACCATCTAGCTTAGTAAGAAAGAAAGGATTCTTAGTAACTCTCGACTCCCACCCAAAAAAGTTAATGTGATGAATCACCTTCCCTTCCCAACACAATAATCGCTTCTGAGATTCAAACCAAATATATGGTGTGCATTCTCCAACGGGCGAAGGCTGATATTGAAGAGTGTTTATATCTATTTCGTATGCATTATACCTATCACCTTTGGGGCCAGAAGAAATCACCTTATCTTTTGATACCTGCAGATATATATATTGATACATATTGTCATCTATTTCATATATTTCACGAACCGACACTGGAGACTTATCCATATCGGCTATATTTAAATAAGATGAAGCACCCTGGTCTTCAGAAATAAAAAGAAACTTATTATGTCCCTTTAATGCAACAGGACTGTGCCCCTTCACAAGCTTTGTAGCCTGCCACTTCTCCATATCTATCACATATATCCAAGTTCCACTAGCAGCTAGCAACTTATTGTTACCTAACTTACTGATACTCCCATTACCAGAGCCTTCTAAATTCATAACTGGTTGTTTCTTTTTACTCTTTAACGCTAAATCATATATATCTACCGTAGTTGGCTTGCTCCACCCTTGTATGTTAGAAATAATATAGCCACTGCTTATCACTTCTTCTGGATTAGTATTTATTGTATGTAGAATCCTTGTAGGACTGCAACCCAACATCAAAATAGAATAGCACAATATAAGTAACCAATTATTTATCATGATAAGGCTTTTACACTCCTACTACATTCAACCATTATTCTGAGTATCGCTGGGAACAGACGCTCCTCTCATGGGGTCAGATACTTTCTTGAGAACTCTTGTCAATAAAGTATCTGACCCCTATGCTCGGCTAGAAAATTGGTGTGCCACACCTATTACTTCCCCCAGTTCTGAATTGCGTTCTTGGAGCTGCCTGAAACGACAAAACCAGAAGGGCAGCTTCCTCCTATACTTTCAATTTGGAAGTCTGCACCAGCAATAAAGTCCGATATCATTACTTGTTGCCACCCTTCCTTACTGCCTAAATGTTTTAACCCTAGAACAATAAATCTAAGTTTATCATTATCTTTTTTTATCCAATAAGAAATTTTTTGGTAGATTTTCTCACCACCATTTGTTTGGTCAATAAATTTTTGCCAACCAACTCCTGATTTTTGGCAGTGCCCCCAGCCCTCGTTCTCAAAGTACTTTAAATAATAATCAAAAATTCTTTCAGATTTCATTTTAGCTTTTACTGCATAAAAACACTGTTGATTTGTATTTGATATATCTACAACGCGTAATTCCTGTGCTTCTAAATAAACTGGAGTTTCACATCCTGAAGCGAGCACCTCACTACTACTGCAAAAAATAAACAGGCAACACAAAAATTGTATTCTCACTACTCTATTACACACTTTTTACCTCCCCAACAACACGATTAGTTAACCCAAACTAACCAGGCCAGTGGCCGCTCCTTTAATCGGGCGGAACAGTCAAGCATCCATAGTTAACTAAAAAAAACTGGGTTCGTCACTGTGCGGGTCACGCTCCTTTACGCAGTCGGCTGAGAAGTATCAGTTCAGACGCTGCAAGCA
>Ga0316204_10000337_pt1 | contig 188353 bp, 149 predicted proteins | sample 6monrhotite_MG_2_FD_205661 | JGI IMG/M metagenome (GOLD analysis project Ga0316204, IMG submission 205661) | Microbial mat bacterial communities from mineral coupon in-situ incubated in ocean water Damariscotta River, Maine, United States -... | ecosystem: Environmental > Aquatic > Marine >... | reverse complement strand
CTTATCCGTTAGGATAATGAACTTTAATCCACCCAGTTCTTAGCGAATACAACCCCTCCTTAGCTAAATAGTCGTTACCAATTGCTTGATTTATTCCCGGTGTTTTGGAACTTCGCCAAGGATCTTTGCTTGTGATCCCACAACCAACTGCCGCTTGGATCCTGACACCACGTTTCAATAAATTGGCAACTTTCGTTCTCGGTTTTCGCCATTGTCTCCAATAACACATTCGGACTCTGCGCCTGATCCAGTGATCAAGTTCAACGCAATCCTGGTATGCATTAGCAATACCAAAGTAGTTGACCCAGCCACGTAGAAACTGACTTAATTTAAACAGCTGATACCGCATACTGACGCCCCAGTTTCGGTTTGATAGTTTGCGAACTTTCTGTTTAAAATGGTACAAAGTCTTTGGATGCCACTTGATACTGCCGTGTGAAAAGGTAAACCCTAAAAATTTACTTTGGGTCACTTTAACGACTTGGCTTTTCTCAGTGTTCACTACCAACTTTAAGCGGTTTTCAAGATAACGAGAAACACTCGCAAGCACTCTTTCACCAGCACGTTTGGATTTCATTAAGATAATAAAATCGTCGGCGTAACGAGCAAATTGGTGTCCACGGTTTTCCAGCTCTTTATCAAGACTATCGAGTAAAATATTTGATAGCAATGGTGAGAGTGGACCACCTTGTGGCACACCTTCTGTACTAGGGAATAGTTTTCCTTTATCCATAATTCCCGCCCGAAGATAATGTCCAATTAATGCCAACAGCCGTTTATCCCGAATGCGGACTGACAGTTTTGACATCATCAGATCATGGTTTACACGATCAAAGAACTTAGATAAATCCACATCAACAGCAATACGCCGTTTTTGTTTAATCAATCTTTGAACTTGTTTGACCGCTTCATGACCACTTCGATTTGGTCTAAAACCAAAACTATTTTCTGAGAAGGTTGGATCAAATATCGGCGAAAGTATTTGTGTAGCTTGCTGAATAACCCTGTCGAGAACAGTAGGGATCCCGAGTAGACGTTTACCGCCATCCGGTTTATCGATCTCTACACGCCTGACAGGGCTAGGACGATAGCTTCCATTAACCAGTTGGGCTTCACATTGTTTCCAATGACGCTTTGACCAGTCAATAAAGTCATCGATCTGCAAACCATCGACACCTGCTGCACCTTTGTTTGAACATACTTGTTTCCAAGCTCGCTTAAGGTTGTGTGCTGCTAATACTTCATCGAATAGATTGTTGTTTAAGGCTGGTTGCAGAGCAACACGCTGCGCAAAATAATCACCGGTCGGTGTAGTTGAATTGTACAAGTGTGACATGACTCCTCCTTTGGTTAAATGTTCAGCCCTTGACCATGTCCCAACCATTACGATGGGCGTTTGGCTACTATGGCTTCTGCTGACTTCTACTTAATCACGATTTGAATTTCTCCCAATCGCGCTATCGGTTTCCATCTCATTCGCTCTCTTTGGTTGATGGAAGCCAAAGAGCCCAGACACGTTTAAACCAGAGCCTGATTGGTTGTTTACCGATCGCTTGTTAAGCAGATCTCCCCGAATAAGAGCATTAACTTTCCCTGCGCAACTACATCATTTACGGTGGCCGTTAAATCACATGGCTTCGTCGTCTTGTGCCAACTCGCCTACAGCCTACGCCTCATATGATGTTCTTGTTCATTAGCTCGCAAGTTTGCTAGCGGCTTCCTTCGGACTGCTCCTCGCGGATTAGCCCTTGCCATTCGCTAGTAGTTATCGTCTAATGACATCAAAGTGTTCGACGGTGATTTTCCTACAGAGGACTTACACCTCATTAGTTAATACCCATGTCGGGCGTACACAAGTAGGTAAAGCGGATGCGATGGTCCATGGCGCTTTTTTGGTAGTATTGAAATTCACTGGTGTGCAATCGTTTTCAGCAAAGGATTGGCACCGCTTACCTAAGCGTTAGGTGTCCAAAATGAAAATCAGCATCGAGGAATTTTTAAGGAGTGGAAAGTTCGGTCTGGTAGATCTTGGAGCATCAAAAGATCAAGTTCTTTCTTTGCTTGGTGAGCCTGATAGTGATAATGATTTAGGCGATACAGGAAGCATCTTACTATATGCTTGGTATGAGTTTTTCTTCAATCATGAAGACCGATTACATTCGATCCAAAATGATAATTATGATCCCTCTGATAGAAGCTCATATGAGTTTAAAAATGACACGTTTGAAATTGACCCTTGGTTTTTAAATGAAACAAGAAATCAAAGTATTGCCGGTATATCCAAAATTCTTGATCAGAAAGGTTTAAAATACAATGTCATTGATTACTACGGTCGCAATGCCATCAAGCTAGAAAGCAACGTTGTAGTTGACTTTGATGAAGAAGAAAATGAAAGTGGTGTAAAGGCTTTAATAGGTATCAGGTATTGGCCGTAACTCAGCACCTAACCAGCGGCTGCACCGGACAAATTTCCGCTGTCACCTTTCGTGCAAAAACACGCACAAAAGCCGCCATCAAAAATTTGCTCGGTGAGCCGGGCGTTAACACTCCAAAAAGCGATGGACATCGAACGACTAAAGAAGAAGCGACAGTTAAACGTTCAAGAACAGAATGCATTGCTCGAGAATAATATATTAAATGGGGCGAAATACTGGCGAGAAAATGGAATTCCTGAGGGACTAGAAGCTTTCTTAAAAACTAAAGGGATCGATTCAAGCTCGTCCATATTTCTTAACTACGAACAAGATTTTCCCGGATGTTGTACCGATGATGGTATTGTATTAACTGATGAAAATAGGTTTTATGAGTTTCAATTAGATTTATCAAACGATAGAAAATTAGTAATCGATATTGGACGATTCGGAGAGGTAACTGGAGAATATACTATTTCATCGCATCAACCTGGTACAGGTGCTACTTGGGGATACTTGGCGATTAAAGTATTATTTAAACTAAATAAGTGTTTACAAGACAATGAAAATTGAAGCAAGAAAAACTCTCAATTTATTTTGGCGTTACACACAAAGCTCTAAAATTTAACCTTTCCTGAATGTCTGCAATTGACCGATTAGCAACCTATCGTAATATAATCGACTCTATTTCATCGTAATTTTTGAGGGCAAATTGTACTTTGAAGTCTAGACACAAATTCAAAAGTGTCAGATGAAGTTTGAGCAACTACAAATTTAATTGTTACAAATTTAATGAATGGTAAACTAGCTAGCAATCACAGCCGCTCATTTAACTGCGCAATTATTTTAGCAAATGACTGGTCAACCAAATCACTGTCAGCATGTAATTTATCAAACCTTTCCCTGGTTTCTGTGATGATCCCTTTATAAACCGGCTGAAAAGACTCGTTCATTTCCTTAACGAAAGTCGGATTACCAAGTACATCAGTCATACTGTTAATAATAAGTTTTGACTGTTTCGCCTGATATTTTAGCTTCTGGTCGACTTTTTGAATGGTTTTTTGAGTAGTTCCTATAACCTTTTTAAGCACGGCTTCCTGCTGCTGTAATGCCTTTTCATCTTCTAGCGAATCCATGTGATCATTCGCCAGCTCCATCACAACGGCGAGACTATCTTTATAGCGAGAACTTGTATCTGAGTCTTTTTCAGGCATCCCCTGAAGTACCAATGACATATTGTCAAAACGGATGGAGAGCCGTTTACCTTTTTGCTGATATCGCTCTCCACCTAAGTCATCATCCAGCAGAATCATATTTCTTTCAGAAACGTGTTCACTCGTTGACTTACTAATAATAGCGTTACGACTTCGCAGTTGAATGCTGCCATCCAAACCATAGTCACTAACCACTTTTAACACCGCATCTGCTAAGGAATCCAAGCTAATGCAGGCGATTGAACTCCTTGCAAAAGAAATGATATTGCTCTGATCACCATTAGCGGTCATCATCGTCATCGTCATCGACATGGCGTCATCCAGCTGTGCTTTAAGCTGTTCGATTTCGTCAAGGTTAACTTGGGGCACTTTTCTAGCGTCATTATCGGACGCTTCGTCTAAGGCTTCGTTCTTATTCAATGCCTGTGACTTTTCCAATTGGGCAACTAACAAGGATTTGTTATTTAACTCACTAATGACGACAGATAACTCATCTTCCAACATACAAATACAGGTTTCCGACTCTTTTAGCATTTGTTCTAACCGAGGAACGATATTTTGACCAATTTGCAAGTTGTCTTCTTTGGGCAAATTCGCTAGTTGACCCTTTAAGTCTGAAATCAACCCTTCTTGTTCCCTATTCATAGTTCTGAGTCGATTAAACTCTTCATCATTTTTAGCCGTGTAATCTTCAACCTCGCTTAATTTATCGGCAATACTTAAGCTCCGCTCATCTTCAAATAACTGTTCTTTAGGGGATTTGGAAGCCAAGGTTTCCGCTGAATTTACTTTTTTATCCAGCTTCGACTTAACGTGGGCTAGCTCGGCCGATTGCTGCTTTAAGATCCGGTTGAGTACTATGATATTTTCTTTAAGTTCGGGTGTATTTTCAGTATTTTTAAGCTCTTCCTTTAAACTATCTCTTTCTTTTAATATTTTGTGCAGGTTTGTTTTTATGACTGAATAGCGTCTATTTAACTCAGCAAGGCTTTTTAACTTATTCTTGGTCTTTCTATAGCTTTCTTGCCATCGTTTTGTCTTTTTACGGTAGAAAAAATACATCCATACCACAGCAGATATCGCTAATAGCGATATTTCAACAGCGATGATGGTGGTTAAGTTGGAGAAAGCCATATTTTCCCTGGCATTTTTAGTTTAATTAATTGATCTGAGTATAGATCACCCGCAGATAATTTACCTGAAACCAATTACCTACGAAATATTTGTCTGAGGCGCAGACATAAGGGTAGCAAATATCTGAGAGAAATTTATCTGTAAAAAACCTCGTTACAGATCGCGATTATCAACATGACTTTTAAAGACGCCATTCGAAAATTTACTATATGATTTGTTACTATAAATTTATTTAAAAGGTTAATTGGAGGCGTAATGATGACGCTCTATTCTTTTGAGCATATCTTCGAGGTGAGTTGTCGAGGTGAAAACGAGTCTAGGGGTGTTACCTGCTTCAATACTATTATAAAACTTTCTTGCGATCGGCCAAAATTTATTTAGTTGCGCTAGAGTATTTTTGTGCTCATTCATATAAATTGGATGCTCGCTCAGCTGTGCGAGTGCTAGATCGAAATCTTTAATTGCTTTTCGTTGCTGAACCAAATTATTAAAATCACTGTAGCCTGCCTTGAATGCAATGTAATATTTTCCTATCCGCTCTAATAGAAATGCCATTCTTTTTACTTTGCTCAAATTAGCCTGGTTTAAATTTTCTTCATTTACATTCCGTTGGGCAAGTAAACTAGCTCCTTCCAGCAAAGATTCGCTAAAATCAAGAACCAGCGCTCCCCTATCCTTAGAATATTTTTTTGACAAAGTTTCTCTAAACTCATCTCGCGTGAAGGACAGAAATAGAAGCATATTCGACTCTTCACTATTTGGTTCTACATTATAATCAGTATCAATCTGATCGATATATTGATCCAGTAATTCGAGACTATTTTGAATGATTTCTGTAGCTTGTTTACGCTGAATGTTTTGATTAACATAAAAATAAGATTTAGCTATCCGTTGACTGATAAACGAGATATCTTCAGCGGCATTTAGCATTTCAAGTGAATATTTTTCAGCTGCTGATAGACTAAACAGCTGACAAAAAGTAATGAGTATTAGTGATATTCTAAGATATTTACGCATTATAGAAGCCCCTCTTCCAATTCTAATATATGACTGATTTCTTCAAATATTTTGCTAGCGTTTTTCTCTGCGACAGTGGGGACAAACCGTCCAGATTTACTAGCTGCCATAAACTTAAATACTAAAAATCGTTTTTCTAAGTTCTTTAATTTTTGTTTTATTTCGGCACTGATACTATCATCATTTGCATTTAAAAGCTTGTGATAAATTTCACTATATTCGGTTAAAATATCTTCAACTTGTTGGTCATAATTTGGAGAAGCAACATCCCAAACTTTCATCATATACAAAGCAGCCATCCTTTGGGTTTCCATTCCCAATTCAGCAATTAGAACGACATTTTGCTCTTTTTCGTTAAGTTGTTTAGCCATTTGTAACGCAATTAATTCGCATTCATGACTAAACTCCTCTACCAGCTTATGTAATTTTTGCATTTTAGATTTAACTGGCTTGCTGGTTAGATCTGGTTCAATTTTTTGCCACAAAACTTCTAGTTGGTTTATTCCTTGCGTGATTTGGCTATCGTATTGATGGGACTTGAGATCTACAAAGTAGCTTTTTAACGCAACTAGGTTTTCAGCCAGATCTTTTTTCGGATTATGATAATCAACTCCTAAACCTATCAAAGCATAATCTTTTAGCAATCGCTGAGAATACATACAAATATCAGCTATTTCTCGGATTTCTTTGTGTGAGATATGGTCACTGGAACTAACCGGTAAAACAAAGCCCGATAGGATACATAGACAAAAGGACTTTTTAACCAAAGCTAAAAAACGATTAAAATATATTCTGTTCATAAATTATTATTCTACTTATTCGGTGAAACACTCACTGAAAAAACTTTATCGAGCGGATTGTGTTAATGTTAACTTTGCGCAATCATAGCTCTTTTAACATGAAATAGCTCTATATCCTTTAGCACTTTTCCTAATTTAGCGGTTGAATTAAATACAGTAATTGGCAATCAAAAATCCTGCAATCAATCGTTGAGAGTTCAAACTATATTGATTTTAATTTATCCAACTTAAACCAAACTTAAATATTCAAAATAACTTTGCGCCTATAAAAACACTTTATCTCAACTAGTTATATTGGTATTGTACTAGTTCAAAACTTTCCACCAATGTACGAAGAGTAACAAATCAACTCAAACTAGTTAACAACAACCTGGTGTAAATTTGATCTGCATCAAATAGTGTTTTTTGCTAAAATGAAATAGCTAATGATTAAATATAAATTTATTGAACGTGACAACACCTGTCTTTCTATGACGTTTGCATGACAAAATGGTTACAACAGCTATAACTATTAGCTATAAGAATAATTTCATTGTAAATTACGAAGAAGTCTAGATATGTAGTGTAATCTATAAACCAGTAGTCGAAGAACATGAATAAAGTCGAACAACTAGATAAAGCGCTCTGCTTAATTAGAGAGCTAAATATCCATGAGGCGTTAGATATACTCTATCGATTGCTGAAAAGTCAACCAGATGATCTGGAGTTAATAGCACGAATATATCCGCTTGAGGTAAGAAAAAATGATCCGGCGGGCCACTTTAGAATATGTCAGTGGATATTTACGATTGATTCAAAAACTGAAGAAGCACACCAATTAATTTGCTCAACATGGAAAGATTATAAACAACGATTTAGAGACCCTATTAATATTAAGAACTTTCCCAGAGTTTCTATTTTCAATCTATTTTTTCATTTGGGTAAAGCCGGTAAAAATGCAGACTGCGATATATTTAAAGGTTATATTAAACAAGATTTAGCAAATGACAAACTGACACCCGAAGCACTTTTTTTATACTGCGAGCATTTGGTAGATCAAAAGAAATTATTGCTTGCTGAAAAAGAATTAGAATTTTTAATGATTTATTACGCGGAATCACCTGTAACCTTGGCTGCTGAAAAATTGACCAACAGAATCAGGTTACGGCTTTCTAAATAAATTTAGCTCAAAATAATCGTTCGATATTCTTCAGCAGCATTCAATAGCGTCTGTTCAAGACTTCTTTTGAGAATACCGTCCAGAATGACTATCGCCGCCTCGCCATCATGCTTAAACTCAAATAGCAATTTTGCTTTCGCGAAGCCAATCTTATCCCAATTATCAGCGCTAGGCTCGCATGAAAAATGATCGAGTAACTGCAATGCGACCTGATACTGTTTTAAATTGCTCATTTGCTCGGCTAATATCAGTGCAACCTCTGGTGATTTAGGAAAATAGTCAATAGATTTTCTCGATAGCTTATAAAATAAATCTGCGGCATGAGTAATTTTATTAGCCTTTAGCAAAACAGAAAAATACTGCTCTGCGATCTTATTCATATGCGGCTGGTTACCTTGAACCGCATAGAGTAAAATTAATTTTTCATTTGATTTATAGTCCTTTGGGTTTTCAGCTATTCGAGATAACAAGAACTTTTGAGCATCTTCAAAACGTCCTTCTTGTATGAAAATATCAACTTCTGACATTCGATCTTGACTGCTGCCTTTTAAAGAGTCTACATGCAGTAGCCGTACTTTATAATTTAACTCATGGTGATGTTGAAAAACTAAATAACCCATCATTGAAAACAAAACCACTATTAAATAAATTGAAAACATATTGAATACTGCGCCTGCCAGCCAATCTTCTTGGCTTGCCTGATAACCTAATTTAAAACTGACAAAAACACTAGCAATGGCAACCAAATAAACCAGCAAATAAGCTCCACCAAACTGCTTTATGATAAAAATTATTTTTGAAGGATTAACCATCGCGAAAATGTTTTTTTCTATGGTTAAAATAACGAGCGAAGCAGGTATGCCAAAGATAAAAAACGCAGCAAATGGATAACCAATCACCCCACCAATGATCTCAATAGTTTTTTGCAGCAATACTGTGATAAATATGAATGTTAAAAGCAGCTTTAAAAACATACCCTTATTTTCTGTACTAAACAGTTTGCTATTATCCGAGCTAACCTCCTCTCCATTTGCAACTTGCTCCATGAGTTCAAATAAAAACTCTGCGAGAGGGAATAATAGAAGGATAAAAAGAATACTCCCTATTTTTCCATCAGGTAATAATGATACGACTATCGCATAAATCAGCATCACTGTTAGCGCAGACTTTTTGAATGGGAATAGAAAGAACATACTGAGCTTATTCCAAAATGAAGGGATCTGATCAGAAATACTTAAACTGAATAGTTGACGTCGGCAAAGACTACAACTTGGTAAAATGTCCTGCTTGTTTTGTGGAACACAATTAATACAAAATGCGATATTGCAGTTTCGACAACACCAGGTCGCCGGATCTTTTGGGTGATATTTACAGGTGTTACTTAAATGCAATGATTTAACCACTTATACTATAAACAATTGATATAAAACTTTCGCATAGCAATGAGGCGACTCTAATTTTTCCAAACCAGTTTTCCATCGCTTGTTTCTGATAGCTCTTTCAAATAATTTTCGTGGGCGAGATTTTCTTGTGAAGACGATCTTATTATTTTAAATGGTTCTCTATTTTTCGGTAGACGCCTAATACCACCTTCGTCTCGATTTGCAGTTAAATAATCTTGTTTATGAGTTAAGCTAAGATCAGTCTGACCGCCCGTCATCCGCAAATAAACTTCTGCGAGAATTTCAGAATCCAGTAGAGCTCCGTGTAGTTCTCGATGACTGTTATCAATAAAGTAGCGCTTACATAAAGCATCCAAACTGTTTTTTTGCCCTGGGTGCATTTGACGCGCTAACACCAAGGTATCTAAAACTTCACAATAATCACCCATGACACCGCGCGGCTTGGTTAACTGCTTAAGCTCATGATTCAAGAAACCAATGTCAAAAGGCGCATTATGAATCACTAGTTCTGAATCTGCGACATACTCTATAAAGTCGTCGACTACATCTACAAATAACGGTTTGTCTTGCAAAAATTCATTACTGATCCCATGAACCTCAATCGCACCTTCTTCAATTTCTCTTTGTGGATTAAGATATACATGAAAATGATTTCCTGTGAGTTTACGATCGATCATTTCTACACAGCCAATTTCAATAATCTTGTGACCTTGTGTTGGCTCCAGTCCGGTAGTTTCAGTATCTAAAATAATTTGCCGCATTGTGTCTCTCGAATAAGTGTCTCAAATAGTGATTCTTCGATATTCTTTCTTAAAGAATTATTCTTCAATAATGTACTGACTAGTTCAATTCATCGATGCCGCGATTGGCCAGTTCATCCGCTTTTTCGTTTTCAGGATGTCCACTATGCCCTTTAACCCATTTCCAATCGATCTGATGTCTTTGATTTTGTGTATCGAGCAACTTCCAGAGATCAGCATTTTTCACTGGTTTTTTTTGTGAATTTTTCCAGCCCTTTTTTTTCCAACCATCGATCCATTCGGTAATGCCTTTTCGCACATATTGAGAATCCGTGGTGAGCACTAAAACACTTGATTTTTTTATCGCTTCAAGAGCTTTAATTGCCGCCATTAACTCCATTCGATTGTTAGTCGTTAATTTTTCGCCGCCAAATAATTCTTTTTCGTGTTTACCTGCACGAAGCAATGCTCCCCAACCGCCAGGACCAGGATTTCCACGGCAAGCACCATCTGTAAAAATTTCTACTTTACTCAAATTATTTCCTTAAGTTATTGCTAGATTTTGAGAACAGCGGACTAGCGGATGATCTGCTTAACACAGTTTTCTACGTTAATTCTAACGCTAGGTTCTGCTATTCTGGGGTTAACTAATTTCTTATTTCTTCGCCAACTTGGTCTGATTGGGGTCATGGTTGATACTTTCTTTTTCGCAACAATTATATAATAGCTCGACAAATAATTGCAGACAAAACCAGAAGCTTTCTTAAACCAGGAGTACAAATTTCCTTGTTGAATTTTTTTATCCGTAATGCAAACAGGTACTTCCGAGACTAATTCAAAGCCTAATAATCGAAACCAATCTCTTAAGCGGTACCGACCAATACTCTTACGTCCAGTGTTGTTTCCTGTTAACCATCCCAATATTCTTTGTTTTACCGGCATCCAACTGAAAGGGTTTGCCATTAGCAAAATTATGTGGCCTTCAGGAATTAAAACTCTTTCACTTTCTCTTAAAATCTGATGTGGGGTTTGACTATGCTGCAAGGTCTCTGGCAATACCACTAGATCAATACAATCAGATGCGATAGGCAGTTCCTGATATCGACACACTAAGTCTACTTTCGAATCTTCCAAAACTGTTTTTCGCAGGGAGGGAGGTTGCTCAGATAAAACCATAGAATTTTTTATACAGAGCTTGTCAGCAACAATTCGTTTTGCGGTTTCGGAGTAAAGCAACGCGTGGTAACCGAAGATCCCTGCAAGGATAGGCTCTAGTTTTTTTTGGGTTAAAGCGATCCTCGATTCTGAAAGTCCAATAGTCTCGAACTTAGAGAGTCGTTTACGCAAAACTGACCTCAGTTTTTCAATGACTTTCATACTCTAACCAATGAATATGCTCTGTACGTGACATAATTATATACCTATTTAACTTACAGCGGCAGCAATGAGCAATGGATCACTCAAAAAAGCTTCTTTTGATAAGCAGTTTGACATACTCTATTATAAAAAATACCATCTACGCCCACTAAACTCTGATTTTTCACCCTTAACCCCCTTGATTTAACTGGTAAGTCGTCATATGCTATAGACATGCCGCTAAAATAATAAATTAAATCATATAGATACAGCATAAAGTTGATAAATAACTATAGGAATAAAACTTGATTAAAAATTTAACTCTGTCAGTCTTATTAATAATTTTAACCGGCTGCCAAACCATGAGCGTTAGCTCTATAGAGCCAAAAGCAGATTTATTGGTAACTATCCCTGCTGTAGCTGATATTGAGCCTGAAACTATTCCAGAACAATGTATAGCATTAGAAACGGAAGATGATCCCGAAGCATATTGGGATGCATGGCAACGCGTTCGTGAACAACTCGCTCTTCCTATTCCCGACAATCGCAGGGTCAGGGCACAAAAGTCATGGTATGTGAACCACCCCTCTTACCTCACACGCGTTAGCAAACGTGCCGCCCCGTATTTATACTTTATTGCTCAAGAGCTGGAAAAAAGAAATTTGCCGCTTGAACTGGCTTTATTACCAATTGTAGAGAGTGCATACGATCCTTTCGCATACTCTCATGGTCGCGCTTCAGGTATGTGGCAATTTATTCCTGGTACGGGCAAAGGTTATGGATTAAAACAGAACTGGTGGTACGACGGACGGCGAGATATTTTCTTGTCTACTCACGCGGCTCTAGATTATTTGTCTTATTTAAACAAACGCTTTGATGGCGATTGGTTGCTGGCGCTCGCGGCATATAATTCGGGGCAAGGGAACGTCAGTAAGGCTATCCGTAGAAATAAGAAAAAAGGTAAACCAACAGACTTTTGGTCACTCAAATTACCCAAAGAAACCAAAGCCTATGTACCTAAACTATTAGCTCTTTCAGAAATTTTGCAAGAGTCTAGTTCCGGCGAAAATGTTTGGACTGAAGTGGCAAACCAGCCCTACTTCGCGAGAGTCGAAACAGAAGTGCAAATAGATCTAAGTCTTGCGGCAGATTTAAGCGAACAATCCATGCAAGAATTTTATACCTTAAATCCGGCATTTAACCGCTGGGCAACGGCACCTAAAGGTCCACACTATTTACTAATACCGGTCGAAAAAACAGATATTTTTCAGCAAAATCTAAAAACTATTCCAAAAAACGAGCGGATTGCTTATAAACGCTACAAAATTAGAAATGGCGATAGTCTAAGTACCATTGCGGCTAAATTTTCCACATCGGTAAAATTGCTTAAATCGTCTAACAATATTAATGGTAATAGTATTCGAGCGGGAAAATCATTGCTTATTCCTGTACCCTCAAAACGTCGTACTGAGTATTCAAAAAGCAATCAACAGCGACTAGCCGCAAAGCAGAATGCTAAGCGAAGCGGCAATAAAATTTCCATAAAAGTAACAAACGGCGACTCGTTTTGGACTCTATCACGCAAGTACAAAGTTAACCTTCGTAGTTTAGCAGCATGGAATAATATGGCACCAACAGACACTTTAAAAGTTGGTCAAACACTCGTTTTATGGACTAAGAAGCCAATTAGAACCGCGTCAGCGATGAGTCGTAATCAAAAAACTAAAAAGATTCACTATAAGGTTAGAAACGGCGACTCTTTTGCTCGCATAGCTGATAAGTTTAACGTCAGTTTAAACAAAATAAAAAAATGGAATCGTTCGTTGAGTCGTAAGAAATATTTACAGCCCGGGCAATCGTTAACCTTGTTTGTCGATGTGACTAAGCAATATTAATAACCTCGACTTATAACACCGAACCACTCAAACAAAAGGATTATTCAACGATCTTAAATTGCTAGTAGCTTGATAAGTAAACAGTTGAAATGCCGCATGCTGCTCTTCAGAAATTTCTAAGTCTGATTTTCCGTTGTCGGCATACAAACATCCGATCACCTGGTTTTCGACTATTAAAGGTCCCCAAATTGAGTGGTGGTGTTTCAACTGACTGGTCACTTCTTTACGAGTTTTTCCTTTTTCTCGTAGTTCGCTCAATAAAATAATTTCTTTATTGGTAATAACTTTGTGTTGTATTTCGGGAATTTGGGTCGCACAGTTAAAATCAAATGCTTGTTTCACTTTGCTACCACTAAGATCAATAATGTGTTTAGCTGAAATTCGCGATCGTTGAGGGTTTAAAAGTGCGACTAAACAGCAGCAAAAACCAGCGCCCTTTGATAAACCTTCAAGCACCAATTGCAAAGCGATATTAAGATCAAAACTGTTTTGGATCAGGCTCGACAATTCAGAAATTATTTGCAGTTGATAAGACTTAGAAATAATAATTTCAAAAGATTGAGCTTTCTCTATCGCGCTCTCATCAAAATCACCACCAGGCAATGATAAGCCAAAATCGTTTAGTATTTTTTTGCTAGTCTCCGCAGCCGCAAGTAACCGCTCTTTTATTTCGTCTGGTGTTACTTTGCAATACCTGGAAATAGTCTTTACATGAGATGAAATGGCTGCGTTTAGCCCCTCCTTCTCACATGAAAGCGAAAAGCTATTAGCCAGTAAAATCGATCGAGATACGCTATTCTCTTTGTAATTCCCATTCACCACATCACCGATCATCGGTGCAATCCCCCATGAACGACACAAAGATGAAGTTAATTCATTAAAATAGCAACCGATTATGTCCTTCTCTTTCCCGTTCTCTAATGGGTAGTTGCTGGCTAATTTAGCAATTAGTCGATCAGAAGGTAAGATAGAAGCATACACCGAAATTTCACCTATGTTTAGCAATAAGGTGGAGATAAAAATTTCTTCGACGCCCTTATCTCCTCTAATATTCGCTAACTCCTTGGCCTGAATGGCAGCATGAAAAGAGCGTGCTAGAATTGACTTTAAAGTATCAGAGGTTCGCCCTTTAAGAAACTTTTCTAATAATAGACAACCCGTGCAAATATCCTTAATCATCTTATGACCAAGTACCATAACTCCTCGACTGACCGTACGTATGGTGTTTCCGTAAGTATTAAATTGCACGCTGTTTGCCAACTTAAGCACAGAGGCTGTTAGGCTCGGATCTTTTAAGATAATCCTTGCCAATTCGGAAGAATGTGAATCAACAAATTTCTCGGAGTTAGACAGTTTTTCAATATTCTGAGCAAAACTTGGCAAAGGCGTCTTTTGTAACCGTCTTATCCATGCATCTTTATTATTAGGGACTGGAGCCATTTTAAAACATATCAAACTTAACCATGTTGATAAGTATAGACTAGCTAATGGTATTGAAGATGGGATTATTACCAATCGGAATTCAGCTTAAGAAGTTCAGTTTCACTATTTCTGGTAGGCGATCTCGATGGAAGTTTTCTTAGTACCATATTCATCGATAAATGAATACAACACAATATGGGGGGCATTTTGTAAATACTCGATATCGGTCAGCAGCTCTAAATCACTTGGCATATTCTGCATATAAACGACAAAATCGCTATCAAATACTTTCTTGTCAAAACGAGCAAGGTGATTATCATAAAAAATGCTAATTTTGGCTAAACTATCTGACGAATAAAACACCGCTACTGGAATTGCTGTCGGTGTGTCTTCATTAGTTATTTCATTGATAGAATGGCTAACAATCACGCTGGATGGATAGACTGGCAGAGTGATTTGATCTTCACTCCCATCACTCAAAGCTCTACTTATAGCGATAGCAGGTTTCATAGACTCTGTAAGCCGCTGTTGCTCTAATTGAATTTGCGTTGAGATCTGCTGATCAGATTTATTAGAATAATCGATATCCGTTTCGTTTGGTTCTACTTCAGAGTCATCATCAGGGTGCTCAGCTTCACATCTAGCGAACAGACTATCATTTACACCTAAATTGTGTGTAAATTGCACCTCAAAACAGCTGTTCATTGCTTGCTCAGCAGATTCTTCAAAACCGAATTTACTCATACAATGCCGCATACTCGTTCGAAAAGCCTGTATAAAAGAACTCTCTGATACTCCCAAACATGAAATGACACCGTTGAGACTCGGATCTTGCTTCATTTGATTAACAGACATATCGATTACGATATCAATCTGATCCGCACTACTTTTTGCAGCAAAACTAATAAACAGTGCTAACAATAGGCTACCAATAATTTTAACCATCTTGACTCCAAAACTTTATACTTTTTTGCTTATCGACTTGAATAAGAATCTCCAATAGAATCTGTTACATTCGAGTTTTGGTGAAGTGCGTACAGAAAATACAATACCCAATTATTATTATTATTCGCGCTCTTAATACTAGCAAGCTCAAAAGGTTGTTCATCGTTACTATTGGTCATTATTTTTGCCCATAACCACGCTTTAGCGTAAAACGACCTGGGGAATAACGATTGGCTGCTCTCTTCCTTTAATAGCGCTTCGCTTAATATGCTGACGTCTTGATAGTTTAAAAAATTAATTGCACTCACAAGTTGAATTCCTTGTTTATACTCTGGTTTTCTCTTTTTCAAACAAGCATGTTTATTAATGAGCGGCCATAGCTCAGCTCTAATATCATAAGGTAGATTAGAAATAACATCAGTTAACAACCAAGGGAGCTGCTCCCAAAATTCCTCGCTTTCATTCTCACTGCAATTTTGATACTTTTGCAAGAATAATAAATATTCATAGGAATGACCTGCAAAATGCTCCCCTCTCAAAAGATGCTCCGCGAAATCAAATGCTTCTTTGCGCTTACCCTGAATTGAAAAATAGGGTTGCTCTCCAACTGGCTTGGTAAGCGATTCTGAAAAAATAGTTTCCGCTAGTGGTAGCCCTGAGTTTTTCAAATAAAGAATCCCTTCTGAGGAGTGTTTTAAATATCGCGATCTAACCGCATTCTGATCAAGAACAGGGAAATAGTCAGAATTTTTTTGTCGATTGAAGGATAAAAACAAATTCTCAAACAATTTTTTATTTCCAAAATAATGAGAAGTTAAATCACTATCAGAGTCGATCCCCAATTCAGCCGTCATTCGGGCAATTTCAGGGTTTGATTTTATCGATAAAATAGGCTCTATTTCATTGTTCGAAGCTACAACAAGCAAATCACTATCATCTAGTAAATAGATCTGATAATAAGCAAAATGTTCGGCGAGCGCGTTAGCAACTGTCGCCAAAAGTTCAGGAGAAAGTTCGTAAGTTTGTACCCATTGAGAAAAGATTCCTCCGTCTGAAATATGATGACTGATTTTCGAATAAAACTCTTCACTAAATAAAGATGAAACACCACTAACCCAAGGATTAGAAGGTTCAGCGATAATTAAATCATAAACGGATTTGTTGTTCGAAAAAAATGTTTTAGCATCTTCGTAATAAATATTACTACGCTGATCTTCAAAAGCACGCCAGGATTTTTCGGATAAATACCGAGCTCCCTCAACGATCGCTGGTTCTATTTCGATGGTATCAATAGATTTCACTCGTTTACTTGCTAACACTGAATGGGTTGTCATTCCTGATCCAAAACCAATGACCGCAACGCGCTCTGGATTTGGCGAAGATAGAACAGGAATAATACCCGCTAAAACTTGAGTAGGTTCATCTGCGCTCCGCTCTGGGTGACTTCGGATCGAGGCATCTGGCTTGCCATTGGTTGCCAAAGAAATACTACCGTCAGTTTCAAAAACCGAAACGCTTGCAGTCTTACCATCTTTGTAATAAAGCACTTCTCGTTCATAATTAATTAATCCATTCCTAAATACACCCGAAACCAGTTTATTCACATTTAAATTTGCGTTAGTAAAAAGCATCGCAAAGCAAAGAATTGAAGCTGCGCAAATACCAGCAAATTTAGGCACACTGGTGTAATACCGAAAATACATCATCAACCCTAAACCAGCGATAATATCCACTAACGCACCAATAAATAATGCATTGCCAGCCCCAACCGTTGGAAACAATAAATGAATGCAAACCAATACACCTATGATCGACCCGAGGGTATTAAAAGCGTACACTTTTCCGATATTTTGCGCACCTCCGTCATCGACCAGAATTTTTGTAATCAGAGGTAAAGTCATACCAGCAAAAATAGTCGCAGGTAACATCACGAGCAAACAAATCAAGTGGCTAATTAAGTTATAAATGAAAAAAGAAGAGCTAACTCGATTCAACGACTCATAGGTTAACTGCATCAGCTCGAATGCGTAGTTGTACAACAACAAACTTAGGATCGCGGCAATTCCCATCATCAGTTGAATATTAGCTAGTGCACCGATAGGGTTTTGCAAGTGATCAATTCGCTTTCGAATGAAGAACCCGCCCAGCGCCAAACCAAGAATAAATGAGCTTAACATTAATTCAAATGAATGAGTTGCACTTCCGAGAATCAAACTGATCAGGCGTATCCAGGTGATTTCATAAATAAAAGACGCAAGTCCAGTCAAAAAAGCTATAAAACCCAAGATATAATAGACGTTACTAGATACTAAATTTTGCTCGAAGCGAGTTTCTGACTCTCTAACACTTTCAAACTGTCTAAAATAGTAATAAATCGTCACAGCTATGATTATGTTAACAGCCCCAGATACAACCATTGTCAATTTAAGCCCTAAAAGATTTATCAATAAAAAACCACTCGCCAACACACCAAAAGCAGCACCTAAACTGTTACTAAAGTATAGTAAGGATATGTTTTTGCCAGAATTAGTTTTCTTTTGGTTCAAAAAACCATTGGCAACCAAAGGAAACGTCATCCCAATCAGGATAGACTGAGGAATAATAAGTGCAGACGCAATCACCCACTTGATAATATTGGTGTTCTCGGCAGACTGGATATTTGGCGCAATAGAATCGAAAAATAGATTAGTAATAAAAATGCTAACTTCGTGAAAAAACAGCGCAAATATACCAAGTACCAGTTCCACTTTGGCATAGGTTATAAAAAAATTTTTAATGTTTTTGATTTTTGCTGCTGCAACCCAACTTCCGAGCGCCATGCCTAGCATAAAAATACAAAGAACCAGTGTTTGCGCGTATGCCGCGTGCCCTAAAAAAAGCTTTAAATAATGCGTCCAAATTGACTCATAAATCAAACCCGCAAAGCCCGACAAAGTAAATATTATTAACAACAAACGCTGGGGGAAAACTCCCCCTAAACTGGTCATCATTATCTCCCTCCCCAAATTCTTTCAACAACTACTATCTGTTTAAATTATCAACTCATTCCTAGCAACTAGAAGAATTTAAAGCTTAACCAGCTCGACTCTCCGATTAAAATATCGCCCATTAGCATCGCTATTAGATGTTGCGGGTGAAAGTGTGCCAACCCCTCTTACGAAAACTTGTTTGGCTTTGACATTATATTTCTTAAGTAGTACATGTTTAACTGCAGTCGCTCTTTCCATAGAGAGCTTCATATTGTATTCAACTGAGCCTGTATTATCAGTGTGACCAACAATCGCAAATCTAGTATTATTATTTGATTTTAACAATTCACTCATTGACTCTAAGGCTGGTTTGGATTCCTTGCGTAATACCGATGAACCACTATCAAAAAATATACCATCAACAACTACGCGCCCATCTTTTTCAATTGTTCGTAGCAAGTCATCAGTTTGAACAACCACGTCAAATCTGTGCTGATTAGGCGTCGAAATTATATCGACTAGTGCGCGAGCTTGCCCGTCGATATCACTTACATAAAATGCAACATACTCATTGTCTTTGGATTCTACCGGCGCTTTCTTAGCAGCCATATAATATTGCTTTTCTTTTGTATCACCGACTAAATGGCTCAGGTATAGTTGCCATCCAGAAACATCTCCACACTGAACACCCTCACAGATATACAGCTCCTCATATCCGTTCATCTTTAAACTTTTTCTGATTTGTGTAAATACATTGATTGCGCTTTGCTGCCTTTCATAATCGTATATTTCTCGACTAAATTTTCCTCTTAATTCCAGGCTTGTCTGCAAACTAAAACCCCGCGAAGATTCTTCTGTATCTTGTTCTTGATAGACAGGTGAAGACGTGACTAATTTATAATCATCTTGAACACGATGCCATTTTTTAAATAGCTCTGCGTCTTCACCAATGTGTACCAGCCGCTCTTTACTAGAAACTTGAAATGCAACGTGGGTAATCACGAGCGCTATAAAAAATTTGAATAATGTCTTCATATCTTTACCCTTAAGTGAATAATTATTTATTTTAGCGAAGCATCTACAACAGGGCTTTGCATACGAACTACTGCTTGAGACGATATAGCTAAATATCTCCCTTTACCAAACAACGCTCCAACATTGCATGCTTTTTGTTCTGGTGAAGCACCTACACCAAAAAGGCCACCTGAAAAAATTCCGAAAGCAACATCTTTTAATACTGGAACTTTTAACTCATAACACCAGTAAGTTTTTATCTTGAGTAAATTGGCATCTTGGATGTTGATTTTTTGTGCTTTACCTGAAACGGTAATATTTTTAGCCGTTGTCGATCTCACATTCAAATTGTCATTCGGCATCACCCATTGAAATTTCTCTTTTGAGTCACTATTTAGCTTATACATGCGTTTAACTTTATAAGCATTGAATATTTCTTTTGTTGGAGAAATAACATCGATGGTACTTAGTTTTTTACTCATCGCTTTTTCATACAGCACAGATTGAGCATAAGCCTTACCCAACCCAAGCACGCTACTATCACCCTTTATATATTGTGGCAACATGCCATTGATTAACGCAGTTTTCATTGGAGCAATTTGAGCATGATGTAAAGAACCTGCTCTAGCCGCCTCAAACGTGGCAGTGTTTAAGGTAGCTTTTGCACGATACACGTAGGTCATCTCAAAAACACCAAAAAGTAACGAGAAGAATAACGGCATTAGTATGATGAATTGAACTAAGGATTGACCTTGACATTTTTTCATAAAATTAGTTCCTCCTTACTTTTTCAATTAGCCTTTGATGTAAGCTCGTAACATATGTTTGATAAACCGACTCTTTTGGAATAATTTGCTCTGCTGTTTCTAAAATAATTGTCGCTTGTTTTACTTTAGCCAGCGCCAAATTATACCAAGCTCTTCCATCTTCTTTATCAAGCTTTATTGCTTCTTCAAAACACCGAATTGCCGCCTTCATTCTTGTTTGCCTTACATAAATATTTCCCAACTTAAGCCAAGGCTCACGTAACCCTGGTTTATCCTTGACGATTTGTAGGTATAAAGACTCCGCTCTATCTAGCCTTGCTTCATCGTAAGCAGCATTCGCTTTTTCTAATTTTTGTTCTAGCGTCAGTTCTAATTGAGGCATTTTCTCCAATCGTTTAGCGCCACTGGAACAACCTATCAGCATGAATGTTATCGTTATTAAAACCAGATTTTTCATCTTGTATACTCTTTTATTCTTAATTTATCATCCATGGAAAACCCATGTTTGGACACGCTTCCGCTCGCCATCTCTAATGTATGCTGAGCTTTGTTACACCACGCCAAGCGCCACGGCTTGAGATTTTCTACCATCTTGACTATTCTAAATTCTCGATCTAGAAACACAATATCAAGTGATATTTGCATACCGAACATATGAATAGATGAACAATCACTAAAAAATATTGCTTCATCTTGCGAAATATACTTCTTACCCAACAATCCTTTTGCTCGCTGGAAAAACGTCTGTGGTACAGTTACTGACGAACAAATAAAACTGTCATAATGCTTTAAGTATTTAGTATCATTCATTCGTTAACCTTAACCGCCCGTGAAACTTGGAAAAAGTTGTATTAAAACGGGAAACAACAAGATTATGAAAGTTGTTGGAAAAATAAACAAAACCAATGGCCCTACGAGTTTTACTGGCGCTTGCATCGCTAATTTTTCTGCTCTTTGAAAGCGTTCTACCCGCCTCTGATCAGATTGAATTCTCAAAGTATCCCCAACTGAGGATCCGGATTTTTCCGATTGTGCTATCGATGAAACTAAACTCGAAATTTCTTTTACTCCCAACCGTTCTGACATATTTTTAAGCGCTATAATCCTTCCCGTACCTGCTTTTATATCCCTGAGTACTTTTTGAAACTCAATATTTAATGGTCCCGGTGGACCTTTATCAACTGATTGCAATAAAGCGCCATTTAAATTCATTCCAGCCTGCACCGCCATAGTGATAAAATCTAAATATACTGGTAACATCTTGATAATCAATTTCTCTCGCTTTTTACGTCGGTCTGATAGATTTAGCTCGGGAAACATAAATCCTAGAATGGCAAAAACTAGAGGAACTAAACCAACCTCTTTTTCTAAAGTTGCTAGCCCCCACCAAACTAGTAACGCGAAAATCAAACCCGACACTACTTGTAGTCCAAAAAATTGCTGTGGTGTTAATAGATAACCCAAACCAGAACGCTGTAATCTAATCTTACTTTTTTCGATATACTCAACCCCTAAATGATCACCAACATAATATGAAATCATATTGATCAGTGGCCACATCAATCGCATTAACAAAGGCAATGGATCCATGTACTCTCTTTTATCTCTTGGAATTTCTTTTCTAATTCGATAAACCGCGATCGACAGAGCAAGTGTCGCCATCGCAACAATTCCCGAAATAAGTAATGTCAAATCGTAGTCAAACATCTATATTAACAATCTTTTGTATAACCACATAACCCAGTAGCAGCATAATTGTCATGACTCCGATTAACGTCCATCCTAGCCAATGAGTCCAAAAAATAGCCATTTGTTCAGGCTCCATTAGATATAGACCATAACCTAAAACTATAGGCAATAATGTCATCACAATTCCCTGTGCTCTTCCTTGAGCGGTAAGCGCATCTATTTTTCCTTCCATTTCGATCTTTCGTCTTAAAGTATCGGCTAGTCGTTCAAGGGTATCGGCTAAATTACCTCCGATTTCTTTTGATATTTGCATTCCTGAAATAACCAACTTAAAATCCATGAGAGGTATTCTTTGATAAATATTATCCAAGGCCTGGTTAAAATCCACACCAACGCGTAACTCTCTTAGAAATAGGTCAAACTCTTGGGCAATGGGGCCGGTTTCTTCTGATACGACAGACTCTAATGCTTGATTTAGACTAGAGCCCGCTCGCATCGCAGTCGAAGAAGATTGCAACATATCAGGGAGCTGTTCAATAAATTGAGTTCGTCGTCGTTTGGTTAAAAACTTAAATAAAACTTTAGGCATAAACCCCATAACTACCGCAAATATTCCAGCTAAAATAAAACTCCAGAAGTATAAATAACATAAGATAAAAGTAACCAAAATCATTATCACATTGAGTACAAAAACCTTTTCAGGTTCTACCAACAAAAATAAATCAGCTAAACCAACTTTCGCATGGGAAGTAAAGGTATCTCTATATTGTTGAGCCGCTTGTGCAAAAAAACGCACTCCAACCCAAGTTAATAAGCCAGCAGACAACGCAACAAATATGGCAACTAAAACACTGTCATTCACGCCAGCACCCTCCCTGAGGAAAATATGTCCATGTCAACATCGATCCCTCGCCTGGAAAGTTGCTCGTAAAATTCTGGAACGATTCCAGTTGCTTCAAAGTGACCTTTAATCTTTCCTTTGTCATCAAAATCAGTTTGTTTAAATCTAAATATTTCACCGAGTTGGATGCGATTTCCTTCCACCCCGGATACTTCACATATACTTGTAACTTTACGAGTCCCGCAAGCAAATCTTGTTTGCTGAATAATAATATTAATTGCGGAGGCAATTTGTTCACGTATCGCTAGAATAGGCAATTCCATCCCTGCCATCATCACCATTATTTCCAATCGAGAAATACAGTCCCTTGGATTATTCGCATGTGCGGTTGTTAATGAACCGTCATGTCCCGTGTTCATGGCCTGCAACATATCCAGCGCTTCTCCACCTCGACACTCCCCTACGACAATTCGATCAGGACGCATACGTAAACAGTTCTTTACCAACTCTCTTATTGGAACCGCACCTTTTCCTTCTTGATTTGCCGGTCGCGCTTCCAAAGAAACTAAGTTAGCCTGGCACAACTTTAATTCAGCAGCATCTTCCACAGTAATAATTCTTTCATCAACCGGGATATTATTAGAGAGCACATTCAATAAAGTGGTTTTTCCTGAACCAGTGCCACCAGAAATAACCGCGTTTTGTTTGTATTTGACCGCATTTTCCAAAAACTCAACCATTTCTTGACTGATTGAACCAAAGCCAATTAAATGATCTGCGGTAAGCCGCTCTTTCATAAAACGACGAATGGTAATACAGGGTCCTTTTAACGCGATAGGCGGGATGATCGCGTTTACACGAGAGCCATCTTTTAAACGCGCATCTACAGCAGGAGAACTTTCATCAATACGCCGACCTAATGGTGTAACAATTCTTTCAATCGCCGAGAGCACCGCCTTATCGTTAGTAAAGGTGACTGATGATTCATATAGCTGACCATCTTTTTCATAGAATATTTGGTCACTTGCATTCACCATAATTTCACTAACGCCGTCCATCTCGATCAGTTCTTCTAGAGGACCTAAACCAACCGCTTCATTCAGTACCTGCTTGCTTAATTCGCTCGGTACAACTTCATCAGGAAGCGATTTTAAATCTGCTACAATGTCATTAATTAATTTTTCAGATAGATCTTTTAGTTCCTCATCAGACATTTCATTTACATTGATACGGCGCAAATCCATTTGCTTTAACAGATCTTGATGTACTATTGCTCTCCAATGTCGCAGTAATTGTTTATCGGATGTTGTTTTCTTGTTTGGTGTTTCCAGGTGATTGGAAGTTGATTTCTTGGTCTTTTTGGCACTCTTATTTTGCTTGGTATTAGAATCACTGGTTAATTCATTAGTCTTATTGTTTGCTTTACTTGATAAAGAACTTAGTGTTGCCTTTTGTTTTTTTTGCCGACTAATGACCTGTATGTTATAGGCATTGATCCTGATTTCATCATTCCGACTAAGAGGGCCAAAAGAAGATATTTTTGTTCCGTTAACAAACGTGCCATGCTTGGTGTTGTTATCATTAACAAATATACCGTCATCCGTCATGTATATATCAGCATGTTGCTTGGCAACTTTCCAGCCATGTAAACTTACAAAACAATCTTGTGATTTTCCCAGGGTACACTTTGACTCCGTGCATAAAAGATTAGCAACATTTGTTCCTTTGTTTGTTTTAACAATTAGTTCAAACATATTCTTACTCTAGTAATTCATCTTCGATTTTTGACTTTGAAAGTACCTTTTTAAGACTGTCAATATGTTTTTCTAAGCCTTTCGGAATGGTGTAATCAGGAGATACTATTTGTGGTGTCACTAAAATAATTAGTTCTGTCTTATTTTCGTTGAAGTTTTTTGATGTAAATAATTCACCCAGAATTGGAATGTCTCCGAGTATTGGGATTTTTTCAACGGCTTTACTATCAGACAATTGAACCAATCCAGAAATAATCATAGTATCTCCAGATTTCAAATTAACAACCGACTCTGTTTCTCTGGTAAGCAAACCGGGAACCCCGTTTACAATTGTTGAAAAATCGAGCGTACTCATTTCAGCTGAAATTGAGGATATAATATTACCTTTTTCATCTGAAATTGGTTCAATACTTAGCTGAATACCATAGTCTTGCATTTGCACTACAGGTTGACCAAACTCGTTCAAAACAGCAAGTGGATATGAACCGCCCGAATGAAAAGTTGCCGCCTCTCCACTGCGAGTACTTAGATAGGGTTCAGCTAGTGTTCGCGCCGCTCCATCTTCCTTTAAAAGATTTATTTGTGAACTTAAACCAAAAACGATTCCCAGGAATGAATAGCTAGACTCGTCATTAAAACCTATCACCGGCGCATCCGGATTAAATAGATCGCCGCCAATGGGATCTTCTTCATTAAGCAAAACGTAACGTCCATTTGCTCGAAAGTTTTTGACAAAGCCTATGTTCGGACCAGCTGCGGCGCGATTCCATGCAATCCCTAAATTCTTGGCATAATTTTTGTTAACTTCTAATACCTGAATTTTGAAATTAATCATATCCCTCATAATGACATTTTCTGCCGTAACCAGAGAAATAACACTCGGAAATTGAGAAATTATCTCTTGATACATATCAAACCGATCGGGTGAAACCTTTCCTTCTAAAACGAATATCCCATCCACTTCTTTAGCAGAGACGTTTTCAAAACTACTTAATACTTTGCGTAATGTTCTAAGTCCTCTTACGGTATTTGAAGCTGTAATTAGTACTCGAAAACTTTCAAACCTTTCACCTTTTTTCCAAATGTGAATATCCGTTTCTCCAGGAGCCTTGGGGATCAATAGCAGTTGACCGTTTTCTAAAATACTACTACCTAATATAGAATCTAAACCAATAGCAACCCTAACAACCTTACCTACATCTAGCGTTTTAACAGAACCAACATGTAACGATATTACTTTCTGTCCTTTCTGCGCAGATACATTTGAAGCGTAAAACATTAAGCAGCTAACTACCGCGATCAATCCAAAACTACGATTACTCATCCATTTTCCCAAATTTTATTCAGCTACTGCTAGCTCTTCCGAATTAATATTTTTTTCATTCTTGATTTCTTCTTTTTCTTTTTTCTTTGCTACACTGAAAATCATTTTACTGCTATCCAATTGTATATTTGGCGAAATACTTTTTACGACAGGCATGATTACACCGGCGTTACTGTTAGTCGATGAATAAAACTGATAATTATTAGCTGATTCGCTGCCCGATTCCAGATCAAGCTGAGTAACTAAAGCTGAGTCATGCAGATTGTGATCTTCTTTATTCCGTAACATAAACAAGATTTCTCCAACATCTCTCGCTAACACTAGTTTTGCTGCATCTTCGAAGTCTAAACCTACAGTTACATTGGAATAGCCAGAATCAACTCCATTTAAAGCAACAAAATCCTGTTCTTTTGAGACTAAAGGCATAGCGTCTAACGCCAATACCCGGACATTTTGTAGCAATGGTCTTAAGTTTTTTTTCGACTCTTCACCCTCTCCCACTACCGCATCCATGACGAGCATAAGGTCAACAAAATCACCCGCAACCAACATACCAGATGCGGAATTAAGAGCATCAATATCAAGTGTGATTGCGCGCTCATTTGAACCTAATAGGTCTGAGAATCTCTCGATACCTTTGCCAGCAACAAAATGCGAAAGTAACGGTTCTCCGGCGGTCATTGGATATTTTAATACTTGTCCATTAAATTCTTCAAACTCTTCAGGTCTGACTGCAAATGTGGAAATATTATCAGAAACAATTTCTGCGACAGCCATATTCTCGGGACCAATAATATCACCAGGCAAACTATCAACTGAGGCTACCACGTAAGATGATGTGACGGCTCTCTCTCCGATTATTTGTTCTCTTAGTAAACCTTCTTTATTGGTTAAATATCTTGTTGATAGCCAAAAAGCTCCCATCGCAATTACGACTGCTATAACTAATAAACCCCAATTTTTAACGGAACCGCCTCGACTCACTTCAGACATAACTAAACTAAACCTCCTTCGATATCTTAAATCTATCTATTTTTTTGCTTTTTTAGGTAGGTTAGGCATCGATGCTGCGTAAATATATGCAGAATGCTCCTTTTTTACCGCGTCGATTAACATTCTTGAAACTGATTTACCTTTATTCACTGGCACAAACAAAATGGTCACTAAAATTACAACGCCCAATATATATTCAACAAGACCAAAGCCGAAACTTTTATTTTTCATATTTTATATCCTTTGTCGATTATTTATTGACAATGACAGCAACAACATTAACATCCTTCATCAAAGGTGTTTTAGTTGCTGTTAAATTAAACTCACTTGCTCCCTTACGCATAAGTAGTGCACCTTGGTCACCGCTTTTATCAATATTTATTTGTTGTAGCTCCCATCCTTTGTTTTGATACTGACTCTGATAAAACTTTATATTATTCGCTACCGAAGAACGGTTTGTCAGCCAAATGGTACGAGATTTCTTATTTAGATCGTTCGCTTTGATATCATTTAAAAATTCAGAGCCGCCAAGTGAAGGAAATCCACGACCAACATCTATTTTTTTGTTATCGTTTACCACTGACGGTAAATTAGACACTGCAATAAAACCATGTAGCTTTCTTTGCATTTCATCATAGGTGGCTTGTACTGTGTATAGCTTCTTCTTCTTCATCCATGAGATAATTTTCCATTCTTCAAATTCACCTATTTTAATTTCTCCAACTTCATCACGATAATACTTTTCTAATTCTGCGAATTTTTTATCTGTCTGAAACTGAATGATTCCCATATCCATTCCGTTCATATTCATTCCGTCTGAAACAACCTGAGCTTTGACAAAGTCTGGAACGGGTAATTTATCCTGAGATATATCGATTTGATTGGCATTCAAATTGACTGCAAACAGCAAAATAGATAAAAAAATAAATAATCGTGGTCTAGAATGAAACATAATGCCTCCTTTTTATTTGGTCTTATATTTGGCTAAGCGAACCTTGGGCACTGCATCAACAACGACATGACCGAATTTTAGCTTACTTGTACTTATTTCTTTCGCAATTGGCGTCCATGCAAGTCCATTGCGGACTTTGTTCATTAAACTGACATCAAACAAATCTAGAATAACTGTTCCTTTTACTCGCTTTTTCGCATGTGCAGCACCGGCTGAATTCCATCCATCGGTCAAAATTGTATTTGAACGGCTAATCGAAATTTTGTCTTCAAAAACCTTATCAAAAACAATCGGAGGATCTAGAGTCATCGTTACATTAGACTTATACGCGCCTGCAAGATCTAAATCCAAACTGCTTACTTTTCCCATTAAACCAAAAAACGACTTTAACCCCTTAGCTGACATTCCATATGCAGTCTTGTCTTTAGTTTCCGTTGCATTAATAAATGATTTTGTTTTCCCATCTATTTTGTATATTGATTTTTGTGTTTTGGTGCCTTTTGTCCAATAAACATTCGACATTGGATCTACCTTTTCAACAGTCTTAGAGTCATTTTGCGCAAGATATATACCTGTATTTTTTTCAGAAAATACCCTGTTTTGAACTTCTGTACCTATTTTTGTTGCACTCTTAACAGTATTAATACCACCTAAAGACTTTAACGTCTTTGGAAGTTCTTGATACCAAACAGTACGCTCCCAATTTGAATACCTAGCCCCAAGTTCCAACTTCTGTTTATTATCGACATATTTACCTATTAAAGGTATTCCAAAAAAAAGTGGTACTAATACTAAGCTTGTAACAACTATAAATTCTGCGAGTACCGCACCAGATTCATTGCCTCTGGTCAGCACAATTCCATTGTGCTTCTTTATAAACTTTAGATTTATTTTCATTTATGTCTCCCGGTGACTACAAAACGTTTTGCTAATAACTTAGAGTGCGCTAGTAAGTTTGTTGTCTTCTCGTGTATTTCCTTGCTCGTCAAATCCATCTTTATCATATCCATCAGCATCATATTCAGTTTCATCATCAATCCAATCAGACTCAAAAACTGATATTGGTATTCTTAAGCATTTATCCCAAAAAATAGATGCTATATTTTCTAAATGCGAATCTCCCGAGCCTGGATGTTCTACTCCAGTTTCAATGGCTAATTTTTCTATTCGTTTTGCAGAATCACTCTCTATTTCTGATATATCAAACGGATATTCAAGTCCAAGTTGATCTGCCATATATTTCATAGCTTCACTTTTTGTTTCCGGTTGACCTGCTTTTTCCATAACAGCCATATGGTTAGCAAGAGCAATAAAAGCGATCATCCCGTGTCCTTTACAATTTTCAAACCTATCACTCTGTGCGTTCAATCGGATAAACTCTTTACTATTTTCTGATAGTTCAGAAGAACTTGCCAACTTCAATTCATAAGGGTTTTTTAGCTCATATATCTCAGACAAACTCAGCTTTGCATCCAACGCAAAAAGTTGCGTTACTAATAAACTAGATGTAATAATTATATTTTTAACAACTAGTTTTATACTGAACAAAATTCATCCCCCTAATTTAAGTTATCTACCAAAGCTCACCAAATCACTTCAACAAATTAGCCGCCGCTACCGCCGCAATTCGTTCCTTATTGGTTGTATCTATCAGCCGCGTTTGCCAAAAAGGATTGTATAAATTACCATATTCTCGGTATCCATCAGCTCGTTTCCAAAGATCTCTCGGTCTGGAGAAATAAGTTTCAGCCTTTGCCAACCCGTACATCGTATCGTTTACAACACTACCGTCTTCTTCAATCTTAAAAAGATCAGGACGATTGTATTTTGCATCAGTCTTGTCCAATGTTTCTTGAACTCTTAATCCACTAGTATTTTTATTAAGTAGCGCAACCATACTTGGACCAGTATCTTTTTTGACATTACTTTTTATGTCATAAAATGTACGAAGCCCCTTTATATTTGCGCGATTATTTTTGTTGTCTTTCCAGTAGCCAAATTTAGAAGCCTTAGAATTGCGCCACGAGTAATCATTGCCCCAATGCTTCCAATTCATTAATTTTGTTTGGTTACCTTGTTCATAGAATTTTTTTTGCTTTTTTGATTTGTGTTTATTGTAGTTAAAGAATTTCTTTTTATCTGATAAAGCATGCGCTGCTCCCCACCCCATGGGAACTACTTCTTTATTGCTCGATTTCTTGCAGGGCTTTGGTGGTAATTTACCGCAAACACTCCACCACTTTGTATAATGCCAAACACTTACGGTATCCATCGCCGTCCATTCCCAACGAAGTTTCTTTCCTTTGCGTGATGCCATAAAATCAGTACCGCCCTTCTTTTGTATCGATACCTTGGATGCCAAAATTCCGAGATTAATTACGGAAATCCACTTAAACCAAAAATAGCTCCGACTTTGCGAAAAAGGATCTCTTGAATCTCTGACGACGTTAGCAAACTCTTCAAATCGCGCTCTCACACGTTTATCTTTCTTCTTTCCTCCCACTTTCGGGTCACGATTTCTTTCTATATTGTCATTCCAGGATTTAATTAAATTAGTAAACGCTGCACCACTTATAAGCAAATTAGTTTTGATATCTTTATCATTTGCTTTACTTACGCCTTTGTAGGTAGCTATAGCCATATCAGCCGTTGCGAGCTGAAAAGCATCTTGCCCTTTTGATAAGATCCCTATCAATATATCGGACGCTGTGATCCCAGCCTTTGCCGCTCCATCAACACCTTTTTTAGCCATATTGCTAAACTTTTTCATCACTGTAGTAATTTTTTTCAGTACCGGACCTATATAGGGGACAATTTGAACAAACGTCATCACCTTATCCAAATTGACAACGGCTTTATCCAGCATATGTGTCCAGGAACTTAATCCAACCATCTGTGCAATTGCAACTTGATTTGCAACCATACTACGATTGGTATATGCGATAAAATTCATATCTCTAGAGATTACATTAACTGTACTGTAAACCGTGGCATCTGCAGTGTTTTGCATTCTGATGCGTTCCGATGCGACTGTTCCGTTGTCGTACAAAGAGAATCCGGCTAATAAAACTGCAGCAATAAAAGCCAGGAATAGTACAACTGTGTATCCACCATTTCGTTGAAATTTGTTCATAGTTGTCACTCTTTTATTAATGTTTTTAATCAGTGAATTATTTCAATGCTCTATTAAAAATAGCACCCCAAATTATTAGTTTGAGATGCTTCTCAACAAGTTAATTAGTCTTGCTTAGCTGCATCATTACCACCATCCTGGCTAAATGATTTCAACGTAGTGTGTTTTGCGCCACGAGTGTCCGCAGTTTTAGATGCTTTGTCAGCAGAAGCTCTTGCTTTTGCACCTGACGTACCTCCAAGCTCTGCTGCCATTGTTCCTACTTGCCCACGAACGACATCACCAAACATTGTAAACGCTGCAATAGCTGCAACCGCTATCAAAGCAACGATAATGATATATTCAGTCATACCTTGACCCGTTATTTTTTTCTTCATAGATTGATTACGCATAGCTTTTTCCTTTAGTTGTTTAAAATATTTATAAAAATTATTGAGGAAACCCTCGTCACTAGCACTTTCATCAACTCACTTTCACTTTGTTGATATCTTCAACGATAATATCAATTGTGCGAACACCAGACTCATCAACACATCGCCAGAAGCTGTTTTCATTGGCTTATAAAACTAAAAAATAACAAACATATTTTGCATTGAGAAGATCGCATCTATAACCTATGTTTGCTAAAGCACTTTTTATAAGGCGCAACGGTTCGTTACCAATTATCGGTAATTATTTAACTAAAACTCAATTGTTTATATTTAAGATTTTGCTCTGTGAAATATTCGGATTCGAATATTTCCCCCGCAGAATTTTTTAATCATTTCTAATTAAAAATCCAAAAAACAGAACATCATCTAGCTATAAATTTTACTGTGGAAAGTAAACATTGGTCAGATATTCGAACGAACGTTCGAAACAACAAGCTAACAAAAAATCGTCGCTTTCTTGACGATATTCTGTTCAGCTGACGATTTCTTGTCAATAGTAAATAGTACCAATAATATAATTGGGGGTTAAAATGAGAACCAGTTCCCGTATGGAAAGAGCATTATTTGTTGGTGAGATATTTGTTTATATTGTCTGGATTGAGTTCAAAATATATAACATCGTTATTTTAATATTTTTCTGGCGACGAATTTTAAAAACTGTTTTATGAACACTGCAACTTTAAATATTTGCACAAACAATATTAAAAAAAGTTAACGGATTCTTGTCGTTTGAATTATTTTATATTGATAACGGTTGGAGATTAACCTGTTTTAAAATAATATAATTAACAGCAAAACATAAATTCAAAATCGCATACAAATCTACATTATTTATTCAATCAGAGAGTTATTTAAAATACAAAAACAATATTCACTCGCCTATTTCGTTTGCCTTTATTTTCGATTTTTGAAACTTTAATCGCTCCAATTTCTCGGGTTTCATTGACGTGAGTGCCACCACAAGGTTGAAGATCAACGGAATCGCCAATCTTGAGTAAGCGGATTCGACCTGTTCCTCTAGGAGGTTGAACAGACATCGTTCTAACTAGCTCGGGTTTTTCATCAAGCTCTTTATCATCAATCCACAAAGTGGAAATTTGATGGTTTTGCTCGATTAATTTGTTCAGTTCAATCGTAATTTGTTCTTTATCTAAGGTTGAATCTCCAATATCAAAATCTAACCGACTCTTTGTATCACCGATTTTACCGCCAGTGACACCGCAGGGAACCACGGCACACAACAGATGCAGCGCACTATGCATTCGCATATGTAAATAGCGTTTTTCCCAATCGATGGTTGCTGTGACTTTATCACCGATACTCAATGTCGATTCACTATCTACTGGAACATGAATCAATTCGCCAGAATCACGATCTTTAATCGTTGTTGCAATCTTAATCACTTTTCCGTTGCATTCGAGCTTTCCGCTGTCGCCAGCCTGTCCACCTCCGGTTGGATAAAACACTGTTTGATCGAGTATTATTCCGTTACGCTCATTCACCGCAAGCACTGTCGCTTTGCAGTTCGTTAAATATGCATCTTCATCAAAAAGTGTTTTGGTCCGCTTCATTACTAGTTCCTAGTAAGTTGTTTAATCAAGATTGAATCTGGATATAAGATAATTCAAGCCCCCAACAATCGCTGCCACTTGTGCTTCAATGCAGTTTTCATCAGTTACTTTCGGACTGTCTGGATAAACTTCAGTGGTGGTCGCATAATCGCTATTTGAAAAACCAGAACAGAGCAAGAGTTTTTTTGTGTCATAGTTAATGACTCCGTTTTGAGTAATAGGCTTGCCTATAATCAATCCATCACTATCAGGTGGCGCAATATGAGTGACTTTTTCTACATTTGCGATAACCGCCTTTTGAAATTCATAGACTGGGTTTTCAGTATCTCCGACCAGGTAAAAACCATCGGGAATATCCCAATTTGATTGTTCTACGCCATCTCTCGCCGCAAGCGCAGGACGAAATACCGTATTGTCGGTGTCAGTTGTTTCATGTAGATCAAAATGGGCGGTGAATTTAGTTTCAAGTTCAGAAATAGCTTGCATCAAACTAGCTGCTTCTTCTGAAGGGCTGTTCTGGTAAAAAGAGCGATTGGGATCAACGGCTTTAGGATTCCAACGGTTGATGGTTTCATAACCCCAGGGACTAACGCAGGGAGCGATGATAAAATTAAACTGATCGCCGTAATCTTGCGCCTTTTTTTCTGCAAAACGGATAGCGCCCTGCACGCCACTGGTTTCATAACCGTGAACGCCTCCAGTGATAAGAATAGTTCTCTTTGTTTCGCTCCACGGATTCGATTTGATCATAAATAACGGATATTTATCGGGGTCATAAGAGAGTGCGCCATATTTTTCAATATTAAATAATTCTGGTAATTGCTCAATATTCCGAAGAACTTCGTCTTTGTATGAACGTTTTATTTTTTGACCCGACAGCCAAACAGATTTCTCTTGATTTCCCCACTTTATTCCTTCTTTTAAAAGCTCCGTTACCATAAAATCTCTCTCGCATTTAAATAAAAAAATGAATTTAGCTTATTGCTCTTTTTCTAGCGCTTTTTTAGTCTCTAAACCAGAAAATTTTGGAGTTTTCTACTAATATCGGCTAGAAGTATAACAGTCTATAGGACAAGCGGTGAGCTAGATAAGCGTAACTACCCCCTTATTATATCTGGAATAACGCCCAACCAGCAAAAGCTAACTTCTGATATCAACGTTTGAAAGTTGAACGTAATGTGTCGATATTCTGGTTTCAATATTCAGCGAACAAAAAAAAGACCGATACTTACGTATCAGTCTTTTATGACTCTCTTAAAGCCTTAATAATGGCGGAGTGGACGGGACTCGAACCCGCGACCCCCGGCGTGACAGGCCGGTATTCTAACCAGCTGAACTACCACTCCGCACCGGGTGAAGCATGAATTTTGGTTTTACCAACATTCAGAAAAAGACTCGTTCAGAGGAAGTCTTTTTGCTTCCGCCTTTCAGCGAGGCGCAATAATACGTAGGCTGGATTAGGGTGTCAACTAGAAATTTAACTGTTTATTCAATTATTTTTAGACAGGCTAAAAATCAACCAAATTTGGCAATTTTTAGGTTATTTATTGCTCTCCTTTACCCATTTCATCACCAGATTCGGCAAATGCGTCTCCCCAGTCTGGTTCTTCATCGTCAGTGTCAGACTCTCCCAGTTCAAGCTCGTCCAGAGCGCTATCGATATCATCGATTGCACTATCTACCGAAAAGTCTAAATCATCCTCTTCGGCACTCCCCTCTTGTTCAACTTCCGAACTGTCTTCACTATCTCCTTCTGATTTAAAGTCTAGGTCTAACTCGGGATCTGGCTCTGATTCAGATTCCACTTCCTCTTCAGCCTCTGATTCAGGCTCTACTTCATCGTCTGATTCACTATCATCGGACTCACTATCTTCTTGCTCCGTGGACGCACTTTTGCCTGAAAATGATTCCATCGCGGTTATAATTTGATCGACCGTCATTGTGCCTTCTGGAATATCATCTTCACCAAACATTGAACTAAATTCTTTAAAAATATTATTCAGCGTTGTCAGCGTAATATGAACTTCCTGTTTTAGGCTCTTAATTTCGCTTTTAAGTTCGGATAATTCTTCGGTGGCGTCTTCTGATAAATCCTCATCAGCTTCTTCCTCGGCGACCGTCGCTACATTTAACTTATGGTACAAGTCAGAAATACGGCACAGATCATCATTGATCTGCCCGATGGTTTCGATGTTTTTATCCAAAATACCGCTGACTAAATTGCGTACTAAAAACTTTCTTTCATTCATTATTTTTTTAGCATTTTTTTTTGCCGTTGTTTCTTCACTAGCTAATTTATCTTTTAAGAAAGTTATGATCGCTTGCTTCTCTTTCGCCTCATTTGCTTTGACATTTAAGATCAGTAGTTTTGCAGCCTGTTTCAGCTTTTTGCGCCCAGCCATGAGCGCCATAATTAAAACAATGGACAACACAAGAAATGGCAAAACCGCTTCTAAAACCAATATCCAAGATAAATCAAAAGAATTCATATTGATCTACCCCCTAATCTCATCAGAAAATTTATTCTTTTATTTTGAGTCTGTCTTTCTATACTAATCATCGTCGTCTTCATCTTCTTCGATACCTAGCTCATCCGCAACTTCAGATGCACCTTTGGTATTTCTTTTTTTAATTAATCGCCAAACAAAAAAACCGATTATCCCTAATAATAAATTCGCGCCGATCCCCACATATAACCAATTAACCCCGTCATCGTCGACGCTCTCGTCTTCTGGAGGGCTGTCATCACTTTCTTCTGCGGTTACTTCTGGCTTTTTATCCTGTTTATCTTCTACTTGCTCAACTTTAGGTTCGGGTGTTTTCTCTATAATAGGTTCTTTTTCGACCTCTGTTTTTTCAATCACTGGTTCTTTTTCAGTTACTTCTTCTATTACCTTTTCAATCACAGGTTCTTTAACTAATGACTTCGCAGTGAATTTTTGTGCTGTAGGTGATACTGAGAAAGATCTTCCTAGTACCGATTTTCCAGTTATCTTGAATGCATAACTGTATTCTCCACCGGTTAAATCAGCAGCAATCTCAAGTGGTCTGGAAGGATCATCAACACCTTGATAAAGCTTTTCTCCATCTGGCTTGCTAATAGTGACATTGATCTTAAGACTCTTGGGATCAACGATATCTTCCCTAACCGACATGTTGATTTTGTGTGGCTCAATATTATCAGAAGAAATATTAACTTCCGTAACAAGTGGTGAACCGTATATATTGATCGCATGATTTCTAATTCTTTCAAAGGTTGGACTCGTTACTTGTAAACGTAATTTCAATTCACCTTCAAAACTATCAGTGAAAAAGTTTTGTTTAAATAAATGACTACTGCTATCGTAAAACATGGCTAACTTGCTTTTTTGACCTGCTTTATCTTGTTCTAATATAGCCTCTACCAGTTTTAAAAAGTCTGGATTAGTGATTGCTTTACCGTCTTCGAGTAGTTTTAACTCGTAATTAATGGCTTCTCCAGCAAGTAAATTATTAGGCAGTTCTGCGACGGACAAACCTAGTTTACTGACAACCATGACTCGGTTATCAGGGTCAACTTGGGCATCAATTTTCCATTGTCCCGTTTCTGGTTTTTGCAGAGTTACCAGATCATAACCATCGGTAGAAAACCAGCGTATTTTAGAACCTGATGAAGTTTTATCGAAAGACTGTCCACTCGGAGAAATTAATCTGGCTGGCTTACTATCATCTTGACGAAAAACCAATACCGTCATTTCATCAATACTCTTATCCACAGAAAACTGATTATCGGTTATGGGCAAATTATCTCTTGCTGCGGCTTGCTCAAATATTTTAAGAAAAACCTTTTGTAGTTCAGCTGCATTATTAACCGCTTGATACCAACCGTCCGTTTGAGTTGAAAGCTCTTTGAGAAGTTCGTGATCGGCATTTTGTGACAGTGCAATGGTATGGATTGCAACATCGCCTTTTTTTAATTTGGGTAAGACCTGATTTAATATACGGCTACGTTCCTTAGCGTTTACCGCAGGATCTTTAGAAATATCAACCATCCCATCGGTCAACAAAACAATGCTGCGTTTTTCTTCAGGGTTGGGTTTGCTCCAGCCATAGGATGCTTTTTCCAGCACACTACCAATATTGGTGTATAAACCTTTAGAGTTAATTTTTTTAGCCGATTTAGTGGCTTTATCTTGCCACTTTGCGTCAATTGCTGACAAAGGTACTAGCATATTCACATAGCGACCAAATGCCCAAACACCTGCATCTGATCCCTTGGGAAGTAAATTAGTAACGAGTTGTAATGCCGGAATTCTAAGATTATTCGGATCGTTTTTCTTCATACTGCCAGAAATGTCGATCAATAGACGGACGTCCGCTTTCGGCGGTTTAGCGTCCTCATTTGCTCCAGAAACATCGCTGCAAAGACTAATCAGCGCTAGTCCGAGCAAAATCTTTAGTGACTGAACATATCTCATATCTGTCAATCCTTGATGAACTGATAGCCAAGTGTGGTTTTAAAGTAAGTCTAGACTAATTTAGGAATATTTCATAATTTTCAGTGAGATAGCTGGTTAATTCAAGGAATTCGTTAACAAAATGACTTTGCAGTCAACGATCGGCACCGATACGTGCACAGAGATTTGAAAAATAGTCATCTTCGACTAGATAATCCTCCAGATCATCCATATCAATATCTGCTTCATTGATAACTTTGCCCCGAATTGACATATCTGCCAGTTCAGTGGAATCAACGTTCCCCGTAATCAGCGGATGCCAGTCTGGTAGTGGCTTTCCATTAGCAAGTAGTTTATAGCCGCAGGTTTCGGGTATCCAGGGCAGCGTTTTAGCGTTTTCTGGGGTTATTTTTATACAATCTGGCACATGGCGATGCCGGTCGCCGTAAACTGAGCATTGGCATTTTTCAGTATCTAAGTATTCACAAACCACATTGGTGTAAAAGATCTCATCGGTATCTTCATCTTGTAACTTGTGAGCACAGCACTGGGCGCAACCATCACAGATAGATTCCCATTGTTTCGCGTTTAAGTCTTTAAATGGGACAGTTTCCCAGAACTTTTCTTGGTTGGGCATATATAATTATTATTTTCCTGGTGGATTTTTCAAAAGTCGATTGTTTGACGGTTATTGATGCTGACTAAAATGCGGTTCGAAACGGTTAAGCTATTGTTGCTTCAGCAATCGGCACTCTATTTAGCTCGAGCGAAATTCTATCACCTGAAGTTAAAGATGCAACGCCTTCTGGCGTTCCAGTTAAAATAATATCACCCGGATATAATGTGAAGTTGCTTGAAATCTCGGCAATCAAACTCGGAATGTCAAATAGCATATCTTTAGAATTTCCTATCTGCGCACACTGGTTATTCTTGACTAGTTTAAAGTCAATATTTTGCAAATCAGAAAAGTTATCATGTGCTATAAAAGCACTGATCGGGCAGGCTCCATCAAAACTTTTTGATTTTTCCCAAGGTTGCCCCTTGGCTTTTAACTGGTTTTGTAACTCCCTTAAAGTCAGATCTAAACCTAAACCAAGCGCTTTAATTGTATTTGAGCAACTTTGTTGATCCGCGCTGGCCAGACGCTCCCCAATTAAAACTGCAATCTCTAATTCGTGCTGACACTCGCCCTTCTCGCTCGGGATCTTAATTGTCCCTTCCAGGTCTACTAACGTGTTTGTAGATTTTATAAATAATATTGGTGTTTTAGGGATTGGATTATTTAGCTCTTTTGCGTGAGCTGAATAGTTTCGACCAACGCATACCACTTTTGAAGTAGAGTGTCTGTATCTTTCGATTTCTCTACCGGATATATCAATCAACTTTGCGTGATACATACTAATGCCTATTTTTACAAACGTATGATGGTTTTACAAATGCATGATGGCTGATAAGGTTAAATCATCCATTAATTCAGATTGACCGTTAAAATCAAATAATGCCCTTTCGACATTTTCGACTAATTTATCAGGACAATTCGGGGCTTGCTCTAGTGTGGCTACAAGCCGTTCTACCCCAAACTCTTGTTTGTTTGAGTCACGAGTTTCTAGCACCACATCCGTATAAACAAACAAAATATCATTTTTTTGTAACTTAAATTCCTGGTACTCCCACACATAATCCTGAGTGACTCCAATTGGAATTCCATGAGATTTATCCAGTACAATCACTTCTCCGCCGCGTTTAATATAACCGTTCGGGTGTCCGGCAGAAACATATCTTAAAATACCAGTATCACTACGATAAGAAAACATCATTGCTGTAACAAATTTTCCTCGATCCCTGCGGGTGAAAAAATTCTTATTCAGATAGCTAGCGGCTTCTGCGGGTGTCGAATTATCATGTCCAGGAAAAGTTCTTAAAATTGCATCCAGCATCGCTGCCTCAACCGCAGCACTCGGACCATGTCCGGTCACATCTGCAATAATCCCACCCCATCGAATAATCTCTGATGTTTTATCTGAGCACTCAACTTTGGGCGAAGGTAGCTGAAAAAGATCTAGATAGTCACCTCCCGCTTGCTTGAACGCTTTAAAAGTAAATGCAACTTTAGCACCTTTGATTTGAATATTATCTTGAGGGAGCAGCAATGATTGCAATCGAGAAATTTCTTGTAACTCTTCATCTATCCAGTGTCTCGCTTTATCAAGCTGACGTTTTTGTTCAGTACGTAAAATATTGGTCAATGCATAGTTAAGCAATAAAGATAACTTCGACAGATCTGGCTCAGCCTTTATGTAGGTTTCTGGATCGACTGAGTCTGATTGATAGTCGACTAAAACTATCCACCGACTCACTTTTCCGCGTATCCAAATGGGGATCACGAGTGCTTCACCAAAGTACTTTAATTCTCCTTGAAAAAGATCGGGACAGTTTGCACAGGATATCTGTTGTGGCTCGCTATGAGTTTTCCAACTCTCGATAAACTCTCCCTGCAAAATTGGAAAACTGCTGCTACCATTAAGCATTTCTTCTGCGGTATAAACAGGACAGCTTTGGTCACTACAAAAACCAGTTACCTGAAAACTCGCAGGCGAAAGCTCGTGACTGCCGATCATGGCAAGTTTAAAATGCTCTATTTCCGATTTAACAACCTCCAACAATACTGAAAGAGGGTTGCTAAAGGTTTTATCGTCGCTCAGTCTTACCAGCAATTCCATCCAGCTTTATTCCTTAGCTGCTGAATTTTTAGGTTTGCTCATTTCGTCTAGCAACCCTTGCATACCTGACTTTCTTAAAATCATTGCATAATTATTCTTATAGGTAGTTACAAAAGAAACGCCTTCAGGGACAAAATCATATATCTTCCATTGTCCATCTTTTTTGTAGAGTCTATATCGAACCGGAATTTGTTTGTCGTCGGTAATTATTTTCGTATCGACAATAGCGTATTTGTTTTTTTTAACTTGCTCTTTAGTATACTCTACCTTTTCATTCGAATAATTTTGCAGCAATGTAAAATAGGTATCACTAGTGACGCCAAGAAATAATTCTTTAAATTTTTTCTTTTGATCGTCCGTTGCTTTCTTCCATGTTTTCGAGATAATTCGCTTCGATACCGCGTCAAAATCAATTTCACTTTTCAATACTTCGGTTAACATTTCTTTTTTTTCTTTTTCATTCGCTTTACTTTTTGCGACCTGAAGTATTTTATTAACTGAGTTCTCAAGCGATTCAGTTGGTGTGCTGGCATAGACATAATGTGAAAATGATAAAAGTAAGATCATACTCCCTAAAAATAATGTTTTCATTTTATTCCTCAATATAAATATTTTTCTTGGTTTGTTTTGAACTGTTTGTTTGGGTTTATTTGCTTGAAACTACTTGTTTCGAACTATTTAATTCTTGACTATATAAAATCTACTTAATTATTTTGAATCGAACATATACTTACTGACTAACTCCTCAATACTGATCGCAGGTTCGGTTTCAATTATTTCATCACCATCAACCAAGGCGTCGCCCCCTCCGACACTAATTTTGACAAATTTATCGCCTATGATCCCAGCAGTTCTGATGGAAGCGACTGCATCATCCTGGATTTCAACATTCTGATCAATTTCTAGCCAAACGAGTGATTCCTGGGTTTCTGGTTCCAAAGAAATGCTGTCTACTTTACCTACTTTAACACCTGCTATTTCGATAACTGCACCACGTTTTAATCCTGATGAGTTTTCAAATTTAGCCATTAACCGGTAACCTTCTGAACTAAATCCGGAAACACCACTGATAACAACTGAAAGATAAGTAACAGCAGCAATACCAGTGATTAAAAATAATCCTACAATAAATTCTAGTGATAGTTTCTTCATTAGTAATGAAACTCCTTAAATCAAAAAAGAACTGGCAATATAATCTGCAAACAACATGGTAATTGCGCTCGCGACTACTGCTTTAGTAGTGACTCGACCAACCGCTTCAGCTCCTGAAACGCCTTTCTCTAAATGAACAAAAAAACCTTTGCCCATTGAGATCCAAATAATGATAATCGCAAATAAAAAGGATTTTACAATGCTCATTCTTAAATCAGACCAAGTAATGGTATCGATAATTGTCTGCATATAAGCCGTACCACTTAAATCCTTTATAAAAACTCCCACGATGTAACCACCTACAATGCCGATCAGATTGAAAATTGCAGTGAGCAACGGGATCGAAATAATTGCAGCGATTAATCTCGGTACCATCACATAGCGAAACGGGTTAATTGCCATACAAGTTAATGCATCAAACTGTTGTTCACTTCGCATAATTGCGATCTCGGCGCAAGTTGCTGAACCAACTCTTGCAATGATCATTAGTGCGGTCATTACCGGACCAAGTTCTTGAATCAAACTCAAAGAAACTGCCGATCCCATTAAGTCAACTGAACCAAATCGAGCTAATACATCATAAAACTGGAGAGCTAGAACCATGCCTGTAAATAAACCCGAAAGCAATATGATTGGCATGGAGCGTGCTCCGATAAAAGCAATTTGTTTAACTAAATCGCGAAACCCAAACGGACGACTAAATATGCTTACGATCACTTTGTAAAGAAACATTAGAAGTCGACCAAACTCTTCAAAAATCTGAATGGTATTTGCACCTAATTTTTCTATTTGAGCAAACATATCAGCTTGCCCCTTTTGTCAAACGTGATAAATATTTTTCTGCATCAATTTTCACTTCACGAGGCGTTCGATTGATCAAATTAATCACTCGTTCATCAGTACAGTTTTTTATCTCATTAACTGTTCCTGTGATCACTAGTTCACCATCAAATAACACGGCAATTCTGTCTGCAATAGTAAATGCGCTTTCTAACTCATGGGTAACGACAACAATAGTCATATTCATCGCTGTTCTAAGCTGAAGGATCAATTGATCTAACTCTACTGAGGTTACCGGATCAAGTCCGGCAGAAGGTTCATCAAAGAATAATATTTTTGGATCCATGATAACGGCACGAGCAAGTCCTGCACGCTTTAACATTCCACCAGACAGCTCCGACGGCATCAAATCCTCTTGATTAGCCAGACTCATTAGCTCCAATTTAAGTCTAGCCATAATGTTAATGGTATTTTCATCAAGATCTGTATGCTGACGTAGTGGTAATTTAATATTGTCACCAACACTTAAAGAGCTAAGCAATGCACCTCCCTGAAACGCCACACCCATTTTCCGTCTTAATTTCAACATCTCGGATTTATTCACATGACAGATATTTTTACCTTCAAATAATATTTCGCCATTCGAAGGTTGCATAAGTCCAAGCATATTTCGCAGTAAAGTGCTTTTCCCAGAACCACTGCCCCCCATGATCACTAATATCTCGCCTTGCTCGACGGAAAGATTGATATCATTCAATACCTGACGTTCACCATAAGCGCTGCTTAAATAGTTAATATCTATCAATGCACCCTTATCTGGAGACTCTTTGTCGCTTGTTGACACTCCAATTATTCTCCAATATCTGACACTGCATCAACAATGGTGAAAACCTGATTCAGACGAGTTAATTCTAAAACTTGCATAGGCGCACCGTTCGCTGCCGCAATGGTAAGCGACAAACCACCTTTTTTAGCTATATTGAGACCTTCGACTAACGTCGCCATGCCTGAAGAATCGATATATATTAACTCAGAAAAATCGACAATCACTGACTTACCCTTATTTAATATATCTAGCAGACATTGCCTGACTTTCGAAGAATTAGACAGATCGACCTCACCTGTTAAGTGAAGAACCTTATAATGAAGATGTTCAGAACAATCAAAGCTCATATTATGCGCGCTCCTTAGGCAAGTTTTTCTTCATTTCTAAAATATTACCCTTACATTTTTTGGTATGGATAAATTCAACGGAATCCATGACCTCTTGCATTAACATCACTCCCAAACCGCCAGGCTCTAGAGGAGAAGAAGCTTTAACCTTGATACAATCTTTAGAAACCTGTTTTGCTAAGTCGTGTAACCGAAAAATGACTTGATGACTATCTGTAGAAACATCAATATGAATTTTTCCGTCTCTACAGTCTTTATAAGCGTATCGAATAATATTGGTGCAAGCCTCATCAATTGCAAGGACGATTGCATTGACAGCTTGCTCATTAAACTTCAGTCGTGAACAAATAGCAGTCATGTTATGACGAATATCAGACAGTTCATTCGGACATGATGTCCAGTCTTTTGACAACAACTGGTTAGTTTTCATCGAGTTTACAACTTATCACTCAACTTAGGGGATTATCCATAAGGTTAGCACAATTTAGTGATTTAACAGTGAACTAAAAGCACACTGCTGCCACACAACCAGATGCAGCAAACGCTTTTTAGTTACCAAATGGGGCTTAACCAGTATAATTAAGGTATCTTGCGCGTTTTTCAATAGCGTTTTTGATAGCTGGTACTCATTTTAGCGCTTTGTTTAATAAACTTTGTGCTCGATACCAACCTCTAATCCACTAACAAGTGGAAAACCTTTGATTCCAGAGGTCGAACACTCACTTGAACAAATGCTTTTCGATTATTTACCAATAAACTGTTATTTTGCCCATTAGCACTTAAAATATCTTGCATCTCATACTGTCCATCCGCTATTTGCCACTGGTCTAATATTTCATTACCAATCTGCAAATTTATATCAAAACTTTTTGTGTCGGAAAAATTAGCAACGATAATCACCTTGTGTTGTTTTTCCCAACGAACGAAGGAAAACAGTGATTCAGCGTAATCGCTACTATTGGCAAGATTGATTGAATGTAAATCCCCATACTCACCGCTTATCGCGGGGTTTGTAGCACTGAAAGAAAGCAGTTTCTGGTAGAAATCCCTTAATTTTCGCTCTTTATTGGTCATTTTCTCGCCATCGAATTTTCCTTCATTCATCCAGCGCTGCAAGCTCGGTATTCCCCAATAGTCAAATATGGTCGTTCGTGTGGGATCACCAAAACCCGCATCACCTAAGGCTTTTTCACCTAAAGCCTGGGCAAAATACAACATAGTAGGTCCTTTACCAATCAATGAAGAAACAACCATCGCTGGTTTGCCTTTTCTCGCATCTCCAGCAAAGCCAGCACTTGCGATACGCTGTTCATCATGGTTTTCTAGAAAATGCAGCAAGTGGCTATCGATATCTGAAAATTGAGCAATAATTGGTAATAAAGCTGATGTCGGCTGTTTGCCCTGCATAATCGATTTTATCGTATCGTAAAAATCAACTTTGTCGTATAAATAATCCATTTTTCCAAGAGAGATATATTTTCGATAAATACTCGGGTTGTATACTTCCGCAATCAAAGTCGCATCTGGATTTCGGTTTTTTATTGCAGAATTCAAATAGCTCCAAAACTCGACTGGCACCATTTCAGCCATATCATACCTGAATCCATCCACTCCCATATCTATCCAATAAAGAGCAATTTCTCGAAATTTGATCCATGAGTTTGGAACATATTTATCTTGCCAAAACTTATAATGTTCACTATGACTCTTACTCAAATATTCTTCAGGTAAACGTTCGAAATCGTACTCTCCTGTTGGTCTGACACCATAATTAACCTTTACTGTTTCATACCAGTCATTTTGATCCGGTTGTGCCTTACGCGATCCATTGCCTGTCCATTTTGCGGGATACTCTTTAAACTCTCTATCCGATAGTCTATGTTTTTCTCCGTTTAATGGTAAATATTCTTCAGAAGACTCAGGAACTTCAAATGCCTTTCCAAGAATATAATAAAAATTATTATCTCGTCTGTACTCAACACTGAGATCATCATCTTCACCAAAATCTTTGACGCCATCAGGTTTTGAAATTGATTTGTAACTCCTTGCAATATGATTTGGTACAATATCGATAATCACTTTCATCCCATGAGAATGAGTTCTATCAATGAGTTGTTTAAACTCTTGCAAACGTGTTGCGGGATCATCCGCTAAATCCGGGTTAACATTGTAATAGTCTTTCACCGCATAGGGCGAACCGGCTCGCCCTTTTACAACATCTGGATCATCATTTGATATTCCATACTTGCTATAGTCTCTTATGACCGCGTGATGAGGCACGCCGGTATACCAAATATGTGAAACACCGAACTCTTTAATTTTGATTAGCGCTTTATCTGTGAAATCACTAAATTTACCAACTCCGTTTTCTTCGATCGTTCCCCATGGTTTATTAGTAGAATTCTTATTACCGAAAAGTCGTGGTAAAACTTGATATATCACCGGTTTTCCTTTTATTGTCGATTTCTTAGCTTTGTTTGAATCCTTTGTGTTTTTAATCTCTTCGGAATCAGACTCGGAATAAAGACTTTCATCAGATGGCGTACAGCCAAAGTTTGCAATAACCAGGTAAGTAGTAAAAGTTAGTTTTAGTATTTTTCTAAATATTTTCATGAAAATAATCTCTCTGCTATTCGAGGATAAGTTCAGCATCTTTATGATCCCAGCTTACAAAAACACTAACCTGTTTTGTTTGAAGATCGTAGCTAAAATCATTTCGTTCTATTGAACGTTTTACAAACTTAATATTATCAGGAATTTTTTTCCAGTTATGGATTATAATTTCGAGTTCTCTTTGTTCTGGCATTCCGGAGTAATCACCTCCATTTCTGGATAATTGAATTTTTAGCTTGTTATTTTTGTGTTGTGATATAAATTTGAGCAACTCAAAGTTCTCATTGGCTATCGAATGACTACTCATGCCATCATCTTCATACATAATTCCAGAGCTCTGCTCTATTCTCTCATCGGCATAATAATGTAAAACGAGTCTCTTGCTCGAATAATCCTGAGTATTATTGATTGCTTTAACCATAGGAATAAAAGAGCCAGCTCGAACCATCAGCGGAAAAGTTTCTAATTCGATGGGAACAGAAATTGTTCGATCCCCTATATATCGAGCATCATTCCGAAAATCAAACCAAACTCCTTTTGGTAGTTCAATTTTATGAAATTTTTTATTTGGCTCAGTGATGGGGGAAACCAGAAAAGCATCACCCCATAAATAACTGTTTTTGATATCAACTAAATTTTTGTCTTTCTCATCTTCGAAAAAAATCGGGCGCATTAACGGCATTCCCGTAGTCGAATTTTTGTATGCCATGGTATAAATGTAAGGAAGCATTCGATAACGTAGTTTAATAAAATCGCGCAAGATATCTTTGGTTTGTTGATCATGAAAGACAGGCTCAGGTGCAATATGATCTTGCGCGTGGGGTCGGTAAATTGGCTGGAACACACCATACTGCAACCATCGAATATACATTTCTTTATCAAAGCTTTCACCACCAGCAAATCCACCTAAATCAGAATGAGTATATGCCAATCCAAACAAGCCCATTTGCAAACTCAATTCGACTTGTGGTTTTAAACCATTCCAGGATCTTTCTACATCGCCAGTCCATGGGATCATTCCATATCGCTGAGAACCTGCAAATCCAGAACGCATCATAATAAACGGACGCCTCTCTGGCTGTGTTTGTAATTGATTTTCATAGACCATTTTTGCCCATTGATGCCCGTAGGCATTGTGTATCAAATCACCAGTTACCTGCATATTATTTTCGGATATGAAATGAATCGAATCATCAGGGTGGACTTCCGGCTCACCCAGATCTCCCCACACTCCAGCAACTCCCTGGTTGGACAAATCAGTATAAATATTCGCAAACCAATCTTGAGAATCTTTATCAAACACGTCAATCAACCCTGTGTTTCCAAAATAAAAATCAAACCGCTTTGGATCACCGTTTTCGTCCTTGGCTAAAATTTGTTTGTCTACGGCTTCTTGCCACCTCGATGAGGAACTTAAAATAAATGGTTCAGTAACCAGAATAGTCTTTATATTTTTTTCTTTTAGAGCCGCAATCATTTCTAAAGGTGTTGGAAAAGTGTTTCTATCCCAATCCAAATTTCCAACATGTCCTTTTATATCCGCACCAAACCAATAGAGATCAATGATCACTGAATCAAGCGGAAAATCTTCATTGTTAAACTGATTAACGGTATCCATAACTTGTTGCTGACTTTTATATCCAAATCTCGAAGCAAAATTACCAAATGACCAACGCGGCGGTAATGGTTGTTTCCCAGTTATATCAACATAATTATTGATCAATTTTGGATAAGAGTCCGCCGAAAAAATGATATAAGCGTTGCGCCCTCCAACCGCTTCAAAAGAAAGTGTATTTTTTTCGGTTTTTGCAATGTCCAGATAACCACTCGCCGAATTATCAAAAAGAATGGCATATTTTTTATCGGACATAACAACTGGCAAGCTATAGTTCATCTGATTGGATTCCGTGCTATATCCGTAATGAGCGCGATTGTATAATGGCATTCGATGACCTCGCCGATCCATACCTAATACACGCTCTCCCCCACCCATGATTTTTTCGTCTTCATCGAGTTCAAAATGAAAACCTGTTTTCTTCTCAGACTGTTTATATTTTTTTTGGCGTACTATCTTTTGTGAACCACGATAGAAATCAACGGATAGATCAGATTTATTTATCACTGCGGATAAATCACCGTTTTCAAAAATTACTGAAGTATCGGACTCAGTTATATTCGCTTTGATAGATTTAAGTTTTTCGTCTTTAGCAAATGATGGAAATATTTTAGTATTAGCTCGAAGTACCAACACCTCGATTGAACCACCTGGTAACGCGGTAAATTTAAATTCACCATCAGACGATTGAACAACTAACGATTCACTTTGGTAGCTAAACGCCCGAGAACCATCCCGTTCAAAATTTGCACAGGAAGAAAGTAGTTGTGCTACTAATATTATGATCGCAAGGATCAAATATCTATTTTTCATAAAGCTAATTTCCTTCATTATTTTTCTTCACTTTCTAATTCTATTGTTACTGCAATCCTGCGAACTAGCATTTTCCAGAGAACAAGAAAAAGACAATAGAATAATTAGTAAGAAAAGCAATTTATTTTTGAAGAAGAATATACGAAACATTTTCAACCAACTGACAAAGAATGATCTTGAGATACTACGCAAGTAGATAACTCCGCGACAACGGATTGCATACGTATTCAGCAAGGTTATTACAATAAGACTGATTGTGGTCGGTATTGAGTAGCTTCGAACCTGCAAATTTTAAGATTAGAAAAACGATAGCCTACGATACGGCAGTAGGCTAACTACCATTCTTTCCTAATAGCTCTCCTAAAAGCTTCCACTGGAAGAAACACTTCCGACTGCTGGTGTAGTCACAGAATTATTCACTCCGTTTTGCCACACAACGGCTCCTACATCTTGTTTGATACACTTCCATTCAACCGCAGTATTCGCTGGTAAATTAGCCACACTACCAGTCCATGTTGGGTAACTTGTAGCATCGAGTTTGACTGCATTAGCAGTATTCCAACTTCCTAGCTCCGGAATATTTCCCACTACATAGATATTTTGCCCCCAGTCGGTGTAAGCATTATTGCAGGCAAAATCTATACTAACCGTCCCTGATGTATCTTTCATCAAGACTACCGCACCGTAGGCTGGAATATGAACATCTGAAATATTAAATGCCTGAACACCACCTCGGCTTGCCTCTGGCACACCACCAATGTTATAGATTGGCCAGCTTGTATTGGCTACCTCTCTATAGCTTCCTGAAATTCCAACATTATAATTCCACCAAGTGGTAGCACCAAAATTCATTACCACAATGTATTTTGAATCAGCTCTGGTAAACGCGGCTACACCATTATTATTGTGGATGTGAGTCACCCAACTATTACCAATCGCAAAAGTGGTTAAATCTTCACCACGGATCGCGTTCATTCTTTTATACCAATCGAGAATTTTTTTCTGCGATACATTTGTTTCATAAGTCGATAGCGGTAATCGATCATCCCACCAATCGATATGAAACTGAGTCATTTCACCGCCCTCTTGCCCCATAAAAACCATTGGCGTGCCGCGCGATAAAATCGTTCCGGCAAGCGATATCTGATTCATTTCCCAGCCTTTACCATCCCGTCCACGTTTTGCAATCCGATCATCGGTATTACCGACTTCATCATGGGATTCTGTATAGACTGTAGCATCTTGCCAGCCATCACCAAAGTGACCAAAGACCGGCCAGAGATTATCTAGATGTCCACCTGTTAGAACACTTTTAAAATTATCATGATAGGTGTCAGTCCATTGGCTATCCATTGGCGCGTGATTTGTTCCTTCAACAGTTATTCCGGTATCTTCAGCCGTGATCCCCCACCAATCTGGCAATTCTTCTCCAGTAAACCAAATATTCGGATCGAGCTGCTTTGTTTTACCGTACATTTCTCGTAAAAAGTCCCAACCACCACCGTCACCAGGAATAGTAATGAACCAACTACCATTATTATGAATGGTATTAGTGTGATCGAACCTGAATCCATCGATTTTAAACTCTTTTGCCAAATATAAAACATTCTGGATCAAAAAATGTTTAGCAATGTCATTATTAAAATTATACAAAGGTCCCCAAACAGTATCACCATCCATATATGTCGTATTATCGATCGCCCATAAAATGTTATCGCCACTTGCAACATGGTTAAACTCAAGATCGAGTATCACCGCGATTCCATTTTGATGTGCTTTATCCACCATGGCTTTTAGTTGATCTGGTCCACCATAAGACTCTTCTATCGCGTAAAAAAATGAAGGATTGTACCCCCAACTAAGCGCCCCTGCGAATTCGTTTACCGGCAATAGTTCTATAGCGGTAACCCCTAAGTCATTAATATAATCATTGCTTCCATCATTATCTAATTCCTCTGTCACTTGCTGAAATGGTGTACCAGCGTTTCGATCGGTAAACCTCAAGGGATGAACTTGATATATGTTTAATTTATCCTGAGTTGGGCGTGTCCAGTTGGATGATTGCCATTGGTAATCGTCGGACAAATGGATACGGGACATGCCTGTCGATAAACCTGAATGAGTAACCCAACGAGCCGCAGGATCTTGAAATGTTTGAACGACACCGCCTCGAGTCAACATGAATAAATATTGGTCACCGTGTAGTGGCGGACGAGTAAAGCTAGCATCAGTCCCCTTAAACCACCAAAACTTTCCATCTGGTGTACGAGTTAAATTCACTGCGCCCGCTTGACCATTGGTAAAATCTCCATAAAGTTTTACTTCAGTATCACCCGCCGCAGCATGAAAAATAGCATACCAATTGCCGTTTTCCTTATAGACACCAGGTGATCTTTCCCATATTGCATTTGAATCATTATCTAACCAGGCATCCGCAATCAACATTGGTGTCGATGTGAAAATGATCATTAAAGTCAGACATATTTTTTTGATTATTGTATTAAAAAAAGCTCTTAAAATATTTTTATTATTCATTAGATATTTCCTCTTCATCTGTAGCTTGGCTTATTTTAATGCGAGGAGGTTTTCATACGTATGCATTAAAAACGCGCAGAATTTTTGAATCAGATTTCGCCGAAAAATACTAGCATATAAAATATCTTAATCGCTATGAATACGTATGGAATGAATAGATGATGGAGAAATTAAAGCTGATGAGCAATATAATCTCACCACGAGAAATTTTCTGAGAACAGCCTGATGGAGTTTGAACAACACAGAGTGTCTATTACTTGAATTCAGGTTAAACGCTCAAAGAGCATCAGAGCCCTCAGAGACATTGTCGAATAAAAAAGTACTAAGATAACGCTCGCCGGTATCGGGCAGCATCGCAAGGATCGATGAGCCTTCATTTGCCTCTTCAGCGATCTTTAACGCCGCAGCAAATGTTCCACCCGCCGAAATACCACAAAAGATTCCTTCTTTGTTAGCTAATTCCAAAGCAGTATCTCTCGCTTCGATATCTGTCACTGGCACTATCTCATCTATAATACTTCGATTTAAAACAGAAGCGACAAAATCCGGTGTCCAACCTTGAATTCGATGTGGCAGCCAATCATCACCACTTAATAATGCGGCACAGTCTGGTTCTGTAGCGATCACTTTTAGTTCGGGTCTTGCAGCCTTTAAAACCTCTCCAACGCCAGTAATGGTTCCTCCTGTACCATAGCCACTGATAAAATAATCAAGTGGTAGACCTGCAAAATCGCGTAAAATTTCAGGAGCAGTCGAATTACGGTGGAATTCTGGATTAGCCTGGTTGTCAAACTGACGAGTCAAAAACCAGCCATTTTTCTCTGCGAGTTCTTCAGCGACCTTTACCATGCCCGTTCCCCTCTCAGCAGCTGGTGTGAGTACCACTTTAGCTCCTAATGCACGCATGATCTTTCGCCTCTCAACAGAAAAAGTTTCGGTCATTACTGCGACAAAAGGATAACCTTTCGCTGCACAGACCATTGCAAGCGCAATTCCAGTGTTTCCAGAGGTCGCTTCTATCACCGTTTGCCCTTTTTTGAGTTTACCACTTTGTTCTGCGTCGTTAATAATGGCAAAAGCAAGACGGTCTTTTACCGATGCAAGTGGATTAAAGCTCTCTATTTTTACATACATATCGATATTTTCAGGCGCTAAGCGATTGATTTTAACGATAGGGGTGTTTCCAATTGTGCTCAGTATAGAATCATGTATCATTTAGCTGTCCTAAGATTTGGCGATTAATAGTTTGTTCAATCATTTTGCAAAGAATATCATAAACTCACCAGTTAATTTAACAAACCTGGCGAGTCTAAATAAGTCTGATTAATTATGGAAATAAACATTTGTTTTAACCTGATAACTGTTTGGAATGCTTTGTCCAATTTTCGGTTTTTTGATACAAAAGTTGAATACCACACGCAATGAAGCTACAACAATTGAAATACTTGCTGGCGATCGTTGAAAATAATTTCAACATCACTTCTGCGGCTGAAAGGATCTATACCTCTCAACCCGGTATTAGCAAGCAATTAAAGCTTCTTGAAGAGGAACTGGATTTACGCATTTTTAAGCGTAACGGAAAACAATTGATCGGATTAACCACGACTGGAGAGCAAGTTGTCAAACATGCTAGAAATGCACTCAGTGAAGTAGAAAATATCAAACGCCTTTCCGACAATAACAATAAAATTGCTGAAGGCTCATTTCGACTTGCCACCACCCAGACCCAGGCAAAGTATGTTCTTCCAAGTGTATTGACTCAATTTCATCAACGTTACCAAAACTTAACCATCGATCTGCAACACACCTCAGTCGATCATAGCATTCAGTTATTGCTCGATCAAAAGATTGATTTTGCAATTGCCTCTGAAAATCAATCATTACACTCCGATTTAATTAAAATCCCCTGTTACGAATGGGATCGAGTCATATTGTTTCCTCAACAACATCCACTGGGTAATCTCACCAAAATAACCTTGCTAGATCTCGCAAAATATCCCATGGTCAGTTACAAAGAGCAAGAACATAGCCACTCTGGGTTACTAAAATCAATGCAAGCTAAAAACTTACAGCCAAATATAGTAATGACAACTCGAGATGCCGATGTCATAAAAACTTATGTGCGTAATGATGTCGGAATTGGGATCGTCGCTGAAATGGCATTCGACGCGAAAACAGATAATGATTTGATTGGCTATTCAACGAAAGGTTTATTACCTAGATGTACCACTTGGATTGCTTTTAATAAAAATCTTTTGATCCGAAATTATATGTACACTTTTATCGAACTGTTTGCGCCGCATTTAACCCGCGAAACGGTGAATCAATATTTAGGATCGTCGAAGAAAACTGAAACTTCGGTCGATGACGTTTTACCCATGCATCAGAGTTGGCATATATAAGATAAATCCTTTGCTACAACTCCCAAAATATTTTTGTCCAAACCATTTGTTAATTCCCAATCAATAACCATAGGTTGTTTTTAAAAATCAATTGCCAAGTATCACCTCAACATTTGGGATTTAATAAATTTACAGAAACAAACTATAAAATTTAAAATTGAACCTAGCATTAAAAAACCTATAAACGCACCCACACATATTTCACTAGCAAACTTAAGTGAAACACCATTTGTATAAAATAAAGCTATAGTATTTCCTATAATCAACCCACTTATTGCGAGCACTAATGATACGGCAATCGAGAACTTTAAGATTGTTTTTTCCCATGCTAGAAAATTTTTAAAGATCAAATTCATAGTTCTTATTCACATCCAGTTCTGAGAGTACAGGCATAAGTCGCTCCAACATCTGCTGATGCTCCGTTATTAATTCCTTTAGATATTCCGACTTCAATACCGTTCACATTACCATTGCCATTAGATGAGACACCCGCCGATACGACTAGTCCAAGAGCCGCATTTGCAGCTTTTTGGACGGGACCATTTACAAAATCTTTAACCTTTCCTTTTGGTAGAGCATTCCCGATAGTTTTAACAATTTTTTTGGAAGCTTTCTTACCAATATTAGCATTTACCTTTACGGTAGTTGACTGACCTCTTAAATCTGAAACCGACCCATCATTAGCGCCAACAATCAACCCTACAGAACCTCCCGGTAACGACGGCAGTGTTGGAGTACTTTCAACATCTGTCGCGGCACCTGAAAATGTTAATCCTGCATCAAAAATAGCCCCGTCTCCAGTTGGAAAAGACACAGCCCCGCCCACAGCAACAGCTCCTCCGGTAGATTGTAGCCCTAGCGCACCATTTACAATACTACCCAACTTACCTTCAAGTTGAAATTGAAACCGAATAGTTCGCCTCCCATCAGGATCAAAATACTTATACGGATTATTATTCGAATAAGCATACCGATTAAACGAATGTACATCCCTATACCCTATCGGGTCATTACTATAAAACCTCCCAATAACCGGATCATAATACCGAGCCTGCATATACATTAGTACCCTTTAGGATCCAACCAATAAAAGCTATCCTCTATTTAATGAACTATTACTCACTGACCATATCTAACCGTGATAATTAACGAATATTCAGTTATAATTACCGTATAGATAGGTATTCGCTTGATATCTAACCGGTTGTTTTTAAATAAATTTCTTTTATCTACAAGATTATTTAATTGAGATAAATGAAATTGGATGAACTTAATGGCTACGGCATACGCACATGTAAACCCAGACATATTGAGGTGGGCGCGAGAACGCGCTGACCTGTCTTTGGGTATGCTAGCTAAAAAGCTTCAGGCTACAGAAGAGAAGATTAGTGCATGGGAAAGTGGCCAAAAACCCATCACGATGCGCAAAGCAATGGCATTCGCCGAAAAAACCTACATTCCTTTTGGCTACCTTTTTCTCAAAGAACATCCCGTGGACAAACTCCCTATACCAGATTTAAGGACTGTCGATGGAGAACCTATTCGCAAACCAAGTGCTGAATTATTCAAAGTAGTTCAGACAGTATTAAGTAAACAAAGTTGGTATAAAGATTATCAAAAAGATCAAGAAGCTAAAGCTCTAGAATATGTTGGACGCTTCACTCTAAATTCCTCCCCGAAAACAATAGTTGATGATATGCGCCGCGAATTGGGCGTTGCCCCTCATCCAACAAGGGGTAAGTGGGATGAATATCACAAACTTCTTATTAAGCGCATTGAAGATATCGGCGTATTAGTTATGCGGCAAGGCAATTTAGGGCACTACACTAACCCGCTGCATGTAAGTGAATTTCGTGGTTTTGCTATTGCAGACAAGCAAGTCCCTGTCATTTTTATTAATCTGGCGGACGCTCCTGTAGCTCGTTTATTCACCTTAATTCATGAGTTGGCTCATATTTGGATAGGTCAAAGCGGTGTATCTGACGGATCCGAAACAACACATAGGAAAGAAGAAATATTATGTAACGCTGTTGCAGCTGAATTTTTAGTACCTGAAGTTGAGTTTAGAGGACGCTGGCAAGACTTACCGGATTGGCGTGATAACTTACCTACTCTAGAAGCTCATTTTCATGTCAGCCGATGGGTGTTAGCGAGAAGAGCGTTAACACTAAACTATATTTCTACTGTCGATTACCAAAGATATATAGCATTTCTTAGAAAACAATATGACGAGCGTGCAAAGCCTAGTGGTGGTCCAAATTACTATGTAACTCTAAAGAGTCAAACTAGTGATAGGTTTGCTAGAGCTTTATTATCTGAAACGTTAAGCGGTAGCGTACTTCTCAGAGACGCAAGCAACCTACTGGGTGTAAAACCAAATAATATTAGAAAGTTTGCAAAGGAATATGATATTTGATTTATTTAATGGATTCTAATACTTACATTCAAGCCAAAAACCTTTATTACAATATGGAATTCTGCCCCGCCTATTGGGACTGGCTCGACAAGCAGTTTCAAGCAGGACTTGTAATGAGTATAGATAATGTATATTTAGAGCTTGTCGACTCCACAGATAAGCTATGTGAATGGGCAAAGGAGCACAAAGACCATTTTATTCCTGTTGCAGACGACGCTACTCAGGGAAAATTTGCGGAAATAGCCAATTATGTTGTCTCTTTAGATAATAAGTCTGAACCTGATATTGCTAATTTTTTAAGTAAAGCAGACCCTTGGATCATAGCCAAAGCTGCTGCAACTGGTGGAACAGTTGTTACACATGAAGCACTTGTACCAGAAAACAGTAGAAAAGTTAAAATTCCTAATATCTGCCGAGAATTTAATGTTGAGTACATAAATACTTATCAATTATTATCTAAACTCGAAGCTAGGTTTACACTCGCCGCATAAATAATTTTCTCTTAGCTTTCTTTATTAAATAACCCACTCTCACTATTCGCAGATGGATGACTATCCACATAAACTCTACTCATAGCTTCTCGGCTGACATGGGTATATATCTGAGTAGTTGTAATGCTGGCATGACCTAACATTTCCTGCACATGGCGCAAATCGGCACCATTATCAAGCATAGTCGTCGCGGTTGCATGACGAAACAAATGACAAGCTCCTGCCCGCTTAATACCCGATAACTTCACATACTTAGCAGCCATTTCTGATAGTTTACCTGGTAAGAATTGTTTTCCGTTATTTGCCAAAAATAAGGTATTGCCCGAACCTACAAATGTTATTGTTGGCCTTATTTTCTTGATATACAGCGCCAGCCATTCACAAGCTCGTTTGCTGATCGGAACAATACGTTCTTTCAAGCCTTTACCATGATTGACTCGCAATAATCGCGCACTAAAATCAATATCTTCCAAATCTAGAAACAACAGTTCAGTTCGGCGTATTCCCGTTGCAAAGAAAGTTTCTAGGATAGCTCTATCACGAACGCCTTTAATTCCAAACAACAATGTCTGAGACAGAATCCACTCAATTTCTTCGACGTTGAAAAGCGCCTTTGGAAGTGACCTGCCTTTGCTTGGAAGCTCAAATTTTTCCAGTATGTTCTGCGGCAACAATTGTTTCACATACATATACTTGATGAACGTCTTTACGAAGGTCAACAAATTACGTTTTTGCGCAGCACACAACGGCTCACCATCAAGCTCTTTACGGTAGCAGTTCAAGTAAGCCGAATAGTCGTCCATTAAATCTAAATCGACTTGATCAATAACTCTTACATTGCGTTCCAAGCACCAATTAAAGAATTTCTTTAAACCTGAGCGCTTACCGCGAACCGTATCAGAGCTTTGTCCCTTTGCAAGACAAAGCTTCAGATAGAATTCAACGCAAGTCCAAATATGGTTATTGTCGGGTCTGTTCATGAATCATCTGCCTGATTGAATTCATGCCATTTGCAATAAATGCTTGTGGCTCTGGCTTTTGCCAATAGATCACTGGTGACTCCCAGCGCCTTATTCGGCTTGCCACTCGATACCCAACAGCAGTAATAAACTGGTGATTTTCATCTTCCTCGGGAAATACTACGCAACCACGAAACAATTCATGCCCAGACGCTTTAATAAGCCCAAATCGCTGTAAACACCCTCGAATAGGACCGCCATCAAAGGTGCGGCGACCAGGGAGCTGTGAGCCTAATGTTCGGTCACAAAATCCAACTAGTGTGTTCTCTCGTATCTCATCGGGTATTCTTTCTGAAAGAAAGACAAATTCTTGGGCGAGCTTACTGCTCAAATAACGCTGACGGTAGTATTCGAAAACCTGAAGGATATATACTTCATCAACATTAACATTTCCTAAGATTTCCAAGTAATCTGGCTCGGGTTTATTTTCCATTCTTCTTACCCCTTTTGATCGGGCTATGAATTTTGCGCATAGACTCACCATGAAGTTCCAGTTTGTGGGTTCGATGAACAATCCTGTCCATAATGGCATCGGCTACTGTTGGTTCGCCGATGTACTCATGCCATTTACTAATAGGTAGTTGTGTTGTGATGATTAACGCACCAGACTCGGTTCTACTTTCTATCAACTCTAATAAGTCCTGACGATTTCTGTCACTAAGTGGTGCCATTGCCCAATCATCGAGAATCAATAGCTTGAACTTCGAGAGCTGCTCTCGTAACTTAGGCAGCGAACCGTCTTTTCTGGCGATTACCAATTCTTCCATCAATAACCCAAAACGCTTATACAACACCGTCATGCTTAACCTGATAACATGATTTGCTATCGCACAAGCCAGCCAGCTTTTACCTGTGCCTGCAGCTCCAGTAATAGTCAAAAACTGATTTCTCGTTACCCAGTCGCATTGACAAAGCGTGTTGAGATGTCCTTTATCGATTCCACGTTTGGCAATGTAATCAATGTCTTCAATACAGGCTTGTCCTTGCTTCAATTTTGCTTTTCTAAATAAACGCTCTCGTTTTTTCTCCGCTTTATACTGAATTTCTTCACACGTCAAAAAGGCCAAAATATCTATCAACGGCAAACCAGTCATATCCGGAGACTCTAATACTTGCTGTAAGGCAGGCACCATTCCATGAAGTCTCAATGTTTGAAAATTATCATAAACTTGTTGTTCACTCATTTTAATACCCTCCATTAATATAGTAATCTGCGCCACGTAGGTTATGGTGAATAGGCAACTGCACCTGCACAGGTGTATCACTTGGTGTTGGGTTATCTAAACGACACTCGAGTATTGAACGAACACTACTAAAAGTCAGTGATTTAATTTCACAAGCACAATGACAAGCACTTTCGAAGCGCTCATTACCGTATTGTTTTGCTAATTTTTGTAATTTACTGCTAGCCTTGCAGCCTTTTAGAGAGCACTCAGGAATTCCTTCAAACTGAGCACCTACAACCGTTAAGGCAGACTCCCCAATCTGTTTTGCCCACTGTAAGAAATGCACTTCAGACTGTTCAGCATATGCTCGATGACTCTTCGGTCTGTGACTATTCTCGGTCGTTGCGCCGCCATCAATAAAACTTCGTACATGAAATGCCACCAACTTGTGTTGAAAATATAACTCAACTTTTTGCTGGCAAACTTTAACATCTACGTATTCGTTAACCAGTTCATATGGCACAGAATAGGCGTGACTTAATACGTAAACATGGTAATCACGATTTACTTTTTGATGATGAATCCAACGGCCAACTTCCAACCTTTTTTGTGGTAATGGTGCTAGCTTTTCAATTTCCATTTCTTCAAAACGAGTGCGGCGATTACCTTCCATACGTTTAAATGGACGACGGTTGAGTTGTTCTAATAACTCAGTAATTGCTTCATTGATTTCAGCCACGCTAAAAAATTTTCGCCGACGCAGGACAATAATTATCCAACGAGTAACTAGTAACACACCTATTTCAGCAAGGGCTTTATCTTGAGGATGTCTGACTCTCGCAGGATCGATGGTGCAGCTGTAATGCTCAGCTAATTCTTGGTAGCTATGATTAATCACCGGATATTTACCTGGTGTGGTTACAGCTGATTTGAGGTTATCTGGGACGATTAATTGAGAAACACCACCATAGTAGCTAAACATCTTCTGGTGAGCTTCTAGCCAGTCTTCTAGTTTTTGTGAACGTAATGCAATTGCAAACACGAGTTGAGAATAACCTAATACACCGACAAATATTTCTGCCCAATGCTCCTTACCAGTTTCGCTTTCTGTCCAGGGAATACGCTTGCCAGAAAAATCCACAAAGCAAACTGAGCCTGGTTCAAAATACTGCCGCATCGAAACATCTATGGTCTTAACATATTCTCGGTAGTAATAATTGAACTGGGAATAGCTGAGAGCATCAACAGGTCTAATGCTACGGTATTCTTCCCAAAGTTGGATACGAGTTTGGTGCTTTACTTGCATTAACTCATGGATATAAGGCCAATCGGGCATTCGCTTACCCGATTGTGTCGGCTTGGCCGGATTCAAGCAACTAAGTAGCTGGTTATCCGTCATCTCATTTACTGTACTGAGTTCTAGCTCATACAGCCTGCATTTTTTTCTGCAGCGTTTTACCGTGTTAGGTGACACGTTAACTATCTTAGCGATACGGCGATTGGAAAAATCGCTGATCAGTATGACTCGTATCAATTGACGTAATGTAGAAATGCTCATTTGAGCCTCCTTAATTTCTATAAAGTAGAAAAATTAAGGCACGAGCGAGCTTCTGCCCTCAGTCTTAGCCGAAAAACTTGACTTATATTCAATTGAGGGCTTAAATGAATATGTCGGCTGCATAAATCGACAAATTCAGAAAAAGCTTGGGAGTTACCGCTCTTGGGCTTTTTCGCTTTCTGTGCCTTGGTAAATTCAATTCATAATTTAGCTAATTCATAGGCGCCTCCTTTAATATGATTAGATTCTATTCAGTTATGGCTTGTTGATAGCGCTGTTTAGCTAACCAACTTGCAATATCACAAACTAATGCAAAGCGCCCCCTACGGTTATCGATAGGAAAAATGGGAACGGGTACTGTGTTTCGACTTACCGCCTGACGGAATGCATCTCCTGAACGATATCCCAATGCCTTTTGCAAATCTTTACCACCAACCATCTGGCCGTATTTATCCAATAGCTCTTTTTCTAGCTTGTCAGCTAGCTCTAAGGTCGGGTTATGCTGCTCTGCTCCAGTCATTTAATCCTCGAATAATCACAGTTAATAATGCTCTGTTATTCAACATAGTCGTTTTTAGCAAATTGGTACAGATGGATCTTTTTATCTTTTCGATCCTCAAAATTAAGCTATATTTAACGATACTAGCTGTGACAAAGCGTTATTTAAATGACGAACTACAATTTACGATCACCCCTTGAGGTACAAAAGAAGAAAAAAAGAGGTCGCCCTCCACGTAATCCTATTGAGTACTTGAGAACTCGAGTTTTCATGTTTGAAGTTTGCAGAATTGCGAGAGTGGAGTTTAAAGGGTACCAACTGGAAAAATATTTTGAGCCTGAAAAAATATCTAAAAAGGCAGATGGTACCGTAAAGCGTCCATGCAAATGGGATAGATTTGTTTCAGGAGCTAAATCACCAAGCCCTGATACTTTAAAATTAATATTTAAAAAATCCCCAAACAATACCTTCTTGAAAGAGCTCTATTATTCTCCTATTTGGACAGCACTTGCCGCTGGAAATCATGATGATAATTACTGGCTGACTTTTTACAAAAGTCTACGCTTTAACATCCAGAAAGTTCTTTTCAACTCTAAATCGAATATTCCGTATCAACGGAATACACTACAAAATAAATCCATTGATGTGATCTTTCGGCAATGGGATTTTCAGGCGCTTGCTTGCCTAATTGCATTGACAAGAGATAAAAAGTTTTCCCTTACTTTTCCAGAATACGATAATGCCGAAGTAGCTATTTATCATTTGCTGTTGCATTCATGCAGTTACAGTTGTTTCATAGAGTTCGTGGATGAAATCTGGAACTACATGAAGCAACATATTATTAATAGACAACGCAATTTTATATTCCACAAGGATTTGTGGGACGATAATGTGGAAACAACGATGAAGTACATTGTTGGTTTAAGCTCTAATATCTATCTTGCCGAAGATTTAGACCTAATTAGTCCAGGAAAATTAACTAGTGAGTTTATGTTTTGGAAACACAAAGGCAATACTAAGCTGATCATTGAGGAGATGCTTGAGGCCAGACAGGTAGAAAAATATAAATTGAAAGATTCCCACAGGGGATTAAAGTGGTTAGTAGGAAAACTCAATCAGTCCTTGCCAAAGTCTAGAAAAATTGAAGGCTATATTTAATGTCCTCTTCATCATAATTAACTTACTTCCATTATCCTAATTTGAAATAAGACCAGCGCCTTGCTCACTTATTACCAGCAGAAGCGATCACTAAACATCAGCAGAGGTGATCAAAATTACCAGTGCCACCATTTAGTGGCGCTGGGTCAAATTGCGCACTCTACTGGCCGAATGTGATCACTTCTGCTGGTAATAAGTGATCACACTGCTGGTGATATTGATCAAACCATTAGTCATTAGAAAGCCCCGCTGGTCACAGCAGGGCTATGAATACCAATTACATTTTTATTGACAAAAAAGTAAATTTTATTGGTTTTTCCTCTCTATTGCCACTCAGAATATATAAACCTATTGAGTAGAGTTCCTTTATGCCCTACCTCATAAACAACTTGAATATCTTCAACATAAAGTACATCAAGAAAGACAAATAATTTTTCTTCTATTCCTTTCTTATATACAGCTGACAAATTTAACTCAGTATAATCAGCATCCCAAGGGTCATTAGCATAGTTATTTTTTATTTTCGTTAACAAATCATCGTCTAAAAGGTTTTTAGTATATTTTGTAAGGCTGCCTTTATCAAAGTTTTCGGTTTTCCAAGAATTATTCAACTTGATATTCTCCAATTGACAACCTGATAATAATAACCCTCCGAAAAGAATAATAAAACTAACAGTTCGAGTGACAATCTCGCCTTTTTTCTCCAACACTATCTTTATACTCATTTTCCGCTCCCATTGCACTTTCTTCACTTCGTCGCTCCCCGGTACTAGGATTTATAGAACGATCCATTACACCATTATCCTTATCTAAGCCATGTCCCAGTATCTCATGAGCTAGAACTGTTTCTCCACTACTTGTTACTTTGGTTCCATCTGAGTTTGTTGTAGTGATTGTTTTAGTTGGATCTAATATGGTTTCACTACCAGTTCCAATACCGTTACTTTCATTAGCTCGAATACCTGTTGTTTTATTTTGAGGACTTTCTCCCGGCTTTGGAAATCTAATTGTATGAACATTTGAAGACTTACGTAGCGTTGTCATTCTAGCTGCAGATTTGGGGTTAGAACTTTCAATCTTACCTAGTGCCGTATTTATTTTACTAATTTGCGTTGCGGTACCCACTGGCTGAAGTATTTTTCCCGTAGGATCTGTATATTTGTATGGATTGTTATTAACATACAAATAACGATTAAAAGACATTACTGGGTTTTCAGCTATATAACCTACAGGGTCATTCGAATAAAACCGTCCAATGACTGGGTCATAATACCGCGCCTGCATATAACTCAAGCCTAAATCAGCATCAAACTTATGCCCCGTATAACCAACATCATCTTTAGGAGCTCCAATATCTTCGCCAAACGGCTTATAATAACTTTTCTTTGATGAGCTTGATGATAAAACGCCGTCCTTAGCTATTAATTTACCGCCTAGAAAAATATAATTAGCACCAACTCCAACATTAGTGTTTGTATCAACATTATTTTCTCGATATAACAACCTCCCAGACTGGCTATACATCGAATAGCTTGTTCCCGCAGCATCTTGTTGCTTTACTCTACGATTATGACCATCATACAAATAAGTATATGCACCAGAACTAACCATTTGATTGGCCAAATTATAAACAAACGTTCGATGACCATTATTAACAACATTGCCTTGATCATCATAACCGCTTGTGAAGTTATAGTTCTTTGAAGCCCCTCCAGTGCCATATACACGATTAAGACGATTACGAGTGGTATCATAACTGTAATCCAATTGGCTAGCTTTACTATTGTAGGTTGTAATATTACCTAAACCATCGTACTGTAAAGTGCTACTGCCAATCCCGCTATTTCCAGTTATTCCAACGAGTCGGTCTAAACCATCATACCTCAAACTAGTTAAGCTATAGCTTGTGTTTACATAGTTATTCAATGAGGAGATATTAGAGTTATTGTCATATGTGTAAGCAAAGTGTATTGCTTTTTTTGTACCAATAGAATCTTCTATATCACTTGGTAAATTTCGGTTGTTCAAAGTAGTCTTATGTGTGAATCCATTACCATAACTAAAGCTATCAATTCCGCCATTTGGATAATAGATTGCGTTACTTGCGTACGAGTAGCCCCCTCTGCTTCTTAATGCTCGGGTGGGCTGACCGAAAGCGTTAGGCGCGTAAGTAACATGGTCACCATCGGGATAGATTAAACCACTTAAATTAGCGTCACTATCATATTGATAATCTAGTAATAACGACTTTCCATCTAGAGCAAGTGTTTCATCTTCCAACAAATCAAGACTATTGTAATTGTATGAGTGCACCACGCTACCAGCTGTAAGAGTTTTAAGGTTACCGTTGTTATCCAGATTGTAAGTCACGTCTGGAGCCTGACCCCAGAAATACTTTTTCCTTATGTCTCCCAGATTATCGTAAGCGAATAAGGGCATAACTCCCGCGCTCCCACCGGTCAAACAAGCTGTTCCAGAATGCAGTCTTCTATCGATCCACTCGACCTCTCCTATGACATTGGTCACATAGGCTGTATCCCCGATATCATTTCGTTTGATCAAACAAAGGTTTTTTTGAGAATCGTAGTACCTATTTTCGGTTTGAAATAAGGTGCCTCCCCCAGACTTATTTGGACCTTGTTGCGTTATACTTGTGATATTTCCAAAAACATCATAATTTTGAGTAGTGATAACACTTTCTGGAGAAATAATTTTGGTTGCGGATGAATAATTCGGCTCACCATAAGATAAAAAAGTAGTTACTGTTTGATTCCCTTCAGCGTCAGTAATGCGCGTCCGATTTTGATTTAAATATTCAGTCGTAATCGTACCGCCATACGCCTCCGAAATACTAGACAAACGCTGCAAATCATCATACACATTTGTTATTCCCGTAGTTTCATTAGGAATTGCAGAGAAGCGAGATGTGAAAATAGGTTGATTGGAAGAGTTATAAGTGATGTTTTGATAGCGAGAATAATTTGTATTGACATCCTTCTCTTCTATTAAAACTGTTCGATATAAACTATCAAAGGTGTTGGTCTTTCGTAGTGTTTCAGAGCCAGTAGCACAATTATTTTTAGAAATTGTTAAGGTACATTTTTTTATGGTCTGAGTCAGTTCGCCAGTAGGCAAATTACGCCATAAAACAAAAGAATCTTTCCAACCCGACGGAGTATCAACGTACTTAAGTCGACCTATCTTGTCATAACCATAATTTGTAATATTTCCATTAAGATCTGTAATACGGGTCACCCAACCATTTGAATCAACGACTCGAGAGAAACTCATTGTAGCAACATCATCATATCGTTTTGGCATCGTGATCGTCTGAGCTATGCCTCGTTTATAGTTTGAATATGTTCTAAATCTGTTGCCACTTCCATTAACACCACCCTTAATTAATCTTTTATTAAACTCAACCCGATTAACATTTCCATCTGAGTGATAACTTTTATATCGCTTTACCCATGTTCCGAAAGTTCTAATTTCATAAGGTAATTTCCATGATTGATATAATCCTGTGTTAGAAAAATCGTGGTAAATAATTTCTTTTGCTGTGATATATCCAAAATCGTTTCCACTTACTTCTGTAGTAGTCGGTAAATTAAGTATCCCTGTTACCGCTTCTTGTTTATAACCCTGTTTTATATAACGTTTATGTGATGAAAAATTATTACTTTCAATGATTTTTCCCGGTAGTCCAAATCCACCAAAATCTTGAAAGTCAGTTGTGTAGATATCGGCACCCAATTTGACAACTTTGCTGATCAAGTTGGCTCTATACTCTGCTTGGTCAGGGTTTTCACTCGGCGGTCTGTATTTCGTATTACTAACACCATCGTAGGCGGCGTAAATAATTCCCCAATGCTCCCCAACAGGTTGTCCTTTTTGGTAATAATTTTCCTCACGTCTAAGCAAATCACCTGCTAATGATAAAGAATCGACGGCAATAATTTTATTCTGTGCTATTGAATCAATATTACGATCTATATAATAGATTTTCTTAGAATCCGGTCCAATTACGGTTGTAATCTTAACTGCCTCAGTATTATCTATTGTGTTAGGTAGCGACAAGCCAGTTGATATTCCAAATGGTTTTACCACATGGTTAAACCCTGGAACCGAAAAAGACAATGCTCCAGTGATAGGATCATAGCTATCCCCTGTATCGCTATATAAATTCATATTTTGCTTAATACTGGGAGTATTCTGAACAAAACTAAAGCTATCTTCCCCCCCTTCTACAGATGCATTGAGTTGTGTAGAAGTTTGTAAAAATAATAGAAAACAAAATACCGATTTAAGTCTGTTCATTCGCACCACTTTTTTGTTTAATTTACTATTCATCAACATTTCCTTGTTCATCTGATGTCGCGGAAGGAGATCCCAAAAGATCGGTATGGATATACTCTACTTTTCTAGCACCAGATGGCGGCGCTGGAGGCAGAACGGTGGTTGAAATAGAACCTGATGCCGTTTGGTAATAGCTATAACTGATATAACAAACTAAATAAGCGACATCGTAGTAATAATATCCCTCAGGCTTCTTATAAAATGTAAAATATTTTTGGTCTGTATAATAATAAAGGGTAGTGCCATTATGAACTTCATGCAGTTTATATTTGCTTTGACCGCTGCAACCTGAGCCATAGTTGAGCCAACCTGATGTCCAATTAACTGTGTAATTCCCTGTGGTTTCATCCCCAGTAAAGTTTATAGTTGCATTTACATTCGTCGTAAAAACAAACAAGAGCAATAATTTACATAGGTGAGGGAATTTGCATCTAGTTACGATAAACGAAACATAATTGTCATCCTTTGTATTTCGAAAAAGTGCATTGCGATTAAATTTCACTATCATTCTAACTCCATGTTATTCTTGTCTGGTTTGTTATCATTAGCTAAACGTGCGAGCGTATATCACTGCTTTTTATTATTCCATTGAATACGTATGCATCTTCTCAAAAACTTAATTTTTTTACATGGAGCAATATAATTTTGAACCTTAATTTTACAAAAACCTTACTATTATTTAGCTGCACACTTATAGTCTCGTGTGAGCAAAATACTGTTGGCACATATAACTCAAAGAATAATTCCACTGATATGGAAATTAACAAATTACTAACAGAGAAAATTAAGTTATCAAATACATCATCTATCAAATTTACCCAACCTAAAGAGCTAAAATGGTGGCATGATGCAACGACTTATCAAATATGGATTCGTTCCTTTTATGATAGCAACGGAGACGGATATGGTGATTTTAAAGGTATTTCAGAAAAACTGAATTATCTAGAGGAGTTAGGAATAAATTCGATATTGTTATCTCCGATATTCGAGTCACCCTCTTATCATGGTTACGACGCCAGCGATTTTTATAAGGTTGAATCAGACTACGGAACGATGTCTGATTTTGAGTCATTGCTGAAAAATGCAAAGCTCCGAAACATAAAGGTGATAATAGATCTAGCAGTAAATCATGTATCTGAAAATCACCCTTGGTTTCTCAAATCTCTTGAAAAAGACCCTTTGTACGACGATTACTTCATTTGGAAAGAGCAACTACCAGAACAAAACGGTACAGCCTGGTTGAATGAAAATAACCCCCAAGCGGTTTGGCACAAAAAGGAAAAGCGTGATGACTGGTATTACGCAGTATTTGGGTGGACTCAACCAGATCTTAATTATAAAAACCCCATGGTGGTCGAAGAGCTAAAAAAGCTTACGAAGTTCTGGTTAGATAAAGGTATCGATGGTTTTCGGTTAGATGCTATTAGATATGTTATCGAAGAAGAATCTGAAAATCAACAAGCAGATACATCAAGCAATAAGAAGTTTTTGGTTGATTTTACAGCATATATCAAATCAATTAATCCAGAAGCGGTTCTAATTGGCGAAGTAGCCGCAAATACTCAAACAATCGGTCAATATTATCAGGGTAACAATAGCATAGATACGGCTTTCGATTTTGCTTTGGTTGATAAATTAACTCAACTGTTCGCGCCCAGATCAGTGTATTTAGATTCTGGAAATCCAGAACGTTCTATTGATCACGAGTCTTTAAAACAAGATATCTGGCAAGTTCTTAGCAACAGAAGCAGAACTACTGCTCCTTCCCATTTTTTTTCTTCTTTTCAGAGTAACCACGACAGTAATCGTCTAGCTAGTTATTTTGATAAAGAAGACGGCAATCAATTAAGAATTTTATCCAGCTTGTTTCTCACAGCCCCCTTCTCCCCATATATTTACTATGGAGAAGAGATAGCTATGCAACAAAAAGATACAAGTGATGTGGTATATCAAAGAGCTTTAATGCAATGGGATGGGTCACCTAATGCTGGATTTAATAGCACAGGTAAAAGATGGCTCGATAACAAAAAATGGTTTTGGTATGGCGATTTTTCTCCGTGGTGGGAAAAGTACTGGAGTTCAATTGAGAACAGAGAAATGCAAACTGTACATTTTCAGAAAAGAAATAAAAACTCACTACTCAACCACTATAAGAATCTAATTTCAATTCGAAAGTCAGATAATGTTTTAAAATTCCCAGACAAATTAGATCTCTTTAAGAGTACTGGTAATGCCTGGGTTGTACGTTACAGCCAAGGTGATAAATATCGATGGGTAATAGTTAATTTAGATTCCGAAAATAAATATGAACTATCCCTTCCCGATGAATTAAATGGTAATTTTCATGAACTCTATAGAGATACGGCGAAAAAACTATCAAACACTTTAATACTTAACCCTGCCGATATACTAATATTAAAGTAATTTCAATTACAATCGCCGCTGGTAAAACGAGCTATAACAATTATAAACTTAGGACAAAGCACCTTTGTTAAACTGAATTGTTCCGCAAAAAAAAGACCACTTAATCAAAGATTAAACGGTCTTTCCAACTGCTCACCAAGGGAAAGTTATCGCGCAGTTACAAAGCCTCAACCAACATAGTCGGCTCTTCTTCGTTTGGTCCTCGAACAGTAAACCGATATGTTCCATCTGTTGGTACAGTGAGCTGGATATTCGCCGCATTATAAAATAATAACTTAGACTCTCCAATCAAAATTCCTTGGTCATCTCCATCGGCACCGTAATTAATCGCCGTCCAATCTGCATCGGCAAACTTAAATTCATAATCGCCAGCAGTTAGCATTCTTTCAAAAGTATAAGTAGAGTCTCCTTGATAAACCATCGGCTGATCATTAGCCCAACCATTAAAACTTCCTTTAATATATATCGTTTCAGTACCATACATTTGGGTTTGGTGAACACTAATTGTGCGCTCTGTCTTATGGGACGCATTTAATAGGAATGTATACTCTCCAATATTATCTACTTGGAAAATCAGGTTCCCCATACCTGCTCCAGGACCGAGCAACTTAGACTCGTCCTCAACAACGGTGAAATCACCATCGCCAGAAGTCAGTTCATAACTCCAGTCAGCGTTGGCAATTTTAAAATTTTGTTCTCCTGCATTAGTTACATCTACAATTATTTTGTATATCCCTCCGCCAATATGGACTATTTCTCTTGAATTATCCCAAATGCCATCAATCCCTTTAAGAAAAATGGACATTCCGGAATAACTTTCTTCGTTACGAACATTAATAATTGGAGCGTCTGGATCATTCGCATCTATCTCAAAAAAATAGGTCGCATCAACTGAAGGATTAAACGAAAGGTTGCCAGCATTAAACGATAGCACTTTATCTTCATTTTCTGTCACAAGCCCAGAATCCGAACCGTAATTAACGTTAGTCCAGTTGGTATCAGCAAACTTAAATTCATAAGGAGCACCGGCAGTAGTTAGTGTGAGAGACACTCGGTAAATACCATCCCCGATATAGGTCATGGGATCATCATTACTCCAGCCGTTCATACTCCCTTTTATATAAACGATTTCATCACCGTAAGGAATCGATCCCGAAGTGGCAAACGCCGATAACCCTTCACCTTGAGCCATCCCTTGTGGCTTAACAAATACTGCCATGGTTTTAGCTGGAACTGTGAATGTTCCCTCCCCTGTACCTTCTGAAAAACTTGCGCCGCCGACTCTGCTATCGGCGGATGCTACTTGACTAGCATGAAGCACAAATCCAGTCGCCGTTGATATGGTGTGTGATTGTTCAGTACCAGAACCATTAACCATGACTACAATCGCGTCGTTCTGCGGGTCTAGATCCGTGAGACCGATCCCGTCATCGATACTCATAACAACTAATCCTTGGCTTTGAGCCGTACCAATATTATGGAATCCAACTCTAGCAATAACATCTTCAGAGGTTGTTAATCTAAATAATTTACTATCACGACGAATACTTAGAAACTCATTAAATATACTTGAGGCAAATTCTGAGTCAGTCGGTTGAATTTGAGTGAAGGGGCTATTTGACAAGGCACTTATGCTTAGTTTCCATGCTTTATCAGGATCGGTGTACCAGCGGTCTTGATTGTAGCTCGCTAATGGTAAACCTATATTCCAATTATTCGAAGCCATGGTAAAATCGACTCGGTTAAACCAGTCGCCTGAATCATAGGAGTTTCTATCGAGTGACTTAGAGCGTATAAAGTCTCCTCCCATTTGTAAAAACGGAACTCCCTGGCTCATTAAGGGTATCGCCATTGCGATGTTATGTGCCCTAACTCTATCTTCTAACATCGTTTCAAAAGGAAGATTAAACTGGAGTTGATCCCAAAGTGAAGGATCGTCATGTTTTGACACGTAATTAATGACATCAGCAGGATCTAGAGCATAAGCTGATGGAGCAAAATCACTGCCTACATTCGCAGCGCCTGTATAACTTTTTAACACGTAGTCAGCTAATGTTCCCGCCATACCCAATCTTAAAATATCGAGCTGGTTTTTTGCACGGTCGTCATCAGTTCCACTAAAAAGTGCAGCATCCTGCTTTGGATTTCCCTGTTCATCATCCTTGGGTAGTTCTCCTCTGATTGCATCTCGAATACGATCATTAAATGTCGAGATTTCAGTTCCAGCCATATTAAATTGGTTTGCTGCGACAAAACCTCTATCGTTTCGAGGCCAACCTTCACCATAAAAATACGTATCATCATCGACTGTTCTAACGGCATCCCTTGCAGCGAGCATTTGGACTTTCGAGCCATGGCTCATTATGTCAAAACGGAAGCCATCAACTGCGTACTGACTCGCCCATTGAACGACCGAATCAGACATAAATTTGTCCATCATTCGATGTTCTAATGCCGTGTCACTACAACAAGTCTCGTTCAGTATACCTCCAGTTTCCAGATCGAGACTTTGGTAGTAACCAGGAACTACCTTGTCTAGAACAGAATTATCCCAAAGACCTCCTGAACTCGTATGGTTATATACGACATCTATGTTTACTCTTAATCCTATATCATGCAGTGATTTAATCATTGAACGTAATTCAATAATCCTCGCAACACCTTCAGGGTTTGAAGAATATATACCATCTGGCACATTAAAATGTTTTGGATCATAACCCCAATTGAATGAATCATATCCACGCATCGAATTTACCAGCGCTTGCGCATCAGCAGAAAAAGACTGATAGCCCTCTAGTACCGACAATAAAGTCGCACTGTCGTCTTCTACACCACAAACAGATGCACTCTCATTTAGAGCGCATAAATCACCGACAGTATCAGTTATATCAACGATGCTAGCGGGATCTTCATTTACTGTCGCAATATCATTCACAGGCAACATATGAAAATGAGTCAAACCATTTGCCACCAAATCGGCGAGATGCATCATTGGCACGGTTTCAGTTTCAGTAAACGCCAGATATTTTCCGCGATTAACTTCACTAGTACTTTCATCATGTGCACTAAAATCTCTAACGTGTCCTTCGTAGATAACTGCATCTTCTGGATCAGTAATCACTGGTACTGCGTGTCCATCCCAACCTTCAGGTTTAAGATCTGCATCGGCTAAATTAACAAACTGAGAATAATAACCATTGGTTGATAAACTCACCGAATAAGGATCGGTTGATTCAATAGTTTCAATCGCATTATTTTGCGAGTGATAAAGAGTTAGCTCATATCGAAAGAACTGGCGATCAAAACTCGAAGTGCCAGCGAAACTCCAGATACCAGTTGCCGGATCTTCGGTCATTTGATTGGCACTCACTAGGTCTTTGTTAGCATCGTAAACATTAAGCGTCACGTTTTGCGCCGTTGGTGCCCAAAGGTTAGCTGTAATCGTGTCACCAGAATAAACGACGCCTAATACTGCTTCGTCGGCATCGGCTTCGCCTGATGTAAATAGATCGTCAAGAATCTTTGCTGCTTGAACGTGGGTTGCTTTGTAAGCATTTCCATCAACATCATATGCTGCTAACACTAATTCATTTTTAACGATTGACTTAACATTGTTTACTTCGCTGTCAATCGAAAAAGCTAACCAATTCGCAGTTAATGGGTACTTATCTTGCTGCTCTGTGGTTTGATCAACTTGCGTTAAAACGATAGCTGCACCATTTAAATTATCATCCAAATCTGCTTCGATACCGGCGGTAATAGAATGGTGTAAGTTCACATGACTAAGTTTATCTAAATCCTCTCCTTCAAGATTCCAAACAAATGTATTGGTATCAATCCAGTGAGCAGCTACGTTTTCAATACTTAACGGTTGCGGTCCCAATGTAGAGATAGGGAATTCGAATGCCGATTGCTGCCCCGATATAAACCAATTCATCCGAGCAAAAGTCTCATCATCTTGGTTGAGGATCATTTTATTATCATTCGTTTCCTTACCGGCATCGTCCGTACCATGATGAATTATAAAATTACCACAATCACTATAGTTTTCTTTCAAAGGTATACGCCAATACACGCCGTAGTTCGCATCAATACCAGTTGGTAGGTGAGTAACTCCCCAGTTAGACTCATCATAGGGTGACGCGTATGAATCGCATTGAGAGTTGTTCCAAGTATGTAATGTGTACCCGTCATACGAAGGATCACCAGGCTCATTGGTAGCACCTTTATCAGCTCTATTGTAAAAAAGAATGGCTTCGTTAGCACCGGGAAAAACACTTGGATCAGGCTCATTTGGGTTGTACCCAGATATACAATCATTGTTTAGCTCATTCGGAAACAAAGGCGCGACACAAACTATAGCGGGCGGAGCCACGCAAGATGTACCTGCCGCATCAGGGATTGAGGGCAGTGGACATGAGAGCAGCTCTTGTCCACCCTCTACCGAGTCGCCACTACAGCCCATTAAGCCAGTTAATGCTATTGGAAGTAATACATAGAGCAAACTATGAGTGATTTTTTTCGCCAAACTAGTCATGGATAATCTCCAAATTATTATTTATTTATTAGGTTTACGATTTTCAGTTAACTTCTATGCGTTAAAACTGATAAGTCATACCTAAGAAAAACTGACGACCAAATAGTTGAATCGTTCCCGTCTGAGCTTCTGAGCCAAAATAAGATTTGTTAGATTGATCAGTCAGATTATTAACTTGAAATAAAATTGTGCCTTGTTCACTAAACGCGTAAGACGCTTGATAGTCAAAAACTGTCTCTCCATCAAAATAGGTGACCTGGCGATTTACTGCAATTTGGTTATGGACAAATTTTGAACGATGTCGTGCATTTATTCGCGTTTCAAAACCTTCATACTCGTAGAATAATGTTGCACTCACTACATCTCTGGACAGACCTTCCACTGGTAATTTAAGAGTTGTTCCACCAAACCGAGTATCATTGTCAACTTCTCCAGGTAAGTCAGAGACAAATCGGGAAACTTCGCTATCGGTATAGGCGTAACTAACATTGACACCCAATCCAGACCAAGGTGACGGTAACATAGAAAACACCTGAGTGTAGGCTAACTCAAGACCAGCCATATAGCCCCCTTCGGTATTGTTCACTGCTGTCGTGTATGTACCGTTTATGACACGGAATACCGACTGTGGAATTCCCGTATCTGGATCGATAATGTTTGGGTCACCGAAGGTTTCCAGAACATTGAAGCCATTTGCAGCAAAGTCATAGTTGGGAGTCGCGAAGGTATCGATAAAAGATTTTATATCTTTATAAAAAACTGCCGCCACAAATGCGCCTTCAGAATCATCAAAATAATATTCGTAAGAAAGATCAAATTGATCGGCCTTGAACGGTTTTAGTTTCGGGTTATTATCATTATTAGCATCAAACCGCGCCACTGTTTCTAAATCAGATGCTAGCTCAGTGTAAGTTCCACCGAGTGTCGAGGAGAGTCTTTCGATAGGCGGTCGAGACATGACCCTAGCCGCCGCGAAACGTATTTGAGAGTTTTCCGTTATTTTAAAATTCAAATTCATTGATGGTAGATAGTCTGTAAACTTAATACCTAAAATACCAGGAGCGTAATCTCCGTTGACAACGCCAAAGTCATCTACGATATTTTGAGCGCCACGTAAAACATCACCATCGACAAATTGCAAGGTGGTTGCCGACTGATCGGTATGCACAACTCGAAGTCCAATATTACCGGTAACAGGCGTATTCCCCACATCCATATCGATATTTGCCTGAAAATAGGCAGCCGTAATATTTTCGAAGACATCCCCACTTTCAGTTAAGGTCCAGCTATCTCCCCATGATTGGCCTGCTCGTGTTCCGTTGGGTAGCCAGGCTGCGAGTACCGCATCAATGTCAATTGCTAGATAATTAGGAAAGTGAGAGAAAGCTCCGCTAAAACTTTGTGGAGTCGCTAGGTCAGATGTCAACCTGAAAGGTCTTTCACTATCCGATACTGCACCTTCATCTCCAAATTGGAAAACGGCTCGATTGCGAGAATATTCACGTTCAGAATAGCGATATCCCATCTCAAAGGATCGAAACCAATTGTTATTATCCAGCTCATATAGTCCATCAAGCTTAAACGCTCGCAGGTTATCCGAATAAATGTATGGGTAGCTCCCATACTTGGCTGCCATTACCTGATCAAGATTGGTGAAATCTTGGTTAAAACTAACATCAGCCACATTTAATCCGTTCAACCTGTAATTAATGGCTACATTAGAATCGAATACCGGATTAGCAGCTGTTGCATCTTCAGTAACGTAAGACCATAACAAACGATTTTGAAAATCACTGTCAGCACTAGAATAAGTAGCATCAGCAGTCAGCGTGAATTGATTAGTCAAATTCCATTGTGCATTCATACCAAAATTTTCTATATTTGCTATTTTGGTATCATCATCATTAACAATTTCAACCCGCGTAAAACTAGCGGGTGTACGAACAACCGTAGCGCCTATGACGTTATTTCCTTCAAATATCGGGTTATAGTACTGCGCGCCTGCACCGCCAAATTTCACTCGAAAACCACGAGCAAATTGCTCAGAGTCAAATTTTGAAATAAAAGCATCTGTTTTTAGTACAAAGTCGCTATTGGGTGCCCATTCGATCGCTCCCACATAACCCTGTCGTAGTTCCGTTCCACCTTTGTGCTGTAATTCTAATCCTTCACTGTAATGAATATCGGGAATTTGATCATTATTGAAATCCTGATTCGCATCATAATGAAGTCCTATAAACTGTGTCGATACATGGGGCTGATCTAATCTGGCATATCCTAACGAGACACCGAGTGTGTCTTCGGCAAATTTACCCTGATACGAAAAACTTAGTCTATTTCCAGTTTTGTTAGAATCGGATATTTCATCAGCGCGGTCATTATACATACCTCGAACGTTCACATTAAAAATGTGATCTTTTTTGTTGCTAAGAGGACTCGCCGTTTTTAGTTCAACTGTTCCAGCAATACCACCTTCTATAAGGGAAGCTTTCTGTGACTTGTATACCGTACCAGACGATATTAGTTCCGAAGGGTACTGGTCGAACGCAACACTACGAGAGCCGCTGGTCGAAGTTTGTTCTCTGCCATTCATGGTCGTTAATATAAAAGGACCAGATAATCCACGAATATTAATTTCTGCAGCCTGACCTCCCGTTCGAACCGCTGATATACCAGGTAAACGAGTCAAAGCATCCGCAATTGAAATATCAGGCAATGAACCCAAATCATCAGCTGACAATTGCTCAGTAACAGCATCAGCATGACGTTTCTCATCAATAGAGCGCAGCAAACTACCACGATACCCAGTTACAACGACCACCTCACCTTCCTCTTCTTCATCGGCAGAGTCTGTCTCTGTTGCATCAATGGGTTCTTCGCCTTCAGCCGCTAGCAAAGCGTAACGTTCGGCAGATTGCTTGTCAGTATTTTTCATACTTCGATCTTTTGCATTAACAACGCCCAGAGACATTCCCGCCGCAATTAAAGCAATAGTCATTAGACTTGGTTTAAACAAACTTGATTTAAATAGACTTGGCTTGCTAGTTGCCATTCGATCCGCTCCCCGATATATCATTTTATTATTTTGCGTAAACTCTTAATAAAATTACAATTTAATAAAAGTTCACTTTAAAATTTTGTTAGTTTAAATTTTATAGAAGTAATTTTTGCTTGTCGGTTCTTTTCACACAACAATTGTGGTTTCACACAATAATCGTGGCAAGACCTGGACAAGCGGAAACTTATTCATCATCAATAATACTCATTGTGTGACCTATTACACAAAATATTGCATACGTATTCATAATTCAAAATTGATCAATTCGTTCGTTCAATCATTCCTCAGTTTCAACTAAACCGATAAAACAACCGTAGCTTGGCAGTTTTAGTTCGTATGATTTTAAGTAACCAGAAGCAATTCCATGTCCTTCTAATTTTTCTATTTTTAAAGAAGCATCATAGCCTACGATTTGTCGAATATTTGAAAGGTTGAAAAACAGAATAATTTGTTGTTCTTGGCTTCGTCTGATAAAACCAATAACAGGCTCTGGCATATCGATAAACTCAATATCTCCACCAACAAGCGCTGGCATGGTCTTTCGCCAAGCGATAAATTTTTTAAAACTATTTAACACTGAACCTTGATCGTCTAACTGATTTGCAACCGATTTTTTTGCGTGTTCTTCTGGTATTGGTAACCAAGGAGCACTTTCGGAAAAGCCACAATTTAACTGATCACTTATCCAGGGCATCGGCGTTCGGCAGCCATCCCGTCCCTTATAAGTCGGCCAAAAAGTTTTACCGTAGGGATCATGTAATTGATCAAATTCTAAATCAGCTTCTGGCAGACCTAACTCTTCACCTTGATAGCTACAAACACTGCCACGTAAACTACAGAGTAACGCGGTTAATATTTTAGCTTTGTTGTCGCAATTTTCATCAGCCGCCCACCGACTAACAACCCTTTTTACATCGTGGTTACTGATAGCCCAGCATGGCCAACCTTCGGTCATTTTTTGTTCGAGCGTTTCCACCGTTTGTCGAATGTAAGCCGCAGAGAAATCATCCGTTAACAACTCAAAGCTATAACCCATATGCAATCTGGAATCTCCGCTTGTATACTCAGCCATTGTCGCTAAAGAGTCTTCTGATGAAATTTCACCAAGCGCAACAGAGTTTGGGTAACGATTTAATAGCTCTCGAATGGACTCGATAAACGCTAAGTTTTCAGGCTGAGTATTGTTATGATAGTGATACTGAAAAGCGTAGGGATTATCTTCGCTAAAACCTCTGCCTTGTCTTAACTCCGGCGGCTTAGCAGGATTATTGGTTAAACTGGCATCATGGTAACAAAAATTTATTGCATCTAATCTAAATCCATCCACCCCTCTTTTAAGCCAAAATTCTATGTTATCTAAAGTAGCCTGACGCACTTCCTCATTATGAAAATTAAGATCCGGTTGGCTTACTAAAAAGTTATGCAGGTAATATTGCTTTCTTCGAGGATCCCATTGCCACGCAGAACCGCCAAAAATAGACAACCAATTGTTGGGCGGTGTTCCATCTTCTTGTGCATCTGCCCATACATACCAATCAGCTTTTGAGTTTCCGTTATTTTCGCGGCTCTCTTTGAACCATTGGTGTTGATCTGAAGTGTGGCTTAAAACCTGATCGATAATCACTTTTAATCCCAAATCATGAGCTTTAGCGATTAATTCATCAAAATCAGACAAACTTCCGAATAGCGGATCAACAGCACGATAATCACTAATATCATAACCAAAGTCTTTCATCGGCGATTTAAAAAATGGAGATATCCAAATCGCATCGACTCCCAGATCAGCAATATAATCCAGCTTTTCGACTATACCGGGTAAGTCACCAATCCCATCTCCATTAGAATCCTTCATACTTCTAGGATATATTTGATATATGACAGCTCCTCGCCACCATTGATTTTCCTTCATAAATTTACCTTGGAACAGTCTAAAAACGTAGATGCAAGCGATCAGAATACTTTAAATGAAATCCCCTAATCAATTCTTTGCATACGTATGTATATTAAAAAGGTTGGTTTTTTTATCCCAACTACGTAAATTGGACTTTGTGGATGACGATCTGTCAGGCTTTTGATTAAATAACATCCAAACCGCAGAACAAGCAAATTTATAATAAATAGAAAAATCGAGGAATCTTAATGAGAAACAAACCCCAGCTGTCATTTTGGCAAATATGGAATATGTGTTTCGGTTTTTTTGGAATTCAATTTGGTTTTGCATTACAAAACTCAAATGTCAGTCGAATATTTCAAACGCTAGGTGCGGACTACGGTAATATGACGATATTATGGGTGGCCGCCCCCATCACTGGTTTGTTCGTACAACCGATTATCGGATACTTCAGCGATAAGACATGGAATAAATTGGGAAGAAGGCGGCCCTATTTTTTATATGGTGCAATCCTCGCTAGCCTATCTCTTTTTATCATGCCTAACTCACCTACTTTATGGATAGCGGCAGGAATGCTTTGGATTATGGACGCGTCAATCAACGTATCTATGGAACCCTTTCGCGCTTTTGTTGGTGATATGTTGCCGAGAAAACAGCGCGGACTCGGCTACGCGATGCAAAGTTTTTTTATCAGTGTTGGCGCAGTAGTCGCCTCTTCCTTACCCTGGATGATGACTAATTGGTTTGGCATTAGTAATGAGGCAAGTATCGGCTCAATTCCAGAGTCGGTAAAAATTTCATTCTATGCCGGTGGTGCCATATTTATGTTCGCCGTAGGCTGGACGGTTTTTTCGACCAAAGAATACACTCCTGAAGAACTAGAAGCTTTTGAAAAGACAGAAAGAGAACTGGATGAACGTTCAGAAACACCTGTCTCCCAACGCTCTGCTAAACAATTCTTTATGGGCGCACTTATCTGGATTTTGCTCGGTCTAACTTCTACCTTGCTAGTTGCCCACAATATAAAATCACTCGATAAAAATTTATTATTGTTAACATCAGGATTAACCCTGTTTGGGGTCTTTCAGTTAATCGCAGGTTTGCTAGAAAAAACCAAGAACAATAGCAATGGATTCTCGATAGTCATGGTCGATTTATTCAATATGCCAACGACCATGAAAAAGCTCGCTGCAGTTCAGTTTTTTTCCTGGTTTCCATTTTTTGCCTGGTGGTCTTCCGCAACGCCAGCAATCACTTCGTATCATTACGGTACGAGCGATGTATCATCGACTATGTACAATAGCGGAGCCGATTGGGTTGGTGTGTTAATGTCGGCTTATAATATTGCCGCCGTATTCGCCGCTATTTTAATTCCTTTTGCGGTCAAGCTACTCAGTTTGAAAACATCCCATATGGTTAATTTGCTTTTCGGCGGTATTGGTTTTATTTCATTTGTTCTAATTAAAGATCCGGCATGGTTAGTCGTTCCAATGATTGGTGTCGGCTTTTCCTGGGCTTCTATTTTGTCGTTACCCTACGCGTTGTTATCCAATGCATTACCAGCTAAAAAAATGGGTTTATTTATGGGGATATTCAACTTTTTTATTGTATTACCGCAGATTTTAGCGGCTAGCATACTGGCATTTTTAGTTAATAAATTTTTCGCTGGTGAAACTATTTTTGCACTGGTGCTGGGGGGATGTAGTATGCTGATTGCGTGTATCTTAACCCTAAGAGTTGAAGAGCCGAAACAATATTAACTAAGGTAGCTATCACAATGAAAAAATTCCCTAAGAAAATAAATTGGCTCTCTAGCTTTTTACCGTTTTTTATCTCATCTCTTTTTATTTTGTCGGGTTGCCAACAAAAACAAGTCTATGAAAACAAGGACAACAGCTCCAAAGTTAATATAACTAAACCTTCTTTTTACGGAACTACGCTGCCCTTTGCCAGCGAAGCAGTTTATTTTTTAATGACTGACCGTTTTGTAGACGGCGATCCTACTAACAACCATATTAATCAAGGTGGAGAATACCCAACTTTCCAACGCCCAATTATTTCAGAAGATGGTAAGCGTGCCTATGTAGGATATATGGGCGGTGACTTTAAAGGAATTTTAGAGCATGCAGATTATATTCGCGACATGGGTTTTACTTCGATTTGGCTCACGCCAATTGTTGATCAACCGAATCAAGCTTTTGCGGGCGGGGAACCAATTGAATTTGGTGGCGCATTTAAAGATGGTGGAAAAACTGGGTATCATGGTTATTGGGGAACTAACTTTTTTAAGGTTGATGAACATTTACCTTCAAAGAATCTTTCTTTTAAACAGTTAACTCACAAATTAAAAAACGATTATCAAATCAAAACTGTTTTAGATGTTGTTCTTAATCACGGGTCTCCCGCTTTTTCAATGCCTTTTGAACAAGAAAATTTCGGTAAAATATTTGAACAAACTGGTGAGCTTGTTGCTGATCACCAAAATTTAAATCCTAAAGAGCTAGATCTCTCTAATCCGCTTCACCAATTTTACAACTCTAAAACGGAAATAGTACAACTCTCCGATATCAATGAGAACAATCCAAAAGTTTTAGATTATTTTACATCTGCCTATTTACATTGGATCGATCAAGGCGCTGATGCATTTCGTATCGACACTCTTAAACACCTACCGCACCATTTTTGGAAAGAATTTACAGACGGAATCCGCAAAGAACATCCAGGTTTCTTTATGTTTGGTGAGAGTTATTCCTTTGATGCTAATTTTTTAGCGGAACATACCCAGATTGAAAATGGCGATATAAGTGTACTCGATTTTGTTGGCAGACAGTCTATAACTAAAATATTTGAAGATCCCAACAGCAATTATAAAGATCTTCAAAATTATCTTTATTTAGACCAATCACCTTACAAAAACCCTTATGAATTAATGACCTTTTACGATAACCATGACATGAGCCGCATGAACGCCACTAATAATGGTTTTATCGATGCAAACAATTGGCTTTTTACCTCACGCGGAATACCTGTTATCTATTACGGTTCAGAAATTGCCTTTATGGCTGGCACTAGCGAACATGCAGGCAATCGAAATTATTTTGGCGTTGATAATATTAACAAAGCAAAATCCAATCCAATCTATATCGCACTCTCTAAAATCGCAAACTTAAGAAAAAATTCAATCGCTTTACAAAAAGGTCTTCAGATAAACCTGGATTTTAAGGGACACACGGCTTCTTTTTATCGTGTATATCAACATGAAGATATTAACCAAACGGCATTAGTGTTGTTAAATAAAGGCGATAAGCCTGTTACTTTTAAAATTAAAAAGCATTTAAGTGCAGGTGTCTGGCGCGAAGGATTAAGTGGAAAAACTCATATAATTTCTAGCAATGAAACCTTACAAACTAAAGTTGGCGCACACCAGGTTAAAGTCTATTTTCTCAACCAAGCCAATCAAAATAAAAAACTACTAAAAAGATTGAACAAGCTAATGGAATAAATTGAGTTTCTCGATAAAGCCAAAATTCTCAACTAACGCCACAGGATTTTCGAACCACTAATCGAGCAGGTAGTAGCTCACCTTCTGCAGGTTTGTTCTGAATCAGTCGAATTAAATTGTCAACCAACACTTCACCTGCTTTTTTTGTATCCTGGTGAGCCGTAGTCAATGCGGGTCTAGTGAATTCAGCTAGTGGGATATCATCATAACCGACTACTGCAACATCTTCGGGTAATGTATACCCCCGCTCCCGTAATGCTTTGATCGCACCCACAGCAATCAGATCACTCGCGCAAAAAACTGCGTCAAAAGACTGCTGCCTCTCGATCAACTTTATTGCCGCATCGTATCCTGATTGCTCAGTTGTTATCGCATTCACTTGCAACCTTGAGTTGACTAATAAATTGGCTTCTTGAATCGCTTTAATACTACCGTTATATCGGTCATAAAATTCTGGACTGCTGGAAGAAGCGCCGCCTAAGAAGGCGATATTTTTTCGCCCTAGTTTAATCAAATGACTGGTAAGATCGTACCCTCCCTGAAAATTATCACACCCGATAACCACACCATGATAATCACTTTTGCTTGCACCCCAGAGTACAAAATGCGTGCCTTGTTTTTCTAGTTGAAGTAATTTTTGCTGAAAATCCTCAAAATCCCCATATCCCAATAAAATGATCCCATCTGCTTTGTGACTATCCTCATAGTCCGCGTGCCAATCATGGCTCAATTGCTGAAAGGAAACCAATAGATCGTATCCCTGGGACGCACAAGCTCTGGTTATACTACCTAACATAGAAAGGAAAAATGGATTTATCTGAGAATCATCGCTAGTAGGATCTTCAAACAATAGTAGAGCCAGAGTATTGCTCTGTTTAGAACGCAAATTACTGGCATTTTTATCGACTTTATAATTGAACTCTTTAGCAATCGCTTTTATACGTTTGCGAGTCTCAAAGTTAACCAGTTCACTATCTCTAAGCGCTCTGGAAACTGTCGATTGAGATACCCCGGCTTTGTATGCAATATCAAATGATGTCGCTCTACCTTTTATCGGAATATCTGACGACATTATTACTAAAACCTCACTGGATTATCATCGAAAATAACCTCAACTTACCAAGCATCGATAACAATGACACAAAGCGGTAGGATTGAGATATTCCAATATACCCCAAATTCTCGACTGCGACCATCTCTAACTTGCGTGATACCTAGATCCAGAATCCAGGTCTAAATTCCAAGGTCTGGCTCTCTCGCTCTGAACGACTTTGACAAACCACCAATGACACCGGTATCATTAATCTGTTAACGCAGATTACTCAAAAGGTATAAATCCCTGATGCTAGCTAAAACCCCATACATAGTCGCTGATATTGGTGGTACTAATGCCAGATTTGGATTAGTAACCAATAGCGATCCTCAAGCAGCTAAATTAGTAATCGAACATCAGCAAAAATACCCAAGCAACCAATTTGAAAATATTGAACAAGCGACTCAGCATTATATTGATAGTTTAAATGGTCAAAAACTTAGTGGTGCTTGCTTGGCGGTTGCAGGTCCGATTACCGATGATAATGTACGACTCACTAATCTGAATTGGGCTTTTTCAATCAATGATGTCAAAAGAACGTTGGGATTGCCAAAGCTCAAAGTTTTGAATGATTTTGCCGCCTACGCATTTGCCACTCCACACGTAAAAAAAGAGCATTTGTTATCCCTTAACGAAGGGCAACCCGTTAGTGGCTGCCCAATTGCTATTGTCGGCCCTGGAACGGGCTTTGGCGTCGCAGCACTAGTTCCTCAGGCCAATCGGTGGAACGTCCTACCGACAGAAGGTGGTCACATCACATTAGCCGCAAAAACACCGCTGCAATCATCCGTAATTAAGGCTTTGAGTCATGAATTTTCTCATATTTCGGTAGAACGAGTGCTTTCAGGTCCCGGATTAAGAAACTTATATAAGGCACTGGCTAAGGTTGAAGGAATCGAAACTGGGACTTTACGCTCGTCAGAAATATCAAGTAATGCATTAAACGATCCAAACTCGCTAGAATCCAGAACATTAAGCCTTTTTTGCGCTTGGCTAGGTCAGGTGTGCGGAGATCTTGCCTTAACTCTGGGGGCAAGAGGAGGTATTTATCTTGGCGGTGGCGTATTGCTTAAATTCACAGACTTTTTACTTGAAAGCGAATTTATGAATTGTTTTTTCGCTAAAGGTCAAATGCAAGAATACCTTCATCAAATGCCGGTAAAATTAATCACTGAAGGAAATTCTGCACTGTTAGGCGCTGCCGCCTGGTTTATCGATTAGATGCTAAGCCCTGTAAAACGACTAAAATAATACAGGTTAAATCCTATGAAAAAAATTACTATTAATGATGTTGCCAACCACGCAGGAGTCTCAAAAAAGACCATCTCACGCGTACTCAACAATGAACCAAATGTAAGCATTGATACCAAAAACAAGGTTCAACACTCATTTAAAGCACTAGGCTATCGCCCCAATCCACAAGCCAGAGCGCTTGCGAGCAATCAATCTTTTTTAATCGGTCTGCTATACGACAACCCTAACAAAAGCTATGTATCAGATATTCAAAGTGGCGCTTTACGGCGCTGCAAAGCCGATGGATATAACCTTATCATTCACCCCGAAGATCATGAAAGCGAATCGCTATTAGCTAACTTAGAAAATGTGTTATTCAGTGCTAATCTAGACGGTATCTTGCTCACTCCCCCCTTCTCCGACATGTCTCCGCTGCTTGATTTGTTGAGTCATCGAAAAGTACCCTTTGTTCGTATTGGCGCAACAACTCTCTCGGCAGCCGCTCCATCAGTCATAAGCAATGACACAGAAGCAGCGTATCAAATGTGTCGATATCTAATTTCTCTTGGTCACTCGAGAATAGGATTTATAACCGGACACCCGGATCACAACGTCTCCGAACAAAGGCAAAATGGGTATATAAAAGCGCTTAAGGAAGTTAAGATCGAACTGGATTCCGAGTTGATAACACAGGGGTACTTTGACTTTGAGTCAGGTGAAAACTGCGCCAGAACATTACTCAGTTTGAAAAATAGACCAACCGCAATTTTCGCATCAAACGATTTTATGGCTGCCGGTGTATTAAAAGTAGCGCTGCAAAAAAGCCTGTCTGTTCCACATGAATTGACCGTTGTGGGCTTCGATAACGCGCCAATATCTCGATATATTTGGCCCTCTTTGACTACGGTAAAACAACCAATCAAAGCGATGGCATCGGAAGCTACCCGATTATTAATAAAGCAGATCCGGAATAAAGCTGTCGAAAGCTCGGATATTAGTTTTGATGATGAATTAGTCGTCAGAGAATCTAGCGCACCATCACCAAGAGTTAACAAAACAAGTAAATATACTCAGTAACTTTATGCTCATTGACACCGGTATCAGTATATGCGTAAATATAAATTCAATCGAGTTAAGAAAAGTGCTCTCCCAGGATCATAACAATGCGTTTATCAACAGAAATAGCTAGAATCACCGACAGGATAATCGCTCGTAGTGATGCGACCCGTTCAGATTACCTCGATAGAATGGGAGCTATTGGTGATTCTAGCCGCTCTCGCACTCATTTAAGTTGTGGTAATTTAGCACATGGCATGGCGGCTTGTAATTCATCAGATAAAAACTTGCTCGCCGGAGAAACTAGCGTAAACATCGGAATTATCAGTGCCTACAATGATATGTTGTCCGCACATCATCCCTACAAAAACTATCCGGATTTAATCAAATCTACCGCTTCAAGGCTCGGTGTTACCGCTCAATTTGCGGGCGGAGTTCCAGCAATGTGCGACGGTGTCACACAAGGCCAACCCGGTATGGAATTATCTCTATTTAGTCGCGATGTGATTGCTATGGCGACTGCCGTATCTTTGTCTCACGATATGTTTGATGGAGTCATCTGTTTAGGTGTTTGCGACAAAATTGTCCCTGGATTATTAATTGGCGCATTAAGTTTTGGTCACCTACCAACCATATTTTTACCCGCAGGTCCAATGCACACAGGTCAAAGTAACGATAAGAAGGCAAAAGTTCGCCAAGCCTATGCACAAGGAAAAGTGGGAAAAAAAGAGTTACTTGCGTCTGAAAGCGCCTCTTATCACAGCGAAGGCACTTGCACCTTTTATGGTACCGCCAACAGCAATCAGATGTTAATGGAAATTATGGGATTGCATTTGCCGGGAAGTTCATTTATTCCGCCTGATGGCGAATTACGCAATTCCTTATCCACAAACGCTGTGGAAAGGCTTATCTTGAATACCGCCCCGGAAAAACAAAAGATCTCATTAGCACAAATCGTCTCTGAAAAAACAATTGTCAACGGATTAGTAGGTCTGCTCGCTACAGGCGGATCGACTAACCATGCAATCCATTTAATTGCGATTGCAAAAGCCGCTGGAGTTATAATTAACTGGCAAGACATGGCAGAATTATCAAAAGCAGTACCTCTTTTGTGTCGAATTTATCCAAACGGAAGTGCGGATATTAATCATTTTCACGCGGCTGGCGGCATGTCATTTTTAATCCGAGAATTGTCTCAAGCAGGACTTCTGCACCAGGATGTTTATACAATCATGGGAAAAGGACTAGAAAGTTATTTTAAAGAACCTTATTTAGTAACAAACAATCAAGCAGAAATTTATAGAGAAAACAATGAAATTGACTATTCTCAGCAGATTGTAAAATGGCGAACAATTCCAAATGATAGCCTGGACGAAGACGTACTGCGACCTGTAAAAAAAGCATTCAACCCTCAGGGTGGATTACAACTGTTAACCGGTAACCTTGGTCGCTGCGTGATAAAAACTTCTGCCGTAGCAGATGAGGGATTAGTTATTGAAGCAGAGGCAATTGTGTTTGATGATCAAAATGATTTAGTCAAACAATTTGAGTTAGGTCAATTAAATAAAAACTTTATTGCGGTAATAAGATTTCAAGGACCACAAGCCAATGGCATGCCTGAATTACATAAACTAACGCCCCTACTTGGTTCATTACAAGATGCAGGATATAAAGTAGGCATTGTCACCGACGGGCGAATGTCTGGCGCGTCAGGAAAAGTACCGGCGGCAATTCATCTAGTACCTGAAGCTCTAGACGGCGGGAATATTGCGAGAATAAAGGACGGCGATATAATTCGATTGGATGCCATAAAAGGAACCCTTGAATTATTAATTGATAAAGATGTTTTATCCTCCAGAACCTTAGCAATAAAAAGCAATCTATCTGATCAACAAGGATTAGGTCGAGAATTATTTTCGAATTTTAGAAAAAATGTTTGTAATGCAGAACAAGGGGCATCAAGTTTTGGATAACGTGTCAGATAGAGTATTGAGCAAGCCTTTTGATTTGATTTTGTTCGGTGGAACAGGCGATTTATCATTGCGAAAGTTGTTACCTTCTATGTATCGTGCATTTATGGAAGGAGAGCTACCGAAAGGATCTAGAATATTGGTTTGCTCTAGAAAACAAAAAGATTTCGATAATACCCTGTCAATCCTCGAAGACGCTTTTAAGAAATTCATGATCAAAGGCGAGTTTGATAAAAAAAGCTTCATACAATTCTGCGAACTTATTGAGCCGGTACTGCTAGATGTCGTTGACTATAATAAAGGCTGGGATAAATTTAAAGCTGAATTCACAAAAAGAGAGTCTACATCTCGAATCTTTTACCTCGCTATCGCCCCCAATATTTACGGTGACTGTTGTGAGAACATCGACAAAGCAGATCTTATTATCGAAGACTCGCGCGTAGTGGTTGAAAAACCTATCGGCTACAACCAAACCTCAGCCGAAGCCATCAACCAGAAAATTGCGCAACATTTTAAAGAAGATCAAATCTATCGCATTGATCATTACCTCGGCAAAGAAACCGTGCAAAACTTACTTGCATTACGCTTTAGCAATTCACTATTTGAGCAATTTTGGGATTCAAAATCAATTGACCACATTCAAATAAGCATTAACGAAAAAGTCGGTCTAGAAGGACGAGGCGAGTTTTATGATGCAGCTGGTGCGATGCGAGATATGGTGCAAAATCATTTGTTGCAATTACTTGGCATGGTCGCAATGGAGTCGCCAAACAAAATATGTGCACAAAATATCAGAACCGAAAAAATAAAAGTACTACAAGCACTAAGACCAATTACAGGAAGTGATGTAAAAAAATATACCGTTAGAGGTCAGTACGTAGCGGGTAATGTCGACGGAAAGCTTGAGCCTGGCTATCTTGAAGAACTTAATTCTGCAAGCAGCCAAACTGAAACATTTGTTGCTATCCGAGCGAATATTGATAATTGGCGCTGGGCAAAAGTTCCTTTTTATATTAGAACAGGCAAACGCCTGAACCGGCGAAGCGCTGAAATCGTAATTCAATTTAAAGATATTTCACATAACGCATTTGAAGCTAATGCCGGAAACCTTACACCAAATCGGCTGGTTATTCAGCTACAACCCCAAGAGCGAATGCAATTACTTTTAATGGCAAAGGATATGACGCAACTTAAAACCGTACTCAAACCTGTCAAGCTTGATTTAAACTTTACTGAATCAGAAAAAGGATTTAAAAGTTTTGGCTACAAACGATTGTTACTCGATGCAATCTCAGGAAATGCCTCATTATTTATTCATAGAGATGAAGGAAGTGCTGCTTGGCACTGGGTTGACCCTATTATTGATTACTGGAAAGAAAACGATATCACGCCATTTTTATATCGAGCTGGCAGTTGGGGACCAAGCGAGTCTGATGAACTTTTAGCTAATGATCAACGAGAATGGATTGATATAGAAAAATGAACTCAAATGTCCAATTAGAGCAATTTGAATCTCGTAAAGATTTATATATCGCCGTGACAAGCCGTTGTGAATCTCATTTTAATAAAACGCTACAAGAAAACAAAAGAGCAAGTTTTATTGTGCCGGGAGGTACAACGCCCGCGCCTGTTTTTAAAAATTTATCTCGCTCGACTCTCGACTGGAAAAACATATCTGTAGCGCTATCTGATGAAAGATGGCTTACCGCCGATCATTTACAGAGCAATCAAAAATTAATCGCTGAAACATTATTAATCAATAACGCCAAGTCGGCACAATTTGTTGCTATGAAAAATACTTCGCATACGGCTTTAGAAGGTCTGCAAGAATGTTGTAACGACTATAAATCTCTGGTGCAGCCTTTTAGTCTGACTATGCTAGGCATGGGAGGCGATGGACATATTGCATCACTTTTCCCCGACTGCAAAGAAATCGGTAAGGCACTTGACTTGAATAACAAGGAGCTTTGTACTTCCATCGATGCATCGGGTTGCCCCGTTGCGGGTGACTTTCCAGAAAGAATGAGTTTAACTTTATCAGCTATTATTAATAGTCAGTTAATTATATTATTAGTCACTGGCGAGAAAAAATTAGACGTTATTAATGCGGCAATCGAAAAATACCAACCGACAGTCTATCCTGTTAGCGCACTGTTACATCAACAAAATGCGCCCGTTGAAATTTATTGGAGCAAATAGTTTGAGCTTAAAAATGAAAGAGATCCTGAAAAAGTCGAAAGTCATTCCCGTGGTGGTTATCAAACAACTAGAAGATGCCGTTCCTCTTGCAACGGCTTTAGTCGAAGGCGGTTTAAAAGTGTTGGAGGTTACCCTTCGCACCGAAGTAGCAATTGATGCAATCAAACTAATCAAACAAGCATTGCCTGATGTATTAGTTGGCAGCGGCACGGTGATCGACCCTACCACTCTCGAATTGTCAATCGGCGCTGGTGTTGATTTTATGGTGAGTCCTGGTAGCACCAGGGAACTATTAACAGCTGTTTCACAAAGTGATATCCCTCTTTTGCCTGGTGCCACAACACCATCGGAAATAATGAATTTATTAGACCAAGGTTTCGATACCATGAAATTTTTTCCCGCCGAAGCCTCCGGTGGTGCTAAAATGCTAAAATCAATCGCAGGACCTCTACCGCAAGCGACATTTTGCCCGACTGGCGGTATCAATCCGTCAAATGCTAAGGCATATTTAGCTTTAAATAACGTCGCCTGTATTGGCGGAAGCTGGATGTTAAATAAACAACTAATTGCTGATAAAAACTGGACAGAAATTAGCCGCCTTAGTGAGCAAGCCTGTCAACTTTAAATAAGTTAAGAGAATTTATTTACCTTGAACAATTTAGATTATTTAGATGGCTCAGATACAAATCTAACCGATAGAGCAGAATGGCACGCTCTTATCGAGCACCATCAACAAACTCGCGCAATTCATATGCGGGATCAATTTAAAAATGATCCCGAACGATTTAGCAAATTTTCAATTGATTTCAATGATATCCTGTTCGACTATTCAAAAAATAGAATCGATGCTAATACCATCTCGCTTTTGATTAAACTGGCTAACGCCTGTAACTTGCCTGGTAAAATCAATTCAATGTTTGCAGGCGAAAAAATCAATACCACAGAAAATCGTGCTGTTTTGCATACGGCATTGCGAAGTCAAGAGACTCAACCGTTATTAGTTGACGGTATCGATATTCGGCTAGAGATAAAAAATGAACTGACTAAGATTAAAACCTTAAGCGAGAAAGTACGATGTCAATCATGGCGAGGATGTACAAATCAAGCGATAACAGATGTGGTTAATATAGGCATCGGTGGTTCACATCTTGGTCCGCAAATGGTTACTGAAGCGTTGAAGCCTTTTATCTCAAAAGATTTGAATATGCACTTTGTGGCAAATATCGATGAAAATGATATCGCTGATACGCTCGCCAAGCTTAACCCGGAAACTACTTTATTTATTATTTGTTCAAAAACGTTTACTACTCAAGAAACCATGTTAAATGCGACCACTGCAAAAAACTGGTTTCTAGATAAAGTTAAGGACAACAAACAGCTTGCAAAACATTTTATCGCTGTTTCAACCAATCAACCAGCTGCTTTAGAGTTTGGTATTGATGAGAATAATATTTTTACCATGTGGGATTGGGTTGGTGGTCGATATTCCCTTTGGTCAGCGATTGGTATATCCATTGCAATCGCGATTGGTTTTGAAAATTTCGAACAATTTTTAGCTGGTGCTTATGAAGCTGATGAGCATTTTGTAAACACACCAATAGAAAAGAACATACCTGCCCTAATGGGGTTGCTAGGAATTTGGTATAATAATTTTTATCAATGCGAAACCATTTCTATTCTGCCCTACTCTCAACACTTGCACCGTTTTCCTTCCTATTTACAGCAAGCAGATATGGAAAGTAATGGTAAGGCGGTTTCTGTGTTCGGAAAAAACCTTTCTCACTCCACTGGGCCGATTGTATTTGGCGAGCTTGGCAACCCAGCTCAACATGCCTTTTATCAACTACTCCATCAAGGAACAAAACTCGTCCCCATTGATGTGCTGGCGGCTGCGTCAAATATTGATGGACAGAGTAAACATCAGGACGCGTTAATTGCTAATCTATTCGCACAAACAGAAGCTCTAATGCGTGGTAAAACAGACCAGGAAGTAGAGACTGAATTATCTAATAGTGAGCTCGACCAAGATCAGATAAACGATTTAATTTCACACAAGATTTTTGAAGGCAATCGACCGAGCAACACTTTTTTGTTTGAACAGTTAAATCCTAAAACGCTTGGATCAATTATTGCTTTTTACGAACATAAGGTTTTTGTACAGGGTGTGATTTGGAATATTAACTCTTTTGATCAGTGGGGCGTTGAGTTGGGTAAGCAACTCGCTAAAACCATTTTAAATGATTTTGATAATGAAACTCTATCTGAGCATGATTCTTCTACGCTCGGGTTGATGAAGTATTACAAACGTATTAAGTAAAGCATAATTCAGTGAACTAAATATTTGTATTAATCAATTTGATTAATACTTGAAGCTCAAATCATGAGATGCAACCAATCGACAAATTAATACAACTACTTGACCTGCCAGACTCCGACTACTGGTCAGATGACGCCTGCGAACAAGCTAGAAACATAATTGATGGCTCTTCCGAATTAATTTTTAGCCATTTATTAAAAGAATGGAAAGACTGGTCTCCAAATAGACAAGAACATTTAGCCTATATCCTTGGTTCAGGAACTTCTAAAAACGAAAAACAATTAATTGAGCAAATGTTAAATGCTCCGGATGCTGATGTGGTTTACCGGGCAAAAGAAGCGATGGATGAGATTGTTCAAAACTTGAAACGAGTTATAGGTAGCCAGCCTTAGACGATATTTGTCAATTCCACTGAAAGAGAATAAAATTACAAATCGTAAAAGAACTAAAGAAAGGAATTAAATAGCCATCACTTGTTTAGGGTCGCTAATATTTTATTGCGGACATTTAAAGTTTCCAAAAAATCCTTCTTAAGAAGACTCTTTATTCTATTTCACGACCGTTAAAAAGTACTTGTGCGAGTAGCTTTGTGTCAAGCTCTGCACATTAGGTTGCCATAAATATGATATAATCGATTGTTTTTAAAGCAATATCCCGATTAGAGATTGGCTCGCTGCAACAAAAATCAGCGATCAAACTCAACAAAATAGCTCTAAAAAAATAAAGAGGTTGACGTGGCAAATATTCAGCATTACTGTAAAAGCTCTTGCTTTTACAGTGAAGCCTGCCTCGCCGCCGCGATTTTTCTTTTTTCTTCCTCGCGTAAACTCGTTGTAACTAGAGGGATAAGTCGTGTGCTAAAAACCATCACAAGACTGATAGATACTCCCCACTCGCACAGAACAAGCAGCAGCAATAGACAAAACAGAAATGCGTTTTGCAATTGTGCATGGCGTTATGTTTAAAAAGAAAATAAACTCCTCTGAGGATTATAATGAGAATTTGCAATATTAATGAGTGTAATCTAGAAGCTTATGACGGCTATGATGAATGCATCCTTCACTGCTCTAAAAATAGATTAGACTTTTTTAAGATACGATTCGACTTTTATAATTCATTAAAAGACTATGTTGCCAATAATTCTATAGATGGTAACGAATTTTGCCACTTCTTTAGAGTTTCATTTCCAAAACCAGATATACAATCAAAAATAAATTACGCAAAAATATTAAATGCCTTAAAACAAATACATTTTGATAACTGCCATTTTTTTACAAGTTACATTGAATCAAGTGATTCTGAGTTATTTTTTCAAGATTGCATATTTCATGAGAGGTGGAGTGTTTTTAATGCGCCGGTTCTAAAGAATGTTAGTGGTGTGTTGTACCAGAACTGTATTTTTCATAAAGAGGTTAGCTCATATTCCGAGGATGATGGAAAATATGTAATAGATAGTCAGCTATTTAATGACTGTGAATTTAAAAAGAGCATAGAATTCGAAAATATTGAATTTAGGTCTCCAATTTTCAACAATTCTGATGATATAGACTTAAATATTGAATCGTTTCATTTGATAGATTGTATATTAAAAGATAAATTTATTCTTAATCGGTGCAATATTAGATCGTGCTCTATGGAAGATACTGTTTTTGAATCAAAATTTGAGTTTAAGCAAAACGTTGTTTCTGATTTTGGAATTTTTAATACAAATTATTTTAAAGTTGTTGATACGTTTGAAACAAAATTTGGAAAGTTCAATATAAAGAAAAGTATATTCGAGGGTTTTGTCGGGTTTGAAAAATGTTCTTTCGGTAAGAATGGTGAGTCGGAACATGAATATATAGCTAAATTTACATATGCCACATTTCTTAGCTTTGTCAACTTTAGGAACACAAGTTTTTATAGCGGGCTTGATATTGAAAATATAAACTTAAAAGAAGCACCAAACTTCTTAAACGCTAATATTAACGAAAAGTATTCTAATAGAGAAACATTCAGGATCATAAAAAGTTCATTTGATAAAATTCATAACTATATCGAAGCCAATAGGTATTTTGCTTATGAAATGCAAAAGTACAAAGAAGAACTTAAAGGCACAAATAAAACCCAAGAAAAGTTGATACTTTTTTTAAATGAAAAAATATCAAATTATGGGCAAAGCTATATCAGACCGATATTTTATATGATTGCAACATCAATTATTTATTATCTGTTGATACTAGGATACGAAAATAATATTTTATATGAAATATATCCGAGCATTAATGGTGCTTTGGGAAAAATATCTAGCTTCGTAAATAATGTATCTAAAAATATTTTGCCTTTTAGTAAGATGCTTAAATATGGAATGGAGTTTGTTAGCCTCTTATTCTATATAATTTTTGCAAGTTTAATATGGCAAACATTAGTAGCAGTTAAACGACACACGAGAAGGTAAAAAAACATAATAGGGTAGCCGAAGGTTTCTAGCCTTCAGCCCCCACACCACCCTGCATGCGAATCCGCACAGGGCGGTTCACTTAACTTATCCGTTAGGATAATGATCAAGAATACGGAATACGGGTTAAAGAATACGGGTCAGGCTCATTTAACAATAATTAATAACTTTATTTCTCGCTGCCATTGGTTATCGTTGATTTTCTTTCGTTTTAGCGATGGCGAAATAATTCCCCGATGCGTTAATCCAAAGTATTTCGCTGTTTCATTATGAGTGGTTTTACTATACTGGTGGCAAGCATAAATCACAAATGTTTTATTAGGTAAGCGATCTCTCTTTCCTATTACCCTTTGACCCAGCTCGCTTTTCTTTTCCTTGATTATTTTTTCTACATGACTCATTAGCTAGCCAATTCTCGGCGTATCTTCTAATGCAATACGAAGCTTGATTAATTCAATCTGGTCATTTTCTTGTATAAACGGGGGCTTTCCATCGGCTCTGTTTTAAACTAAAGCGAATATGCTTTGGCTTGCAACACCCCACCTTAATGCAGCTAGCACAATTCACCTTCAGCCCAGTGTGCTAGCTACCTAAGGTTTTAGTTAAACTAAATCTTCAACATAATTATTAATATCATTACCTGTTTTCTTGGTTGCCGTTAACAACGTATCTAGTTGAGCTCTCGTCTTAACCAGCCCCTCTTCGGTCGCGTTCAACAATCCCATCAACTTGATAATATAATACTCTGACTCGGCAACAGATTTATAAGCGTCATATACCTCTTTTTCCTTATCTTTGGTTACTGACACTCCCAGAGACCCAGAAGCGTGATGAGAAGATTTAGGTGCCACGTTCATTAAAGCAGTAACTGCTGGAGTAATTTTTTTGACAGCTTCCTTCATTTTAACTAGGTTGCGGTCAATCCGCACAATTTCATCATTTTTAGACTTTATGTCTTTTTTAACACTTTTTCGGATGCTTTCCTCAAAACTCATTGGTTTTTTATAACTGGATTTTAAGTCGCTATCACTATACAGACTTTTGCATTTTGATAGAGCGGTATCAACAACCATACCAATCAGAGTAGAAACTCCAGGCGGAACGCTTGAAAGTGCAACACCTAAAGCACCGAGGGAAATTGTTTTAGGCGCATTTCTGTAGGCTTTACGTAATCCCTTATTCTGCCCAACAATGGCGTTGTTGTTACCATACAAGATTGCACGACTGAGCGAACCTTTAGATCGGTTTGCTGTATCCTTATACACCTCATCTTTCATCTTATTAATTTTACTATTATCCATTTTATCTCCTAATATATATTTTATGACTCAATTGAGTAAGGGAAGCGACGCCCTTACTCAATTAAGCGTAAAAAATTGATAAAATTGTCAATAGATTCAAAAAAATATCTAAAGGTCTAATGCGAAATCTAACCCTTTTAAGAGTTCTCCCCTTTTATCTGTTACAATTCGCTCAATTCTGAATAATTCGACCTAGCCTCCATGCCAAGCTTTAAAAAACCAGATCTCAGCGATTGTTGGCGAGGAATACCTGCTCACTGAAGCCGCTGATTTAGAGACCTACGATCAAGACTGGAGTAAGCCCTACTCACTTCGCTGGGAGGAATAACATTATTAAAATAAGGTAAATTAAATCGCTCCTCTTAACTTAAAACCTCTACTAAAAGTGGGGAAGGTCAAAAGCTAAAAATGCTCAGATTAAATCTCATAATGGTAATTCTGTTAAAAATGCTAACACTCACATTTTCTTTTTCTATTTGTAGAGCAGAAGAAAATAGAGAATTAAAGAGCGTCACGAAACACGAGTCAGTTTTGCTACAAACGAAACATCAATGGCATAAACATGCATTTTCATCAAATAGCAAATACCTTGCTCTCGTGAACAAACTTGGTACACTAGCTATTATCGATCTATCTTCAAGAAAAATAAATTATAATAAAATAAATTCAGGTGGTGTTAGTTTCTTTAAATTCTCTCCTAGAAACGAAGAATTATGGGTTGTGGACAATGCAGGAAATTATTATCGATATGACCCGAAGTCACTCAAAAAAATCGAAAATACAACCGAAAAAGGCGAAAATATCTTATGGCAACCTGACACAAAAACCGTAGGATTTGATCTTTTTGCTACAGCTCCCGGGCGTTATACACTTACTAATAAAGTAGACTCGTCAAAGAACCTGGATTTCACTGGTAGCCTCGTTTTAAACAACGATGGCGGAGTCATTCATAACGAAAATACGCTTATTATTGCACACAAAGCTGAAAAGCTATCATTTTGGCAAGCTGATTCTAATTCAAAATATCTGCCTTCGAATAAGGAAACTAACAAACAACCCCTTAGCGAACTGTCCTGTAGCAACAAATGCATTGTCACCGCTAAAAATAAGAACACTCAAACTAGCTATCTGTGGTCACTAAAAGATAATAGTGGAAGACATTTTAAATTAGATGGACGTTTATTTTTAGACCGTACTCCTTTAGGCGTAAGAAAACTTGCAAGTAACAAAACAGGAAATAAGGTTGCATATTTGAAAAATAATACTCTAGGCTACTATAATATTTCCCCTACTGGATATACCAAATCCAATACTACGGCAAAAATCGAACCTATAATATTCGCTCGATTTTCTAATGATGGCAACTTTCTATTCGTTAAAACAGTTGCGTCAGAAAAATTAATTTTGTTAGACGGAGACACACTTGAACCAATTGATTTACCAAACAACCTGGATGAAGAGCAACCTTATTCAATAATACATCCTTCTGGCGAATCATTTATTGCAATTGGTTCAGAAGGTGAAGCGATTTTAATATCTCCTACCAATCTTTCGAGTCAAAAACAATTAGCAGAGTCTTTTGTCGACGTCATTTTTAGATTTAGTCAACGGGGTAGATGGTTATTGATGAGCGCAATCTCAAGAAAGAGCATGATTTTTAGTGGCGCATCGGGAAAAACCAAATATATAATTGAACATGATGACAATATATCAAAATTATTATTTACTCCTGATGAAGAGTCACTCATCATTGTCTATAACGATGGGGAAGTAAAAATTATATCTATTGGATAATTGACTCAATTTTCTTAGCCTGTAAAAAATCTAAGTAATGAAAGCTTATAATCACTCTCCCCTTATATCTGTTACAATTCGCTCACTTCTGAATAATTCGACCAGCCCCCATGCCAAGCTTTAAAAACCAAATCTCAGCGATTGTTGGTGAGGAATACCTACTCACTGAAGCCGCTGATTTAGAGACCTACGGTCAAGACTGGAGTAAACTCTACTCCCCTGCTCCATCATTCATTGTCAGACCTGGCAACACTTCTGAGGTAGCGGAAATAGTCGCGTTAGCTCATCAAAACAACGTCGCTATCGTGCCCTCAGGTGGGCGAACAGGACTTAGTGGCGGCGCGGTAGCAGATAATGGCGAAATGGTCATTTCACTCGAACGACTCAACCAGATATCCAACTTTAATGCCGTAGATCGAACAGTCACTTGCGGCGCTGGCGTTATCACCGAGCAACTCCAGAATTTTGCTATTGAACAAAATTTGTACTATCCCGTTGATTTTGCCTCTGCAGGATCTAGTCAAATCGGCGGCAATATCGCAACCAACGCTGGCGGTATTAAAGTCTTAAAATATGGATTAACCAGAGACTGGGTGGTCGGGCTAACGGTTGTCACTCCCCAAGGTGAAATATTAGAGCTTAACAATGCTCTGGTTAAAAATGCGACAGGTTATGACCTAAGGCATTTAATGATTGGCAGTGAAGGAACACTCGGCATTATTACCCAAGCTGAAATGCGTCTAACATCAGCACCCAAAGATCCAACCGTCATGTTATTGGCTTTAAACAGCCTCACAGATGTATCAAATTTATTAACTCATTTTCAATCATCGCTAGATTTACTCGCGTTCGAGTTTTTCTCTCAACAAGCTTTGGATAAAGTAATTGAACATCGAAATTTAAAAGCGCCATTTGCGGATAACTCAAATTTTTATGTACTTATAGAGTTTGAAAATAGCAGTGAAGAAACGATGGATGAAGCAATGCAAGCCTTCGAAACCGCCGCAGAAAACGAATGGTTAGTGGATGGTTTGATTAGTCAAAGCCAGCAACAAGCAGAAGAAATGTGGCAGTACCGTGAAGGTATTTCTGAATCTATTTCTCACTATCCTCCATATAAAAATGACATCGCCGTCAAACCATCACAAGTGGGCGATTTTCTGTTAAAGATAGATAAGTTTGTAACAGATAATTATCCTGCGTTTGAAAACATCTGGTTTGGTCATATTGGAGATGGCAACCTGCATTTGAACATATTAAAACCAAAAAACTTAGCCCTGGCAGAATTCAAAAAGCAATGCGCCCAGGCAAACCCTGAAATTTTTGCTATTTTAAAGGAGTTTAACGGTAGTATCTCGGCAGAACACGGCGTCGGTTTACTCAAAAAAAAGTATCTAAATTTTAGCCGCAGTTCAGTTGAAATCGAATTAATGCGAGCCATAAAAAAACTATTCGATCCAAAAAATATAATGAATCCTGGAAAACTGTTTTCGGAAAAAAAATCTAAATGATTGCCTTAATCGCCAGTATTTTTGCCTTAGGAATCGGTCCGTTGATTTACCAAACGTTTGGACCGATGCGAAGAACCGACCGCATCGTCAGTGGGTTTATTCTTGCAATCATAGCGATCACTCTATTTATTGAAGTGTTGCCTCAAACATTTTCACAAATCGGCTATATTTCCCTTTTTCTAGCTCTACTAGGCTTTGCTGGACCAACATTAATCGAAAAGCTATTTAGTAAATCTGCAAACAAAACTCATATGGCAACAATACTGCTTGGAATTTTAGGTTTGGTTATACACGCGAGTATAGATGGTGCTGCATTATACGATGGAAATACCCACGGTCATCATGAAAACCTTTCACTGGCTATTATTTTACATCGCCTGCCAGTTGGACTGACTATCTGGTGGCTGTTGAAGCCCCTACTCGGTGAGCGATATGCACTGCTCACCTTACTTGCAATGGCAATTGCCACAACAGGTGGATTCACATTGAGTATGCAACTAACAGACTATCAAACAAACTCTGGATTTGTCGCTTTGCAGGCATTTATAAGTGGCTCACTATTGCACATTGTTTTTCATAAACCTCATGCCGACGGTTGCATGCATACCAGCCTTGTACACGATCATTCTCATGCGCATACGTCCGATACTGATCATGGCGAATCGTTAACCAATACCAAAGCTTCAAATCAGTTTTCATTAATAAAAGTCATCAAGAATAAGCTCCCTGACCAATGGGAGTTGCTGGGAATATTATTGGGAATATTAATAATGGTGACTCAACATCTGACTTTTTGAAAATGGCACACATCATGCATTAACGCAAATAATAGATCCAAAAGACAATATGCCTTTTTATCCAAACGAATCGTTAAGGGATTTGCAGCAATGACTTTCAGAAAAATGATGTTTATTTTTATCGCACTTTTGCTAAGCCTGCTTTTTTTACTTCAGTTCTGGTTGATCCAAAACTTTACCAAAGATGTATCAAGTAAAATTGGTGAAGCGGCCTTTGAAGTTAGTTTATCAACCACCAAAGCACTTGTATTTAGACAACCAAAAATAGAATTCAAAAGTCTTGCTGTATCGACGCGAATAACCGAATCACAGCAAATTGAAATCATCGACTCATTATCTCGAATTTCAAATGATGTTAAAATTAGTTTAAAGGACGGTCAGAAAGATAAATTTTTGATTATTAATTCTGCTGGTTCCAAACAACATATTGATATTCCCCGAACGGGCATTCAAGACTCATTGGATGAGATGTCAAATAAAATACTAATTAGTGCGATTAGTTTTATATTTTTGGGTCTTATTCTTGCGAGCTATTTTGCTAGCAGATTATCTCGCCCACTCAAAGATTTGCAACATGCATCGAATAAGATTGGGCTAGGCGACTTTGGTTTTCAGATAGATAATCAACAAAAATTTCAAAGTATTGAACTTTCAAATTCGGTAGCTGCTTTTAATGAAATGTCAAAAAAAATAAAACGCTTACAAAAAGAAAATGACGATCTTCAAAAACAAGCGCAGTTATCTGAACTGGCTGAAATAACGCGAGGTTTGGCACATACGATTCGAAATCCTCTCAATACCCTGAATCTTGCCATTGACCAAATTAGTACAGCGGAAGATGACAGCTCAAAAAAAGAGCTTGCGCAAATTTCAAAACACCAAGTCCAACGTATCGACAAATGGGTACGTTCGCTAATGGATATAATGTCGAACGACAAAAGCTTGGTAAAACCAGTTAACATTAAAGATTTATTATCTTCTTGCATTGATGATATCGGACTCAACAATTCCAACGGAATAAAAATCAAACTAGCCCACGCCAAAAACACTCATTACGAGTTACGAGCAATCGAACCTGAATTAAAAAGCTTACTGCAAAGTCTTATTAATAACGCCGCTGAAGCAACGGACTCGATTAAAAAAGGAAAGAAAGAAGATGTTATTATAGAACTGGACAAGCAAAAAGATAACTTGAAAATCACTATAAGCGATAGCGGCGTCGGATTTAGCCAAGATATAAAAGATAAATTATTCTCCCCTCACAATACCAATAAAACTTACGGTGCCGGAATGGGACTATATTTAGCACACAGAATTGTGACATTAAAATATGATGGCGGCATAGAAATAACAGACAACCCGGAAGCTAGAGAGTCACCGAAAACTGGCACTCGAATCATTTTAACCCTTAAAAATAGAGTGTAACAAGATGTCCATAAGAATTCTGCTGGTAGAAGATGAAGCCGATCAACGAAAAATAATTAAAACTATTTTACAAGCTGAGAAGTTCAAAGTCACTGATGTTGATTCTGCTGAAAAAGCACTAGAGGAACTTAGCAGCAACCCTTTCGATCTCATTATTTCCGACTGGCAGTTGCCTGGCATCAATGGAGATGAATTACTCGAACAAGTGATTCAGAACGCACCACATTGCGGCTTTATCTTGATCACTGCGCACAGTGAAGCATCTCATGCGATTAATGTAATACGTGCTGGCGCTGACGACTATTTACCAAAACCTTTTGACAAACAATCTTTACTATTTACTGTCAATAAGCTGGTTTATACAAAATCATTAGAAAAAGAAAATAAAAGTTTAAAACAACAATCAAAGCATCGCTCACAACTTGTTGATATGATTGGTCGGTCAACTGCGATGAATCGACTTTTTACCCGCATCGAGAAAGCCGCGCCAACTAACGCGACACTTTTAATAACTGGCGAAAGTGGTACAGGAAAAGAGTTAGCAGCAAGAGCAATTCACCAATTATCTACTCGAAAAGACAAACTGTTTCTCCCTGTTAATTGCGCTGCAATTCCGGAAAATCTCGCCGAAGCAGAATTATTCGGTGCTGAAAAAGGCTCCTATACAGGCGCAAATAAAACAAGGATCGGAAAATTTGAAACGGCTCATAAAGGTACAATTTTTCTCGATGAAATTGGAGAACTACCACTTATTTTACAAAGTAAACTCTTACGATTTTTACAAGAAGGCACAATCTCGCGGGTAGGCTCAAATGAGGAGTTAACTCTTGATGTTAGAGTCGTCGCAGCAACCAACCGAAACTTGATGGAAGAAGTTGAAAGAGGTCAGTTTAGAGAAGATCTCTTCTATCGACTAAACGTAATTCCCGTTAACATTCCCCCACTCCGACAAAGGCAAGAAGATATCGCTTTGCTAATTACCCATTTTTTCGAATATTTTTGTCAACAGCATCAATGTGAGAAAAAAGAACTTTCCAGTTCTGCACTAAAAATGTTGTTAGCTTATCCTTGGCCGGGAAATGTAAGACAACTAAGAAATAGTTTAGAGAGATTAGTCTTGTTGTCAGTTGGAGAATTTATTACCGCAGAAGATGTGACGGATTTGGAGTTGACTAACAAAAATGTTCAGCGATCTTTTATGATACCGGAACAAGGTTTACAGTGGGAAACTCATGAAAAAGAATGTTTATTACAAGCGCTAAGTCATTGTAATAATAATCGCACTCAAGCGGCTAAATTATTAGGGCTTGGTTATAAAGCATTTTTATATCGGTTAGATAAGTATGATATTTAGAACGTTAGTCTAGCTAGACGGTTGACTTCCCCATATAGAGAGATAAGTCCCCATATGGGGAAATTAATTTAACCAGGAATTAATTTTCAAGAGCAACATTTACCTAAACGCCGCTATTTATCTAAATTTTTAGAGTTGGCATACAAATTGATATAGCTTATTTGAACAATTTGATTGATTCGATTAATTTGAAGCTCATCTCTAAACTTAAAAGGAAAAAACAAATGAAAACTTTAAGATCAACTCTAGCAGCACTTACAATGGGATTCATTGGTTTTGGAGCTATATCCATTAGCGCCGACGAATCCGAAGAAAGAAATGTCATGGTGCAAATTCATAAACTAAGCGATAGCAATACCAAAGTCGATTTAGACGTTAATGGTCATGCCGAAGTATTTAACTTACCTGATCTGGAAGTTGGTGAAACCAAAGATATCGTTACAGAATCTGGAAGCACTATTTCTGTGACAAAAACTGAGTCAGGTATTTCTGTTTCAATTGATGGCGAAGAAATTAATCTTCCCTCAGTGGGTGGTGATATGGCAGCACATTTTATGAAAGGTGGAATGCCTCTTCATACCGATACTAGTGATGGAGTACAAGTTATTGGCGATTTAACCGAAGAGCAAATAGCCATTATCAAAGATGCTTTTGCAGCTGCAGGCGTCGACAAAGAAGTTAAATTCAGCAAAGGGCATCAAATGCGGTTTATTACCATTGATGGAAATAGTGGAAAGGATGTTACTATTAATGGAAAAGATCTGAGTTTTGAGTTTCATACAGACTCTAGTCACACTTGGACATCTGCAGATGATGAGAATACAAAAGCTATTAATGTTATCCGAAAACATGACAAGCTTAATGAAAATGAAAACGTATTCATCATTAAGAAGAAAATCGAGAAAAAAGACTGATTCTTTTCTGAATTTATTCAAAATCGAGCCAACTCCCAGGCTCGATTTTTTATTACAAACTTAGACTAGTTAATTCCCTCAGCCAAGGAGCCTGGTCGTCTTGTATCAGAAAAACCGTAAAACACACCGTTCGCATATTCAATACTTTGTAAACTCCCCCAAGGATTATAAAATTTAATTTTATGCCCTTTCTCCTGTAAAAGTTTAGCGGTATCAAGTGGAAAACCTTTTTCTAACATCAGCACCTCGGGATACCACTGGTGATGAATTCTTGGAGCAACTGTAGCACTGGCGATATTCATTCCATGAACCATTTTATTTAACAAAAAGTTATAGACGATGGTAATAATGCGGCTGCCGCCGGGACTTCCTGTAGCGAGCCAGGGTTCACCCTTATTTAAAACTAAAACAGGCGTCATAGAACTTAAGGGGCGTTTCTCAGCTTCAATTGCGTTTGCATCTCCGCCTAACAAACCATACCCATTTGGAACCCCTGTTTTGGAAGAGAAATCATCCATTTCGTTGTTCAGCAAAATTCCAGTTCCCGGTACGGTGATCCCGGAACCAAAACTAAAGTTTAGCGTATAAGTGTTTGAAACCATATTGCCGTGTTTATCGATAACAGAAAAATGAGTTGTCTGAGGGCTTTCATCTGATATGTACATCCCTGGTAGAACTTCCTTAGACGGTAAAACTTTATCAAAAGAAATTTTTCCAGCGATGGTATTAGCATAATCAACTGAAGTTAGTTTATTAACTGGAACTTCTACAAAATCAGGATCGCCTAAATATTTGCTTCTGTCCGCATAGGCAAACTTCATTGCTTCGGTCATCATATGCGTTGAATAAACCGTATTATGCCCAGCTTTTTCGATTGGGAAATTCTGAATAATATTCATCAACTGAACTAAATGAATTCCACCAGAACTAGGCGGAGGCATCGAGAAAATAGTCGCATCACCAAACTGAGCCTTAAGCGGCTTTCTCCAAACTGGACGATAACTAGCGAAATCATCGACCGTCATCAAACCATTTTCTGATTGAATAAACTCGGCGATTTTTTTTGCGGTTTTGCCACGATAAAAAGATTTTCCATTAGTATCACTAATGGCTTTTAAAACTTTAGCTAAATCGGGCTGCTTAATGACGTCGCCAATACTCCAATTTGAACCATCGGACTTATAATAGGTTTCCCTTGATGCTTTCGAATGAGACAAATATTTCCGCTTTCGATTCAAAGATTCAGCCATTGCAAAACTCATTGGCAGACTTTCAGCTAACTTTATTGCTGGCTCAATCAATTGAGCGATTGGCAGGCTACCATGTTTTTTATGGGCTTCTAACAGTCCCGCAACTGTTCCGGGAACACCAGCTGATAGAACCGAGAATCGTGCTTTGTTTTTATCTACATTTAATTCACTATCTAGAAACATATCTCGAAAAGCGGCTTTGGGAGCTTTCTCACGATAATCTAAGGCTTGTACTTGTTTGGTTTTGTCATTGTAAATCATCATAAAACCACCACCGCCCAAATTTCCAGCTCTTGGCAAAGTGACGGCTAAAGCGAAACCAACCGCTACCGCTGCATCTATTGCATTTCCACCACGTTTTAAGATTTCTACACCAACTTTTGTAGCTCTAGACTCTTGGCTTGCCACCATTCCTTTGGTAGATAAACTAGGGTGTATTCTAGAATCAAAATTCAATAAGGGAGCGGACTGACGCTCTTCCGCTAGACAAACATTACCCGCCAGAATTGAACAAAGTACCAGCTTTAAAATAAGACCGATTCGATTGAATTTGTTGATGTTACTTTTCACTATATTTATACCTTTGTGCACGTTTATAAAGATTGATAAAATTTACTATAAACAACCCTGTCATAATCACAACCGACTGAGTAGCAATAAGCCCTGTTGTTGCAATAACTCAAAGTCAATCTTGGAAGAGTGGTCAATAAAATAACTTGCTTTTCTATTGATTTGGATTTTAATACTTGATTGTTCATTAATAGTAACACTAAAACGATGAGCTTGAATAATAAGATCAATCATCGCTAACAATTCTGCTTTAGATTCAATATCTGAGTTGGTAATATCCATGATCGATAACGACACTTTGCTACTGGTAGAAATGCCATTCGCGACCTCAAATTCACTCCTTATAATTTGATACCTTAGATTTATCATATTATCAAAAAATGATTCAACATTACTCTGGTTACTGAGGATCAGAAAAACCCCATTTTGCACAGAAAATATCTGGGTTTCCGAATTGTTCTTTTGTCTCATTAACATTGATATCTTTGCGGCAAGCTCCGCAGCAGCTAGCGGCCCAGTGTCATTATATATTGCCGCATAATCATCCAACTCAAAAACAGCTAATGTTTTGTAACAATCAAAACCTGCAATATCTTCCACATCGCCCTGCTCGTTTAATAATTCTTCCTCAACTTGGTACAAGTAACTTAAGCGATAAAATCCTGTGGTCGCATCACGGTATTTTTCAACACCAAGTTTTCTCTCTCCTAATTCAATCTTTCTGACTAAAGAAGCTACTTCACTTTGTTTTGTTTGCAAATCAAATTTCATTATTTTGTTGTCAGCTTTTAACTCTCTCGTTTTAAGCTTTTCGATACTCATTTTTTTGTCGATTTTAGTTATTCGTTGGCGATAATACCGTGCCACAAGTAGTAAGCTTAGAATAAACAAAAATAATATAGTAAAAGCTATAATATAATAGGCTTGAGAACTTCTCCAAAAATCAGTCTGAACTAGAATCTGCAAATTTACATCTTGGGCAAGCCAAGGTTCACCTGCTCGTTGAGACTCTATCTCTAACCGATAACGCCCTTCAGGTAACCCCGCAATAAACATATTATGCCGCGTCCCAAGATAATTCCAGTTTTTGTTCAAACCTAAAACTCGGTAACGATAACGTTGCGTACCTAATTTATCAAAATTCATACTGACCACTGACAAATCGATCGCAGATTCATGTCCATATTGAATAATTGTAGGATTATCTGAATGGTTAATGCGATAGGTATCGATGATTCGTTCGCCCACTTTAATGCTCGAAAAAAGAATCTTATGTTTTCTATTTATCTTAGGCTGCTCTATTCTATTTGAAGTATTTTTTACAATAGTAATACCGTCTACACTTCCAAAATATAAATCTCCGTTGCTATCCGAAAAATAAGCTCCAGTATTAAATTCATCACTCGATAATCCATCGACGCTTCGAAACACATCCATATTAATTGCTTTGTGGATATATTTAACCAAACCTAAAGTGGTACTCATCCACAACTGTTGCTGATCGTCTTCCAATATCCCATAAATTGCATTATTAGGTAGCCCTTCGTAAGTGGTAATTCGCTCAAAATAAAAAGTTCCGTTATCGAATTCAGAACGATTAATTCGATTCAAGCCATCTGCGGTACCAACCCAGATAAAGCCCAGACTATCCTCATAGATAACTTGAACATCATTACTTGATAAACTCTGGGGATTATTCTTATCATATTGATAATGAAACCATTCTTTCTCTTTAACTCTATAGTTAATTAAACCAGCGTAACCGCCAAACCAGAAGTCACCATTCTTATCATGCGCGATGGCAGAAATGGTCGTGCTATAGTTAGTGAAACTATGGGGAAGGTTATGGGTGATATCCCGCAAATTTATGATGAGTACATCGCCACTAAGTTTGGAACTAGTAACTTTAAATAATCCATTTTGTGATCCTATCCAAATCTCACCATTATGGTCTTCATGAATTCTCACAACCCCATCGACTGCTTTTAGCGGCATATCATCCAAATAGAAACGTGTATCTATTTCATTTTTAGTTGTTAGATCGAAAATTCTTAATTCTGTCAGCGCTCCGATCCAAAGGTGATTAAATTGATCAATCAGTAAACTATAAACATATTGGTCATATTTTAAATGATTTAAAGGTCGGGAGATTTCTCCATTCAACAAATTATAGCGAATCAATCCTCCACCATAACTTGCCAACCACAGGTTTTCATTCCGATCTTTTTCTATCCCATGAATCGTATTATTATCACCAATCCCGACAACATCCGCTTGACTTAAAATATGTTCAAACTGGTGTTGATTCGGGTCTAATATATTAACTCCGCCGCCATAAGTTCCTAACCAGATTAAATCTTGCTGATCAATGTAAAGCGAAAGAACATGATTTGCTGACAAGCTGTTGGTAGAGTGGTTTTGATGAGAATAGTGTTCAAACTCATTTCTGCTTTCGTCGTATAAATTCAGCCCGTTCCTGGTTGCAATCCACAATGCCCCCCTTCTATCGACGACTAGATCATTAATAATATTATCACTAATCGAATGCTCATTCGTTTCCTCATGGTGGTAACTGGTCAAGTTGTTTTTTCTAGTATTGATGCGGTACAATCCTTGTGTCGTGCCAACCCACAAAAATTCATTGTTAATTTTTATCGATGATATAATCGCGCTTTTTAAAACATTAAGCTGTTTAGAGTCACAAAGTTGTGTTAGCTTTCTAGTATTTTTTTCAATCTGATAAATACAACTTGAAGTCGCGACATACAACAACGAATCAGATTCTGTTATTGAAATAACTTCATCATCAATTGGTTGTTGGTTTTCAGATAGAAACGCTTTAACTTTAAATTGTTCTTGACTTCTATCCACATAAAAAAGCCCGTTATCTGTACCAATCCAGACGGTTAAGTCTTGATCTAGTAAAAAACTATGAACCGTGGTGTTAAGATCGGGATCTCGTTCAGTAAAATCAATAAATGAATCACTGAACGGATTAAAAAAACTCAGTCCAGCGTTAGTGCCAACCCAAATTCCATAGTTCGGCTCTTCTAGTAAGCTAACAACCCAATTTTCATGCAATGAGTCTGGATTTTTATGATCATGTCTATATACCTTGAAATCATAACTATCAAAACGATTCAAACCATCTTCAGTGGCAAGCCAAATATAACCATCACTATCTTGAATGACATCGTTAACGACGCTTTGAGATAAACCTTCAGCTAAAGATAATCGTTGTACTTTGAAAGCTTTTTGATAACGGTAATCTTGTGGGTTAGCGGAAATATTGTTAACAATAAGATTTATAAAAAGGAGACTGATGAATGTTAGCTTTTTGGCGGTTAGCTTTGTGTTGACAGGATTTACAATAAAAAGATTCATTTTCCAGAATCTTTAAACACTATTTTACTGAACTTCTCAGGTTTGAATCCTCTTTTGTCGGCATAAAAAGATTCTATTCGCTTTAAATCAGCATCTTTATCATCGCTGAGATTAAAAATTGGCCCCCAACCTAAGGTTTTAGTCGGCGCATCCAAAAAGGCGCACTGAACTGGTACTCTCGCTTTTCGTGCGATAAAATAAAAGCCACTCTTCCAATGGTCGAGATAACTTCGTGTACCTTCTGGCGAAAGTGCAAAAACCATCTCATCCCTTTTGGAAAACTCATCTGCAATGGCATCAACGACATTATGTTTACTCGAGCGTTCGACTGGTATGCCACCTATCTTTTTTAAAAAAAGGCTAAACGGCCAAATAAATATCGTATGCTTACCAATAAAAACAACCTTTAATTGATAAGTCATTTTTACCAGCAAAAAAATGACAAAATCCCAGTTGGAGGTGTGTGGGCCAATAATCACCACATATTTTTTTTGCTCTGGTGGTTCGCCGATAAATCGCCAACCAAATAACTTTAATATGAATCGCGACAAACTAGCCAAGCTTACCTTCCACCGACATTGTGCAGCTCAATATTACTATCAGACGCATCGAGATCATCATCGCTTGAAGTTTTACTCGAATCTTTCGCTAGATCATTACGTTCATCGTCTAACTTTCGTAAATAGTCATTATTAATATTGCCAGTCACGTATTTACCGTCAAACACCGACGTATCATAACGCTCAATTGCAGGGTTTCCTTCTCTGCAAGTATCAACTAGATCATCTAAATCCTGATAAATTAACTTGTCCGCCCCTATCAGTTTTCCAATTTCATCAACTGTTTTACCATGAGCAATTAGCTCCTCAGCAGACGGCATATCGATCCCGTAAACATTGGGATATCTGACAGGCGGTGCAGCCGACGCGAAATAAACCTTATTAGCTCCTGCATCTCTTGCCATTTCAACTATTTGCTCACTGGTAGTGCCGCGTACGATCGAATCATCGACCAATAATACATTTTTACCCTTAAACTCTAATCCGATGGCGTTAAGTTTTTGTCTGACGGATTTTTTCCTCACCGCCTGGCCTGGCATAATAAAAGTTCGCCCAATATAGCGGTTTTTAACGAAACCATGTCGCAGTTTTAAATTTAATTTATATGCTAATTGCATAGCGCTGGTCGCTGATGTGTCAGGAATGGGGATCACCACATCGATATCATGATCTGCCCATTCTTTTTTTATTTTTGCGGCTAATTTTTCACCCATTCTTAATCTAGAGCGATATACCGAAATTTCATCCATAAGCGAATCTGGTCGAGCTAAATAAACGTGTTCAAAAATACAGGGGGCTGGTTTTTCTGCTTTACAGCACTGATGACTGTGAAGCTCACCATTCTTATCAATAAAAATGGCTTCTCCAGGTCTCACGTCGCGAACTAAGGTAAATCCGAGAGCATCTAAAGCAACACTTTCTGACGCTACCATATATTCATTTACACCCTTGACCACTTTTTTGCCAAAGACCACAGGGCGAATACCATAAGCATCACGAAAACAAAGCATTCCATAACCTGCGATAAGCGCGACTGCTGCATAAGCACCCTGACAGCGAGAGTAAACTTTTTCAACCGCATTAAATACGACGTCAGCGGAAAGCTCGTTGGATTGGTTTTTCTGCAATTCATGTGCGAATACATTGAGTAAGATTTCCGAGTCAGAGCTAGTATTAATATGCCGGTGATCTTTCTCACTTAGCTCTTGTTTTAACTCTGCCTTGTTAGTTAAATTACCATTATGTGCTAATACTATGCCATAAGGAGAATTAACATATAGGGGCTGCGCTTCTGCAGAACTAGCGCAACCAGCAGTTGGATAGCGAACATGTGCGACCCCGATGTTGCCTTGTAATCGCTGCATGTGACGAGTGTGAAATACATCTTTAACCAATCCATTTGCCTTACGCAGGAACATTTTTCCGTCTTTTAAGGTCACTATCCCTGCCGCATCTTGCCCTCGATGTTGCAAAACCGTTAATGCGTCATACAAGCCTTGATTGACCGGAGAAGAACTATATATACCAACTATACCGCACATCTTTAATAACCTTTTTATGTTACTTATCGTTTAGTTTAGAACGAATATTCGAAGCAGCAAGTAGCCGTTTCAGATATTTTAAATCAAATCCGTTTTTATCAATTAGATTGATTATTCATCGGTATTCGAGAAGTTACTTCCGGTAACACTTCATCAAACTTACCATAAAACCAGTTTCCGAGCTGTTCAACATGAGGACGCAACTGGGACTTAACCCACCATTTGTCTTGTTCAACTGGAGTAAACTCGCGCAGCAATAAGATTGCAACAGAGACAAGTAGCACCCCTCTAAGTGCACCAAAAGCCATGCCCATAATCCTGTCCATACCACTTAATCCAGCTCTTTCAATTAACTGGCTTAAAATATAATTGATTAAACCACTGATGGTGAGAGTTAACACGAATAATAGCGCCCAAGCGACAGCGTATCGCAGACTTGGTGTTTCAATATGAGAGTCTAACAAGGTAGAGAATTCTTGATAAAAACCTTTTGCTACAAAAAAAGCAAGTATCCATCCAGCTAATGATAAGGCTTCTCGGACAAATCCGCGTAGCAAGCTGATCCCTGCTGAAAGTCCGATGACGATTAATATAGCCCAATCTATCCACTGCATAGTCGGTAATATTCTGACGGTTGGTAATTTTCCACAAATTCTATCAAATTAGCACTGAGTTAGTCACTTAATTACTACAATTCGCTTAAATTATGACGATGAGCAATGATATCGAATTAGCGAGCCTAGTGCTCTACAGGATCAAACGGTTTGATCAGCGCACTACTTTCGCTCAATTGACTGATCTTTTTTAAGACTTTACTAGCATCTTTCTTATGGATATAAGGTCCAACAAAAACCCTATGAACCACTTTTCCATCGGCAGTCACTTTTCGTCGGTAGGATTTATATTTTTTATTCTGTAATTTCTTAACCAGGTTAACCGCGTTGGTCTGTTTGGCAAAGCTGGCAACCTGGATAATCCATGCTGCATCTTTGTAATCCTCGCTGATTTTGCTTTTAACCGTTTTTGCATCCTTCTTGCCAGTCGCTGAAGACTGGGCAACTTTCTCGGTGCTTGATAAGACTTTAGTTTTAATCTGCTCCTTAGCTTCGGCGACATTAGAGCTTGATGAAGTTTCTTTTTGTTCATTAAGCAAACTAGTTTGTTTTGTGTTAACCTTTGATTGAGTCGAACCATCAACTTCCTGACTTTCTTGATTTTTCTTATTTTCAGCAATTAAGTCGTCAATTTTCTTGGTATCGATTTTATAGGTTTGAAGCTCTTCAGGCTTAGCAGGGATCTTACTTTCAAAAGTTCCTTTGACGACCTTATCTTTTAGTATTGACGGTAAAAAGATGATCGCTAACGCGATCAGGACGACAGCGCCAATAATGCGTTGTTTTAGACTATTATCCACTTAATAAGCTACTCGGTCACTCGAATAAAGCAAGATTAACAACTTTCGGCATGATATTGAAGCTAACAGCTTCACCTCTTCGAATAAATTTTGTTACAGAAGCTCTACTTTTGGAATTGCTAAGCACAAATTCTAGAAGTTCAACGCCAGATGCTTAAGACTAATTCTTTAGATTAACACTCAAGATAAGTTTTCTTCCAACCATTTTTGCGCTTCATCCATATTTCTAACCACAATAGTAGTCCAACCAGTAACGTCTGCATACCCCTGCCACAACCGCCCCATACCATAAGCTAAATCATCAGGATAGACGCCTACAACCAGAATATTTCGATTGAGAAGTGCCACTTTTTTTGAAATTTCCGCATTTTCAATCATCCCCTGCGGGGTAACCTCAAACTCATCAACGTGAGTACAATCGGTTATAGCGTATCGGTACGAACGAATTTTGTCTGGTGAAGTGCATTTATCTTTGATACTACCGATAATATCATCGTCGGTCACAATCCCACTATAGATGGTAATGACCCCACCATCGTCTAAATATTTTATTTTATACGGCACAACTAATACTACCTACCACATTTAATTGTTGTTGTTTAGATATTGATACATCTCCGCAACGGTAAAAAATGAACCTAAAATAAAAACAACATCATTTCCAGAAACTGAGCTTGCGCTACTTTCAGCTAATTCACCCAATATTTCTTTATAAGCACCGCTTAAATTTTCATTGAGATGGTATCTTTTATTCAATAAATTTTTACCGTCAATAGAGCTAGCCTGTTTTTGGAATATAGAAACATATAAGTTACCTAAATCTTCTGCGGTTGCCGCCCTATCTACAGGTAAACTAATAAAATACCATGTATCAATCACTTCATCCAACACTTTTAAATAATCACAGATTGATTTGTCAGCCATCATCCCACAGATCGCGAAGCGCTTTCCGCCAGGATTCAAAAACTCTATCTGATTTCTTAGATTTTGTGCGGCTTGCGTATTGTGCGCAACATCTGCGATAACCATAGGCTGTTCGCACATTTGCTCAAATCGTCCCCTTATTTTTATCTTAGTCAACACCTTTTCAAGCTCAGTATTTGCATATAAATCTGGAAATAATTGATTAAACGCACACGCTGCTAACAATACATTTTGTGATAAAAGGCGGTATCGATTGTAACTTAAATCATCGACCAGTTTTGAGAGAGCAGAAAACAACCCATTTTCTTTTTCAAGCGAGTTTATCATCAATAGCTCAGAAACAAATTCGGGGCGAGCCTTAACAATCAGATCGTAGCTCGCCTGATCACCAACCAAATTAGTCGAGTGTTTTCGATAAATACCAGATTTTTCAAATGCAATCTCTCTCAACGAGCTACCAAGCCAGGACTCATGATCGAGAGCAATGGTTGTGACAATCGAAACATCTGGTTCTACAATATTAACTGCATCTAGCCTACCACCTAAACCTACTTCCAAAACAACAAGGTCAAGTTCTGCCTGTTTAAAAATTTGCAGCGCGACCAGTGTAGTAAATTCAAAAAAGGTCAGTGCTGTTGATTGTCTAGCGCGCTCAATTTTCTGGAAAGCCGAGATCAGTTCATCATCTGAAATATCCGCTCCATTTAACCTGATTCTTTCATTAAATTTAAGTAAATGAGGCGATGTATAACAACCAATAGAAAGCTTATTCTGGATCGCAAAAGACTCTAGAGTAGCCACGCAGCTTCCCTTACCATTAGTCCCTGCTATCATGACTACTTTGCTGCCGAGCTTTAATAAATTAAGTTTGTGAGCAATTTTTTTTATTCGCTGTAAACCTAACTCTATCTCTTCAGGGTGAAAAGATTCTATGTGGCCAAGCCATTCTTTCAAATTTTTCATATATAAACGCTGGACTATTAAACCTAAACTCTAAACAAAATTTGACCGCTTTTAGGTATGCAAGGAAAGTCTTACTCAAAAAATGTCCTAATCACTTTAATCGCTAAAAATATTGCGATCCAAATAAAAAAGGTTCCAAAGCCTGAGCTACTTTCCTGTTCGGCCTCAGCAACTTCTTTAACCTGCTTGGCTGGCTTTAAATAAAAACTAGATAGTAGTTGCATTTGCTCATGTCCGAACTGTCTGGCAAGCAGTAAATCGGTATTTTCCCAATCGAAATGAGTCGCGTAATAGTTAATCACTTTGTTTAGTCCTTTGGGAAGCTTCGCAAGCATTTCGGACGAAGTATCTTCCGCACCACAAACTGAATCAACCTTCGATAAGAAAAAACCAAAGGTATCAAACCTCAACATATCATTAACTTCTAAAAAATGTAGCTCATCTTTATCTAAAATCGAAATCCACTCTTGTAAATCAATTTCCTTGTCTTCGCTGTATAAATCTTTCAGCTGCTGAATAAAATTATCAACAACGTCATCTGGATCAAAATACTCCTCTTGTGGACTAGAAGGCTGAACCTCAGTTGCCACTTGAAGCTCCTGCGTCTGCTCCTCAGCTTTTTCAAACTCAACCAGGTCTATGTCTTCTATAAGGTCAGATGTATCTGCTACATCTTTGATTTCCTTCTCAGCAGCTTCATCTTCCGTAACTTGCACTTCCACAGCGTTTTCTTTTTTGTATTCTACTTGCTGATAAGATACCTGCTGAACAACATTTTCTTCGTAAACCTCTTCTTCATCGGTTTCACTATCTCCATAATCATCATCTACGTAATACCTTCCATGATCAGTCAAATATTCGTAAGCTTCCCTTATCTTTTGAAACTCTGATGGATTTTGAGATGGATCAATTTGTTTTATTTTCCGGGCATAAGCTCGCTTGATAGATTTGACATCATTAATCGGTTCAAGATCAAGCAACTCCCAATCATTCATTCAAAAATGCTCTCATCAAGCTCATTCAAGATCTGCTCTAGCTCCTGGCGTTTTGACTCAATCAGCTTCGTATCTTGGGTATTCAAAAGACTTTCAAACTGTGAAGCTAAATGAGCAATATACTGACGCTTATCACCCAGATTTTCTTCGTACATCCTTTCGGCTTTGGCCAAGATCAGTTTATTAACGGAGTCTTCTCTTGGATGAATTTTAATTTTTGCTAATCGCTTAAAACTCTCTTCTATTTCTTGCGAACTTAGATCGCATTCAGAGTTCTTAATAATTTTCTTGCTGGTTTTTTGTGTTGAATTAACCGTGACTTCTACTTCTAAAATTCCATTCACATTATAGGTAAAACGAATATCAACACTTTCTTCACCAGCCTTTTTCTTTGGCACGGTGACTTCAATCGAACCCAGAAAAACATTATTTTTCACGAGCCGACTTTCACCTTGATAAATATTACAGTTAAGATGCTTCTGTTTATCTTGAATGGTGTTTAGTGTATCCATACGGCTAATGGGGATGGTACTATTTCTTTCAATCACCGGTAAAAAATGTCCACTTTCAAACTGGTTATTTTGTGATTCGACACTCACTTCAACGCCTAGGGTATAAGGGCAAACATCGGTAAGAACCACATCGTCTAAAGCTTCATTTTTATTTAACAATGCTGATTGAACGGCCGTTCCCAATGCAACTACTTCGTCTGGATTAATAGTTGAAGATGGCAAGCGCCTAAACATTCTGCTAACCAAGCTTCTAACAAGCGGCATTCTGGTCGCACCGCCGACTAAAATGATTTCATCTAACTCGTTTAATTTTAATTTCGCATCTCGGATAGCTCGCTCGACCGGGTGGCGTAATTTTTGGATTAAGTTTTCACAAATTTTTTCTAGTTCCGCTCTTGCGCATCGCCACGTGTAATCTTTGTTGCCGATCTTATGTTCAATGGTGACGCTTTCTTTATCTGTTAACTGAACTTTTAAAGCATTAATTTTTCGTGTTAACTGGCCTTGTTCAATTTTTGATAGTTCGTGCCCTTGAATATCATTGCTTTTAAGGAATTTCGCAATAAGTGCATTGGTAAAATCTTCACCGCCTAAATAATTATCACCCGCTGAGGCGTGCACTTCCATCACACCGTCAAACAATTCCAACACAGACACATCAAATGTTCCACCACCAAGGTCAATCACAATAATGTTAGATTCTTTATATTTTTCGTGGATTCCATAAGCGATAGCCGCTGCGGTTGGTTCGTTGATCAAGCGTTCAACTTTTAATCCCGCTAATTCACCTGCTATTTTGGTGGCTTTTCTTTGTGCGTCATTAAAATACGCTGGTACGCTGATCACCGCAGAAGAGACCGATTCACCGAGCGCAGCTTCAGCATCTTGTTTAAGTTGTTTTAGCACCAAACCTGAAAGCTCTTCAGGACTGTAAACCACCTTACCTAGCTGAATTTGAGCCTTACTTCCCATTTTACGTTTAAAGTTAGCAACGCTTTGTTCGGGATGCGATACTAAGCGCTGCTTAGCGATCTCTCCGACAAACACCTGTCCGTCATCATCAACACTGATCACCGAAGGAGTTAAATTTTCGCCCAATGCATTAGGGATCAGCTGAGGGCTTTCGCCGTTCCAATAACTGACTAAACTGTTGGTTGTACCTAAATCAATTCCTATTGTTACCATTTAAACCTTTTTCCGTTTTATAACTTATGTAATTAACAATACCAGCACAATAGACAAAAAAAAGCACCCAATGGGTGCTTTCATAGAGAATATTCTAAAGCAATAGTTTTGGATTAGATAATACTATCCAACATAAAATTTATTCTCAACTGGAATCGTGACCATCGCTGCTGATTTTTGGAAATCTTCAATTTGATCGAAATTCAGATAACGATAAATATCTTCACTCATCGTATCTAATTCTGCGGCGTAACTCATATATTCTTCAACCGTTGGCAACTTACCAACAATTGCAGCAACAGCCGCTAACTCCGCAGAAGCTAAATAAACATTGGCTCCCTTGCCTAGTCGGTTAGGGAAGTTACGGGTCGATGTTGAAACTACCGTTGAATTAGCAGCAACTCTCGCCTGATTTCCCATACATAATGAGCAGCCGGGCATTTCTGTACGCGCTCCTGCGGTGGCAAAAATATTGTAATAACCTTCTTGCATAAGCTGGTGCTCATCCATCTTAGTTGGAGGAGCAATCCATAACCTAGTTGGAATTGAATCAGTTTTTTCTAATAACTTCCCTGCCGCACGATAATGACCAATATTTGTCATGCAACTGCCAATAAACACCTCATCAATCTTATCGCCCTGAACATCCGATAATTTTTTCACGTCATCTGGATCATTCGGGCAAGCCAAAATTGGCTCTTTGATTTCGTTTAGGTCGATTTCGATGACCGAAGCGTATTCAGCATCTTTATCTGCCGATAACAATTCAGGGTTTTCAAGCCATTTCTGCATATTCTCAATACGTCGGCTTATGGTACGTGCGTCGCCGTAACCGTTGTTGATCATCCATTTAAGTAAGGTAATATTCGAGTTTAAATACTCAATAATCGGCGCTTTATCCAGTTTGATCGAGCAGCCAGCAGCACTTCTTTCTGCCGCAGCATCTGAAAGCTCAAATGCTTGCTCGACTTTAAGATCTGGCAAACCTTCAATTTCTAAAATACGCCCTGAAAAGACATTCTTTTTGCCTTCTTTTTCTACGGTTAACAGACCTTCTTGAATAGCCGCATAAGGAATGGCATTAACAAGATCTCGTAAAGTTACACCTGGTTGCATTTCTCCTTTAAATCGCACCAACACTGATTCCGGCATATCCAGAGGCATAACACCGGTTGCCGCTGCAAAAGCTACCAGACCAGACCCAGCAGGAAAGGAAATACCAATCGGGAAACGAGTATGAGAATCACCACCTGTACCAACCGTATCAGGCAATAACATGCGATTTAACCAGCTATGAATAATGCCGTCACCAGGACGTAGTGAAACACCACCACGAGTCATAATAAAATCGGGCAAGGTGTGCTGAGTATCAATATCGATTGGCTTTGGATACGCGGCGGTATGACAAAATGACTGCATGGTGAGATCCGCTGAAAATCCAATACAGGCAAGATCTTTAAGCTCATCGCGAGTCATTGGTCCAGTGGTATCTTGAGAACCAACAGTGGTCATTTTTGGCTCGCAATATTGTCCTGCTCTAACGCCTTCCAGTCCACAGGCTTTACCAACCATCTTCTGCGCCAGAGTATAACCTTTATCTGATTCTTCCACAGGATCAGGCTGACGGAATAAATCACTAGCTTCTAAGCCAAGAAACTCTCTCGCTCTTGTGGTTAATCCGCGTCCAATAATCAATGGAATACGCCCGCCAGCCTGAACTTCGTCTAATAAAACATCTGTTTTTAGCTCAAACTCAGCGATCAGCTCACCACTTTTTTCGACTTTTCCTGCGTAAGGATAGATATCAATCACATCACCCATTTCTAGCTTAGAAACATCAACTTCAATTGGCAGTGCGCCTGCATCTTCCATAGTATTGAAAAAGATCGGGGCAATTTTTCCGCCCAAGCAAAATCCGCCATCACGTTTATTAGGTATATGAGGAATATCATTTCCCATTAACCAGAGCACTGAATTGGTGGCAGATTTACGAGATGAACCCGTCCCGACAACATCCCCAACGTATACCACTGGATTGCCTTTTTCTTTTAATTTTTCAATCACTTCAAGCGGATTGCCTTCGAGTCCAGGTTTAGGGTTTTTAAGCATTGCGAGTGCATGAAGGGGAATATCTGGTCGTGACCATGCATCTTGCGCAGGTGATAAATCATCTGTATTGGTTTCACCTGGCACCATGAAAACAGTTAAAGTTTCTTTTTCAGCTAGTGCATCTTTCGAAGTAAACCATTCTGCGTCTGCCCAACTTTGGATCACGTCACTCGCCACCTGGTTACCTGCTTTTGCTTTGTCCGCGACATCGTGAAAAGCATCAAACATCAATAAGGTGTGTTTTAATTGCTCACCGGCAAGCTCTGCCAAGTCACCGTCATCCAATAAACCAACCAAAGTTTCAATATTGTAACCACCGAGCATAGTGCCAAGCAGTTTAACTGCATGGACTTTATCGATAATCGGTGATGAATCTTCACCTTTTGCAATTGCCGACAAAAAAGCAGCTTTCACGTACGCGGCTTCATCAACACCGGCAGGTACGCGGTTTGTGACTAAATCTAGAATAAAATCAGCTTCGCCTTCTGGTGGATTTTTTAATAATTCAACCAAATCATTCATTTGTTCAGCTGAAATAGGTTTTGGAACAATACCTTGCTCCGCTCTTTCTGTAACATGATCTCGGTAGGCTTGTAACACGTTAGACGTCCTCGTATTCGATGATAATTTGAAACCTTTAGATCCTGAGTTGATCGGATCTTTTAGGCTCTAGGTCAAGGTAATAAATAAAGATTAGTTTAATAACGCGGATTATACAGAATAAAATGCTGTTTATATATAAAAAGGAAGTGACAAATCACATAAAATCAATCACTTATTGGCGAAATTTTCACCACCAAAATCATTCGAACATCTTGATGGTGAATTTGCCTTAGACTCGCTCTAGATTAAAGCGCATCGTTGAGTTCAGGTAAAACATTAAACAGATCGGCAACCAAACCATAGTCGGCGACTTGAAAGATTGGTGCCTCTTCATCTTTGTTGATGGCTACAATGACTTTACTGTCTTTCATTCCCGCTAAATGCTGAATCGCACCAGAAATACCGACCGCAATGTACAGCTCAGGAGCAACAATCTTACCCGTTTGCCCAACTTGATAATCATTTGGAACAAAGCCTGCGTCAACTGCAGCTCGTGACGCTCCAACGGCAGCACCTAATTTATCGGCTATCGCTTCTAATAAGTGGAAGTTTTCTCCGCTTTGCATGCCTCGACCACCAGAAATGATCACTTTTGCAGCGGTTAATTCAGGTCGTTCTGAAACCGTTAATTCTTGGGATACAAAAGTGGAACTGGTTGCGATATATTCTTCGGCATCGACATCACGTATCGTCGCATTACCACCACTAGCTTCTACGGCATCAAACCCTGTCGAACGAACTGTAATGACTTTGATTGGATCGTTTGATTGAACTGTAGCAATAGCGTTTCCAGCATAAATCGGGCGTTTAAAAGTGTCGACACTTTCCACTGAAATAATATCGGATATCGGTTGAACATCTAACTTTGCGCCAACTCTTGGCATAAAGTTTTTCCCGGAAGTTGTTGCTGAAGCCAAGATATGGCTACGATTGCTCGCGAAATCTGTGACAATCGCCGCTAAACTCTCTGCTGTAGGGTGCTCTAAACCTTGATGACTCATATTGATCACGCTGCTTACAGAGGGACATTCAGCTGCTGCTTGAGCGGCTTCTCGACAATTAAATCCCATAACGAGGACTTCAACATCGCCACCAATCGCGGAAGCTGCGGCTAAAGTAGCCAAAGTGGACGCATTTAATTCTTTATTATTATGTTCTGCAATGACAAGAATAGACATTAGATCACCTTCGCTTCATTTTTAAGTTTTTCAACTAACTCTTCAACTGACTCAACTTTGATTCCAGCTTCTCGTGCCGCAGGAGGCTCAACTTTCAAAGTAGAAACTCTCGGCGCTATATCAACTCCTAAATCTTCGGGTGTCATTTCTTCTAAAGGTTTACGCTTCGCTTTCATTATATTGGGAAGTGACGCAAAACGAGGCTCGTTCAAACGCAGATCCGTAGTGACAATGGCTGGCATATTCAGAGAAACCGTTTCTAAACCACCATCAACTTCACGGGTTACGGCTACTTTACCATCGGCAACTTCCACTTCTGATGCGAAAGTTCCTTGTGGCCAATCAAGCAACGCGCCAAGCATTTGTCCTGATTGATTGTTATCGCCATCGATTGATTGCTTCCCCATAATAATCATCTCTGGAGATTCTTTTGCCGCGACTTCTTTTAATAACTTAGCTACGGCTAGTGGTTGAACTTCATCATCAGTCTTAACTAAAATTGCACGATCTGCACCGAGAGCCAATGCCGTTCTCAATGTTTCCTGGCACTGAGAAGGTCCGATAGACACAGCGACAATTTCACTCGCGATGCCTTTTTCTTTTAATCGAATCGCTTCTTCTACAGCTATTTCGCAAAAAGGATTCATGGACATTTTAACATTCGCAGTTTCTATTCCGGAATGATCATCTTTCACGCGAACCTTGACATTAAAGTCAACAACTCGCTTTACCGTAACCAGTAATTTCATACAGACACCTGTGTTTTCGAGCGCGATTTATTAATATCGCTTTGATCTTTTAAGAAGTAGCGGGATCTTGCCGTTTTATACGTTTAACGTCAACAAAAATCGGGTATAATGCCGCACTTAAAAAATCCTACAATTCCTAACTAATTAATCGCTTCGGAGCAAACACAATGGAAAATAACACCATTGAAAGAGAGTCAATGGAGTTTGATGTAGTCATCGTTGGTGCAGGACCTTCTGGTTTATCAACGGCAATCAAACTAGCACAGCTGGCTAAAGAGCAGCAAAAAGAAACCACTATTTGCGTAGTCGAAAAAGGCTCTGAAGTTGGTGCTCATATTTTATCGGGCGCGGTTTTTGAAACCACTGCGCTCGCTGAACTTTTTCCTGATTGGAAAGACAGAGGCGCGCCTGTCAATGTAGAAGTGACTGGTGATGATATTTACTTGATGAAATCAGCCAACAAAGCGCAAAAGATCCCTAACTTCTTTGTCCCAAAAACCATGCATAACCACGGCAACTACATCATCAGCCTTGGTAATTTATGTCGCTGGTTAGCAGAGCAGGCAGAAGCATTAGGGGTAGAAATTTTCCCTGGGTTTACAGCCAGTGAAGCCTTGTTTCACGAAGATGGCAGCGTCAAAGGTATTCTTACTGGCGATATGGGGCTTGCGGAAGACGGCTCACATAAAGACGGCTATATGCCAGGCATGGAATTACATGCAAAATATACTGTTTTTGCCGAAGGTTGTCGCGGTCATATCGGCAAACAACTTATTTCTAAATTTAAACTGGATGAAGGAAAAGAGCCACAACATTATGGAATAGGGATTAAAGAAATTTGGAAAATTCCAGCGGAACAGCATCATCAGGGCAAAGTAGTACACAGTGCCGGTTGGCCTATGTCAGAATCGAAAAGCGCCGGTGGTGGTTTTCTCTACCATATTGAAGACAACCAGGTTGCAGTTGGATTTATTGTTGACTTATCCTATACAAATCCACACCTAAGTCCATTTGATGAATTCCAGAGGTACAAACATCATCCCAAAATAAGCCAATATTTATCCGGTGGTGAGCGTATTTCTTACGGTGCCAGAGCAATCGCTAAAGGCGGTATTCAGTCTCAACCTAAAATGGTTTTCCCCGGCGGATTATTAATCGGAGATGATGCTGGAACCCTCAATTTTGCAAAAATAAAAGGCTCACACACCGCGATGAAATCAGGAATTATCGCTGCTGAATCAATTGCCGAAGCATTAAATCAAGATTCTCCTCCTAAAGAGCTTGGAAATTTTACTACAAAATACAAAAACTCATGGGCATGGAAAGAGCTGCATATGCAGCGCAACTTTGGTCCGGCTCAACACAAATGGGGCAATATTTTAGGTTCGGCTTACGCATTTATTGATATCAATATCTTTAATGGAATCCTGCCTTGGACTTTAAGCGATCCGAAGCAAGATCATTCGCAAATGAAAAAAGCCTCTGAATGTCTGCCTATTAATTATGAAAAGCCTGACGGAGTATTATCTTTTGACAAGTTGAGTTCGGTATTTATTTCCAATACTAACCATGAAGAAGATCAACCAGTTCATTTACGGCTAAATGACCAAAATATTCCAATTGACGTTAATTTAAAAGACTTTGATGAACCCGCACAACGTTACTGTCCAGCGGGAGTCTATGAAGTGATCAGAGATGACGATGGCAATAACCCTCGGTTTCAAATTAACGCGCAAAACTGTGTTCATTGTAAAACCTGCGATATTAAAGACCCTAGTCAGAATATCACATGGGTAACACCTGAGGGTGCAGGCGGACCAAATTATCCGAATATGTAATTCATTGCGATAGCTCTGAACTGAAAACAAAAAAAAGGCTCTCGAGAGCCTTTTTTTGTTAAATTTATTAAATTAGCTAAGCTAGTTTTTCTGCCTTCGAATAAAGCCAAACAATAACAATGATAAAAGAGCAGAAAGTGGCAACGAACCACTACCGGTATCATCCTCAACCTCACAAACAGGTTTGCTTCCTGATTGCGGGGTCAGCATAAACGCCCTCTTCTCACCTTCAAATACTCCAGTACCCGCTATAACACCTGAATCGTTTATAGAGCGAGCCTCTGTCAGCTGCCAACCGGAGTCACAAGCTACATGTTCATTTAAATCTTTCAACGTATCACTCTCATATAAAAATGCATGGTAAACAGGAGTACTTTCAACTTGAGATGTGCCAACTACTTGATCGCTATCATTGATGTCAAAAGCCTCCGAGTATTTGAAATTATTATTCAAATAACCAACTCGAGTTGCCGTCGGAGTAGCATAGATAAAAGCTTCTGTATTACGATTATCTTCGCTTAACGCTTTACCAACTATTTTTCCAGCGTTATTGATCGCCCATGGTTGTTGAGTATTTCCACCAAAGATATGAATTTTCTCGACTGTTTCGGGCGTAGCAGAATCAACGACAATGACTTGACTGGTTAACACACCGTCCACTGTTTCTGTTGATATACCTGTCGCAATACCACTATCGTTTAAATCTCTTAAAGATAGGCTTAGCGAGTCTTCATTACCTAGTGGATGAACGGCAGTTAGCAGATCGAGTGAAATATTGTAAAAAAATCCTCGTAGATAATCTAAGGAGACCGGATCACCATTGGAATCTTCATCATTTGGAGGATCGAGGAACATGTTCCCGACAACAACGTTACCATTTATTGCTGATGCTTTAGCGTGTTTAGGATTGTCTGGGGCAAACTGGGGGATTCTGTTTATTGTTAAAGCACTTAGATCATAATAAACTGCAATCTCTACATCTGAGTACACCAGAGTTTGTGCATCCGGATCATCAACAAAACTTTCTACCGAATAACCAACGGCGATATCACTATCGTTAACTCCAAAAGCAGCGCTTTCCCCTACTTCTTCTACTCCGTCAGCGTCCGTGTTCGGTAGGCTTCCCAAGTCAATTAAACCACTATTTAGATATGCAAAAGCATGCTTCTCGAAATCCTCGCCACTAGCATGACCAACAATAGAATTTGCATTATTTATAGAAAATGCATCAACCGTTCTATTTTCTACGGTATCTGGTGCTAAACTGCCCAGATCAGTAATTTGATACAAATCAGCGGCTTGACTTGTCAAAGCCATCGCTAAAGTCGAAACCAGCAGAGAAACTTTCAGAGCTTTTTTAGTTCTTTTCAGCTGGTTATTAACAAAAATGGTCATATTCAATTACTTCTTCTTAAGTTCTTAATAATTACAATCAAGCCTACAAGCTCTTATAGTTCAGCGTCAGGCTGATTTTCAGGCATTGCGTCTTGAAAACGAGTTAATTTTAAACAGTTTTGATTGATCTTTTTTAATCTTGGATATGCGTCCATAGAAAAACCAAAACGATTGGCATTATATATTTGCGGTATCAGACAAACATCCGCCATAGATAGTTCCCCAGCAACACAATAAGATTCATCTGAATTGTGTTTGCTAAGTAAATCATCAAAAGCCTTGAAACCTAAATCCAACCAATGATAATACCACTTAGTTTTTGCCTCATCAGCAACCTTTAATTCATTGGATAGATATTTTAAAACCCGTAAATTATTTAAAGGGTGCAGGTCGCACGCGATAATTTGACATAACTGACGAACCAACGCTCGACCACTAGTCTCTGATGGTAAAAGAGTTCTTTGTGGATATTTTTCTTCTAAATACTCTAAAATCGCTATCGATTGCCCGATTGTCACACCATCATCAACAATCGTAGGCACCAAACCTTGTGGATTCAAAGCGACATACTCGGGTTTATTTTGTTCTCCGCCATCCTTAACAAGGTGTACGGACTCTTGTGAATAAGATATCTGCTTAATATTAAGAGCTAACCTCACTCGATAAGCCGCAGTAGAGCGCCAATAACCATATAACTTAATCATCTTGAGTTATTCGCTATCTTTTTCGAATGTTTCGACTGCTAGATCGGCGCTTGTTTCAGGAGTATATTGAACCACTCTTTGATCGATTGCTCCAAAAATTGAATCACCATTCGCATCAAACATTTCAATCCTAACCTGATCTCCAAACTGCATAAATGGTGTGCTCGGTTTACCTGACTCAATGATTTCTAACATTCTTTTCTCCGCCAAGCAGCTAGAGCCAGTTGAACGATCGACATTGGAAATAGTACCTGAGCCGATAATAGCTCCCGTTCCTAAAGGTCTGGTTTTCGCAGCATGAGCTACAATTGTTGGAAAATCAAAGGTCATATCAATACCACAATTTGGCTCGCCGAATAACTCGTCATTCAAATGAGTCACAAGCGGTAAATGCAACTTTTTTCCATCCCAACTTTGACCCAATTCATCTGGAGTCACTGCAACTGGCGAAAACGCGCTGGATGGCTTGCTTTGAAAAAAGCCAAAGCTCTTAGCCAGTTCAGCGGGAATTAAGTTTCTTAAAGAAACATCATTTACTAACATTAGTAGTCTAATTTTATGCTGGGCTTGATCGGGCGTCGAAGCCATCGGAGTATCATCGACAATCACCGCCACTTCAGACTCCATATCAATACCAAAATCAGTCGATTCAACCTCAATATCATCACGAGGTCCAATAAACGCATCACTGCCACCTTGGTACATCAAAGGATCAGTCCAAAATGTTTCTGGCATCTCTGCGTTTCTTGCTTTTCTTACTAGTTCTACGTGATTAACGTATGCACTGCCATCAGCCCATTGATATGCTCTAGGTAAAGGTGATTCACAATCACTTTGTACAAAATCAAATGCTTCGCTATGTTCTCCGTCATTTAATTTTTTATAAACCGTTTCAAGCTTCGGCGATAACGCTGACCAATTGTCCATTAATTGCTGCATAGTCGAAGCAATATCCACAACTCCAACCGCCTTACTCAAATCACGGCTAACAACGACTAGCTGCCCATCTCTTGTATTATTCTTTAAACTGGCGAGTTTCATCTGATACCTATTTAATTCAATTTAATGTCATTTCGATTAACACGATATTATCCCCTTTGGCGATTAAAATGCCAAGTGAGGCGACTATTTTGCTGAGATTATTTACTAGCTTCTAACTCATCCCAATCAGAATATGCTAGATCGAGCTCTTTCTTTAGTGATTCAAATTCAGCCAAAATCTTATTCGATTTATCGCCATCCTGATAAAAATCAGGCTCTGACATTTGCTGTTCAAAATCACTGATTTTCTGCTCAAAACTTTCGATCAACAAGGGTAATTCATCGAGCCTTTTTTGATCTTTGTAGGGTAGTTTATTCTCAGTCTTTTTTTTATTGCTCTTCCCTTCTAGCTTTTGAGTTTGTTTGATAACTTTTGGCTTCGCCTCTTCATAGTAGCGTTTCCAATCCTGATAACCTCCTGTAATTTCAATTACTTGATAGATTTTATCAATGTCATTTCTAGGTTCTATTTTATCATTTTTATCGCTAATTATTGGCAACTGATTATCAAACACTAACAGTTCACTGCAACAATTATCTAAAAATGTACGATCATGACTAATAATGATTACCGTTGCCGAGATCTCAACTAACATTTGCTCCAAAATTTCTAATGTTTCTACGTCAAGATCATTAGTAGGTTCATCTAAAACAAATAGATTAGCTGGACGAGTAAACAACTTTGCCAACAATAAGCGATTGACTTCCCCACCCGATAGGGAGTGAGCAGGTGCTCGTACCCGATCTGGGGTAAAATTAAATTCCCCCATATAACTGATCACGTGTCTCTGTTGGCCATCCACCATGACAAAATCTTTACCGTCGGTTAGATTATCAGATACCGTTTTTTGAAGATCGATCCCGTCTCTAAGTTGATCAAAGTACGCAACCTCAATGTTTTCGCTTGTTTCGAGCTCACCACTATAAGGTTTAATCTGCCCCAGCAAGGTTTTGATAAAAGTGGTTTTTCCGCAACCGTTATCTCCTAACACCCCAATTTTATCACCCTTTTGGATAATGTAGGTGAGCGGAGCTGTCAACGGTTTGTCGAAACCTACCCGAATATTTTCCATGCTGGCTATTATTTTACTGCCCTGCTTGGCAACACTGGCTTTAAAGTTAACATTGCCTATCACATTGCGTCTTTGCGCATGTTCCTGGCGCATTTTCTTGAGCGCCCTAACCCGCCCTTCATTTCTAGTACGACGAGCTTTAATGCCTTGTCTGATCCACTTTTCTTCATTGGCTAAGCGCTTATCGAACTCAGAGTTAGTTTTTTCTTCGTCTTTTAATTGTTGTGCTTTTAATTCAAGATAAGCTTGATAGTTTCCAGGATATAATCGCAAATGCCCCCGGTCTAACTCCAAAATCGTGTCGGAGACTTTGTTCACAAAATGGCGATCATGGGAAACAAATAGCAGCGCTCCTTTAAATTTAAGCAATTGCGCTTCAAGCCACTGGATACTGGTCAAATCAAGGTGATTAGTCGGCTCATCTAAAATAAGCAGATCGGGATTTTGTACTAATGCTTTTGCCAATGATGCTCTACGCCGCCATCCGCCAGACAAATTAGCCATTTTCAAATCGCCATCTAGCGATAACCGCGATAAAGTTTGCTCGACTCTTTGATCGATTGTCCAGCCATCGTGGGCATTAATAGTCTCCTCCAAAGATTCCAATTTCGGCGACATGCAATCTTCGACAATTAAAGCCTGATATTCATCGACTGCTTTTTTAACATCGGCTAAACCTGATTCCACAAAAGCGCGAATCGACTGCTCGGTTTTTTCTGGCAAGGCTTGTGGCAAAAAACCAATATGATGATGTCTCGAGCGATTGATCACCCCGTCGTCAGCAACCACTTCACCGCTAATTAATTTGAGCAAAGTCGATTTGCCCGTACCATTACGCCCAATCAGGCAGATTTTTTGCCCCTCCTCAACCACGAAGGAAGCATTATCTAACAAAATTTGTGGACCAAAAGCTAAGCTGAGGTTATCACCTCGAATTAATGACATAAAAGCAGATTTTTACCTGAATTTTAAAAGTGCGCTAGTTTAGCAACAAATCAGCGCAAAAAGTAGCGTATCCGAAACGAATCTACAAACAACCAAAGCTTACCTTTTTAGCAAAATTCTTCCCAATTTACCCAAAAACTCAAGATCTTTACTATAGTTATGATAGGGATACTTTGTATAACGTTCCTAAAGCAGCTTTTTTATGTGGAAACCTATTTATGACAACGGCTGAACAAAAGGATTTTTCTAACCAAGAAAAAATGTTTAGTGACGATCCCAACAACAACCCCTTTATTAAATCTCCAGAATATGACCCATGGAAGGTCATAGTTATCGACGACGATACGGTAGTACACGATGTCACCAAAATGGTTTTACAAAATTTTATATTCAAAGATCGTAAATTAAAACTAATTCATGGCTACTCAGGCGAGCAGGCACGCGAATTGGTCAAGGAAAACCCGGACACTGCGATTATATTTTTAGATGTCATGATGGAAACTGACACAGCGGGTCTAGATACCGTTAAATATATTCGAGAACAATTAAACAACAGAGCGGTCAGGATAATCATTCGCACAGGTCAATCAGGGCAGATACCCGAACATCTTGCGGTTAATTTATACGATATTAACGATTACTTAGATAAAAGTAAGCTAACTTCCCAATACCTACAAGTTGCACTCACCACCTCACTCAGATCTTATGACGACATCCGCACTATCAGTGAACTCAGTGCAAATAACGATAACTTAGAATCCAGAGTTCACGCACGCACTAAAGAATTATCTGAACTGAATGAAAAACTTCAACAACAAATGCAAGACAAAGTCTCAGCTCAACGAGACGCATTGCATGCCGAAATACAGGCAATGCAAGAGAAAGAGCGTTATCACAAGTTGGAAATAAAATCCAAAGAAGAAGAAATTGCTGCACAAAAAGAAATAGTTTCCAGTCGAGCTCAAAGTAGAGCCAAAAGTGAGTTTATGGCGGTAATGAGCCACGAAATTCGCACACCGATGAATGGAATTTTAGGAATGGCTGAAATCCTTAAAGATACTCCTTTAGATTCGCAACAAAAAGACTACCTTAAAATAATCGAAAATTCCGGACGTTCATTGCTAAACATTATTAACGATATTCTCGATTTTTCCAAAATAGAGGCAGGGAAAGTTGAGTTAGAAAAAGTCAATTTTAATCTTGAGCAATTGGTCAAAGAATCCATTGCAAGCTTTGCTGTTATTGCACAAAAAAAATCACTCGATCTCGTTTGGTCTATCACTCCCGATACACCACTCAACTTACGCTTAGATCAGGAACGCCTTAAGCAAATTATTGTCAATCTACTTGGTAATTCATTTAAATTCACCAAATCTGGAAGTATTTCGCTCAAAATTTCTGTCGATCAATCTATCACGCACCAAGATTCTAGTTACTTACTTAAATTTGAGGTTATCGATACTGGTATTGGGATCAATGAAAAAGCAAAAACAAAGCTTTTTAAACGCTTTTCTCAAGCCGATAGCTCAACAACACGACTTTATGGCGGAACCGGACTGGGATTAAGTATATGTAAACAATTAACCCAATTGATGGGCGGAGAAATTGGTGTTGAAAGCAATGAAGGAGTCGGCTCCAGTTTTTGGTTTACCGTTTGCGCGCAAGACGCAACGAACAAGGTTTCGTCAACCGCTAGTACAGTAGATAGAACACAGCAAAACAAACTTAAGGACAAAACCGCATTGATTGCCGAAGATAATCATACCAATCAAATTGTCATCAGAAAGATGTTAGAAAAACTTCAGGTAAAACCCATATTTACAGAAAATGGAGAGCAAACAATCAAATGTGCAAAAGAAAATCACACAAGCATCGACTTTATTCTCATGGATTGTGAAATGCCATTACTTGACGGATATCAAGCGACGATCGCGATCAGAAAGTGGGAAAAAGAAAACAACAGCCCCGCCCTACCGATAATAGCGGTCACAGCTCATGCGCTTGCTGAACACCAACAAAAAACAAATGAGGCAGGTATGAACGCCCATATATCTAAACCCATATCCTTCCAGACTCTAGAAGGTGTGTTGACTTCGTTTAGTGACAAAAGGAATACTTCGACATGACGCCCAATTCTCAAAACGAAAGCGCGCTACTATTTGCAGCCCCCGATGAAAAGAGCGGCGAAGATTCTAAAAATCATTTGCCAGAATCAAATTGGAAGATCATGATCATTGATGATGAAGAGATGGTTCATGATATCTCGCAAATGGTTCTACGCAACTTTTCCTACAAAGATCGCAAACTACAATTTATTCACGGTTACTCAGGTGAACAAGCCCTTGACCTCATCAAACAGCATCCAGATACAGCGATTATTCTGTTGGATGTCGTGATGGAAACGGATTCTGCAGGACTTGATGTCGTTAAATATATCCGCCAGGAACTTAATAACCAAGCTGTGAGGATTATTTTAAGAACAGGTCAACCCGGTCAAGCACCGGAGCACGTCGTCGTGAGACTCTATGATATCAACGACTATCTGGATAAGAGTAAACTCACTTCTCAATATTTAGAAATCGCACTGATCACTTCACTACGTTCTTATGATGATATTCAGACCATTAGCCAGCTGTCTGACAGCAATGACACTCTAGAATCACTGGTAAAAAGCCGTACCAAAGATCTCTACGAAGCAAATGCATTACTCAAAAAACAAATGCAAGAACAAGCAATATCGCATAAAGCCCTACAGCTTAGTGAGGCTCGCTTAGCAGATGCACAACGCATAGCGCAAATAGGCCATTTTGACTGGAATCCGGAAAACAACCAAATGCTGTGGTCAGAGCAAATCTACAAAATATTCGACACAGACAAAACCGCAAATCAGCATTCATTAGACGAATTTTTGAGTTTTATAAGCGAAGATGATCGCTCATTAATAGAAGAAAGTATTAAGTTGGCACTCAAAAACAACAGCAACTACGAGTTTGAACATTCCCTCAAATTACCCTCAAATGAGAAACGCTACGTTTACCAGCAAGGCGATGTTTCTACGGATCGCGAAACAGGCAAAACGATTGTTATCGGTACTCTCCAGGATATCACCGAAAAGCGCCTCGCCGAGCAGGAGATGTATAAACTTTCAACAGCTATCGAACAAGTTGCCGATAGCATAATGATTACGGATATCAACGGCATTATCGAGTATGTTAATCCCGCCTTGTCCAGAATGACCGGTTACAGCAAGGAAGAATTAGTTGGACAGACACCTCGAATTTTAAAATCCGGCAAACAACCCGATATATTTTACGTGAGGATGTGGAATGCAATCCAACAAGGGAATATTTTTTCCGATGTTATCATTAACAAACATAAGAATGGTCACTTTTTTTATGAGGAAAAAACCATCACGCCGCAGAAAAATCGACAAGATCAAATAATTAATTATATCTCCAGCGGAAAGGATATAACCGAAAGGATCGAAGCCCAAGAAAGGCTACATCACCTTGCACATCATGACGCATTGACTGGGCTTCCGAATAGAATTTTACTCCAAGACCGGTTAGAGCAGGCGCTCGCAAGAGCAAGGTGGCGAAAGCGTAAAGTCGCTGTGCTTTTTATCGATATTGATCGCTTTAAAGTAATCAATGACACTCTAGGTCATGATATTGGCGATCTGTTAATTAAAGGTTTCTCACAACGCCTGCAAGAATGCCTGCGAGAAGGCGATACCATCGCCCGCTTTGGTGGCGATGAGTTTGTAATCATATTAAATGACATAAACGAGACCAGCGATGTCCCTTTTATCATCGATAAAATGCTAGCGTCAATTGCATTGCCATTTGATATAGAACCTCACGAATTATTTAGCACCGGCAGCATTGGTATTAGCCTATTCCCTGAAGACGGAGACAACAGCAATACTTTACTAAAAAAAGCTGACGCAGCCATGTACCTTGCAAAACGCAAAGGAAAAAATGCCTATCAGTTTTATTCTGATAAAGATGAGTATGAAAGCATTGAAAAACTGACGCTTGAGACAGAATTGCGTCGGGCTCTGGAGAAAAATGAATTCGTTCTTCACTATCAACCACAATTAAGCTTAACCACATGTAAAGTAGAGAGTTATGAAGCGCTCATTCGCTGGAATCACTCTACCCAGGGACTCATTGCGCCAGCGCATTTCCTTGGAATACTCGAAGAAACAGGCATGATCTTAAAAGTCGGTGAATGGGTTTTAAACACCGCTTGTGCTCAAGAAAAATCGAATCAGCAAAAAGGGCAAGTTCCAAAACGGGTCGCGGTTAATATTTCAGCCAACCAGTTTATGCAGTCAGACTTTGTAGACACCGTGGAACGCACACTTCACAACACAAAACTGGAAGCTAAATACCTTGAGCTTGAAGTAACAGAAGGCATACTGATCGAAAATATCGAAGAAAGCGCCAAAAAACTAAAAACATTACACGACCTCGGTGTATTTTTATCAATTGATGACTTTGGAACGGGTTATTCGTCCATGAACTACCTACGCCGACTACCTTTTGATATGCTCAAAATTGATCGTTCTTTTATTTCGGAACTCACCACTAACAGTGATGATGGAGCTATCACCGCCGCGATTATCACCTTGGCTCACTCTATGGGGTTAGAGGTCATTGCAGAAGGTGTTGAAGAAATGGAGCAGCTCCAATTCCTGGACAATCTTGGTTGTGATTCGATTCAGGGCTACTTGTGCAGCCCTCCTCTACCTGCTGACTCTTTCGAATCCATGGAAGAAGATCTTTACCTCACATGGAAAAGTCAGTTAAGACATTTTAGTTAATCTAAAACGGAGCAAAACTATGGAAAACGCAACTGAAAATACAATACAGGTGAAAAACCTCGATATACCACTCGAACGGGATGTCTTCTCTAGAACCCTTATCAGGGAACTGTCGGGCTTGTTACAAGAAATGATCGGGCTAGAGGAAGCATCAGGGTATATTAGTGTTGTCGGACAACGGATCGGTAACGAAATTAATAGTATGTATAAAAACAATCTACAAGTTGACAATTTAAATAAGCAACAGATTAGTGATGTTTTAGTTGACTTAAAAACCAGAATCAAAGGCGATTTTTACGTGATCGAAGCAGATGAAAATAAAATAGTCATGGGAAATAATGCCTGTCCTTTTGGTGACAAAGCAATTGATCGCCCTTCACTTTGCATGATGACGTCTAATGTTTTCGGGACGATTAGCGCTGATAACAATGGGTACGCTAAAGTTGTTCTAGACAAAACTATCGCCAGAGGCGACCCAAGCTGTCACGTAACGGTTTACTTTAACGAAACAGACGAAGCAAAAAAAGCAGACGGTAAAGAATATTATAAAGTAAATAGCTAAATAGACCGCACTAAACGAGCTATCAAATGTGCCGGAGACTGTAATAATGTTGAATGATTGTTATGAACCTATCTTAAATGCAATGAGTAATCCTAGTTGGCTCCTTACGCCAGATGGCTCGATTATATTCGCAAATAATGCCGCAAAAAACAGATTCTTTCTCGATTCAAGTGATGATAAAAAACGTTTTGATTCACTTGTGTCTGGAGAACCAGGTAAAACCAAAATGCTGCTGCAAATGTGGTCTAGCAGCAAGTCTGCGTTACCAGGAAGCATTATCTTCAAACCGCCAGAAGGTGACGAAAAAAACGAAATCGAATGCTTATGCAAAGGAAATTTAATACGCCCCTCAAGCAAAGAACAACCTGCGTTAATTTTTGTCCAATCTACCGACAAGCAAAATACCAGTCACTCTTTTCGAGCTCTCAATGACAAGATAGAACAGTTATCCAAAGAAATAAAAATCCGCAAGTACGCGCAGGAAGAAATTACTCAACTAAACAAAAACCTGGAAGCAAAAGTAAAATCTCGCACGGTGGAATTAGAGGGAGCCAACGACATCCTGAAACGCTCATTTGAAGAGTTAGAAAAGGCTCAATCTCAAATTATTCGTAGCGAAAGACTTGCATCCTTAGGGGGAATGGTCGCAGGCGTCGCTCACGAAATTAATACACCAGTCGGAGTTTGTGTCACTGCGGCATCTTTTCAAGAAGAGCAAGTCAATTATTTTCGGGATCGTTATGAAAACAACACGCTAACGCGAAATGATTTTGAATCATTTCTAAACGTCACCTCGGAATCTTCGGGAATTATACTAGCTAACTTGGACAGAGCGGCTGATTTAGTTAAAAGCTTTAAGCAATTGGCAGTCGATCAAACAAGTGATGAAAGTAGAGATATCGACATGAAATCACATATCAAAGAACTACTTGCCAGCTTAAAACCTTACTTTAGAGACACCTCGCATACTCACGAATTAGACTGCCCAGACGACATCAAGATTCATAGTTTTCCAGGATCAATTGCTCAAGTTATCAGTAACCTTATCGGCAATTCAATCATGCACGGCTTTGAAGGAATTGAAAAAGGGCTTATAAAAATAGCCGTCAATAAAACCTCAAATGGCGTAGAAATACGCTACAGCGACAACGGAAAAGGGATAGAAAAAACTAACCATAAAAAGATCTTTGACCCATTTTTTACCACAAAACGCAATCAAGGCGGAACTGGCTTAGGCATGAACATTGTCTATAATTTAGTCACCAGCAAGCTCCTTGGCGATATAAAACTTAATGGCAAGCAAAAGCCCGGAGCACATTTTGATATAAAACTTCCCTTCAATGTCCTAAATAACGAGAAATAAAATAAAGCATCATTAATTAGAAGAATCCGTTATTAGAAAAACCAGAAGGCGTCTCAAAATTAAGCTCAGAAAATTTGATTCCTAAAAACCTATCTAAATTAATAATCTATTGACTCAACTTCAAAGCGCAGATAACCTGCCTGCTATTAAATAACAGTTTGACTAAAATAATCAGTTGGATTTGTGCAAAAAGCGCAAAACCATACCGTGAACTAACTGATTAAATTAGGTTTATCAAAGGACAACAGTTTATGGCTACAGCCATTTTAATTATATTAGACGGATTAGGCGTTGGCGGCGCACCTGACGCCCAAGAATACGGTGATGAAGGTAGTGATACCTTAGGTAATATGTCTCGCGAAGTCGGCGGTCTAAATATTCCAAACCTTGCAAAGTTAGGGCTGGGTAATATTTCAACGATTCAAGGAGTTCCCCCGTCCGACAATCCAACAGGAGTCTTTGGGCGACTGGAAGAAATCAGTGAAGGTAAAGATTCAACTACAGGTCATTGGGAATTGATGGGAGTTGTAACCAAAGTGGCCTTTCCAACCTATCCAAATGGATTTCCTGATGAGCTACTACAAGAATTTACTAATAAAACGGGCTATGAAGTTTTAGGCAATAAACCCGCCAGTGGTACCGCAATTATTGAGGAACTTGGTGATGAGCATCTGTCAACGGGCAAACTAATTGTCTACACCTCTGGTGACAGCGTTTTTCAAATTGCTGCCCATGATGAAGTTTGCGACATAAACGAGCTATATCGGGTATGCGAAATAGCCAGAGAAATGTTGGTCGAACCTCATGCTATCGGCAGAGTTATTGCGAGACCTTTTACCGGTAGTTCCGGAAATTACAGCCGAACGCCATACCGCCATGACTACTCTATTCATCCCCCCAAAGAAATGCTATTACCAGTGCTACAAAAATCAGGTGTTGAAATAAGCTCTATCGGTAAAATCTATGACCTGTATAACGGCGCGGGGATAGATCATTCTCATACATCGCTAAATAACTCCGAAGGAATGGCTAATCTAGAACGTTTATATGCAAAAGAACATGATAAAGATCGTTTGATATTACTCAATTTGGTCGATTTCGATATGCTATGGGGACACCGAAATGATCCACACGGAATGAAAAAAGGGCTCGAAGAATTCGATCTTTGGTTGGGAACATTTCTGCAAAAATTATCTAGTGACGATCTCTTATTGATGACAGCCGATCATGGCAATGATCCGACCACCGATAGTACCGATCACTCACGAGAACATGTACCACTGCTCGCATATCGAGGCGGATTAATACAAGGTTCAGATATAGGTGTACGCAAGGGATTTATGGACGTTGGCGCAACAATTTCAGATTTTTTCGGTTGTTCTTCACCCATTAAAGGCAAAAGTTTCTATCAGCACCTATAAATTCGATTACAAAAATAGCAAAAAGCCCCGCTAATATTAATTAACGGGGCTTTTTTATTGAGTCCTTTCAATTCAGAAATAAAATTCCGTTTTGATTAGAACTGAACCGACCAACTATTAAGTTGACCAGTATCGGCTCTGAATTTATCGCTTACTTCTAATGTCCAAATGCCTTGTGCATTTCCAGTTACGTTAACTGAATAACTAGCAATAACATCATTTGCTCCATCTCCGCCGTCTTTTGACTTCAGGAGATAGCGACTACCATCAGGAGCCACTAGATCAAGTTGAATATCACCACGATAGGTATGTGTGATATTAACAGCTACAGTAACAGTCCCAGCTGTGCCGGAACGATTAACATCAATATTACTAGCGATTGTTCCCCGATCTGGAATAGGCGTTACTGTTGTATTTTCAAAGAAACTTGGCTCAGCAACAATATCACTCACCGTGACAACCATCGAGTTTTGAGCAGTTGCTCCACCATCATCTGTGACCGTTAGGGTAACGGTATAAGAACCAGCCGCAATGTAGGTATAGCTAGGAATAGCACCAGCACCTAAGTTGCCGTCACCAAAGGCCCAATCATAACTTACGATTGTTCCATCAGGATCGGAACTCGCACTGGCATCAAATGTACAAGTTAATCCAGTACAAGTGAATCCAAAGGAAGCGATTGGTGCTTGATTGGCTGGCGGTGGTGGAGGCGTTCCGCTAAAGCTCTGACCATTATTCACTAATCCAGAGGTATTGGCACTCGCCGCTTGCCATGTGAAATCAGCATATGCCTGACCAGAGCCTGTCAATTGCAAAGAGTCACCTACTAAAGTTGAGCCCGTTTCAGCCACGCCTACATCTGTAGAAAGCATTGACGCTGCTGGGCCATCAACTGCTGTTAATGTACCTTCATAACTTAAGAACTGAACAACTGTTCCAGTGTTATCAACTAGCGCTAGACCATCTGGTGCACCGTTTTGAATACCTGAAATCGCAAAACTAATCATACCAAAACCATTTGATTGGTTAGTAATAACACCTGACAAATTAGTGGTTTTATATACAGTTCCACCATTACCGTTATATCCAACAATGCTCCAACCCGAAAGGTTAGTGTTTGCAGTACCGGCAATCTCTACAAACTCTCCAACATCTGTGCTGGCATTGTCATAGTGAAACTCGTTGATCCATGCCATGTCATTTGATACCGGGGGCTCAGTTGGAGTCGCTGATACTTCGCCACTCATTGCAGATTCATTTGTAGAGGTATCAACCGCCGAAATAACGTAGTAATAAGTCACGCCGCCAGTTAGTCCAGCATCGCTGTATGTATTACCTGTAACCAGGCTAGTGTTAATCTTGGTATAGGTACCGCCCATTGTGGTACTGCGATAGACGTTATAACCCGATACGTCTGGTTCAGAATTAATAAACCAGGACAAATCAACTAACCCGCTACCAGCCGTTGCTCCCAGACCTGTCGGTGCTGCAGGTGGTGTTACGTCACCGCCTCCTCCTCCACCACCGCCAGAACAAACGCTTTCAAAGACACAAGCGACATACTCGGGGTGATCGATAAATGGATTTCGATTTCCTTGATGACTGAACACTGTATCAGTATGACGTCTTTCAAAATCATCTACTGGATCATTTTTGTGCCATTGGAGAAGAGTCGATTTAAGCCCCATATAAGCGACAGAAACATTTGAGCCGGTGTTTGATGAACCAATCAAGTTACGATCATCAGTCAAAATTAAATCTGGCTCACTAACACCAGTCACTCCATGAGTACCGCCCTCATAACGGATCGCCATGTAAAACATCGCTCTGGCAACATCACCTTTACGGGCATTCCAGGTTTCCCAGCTACCAGCGGTAAAAGAACCAGCCGTCCAGTTGGAATCAACTCCGCCGCGATTATTGTTAAATTCTGTTAGTTTTTCATTACAGCCGGAACAATCAGCATAGGGCTTATTGCTTCGACTGGAATTATAACCGCTATCCGCTATAAACAAATGATGCGTATCAGTGTACGGATAATTCGTACTGCCGTCATTCGGAAAACCATAAGACTTCGGCCAGCTATGTTCACGGTTATAAAAAGTATTTCCACCACCTTGTTTAGCATAACTCGCGTTGCGATAAATAGTGATTACGTTTCCAGGAACATCGGGATCTTGGTCAGCTGTTTCTAAGATATCCCAAGTATCTGTAGAAGTTGATGTGTACGGAAATCGTTGATGATCATCAATGATTGCGTGCAAAGAATTTCGCAAAGTAGTCGCATTAGTTTGATCAGCAGTATCATAATACCCTGCTGGTATCGCTGCGCTCGCACTTGACGCAAAAACGATGGAACTAAATAATACTAATTTAGATAATATCTTTGAACGTACTTTTTTTTCATTTGGACTATTCATAATATACCTTTAGTGTGTAGTTGTGGTTAAAAAAATAAATGTCTTTCATGGTAAAACGATTAAACGAGTTAAATCGCAGAGCAAGATAATGCTTGATTGTGAATAGGTTGTTACAAATTGATTAATTCTTGATGGACTTCAACTTACTAGCTTGTAGATTTCTCTATACGAGATTCATCAAAAATAGGATTATTGGAAAAAGTGAAAGCTTTAAAAATAAAACTAGCGACTCAGATCCAACAACTAAACAACGTACAACCTTTCACAAGAGTCTTGCTGTGCTGTTTAATCACATATTGCGCTAGTAAATCTTTTTGCCCTCTCTGGAAAGGCTGCCATTAGAAATTCATCAAACTCTTCTTTAGCCTTGTTTGATTCTTTAATTTCTTCTGGAGTAATACTTTTGTCGACTTTGGTGTAGTGAAAAATGGATACTTCTGTTTCAGATTTTTCCCAAGCTTGTTTCATTTGGTTAATATTTTTTAAACTATCATCAATAAAATAAATCGACTTATATTTCTTTTTTAACTTATCTAAAAGATCGTGTAAAACGAGACCTTTGTTTAAACCAGACGACATGACTATACCATTTTGATAAGTAATATCTGATGCTCGGCTGCCATCATCAAAAATATAGGTTAGTCCTAAGTCGTTTTCCATCAGATGCGATTTAGACAAGCTGAAATTATTTCTTTTTAGGTCTCGCTCGGTCGGGCCTCTAAAACCGATTGAGCGGGCAGTTAAGATCATTAAATTATATTGCTGAAGTTCAGTTAATATTTTATCTGCATCCGTTTGGGTTTTTTTATTATCACCCAAACTAAACAATGTCCCTAAAGTTCCAAAGATACAATTAAATTTCTCATCATCTTTAATAAATAATGGCTCACCTTTGTTATCGAAAACATTTTTCTTGCCTCTCTGCCAGGCGTACCATTTATTACTTCCCACAAAACGTGTGGCTTCAAGCAGTGTATCGTCAATATCAAAGATAACCAAAACATCATCTTTCGGATGGTTATCTTTTATGATCAGAGACTTGAAGAAACCTAAATCGTCTACTTTTTCATAGACAATCGATTTAGAATTTACAAAAGAAGAGTGTAATAAAAAAACAAACAAAACTACTTTTATTATTTTAGTTATCATAGCTTTTTCCTGATTAGAAGTTTATTTATTTGAAAATATGATTTAGATAAAGAGCGATCCTTACTCCTCCCTGTTTTAATCTCATTTTTAATGATGGTAGGTGCGCGTAATTATAGTCCCAGGAAACCTCAGGAATTGAGCTCTCTGATACTCCTGGGTATATTTTATCCCTTAAAATAATACTTTCCGCGATCCAGACTTTTGGTTCAATAGAACCCCATAATTTAATTTTTTCCTCCGTGATATGCCGATTTAAAAATTGAGTCCATTCAGTAAAACTTAGTTTTTGCCGATCGATTAATCCAGAATCCCAAACCCTATGTAAGTTGGAATCCTGCCAGAAAAACTTAAGCTTAAAGTCATTTCCGCCGCGATCAGTCCCGTTACCTGAATGTAAAGGTTGATGAAGATCGCCGATAATATGCACGATAAATTTTAGCGCGAGCGCTTTCTCTGCTTTTGTTGCGGATGAATTTTTTAGTACTGCCGAATACATTTTGAGTGCGGTTACAGAGTCACCATGATCAGGTGCTTTAATATCACCATATTTTTTACCCTTAGGAACGGTCACATAATGATAAGGGGATGCTGTTTTTTGCCAAAATTCTGAAGGGTTCGATTTCATTTCATCGACATAATTTGATGCTTCGGCTAAGCTCTCGTTTCCGATAATTTCTTCTATCGCTTTTTTGGTTTTTTCGGATAGATATTTTTCAGCAATAGCACCCGTGATGCGGTGACCGGTATTCCCAAAACCAAAGCTGTTATAACTGACTAAAAACAGTAGAACAAAACAAATAATATTTTTCATTGTGTACTCTTAAAACCTATTAGTTATTGGAGGGGATATCAATGGACGATTGTAGCTTTCCATTGCTATCAAAAATGCTCCCTAATATTTTTAAGCTTTCCTTGCCAGAAAATTTAAGCGTTGCAAAATTTTCCTTAATTATTGCATCGTCAACGCGATGTTTATTTGCTGCCGCAGGATAAATACGACTAGCTAATCCACTACTAGTAATTTCAATAAATGTTTTATCTTTATATTCTAATTTCGACATCTCGGCGCGATGAACATCACCGCTAACAAACATCGTGTTGTCAGTAAAATCATGAACCAAATCCAGTAGCCTGGTACGCTCATAAGGCAAATTTGCCCAAGATTCCCAACCAGTATATTCGGGAAGAACTTGAATGCTAGAAACTATAACTCTAAAATCGTAAGGCTTTCGTAACTCGCTTTTTAACCAACTCCATTGCTTCTCCCCGAGCATCGTTTTGTTCTTATCCCAAACAGGTTGGTAAGGTCCTATGTTTAGTTTTTCTCTTTGCTTTCTGTTTAAAAAGCTTTTTTGTATATCATCTCTAAACCAACGAGTATCTAACAATATGATTTGGACTCTCTTGCCATTAATCGATAACTCTTTCGTGTGATAAATCCCTCTATCGACTCCATCAACTTGCTTTAGTTCCGGGTAGTCAAAGAATTCAATGAATGCTTTCTTGGCGTCGACTTTTCCGATAAAGTTTTTGCCGCCATCAGTGATGCCATAATCGTGATCGTCCCAAGTTCCTATGACAGGTGTTGATTTGCGGAACTTAGAAAAATTGGCATTGTTTGACAGCATAGAATAAGCAGTACTCATATCTTCAGGATTTGAACTATCGATATATACATTGTCTCCCATAAAAATGAATAAATCAGGGTTCTTTTTACTTATCGCATTCCAAACAGATTGAGTTTTATTTTGCTCTGCGCACGAACCGAGAGCGATTGTGAGATTATTTTCTGATGCGGAGGTGAAGGCACTAACAAGAATGGTAGTTAGTAAAAATGTTAACGAGTAAAACTGACGGCACATACACAAATCCTATCGAGTTATAGTTAGAATTATAAACTGGAAAATATGTTGCTTACACTCAATTAATCAGCGCGCATGATAGCACACTTTGCAAAAAAAAACCGACTCAAAAAAGCCGGTTTTTTTTCGTTACTATTTACTAGTTCTTAGAATGAGTATTTAACTCTCACTCTAAGCTTTCATATTGATTCATAATAACAAAAAGACCGGAGAACAAATCTCCGGTTTATTCTTTGCTTTTGAGTATCAGTTCAGAAAATTAGAATTCGTACTTAAAGCCGAATTGAGCTTGCCAAACAGAGCGACTTAACACTTCAAGGTTCTCAATACGATCTTCACGTTCAAGCCTTAGGTATTCGTACTGACCACTATCGGTAATGCGAGCAGATACTACATCGCGTTCGTACTCATAACGAGTGCGTTCAATACGTCCCCAGTCTTTGTTAAGAAGATTACCAAAATTCTCAATATCTAAGAAAATTCGGAATTTATGATCTTCATGGAACGCTGGAAGTTCTTGTTGAAGTCTTACGTTAAAGATAGTAGTCCAAGCCGAATTATCTCCATTACGCGGAGCTATTCTTCCAGCATATTGCGCCAACTCTGAGTTATTGATGTAGTCAAAGAACTCCTGCTGAGCGGTAGCGTTACCACCGAATGAATCTGATGAAAATAATGGGTCGCTCGGACCTGTTGGAACATAAAGTAAATGACCTGCATCATCATTTCGACTTTCTCGAGCACAACGACCGCCTCCTAAATCAAGCACACAGTTATTATTTTCGGCAAATGTATAGCTGTATGGTCGACCTGTACTACGAGTTCCAAAAATTGACAGTTTAGTTTCATAACCAGGAGAAAACTCTTTTCTCCAATTGAAACGCACTTTAAGTAAGTGTTCAACCTGATAGTTAGAAGTGCCTACTCGTGGTGCTTGGCGATCATAAGCAGCAAAGTCAGAGTAGTTAGACGAGGCTGTTGATGAAGTACCGTAACCAATATCTTCAACATCTGAATTGGTGTAGCTCAAGAACAAGTCTAAATTACCAGCTGCGTTTTCCCAGCTTTTAGACGCAGACAAAGCGAACAATTGACTATTACCACCATCATTGAAAGTCCCAACAATCAAAGCTTCAGGTCCGTTACAATCGTATACAGGACGACCATCGGGAGAAGTGTCTACTGCCTCACAACGCTCATCATACCAGTAAGAGGCATCTTCTATTTTGTTGTAAAGAAAATCTGCAGATAATAACCACTCATTACCAAGGAAGCCAAGGTCAGTTTCATGAGCGACACCAACGCTGTACTTCCAAGTTGTGGGAATCTCAAAGTCTGGGCTTAGAGCGTTCACTGAGCCGTCAGGAGCCTCATTAGCTAAAGAATCTAGAACACCTTGTGGGATATATTGACCAGTCTCAGCATCAGGAGTGGTAGGTACTAAAACTGTTCCAAAAGCATTGGAACTGTCGGAAATCACACCGTCATTTGAATAGCTGTTTGAAAGCCAAACACCTGGAGAACCACCAGAAAAGCGACCAATTCCACCGCGAACCGTTGTGTTTTCCGATGCTAGCCATTTAAATGAAAACCTCGGCAAAACAACATCTAGATCGTCAATATCTGTCGTATTAGTGTATCCATGACGGTTGACAAAGTTCTGGTTTTCCCTGATTGTACCATCAGATTCGTACCAATCGTAGCGAATACCGAAATCTAAAGTTAAATCGCCATTTACGTCCCAACTATCTTGTAAATAAATGGAGTTGGATGTGTATCCCCAGATGGCTCGTAAATCATTTTCATCATTAGTTATTGCATTGTTGTACAAAAGCCCCGTTGCTGTCGCATTTTGTAGCCCTTGTAACCCTGAGCTGATCAACGCGCCAGTACCACTTTCATCAAACACAGGATCAAACGCATAAGAACCTTCGGCGTTTTGTGCAAACAAGTTGTTCACATCTACCTCTTCTCGCTCAAAACCTGCTTTAAATACGTGATCATTTAACGTGTACTCAGCTACAAATTTAATCTGGAAAAAATCTTGGTCAAGTTCGTTACCGTGACGGAAGCGGTCAGGACCGATAACTAGGTATGCATCGTCTCGATTTGCATCGATTTCTTCATCTTCAGCTACATCATAGAAATTATCCGAATCATTCAAGCGCACAGCGAAAGATGGAAACTCTGCCCCATTTAAAGAATTTTGCCCTGTAGCTTGTGAGGTACTTGCTATCTTAAATTGGGTCGAGAAGTTTTGAGTCCAGTCAGAAAATACATGTGCAATAAAGCTCTGAATTTGTTCTGAACGGTCATACCAAGCTGAGGAAGCACCAAGCCTATCTCCCGATGCGAGAAAGTTGTTACCATTTTGTTCTATGATGGCATTACCATCAGTATCTATGTAGGTAAACTTCGCTCGGTGCTCGTCGTTAATATTCCAGTCGATGTTTGCAAGAACTTTTTCGTCTTGAGCGGGAGCCTTACTAAAGCCTCCAATGTCGAAACCCCACAAGTTTGAAACAACTTGACCGACCGTAGCAACATCGCTAGCAGTTATATTATCTTCAATATTCAAAGCCCCAGAGCCCACTGGCCCACGATTTAGCGGAGCAACTTCTTCATACTTATCGTAAGAGATAAAGAAAAACAACTTATCTTTAATGATTGGACCACCAATCGTACCCACAAAAGTCTCTTCCTTAAAATTAAAGTCAAAGGTGTCGCTTTCACTTGATTTACCGATATGATCATCATCAGTAAAGTAATAACCCACTGAACCTTTAAATTCATTGGTTCCAGATTTGGTGACAGCATTCGTCGTTCCGCCAGTAAAGCCGTTGTATTCAACATCGAAAGGCGCAGTTTGAATCGAAAGAGATTCGATAGCGTCAAAAGAAATAGGAGAACGCTGCGTTGGATAACCATTTGCGTTTAGACCGAAACGGTCACTCATAGCCACACCATCTACTGTTATAGAGTTGAAACGATTATTCGCTCCAGCAATGGTTAACTCTTTCGCACCGCCAGATTGAAGGTTTACTGAAGCAAAAGGGTTCAAAGTGGCTGCATCAGTTATATCGCGATCGATCGAAGACAATTCCTCAAGTGCCTGAATTCCGAGGCTAGTACTTAGTCCTTCATTAACAAAACCAGCTAATCCCTGACGACTACCTGTCACCGTTAGGACATTTTCGTTAGCTTGTGTTTGTACCATAACGGGCAATGAGAAAACTTGATCGAGAGACAGATAAACGTCGTCGATATTAACTGTTTGAAATCCGTCACCACTAATTGTAATCGAGTAAGGACCACCCACCCGAAGACTTCGTGCAGAAAACACTCCATTTTCATTCGTTATAGTGGTAGATACAGTACCCGATGGTGTGTGTGTAATGGTTACTGTTGCCGCAGGAAAAGTAATTCCTGCTTCAGTGGCAACATTACCGCGTATTGATGAGGTCACGGTACTTGCTGTTACCGTCGCTGACAATCCTGCTGCCAAAGCGACTGCAACCGCAATTTTGCTCAGTTTGGTCTTCATGATTTTTCCCTTAATTTAGTTAAGCTAATTGTAGTTTGTTGTTTTTCTAAAATTTATAGAGCGTTGCATACTAGTTATACAATGCGACACTTATATGACAAATATATTTCACCTTTATGACAAGCGTGGTGTCGTCAGATATTGAAACGCACAAATTTTACTAGATAGCTAAGATAGTTACAATCAAACTGGTAGGATAAGTGATAAAAATGTTCAATTTTTCATCAGTTTTCAACACTAGTGAATTTAACAGAAATTATTAACCTATCCATGTTCTTTTTATTATGGTTATTATAAGTTGCGACATTTTAGCACATGATGTACCTTAGCTCGGCTAATAAAATAAAAAGAGGAAAAACAATGGTCATTGTCGAATCATATCCCTTAGCCGTATTCTTGATAGTCATCACCATGCTTTGCTGGGGATCTTGGGCAAATACCCAAAAATTAGCGAGTAAAGAATGGTCCTTTCCGCTTTTTTATTGGGATTACACAATTGGCGTTATGTTATTTTCGCTTTTACTTGGGCTTACTTTCGGTTCGTCTGGCGATCAGGGACAAGGTTTTATTGCTAACTTACAGCAAGCAAATATGGATAGTGTTATTTCCGCGATTATCGCGGGGATTATCTTTAATATCGCGAACCTCCTTTTGGTTGCGGCTATCGACATCGCTGGAATGGCTGTGGCATTTCCAATCGCGATAGGTTTAGCACTTGTTCTTGGGGTGGTTGACAACTATATTAAACGCCCCGTAGGTGATGCCATTTTCATTTTCTCAGGCGTAGCGCTTGTGACCTTCGCCATTATTCTTAATGCTATCGCCTACAAAAAGCTTCAGGCTAATAGTGATGACGGAGAAAGTAAGGGAGTTGGAAAAGGGATCGGGATATCAATTGCGGCAGGTATTTTGATGGGATTTTTCTATGGTTTTATTGCAAAAACACTCCCTGCTGATTTTTCTCAACCGATTTCGGGACTATTAACTCCTTATACAGCGGTATTTATTTTTTCAATTGGCGTGTTTGCTTCTAACTTTTTCTTCAATTCATTTTTCATGTACAAACCGATTTCTGGTGGAGAGCCTGTAGGTTATGGCGATTACTTTAGAAAAGGCTCGCCGAAACTGCATCTTATTGGAATTTTGGGCGGAGTAATTTGGTGTATTGGTTTATCACTGAATATTATCGCTGCTGGCTCAGCTGGCCCTGCCATATCTTATGGTCTGGGACAAGGCGCAACGATGGTTGCAGCCGCTTGGGGCGTGTTTGTCTGGAAAGAGTTCGCTAACGCGCCCGCTGGAACTAACAAATTAATCACCATGATGTTTATTAGCTTCATTATTGGCTTATCACTTATCATTTTTGCTAGAGGCTAAACTCGCAATTACAGAATAGAGGAATTACTAAATGAGTAAAATAGCAGTAGTCGGCAGTTTTGGTCATGATTTGATCATGCAAGTAACACATATTCCTGCTCGCGGGGAAACTGTTGGTGAAGGACGGTATTCGGAAGCTTTTGGTGGCAAGGGAGCAAACCAGGCTCTGGCCTCAGCTCGTTCGGGCGGTGATGTCGTATTCATCGCAAGTGTTGGTCAGGATATCCCTGGAGATTCGGCAATTAGCAGTTTTACTGATGAAGGAATAGACACCAAACATATGGTACAAACAGATCAAGTTGGAACTGGGAAAGCAATGATTTTTGTTGGTGACGATGGAGAAAACTCTATTACGGTAGCTCCTGGCGCAAACTATCATCTAAAGCAAAACCAAGTGGATGCGGCGGAGCGAGATTTACAAGGTGCTAGTTTAATCCTGATGCAACTAGAGATCCCAATGGAAACGGTTGAATATGTGCTTGAAAAAGCTCAAGCGTGGGACACGCAAGTGATGCTTAATCCAGCCCCTGCAAAGCCGCTAAGTGATATTGCACTTTCACGTATTCATACCTTAGTGGTCAATGAGACCGAAGCTGAAATTGTCAGTGGCGAAAAACTCGATGGTGAAGAATCCGTTGCCCGAATTGCAAAACAATTACGAGCGAAAGGTCCCGAAATTGTTATTGTTACCTTAGGCGCAAAAGGTGCGTATGTTGATAGCGATAACTTTACTGGAACTGTCGAAGGAAACAAAGTGGATACGTTAGATACAACCGCTGCTGGCGATGTATTTTGTGGTGCGCTATCAACGGCTGTTTGCAATAATAATTTGCTGGAAGATGCGGTAAAATTTGCCAATGCTGCAGCTGCCATTGCGGTTACCAGGCTTGGTGCACAGCCATCTGTTCCTCATCAAAAAGAAATTGAAGAGTTTATGTCCTAATTTTTAATATAGGCACTAGGCTTACATATTTCTATTCTTTTATTCCGCAGCCTTTAAGTATGAACGACGTCAACGAGTGTACGACCGATTCAAAATCCTCGTCATTCATTTGGGGTTTGTCAATTGCAGCTAATACCTGAACATTAAAATCCGCATAGTGTTGGGTCGAACTCCAAATTAAAAATAGCAAATGATAAGGATTAATATTCTCAATTAATTCTTTGTCGATCCATTTTTGTATTACTGTGACCTTTTGTTTGATCCAGGTTTTAAAATCAGTTGATAAATAGTCTTGTAAAACAGGCGCTCCATGGATTATTTCACTCGCAAAAATTCGTGAAGCTTCCGGCTCATCTTTGGAATACATGACTTTCGACTTTATATAAGCTGTTAGTGCTACTTTTGGATCATCATCAGCATCTAAAGTATCAAAATGAGAATTCCAGGTTTGAATAATTTGATCGAGTAATTGCTGATAGAGGTCCGTTTTATTCTTAAAATAATAATGAATGTTTGCACGTGGGATATTTGCTCTTTCAGCAATACGTTTAATTGATGCGCCTTTAAATCCGTAACTGACAAACTCTTTTTTTGATGCGTTTAAAATGAGCAATTTATTTCTTTTGCGGATACTTGCTTTAGTTTGGCTGTCACTCATTACAAATTGCTAGCTTGCTTTTTTAGTCGTCGCGCTTCATGAAGCAATGGTTCAGTATAACCGCTTGGCTGCTCTTTTCCTTTAAAAATAAGACCAATCGCTGTTTTAAATGCTATGTTTGATTCGAAATTATTTGCCATTGGGGAATAATTATTGTCCGACATATTTTGCTGATCGACAATTCGAGCCATTCTTTTTAAGCTCTCCATCACCTGTTGTTCCGTTAATATTTTATGGTGCAACCAGTTGCAGATATGTTGACTGGAAATTCTAAGAGTTGCTCGATCTTCCATCTTTCCGACGTTATTAATGTCCGGCACTTTGGAACAGCCTATACCTTGGTCAATCCAGCGAACAACATATCCTAGTAAACCTTGAATATTATTATCTAATTCATCCTGAATATCATTTTTGGTTAGCCCTGATTGATTTTTTAATAATGGAATGCTTAGCAAATCTGACAAACTATCAGTTTGACGAACAGAATAACCTTCAATTAATTTTTCCTGAATATCAGCAACATTCACTTGATGATAGTGAAGCGCATGTAAAGTAGCCGCAGTTGGCGAAGGTACCCACGCGCAGTTAGCTCCAGCTTTTAGATGAGCAACTTTAGTTTCCATCATTTCTGACATTTCATCTGGCGTTGCCCACATGCCCTTACCGATTTGTGCCTTTCGTTTAAAACCTGATTGCAAACCTACTCTTACATTTCGATCTTCATACGCTGCTATCCATTTTTCATCTTTCATCAAATCCTTGCGTGCCATCGCGCCAGCTTGCATACTGGTATGAATTTCATCGCCAGTTCTATCTAAAAAGCCGGTATTGATAAATGCAATTCGGTCTTTAGCAACCCGAATGCACTCTTTTAGATTTGTCGAAGTTCTTCTTTCTTCATCCATAATTCCTATTTTAATTGTCTTAGGTTGGAGTTTTAAACACTCTTCAATTCTGCTAAATAAATCAACAGTAAACTGCACCTCTTCTGGCCCGTGCATTTTGGGCTTAACAATATAGATACTTTTCTTTTTGGAGTTCACAAATTTAGAATTTAATCTAAGATCATGTAGTGAAATCAAGCTTGTAATAAGCGCGTCCAAAATACCCTCTGGAACTTCTTCACCTCCTGAAGTAAGAATGCAATCAGTCGTCATTAAGTGACCCACATTGCGAATAAACTGCAAACTGCGTCCCGGCAAAATAATTGGTTTCCCTTCTGGTGAAAGATAACTCCTGTCTGTATTTAATTTGCGAGTAAAGTCCTGACCATTTTTAGTGAATGTCTGCGAAAGATCTCCCTTGATTAAACCTAACCAATTTCGGTAAACAAGGGTTTTGTCTTCAGCATCAACAGCCGCAATCGAATCTTCGCAATCTTGAATGGTGGTCAATGCTGCCTCAATTACAACATCCTTTATAAAGGCAGGATCGCTCTTTCCTACCGGATCATTTTTATCCATTTTTATTTCTATATGTAATCCATTATTGCGCAACAATATCTCTGAGGGACTTTCTTGTTCTCCGTTAAATCCAATTAATTTATCTGGAGACTGAAGAGTTGTATGAGAACCAGAGTTAAGCGTTACTATTAGTTTTTTCTCATTGATAGAATACAGAGTAGCATCACTATGACTACCTTCTTCTAAAGGCAATGCTTCATCTAGAAAACCTCGTACATAATCCTGAACTTTTTTACCTCTTATTTTATTGTATGATTTCGATTTTAATGCTCCATCACTTTCACCAATCACATCACTTCCATAAAGCGCATCGTATAAACTTCCCCAACGAGCATTCGCTGCATTAAGTGCAAAACGAGCATTCATTAATGGGACGACTAGTTGAGGTCCAGCAATTAGAGCCACTTCGTCATCAACGTTTTTAGTTGTAATTCGAAAGTCTTCTTTTTCTGGAAGTAGATACCCTATATCGAATAAAAACTCCTGATACTCTTGTTGAGAAAATGGTTGGTTTTTGTGGCTCAAATGCCAGCCATCGATTTTATCCTGTAATGTTTGTCTGAAATCAATCAGTTCTCTATTTCTGAGAGAAAATTCATTAAACACATCCGCCAATGAACGCCAAAAATCTTCTGCACTAATTCCTGATAGCGGAATAATCTCTTGCTCAACCAAGTTGTAAATGGATTCCGCAATTTGATAACCGTGTTTATCAACTCTGTTAAACACCATTTTATTTAGCTCCTTTTTCTAACCATAAACTTAAGTACTGTCGTTCTTCATTGGTCATATTAGTATTATTATTAAATGGCATATCTTTCGAGTCTATGACTCGTGCCTTGATCCTGGGGGCCCATTGTTTAATTGATTCCATATTAGAAAAAACAACACCTGCTGGAGCAATCTTGAAAAGATTGTCCGTCGGTGAATCTGAATGACAAGTATTACAGCGACTTTCAATGATCGATGAAACTTTTTTCATATCAATTTCTTGACTCATTAATTCAGGATCTATTTTTATCGATTTAGGCGAAATTAAATAAGCCAAGAATATTAAAGCAATAACGGCTCCAATAAAAATCACAGGCTTTTCTTTCCCGAAATGACGCAATACGAAATATTGTCTAATAGCTGCGGTAATAAAAATAATCGCGACAAGCACTAGCCAATTTGCATGGTGGTTATAGGTCATAGGGTAATGATTTGAGATCATAATAAATAAAACAGGTAAAGTCGTATAAGTATTATGAGTCGAACGCAATTTAGCATTCAGTCCATAAGCAGGATCTGGCTTTGTACCCTTCTCAACCGCTTCTACTAATGCTTTTTGTGAGGGGATAATTCCGAAGAAAACATTACCCGCCATAATTGTTCCAATGATGGCTCCAATATGCATATACGCACCACGCGCACTAAATACTTGGGTAAGACCATAAGACATGGCTGTTGCAAATAGCATTAGAATAATTCCTAGTACTAACCCATGCTCTTTTAGTTTAGTCCTAACCAAAATCTCATAAAACCCGACACCGATGATAATACTTCCGGCACCAATAGCTATCGCTTCCGTTTGAGTCAAATCAAAAACTCGTTTATCGATTAAATAAGATTCTGCGCCAACGTAAAACATAAGAACCAGTAGAAAAAAACCCGTAATCCAAGTGGTATAAGCTTCCCACTTAAACCAGTGCAATGTACCAGGCATTTCTGGTGGTGCTAGTTTATATTTAGCTACCTCATAAAACCCTCCTCCATGTACCGCCCATAAATCACCTTTGATCCCTTTTTCATCTTTCCAACCAGGTGGTTTCTGTAAATGGTTATCTAACCAGATAAAATAAAAAGATGCACCAATCCATGCAATTCCCGTAACTAAATGCGCGAAACGAATAATTAAATTTAGCCATTCGCTAATATATGATTCCATTAGATTTCCTAGTTTTAAATAGAGACCGTTTTTATGATTGTTTACCTGGATTTATTCTTCTGAGGTTTGCTCGCCTGGGATTTTTTCACCAAGTATATGGGTCACCTTAACATGTCTTTCATCGCCCAACATACTTAGGATAAATAGTTTTTCTGTTAGAGTTTTGCATCGTTTAATACGACGTGCCATTAAGGGGGTCGCATTATAGTCGAGCAAAATAAAATCGGCCTCAGCGCCGCTGACAAAATTACCAATAGTACCTTCCAAATCTAAAGCTACTGCTCCGCCGAGCGTAGACATGTAAAAAGATTGATAAGGATCTAATTTATCGCCTCTGAGCTGCTGTGTTTTATAACCTTCATTAATTGTGCTTAACATGGAAAATGTTGTTCCTGCGCCTATGTCTGAGCCAAAACCAATATTAATATCATATTCTTGAGCCTGTTTTAAGTTAAACAGCCCGCTACCTAAAAATAGATTGGAGCTAGGACAAAATGCAATTGCCGATTCGGATTCGCCCAAACGTTTGCACTCATCATCATCTAAGTGTAAGCAGTGCGCGAATACACTTCGTCTGCCTAGTAATTTTCTTTCGTCATAAACATCAAGATAGTTCTTATTATCTGGAAACAGTTTTTTTACCCACTCAACTTCATCTTTATTTTCAGATAAATGAGTATGCAAATAAACCTCTGGAAACTCTTGAAGCAATTCGCCAGCCTTACTCATTTGCTCTGAAGAACAAGTTGGTGCAAAACGTGGCGTTATTGCATACTGCAAACGCTCGCTGTTGTGCCATTTTTTTATCAATGCTTTACTATCTTGATATCCAGATTCCGCAGTGTCTGACAAATAATCTGGACAGTTTTGGTCCATCAGTACTTTTCCACAAATCATGCGTAATTTTTTCCGCTTCGCTACTGTAAAAAACGCATCAACAGATTCTTTATGAACCGTACCAAACACCAAAGCAGTCGTGGTACCCGCTTCGAGTAATTGGGATAAGAAAAACTCAGCGACATCTTTTCCGTGTTCAACATCAGAAAACTCTCGCTCTGCCGGAAAAGTATAGTTCTCTAACCATTCGAGAAGTTGCTCACCGTAGGATGCAATCATTTCTGTTTGCGGATAATGCACATGAATATCGATAAAACCAGGCATCATTAATCCTGACTTATAATGAGTAATTCTGACACTTTCAGGTACAAGAGGAAGTAAAGATTTTGCATCGCCGACTTTAACGATTAAACCATCTTTTATAATTAACAGTCCGTCATCAAAATACTCAAAACTTTTATCAAGTCCAACTTTGCATGGATCGGCTAAAAAATGTAATATTTCGCCACGATAAACTTTGTTCATATTCTCATCTCCGATAAGTCTATTTCTATCGGTCGACTCAAAAGTATTTCATCACAATTATCGCCTTCTCCGCCGCGATCGATTACTAAAAAATCACTAGTCCGACTTAAGGCAAGACAATAATGATGCCAAGTACCAGCCGAATAATTCACTCCTTGATTCGCAGACGACAAAAAGACCTCAATAGCCGATTCAACCAAATCACCGGAAGGTGCGACGACAACTAAATAAGGCTTGTGACCCAATGGCATAAATGCCTGACTAGACAAAGGGTGACGTTCCATTGATTCTAGAACAATCGGATTACTCAAAGGTACCGACCTGAAAATATTGATCAATGTTCGACCATTATTTTCATTAACATCGACATTAGCAAGATCGTGGTAACGTTGAGTAAAACCATCATTAATAGCGAAATTTTCTGATTGCTCACTCACCTCTATAACATCGCCAAACTTTTTAAATAGTTCGCTTGTTAGCTTTTTTGGTTTAATCAATAACTTTTCCTGGGCTGACATTTACTTAGCTACCACGATAAGTTGAATAACCAAACGCCGTCAATAATAAAGGAATATGATAATGCTGACCGCTGGCGTCTAATTCAAAAACAATATCCACGTAAGGATAAAAACCTGCTTCGTTATTAGATTTAAAATACTCGCTAGTATTAAAATTCATCCTGTAAATTCCAGCATCTAACTTAATATCCGAGGATAATAAGTCTGCGATCCGCCCATCGGAGTTTGTTTGTCCTCGGGCAAGTTGCTTCCACTCATTTTCGACTTTTATAAATAATTCAATCGGCAAATTTACCGCAGGTCGCCCGCGAGTTGTATCAAGAACATGTGATGTTATTTGGCTCATTTGCGTTCCTCAAATAATTTAATTAATCGAATTTGGAATATTTTTCGCTGCTCTTCTGCGGCATTACCTAATTCTTTTCTTCTGTCGTTTGGTAAGCGCGCACATAAGATAGCTAACATTTCTGCAGCACTTTTACCCGTCGCACATACAATAAAAATAAAACCAAATTTTTTAAAGTATTGCTCATTATTTTTTGATAATTCAATTATTACTTTATCTGAAGCATCACTTACTGACCTTTGTTCACCACTCGCTATTTCTTTAGTATCCTCATATTTCTCACGCAAACTATCCACATCTCCTATCCTGGGATGCCCTTCAAAAGCCTGCAAGTAATCAGATTCTTGCAAATCTAGCCAAGCACTATCCGCGATTTCCAGGAGATGCTGTTTATCTTTAAATGGTCGAAAATTTAACATTCGCTCTACCCAAACATCTGAGGTACAGCATTTCATCAACTGACTAGTCGCTTCTCGATCTGACAAATTATTGAATTCGGATATCTTTGTCATGAGTTTTCCTTCATAAAATTGGGCTTTCCAAAAATTCGCATCCTAGAGATGCCTCCATCAGGAAAAATACTCAACCTGACATGAGTGAAAGTGTTGGAATTATTAAGGTTAATCTTGTCAATAAAAAGATGTTCTCTGTGAGCAAAAAGCTTGGTCTGTTCAATAATTGGTCTCCATGAAGCTTGTTCAATTTTATCAGTTTCACCAACTACCGCAGCTTCCAGCATAAAACTATCTGGAAAATTACCTTTAAAATGGTGTGTATCGATGATAACTTTCTCGATACTTCCCTCCGCAGCCAACTTCACAATCGACCAGTCGGGTCCTGGATCTCTACGACGTTTCGTTTCCCAGCCATCGCCCATATTTTTCCCACGTCCCGGCATGATTAAATTGTTTTTATCACTAAAAAACATATCGCTTACTAGCAACGCTTTTGCACCATTTTTAACCGACGCTAAATCAATTAATTCGCCAGCGATAAAACTATTCCAATCGACATTCGCTTCACCGTATACTCTAAAACGAGCCACTCCACCATCGGGAAATATATTCAGACGTACATGAGTCCAAGAAGAATCATTATCAACTTCGAAAATATTTTGACTATGAGCTTGCACATTGGATTCTGGTAAAATGGTGTGCCATTGAGTTTGATGATTCGGCTGAGAATCAATTCGGCATGCTTCCACTGAAACTTGCTGAGGTGCATTGCCTCGAAAATAATTTGTATCGATATCAAGTCCGAATATTCGTCCTGGAATTCCTAAACGAATAACACACCAATCAAAATCGCGTCCATTATCTCGTCCATAGCTTCGACGAGATTCCCAACCGTCCATCCACTTTCCACGCTCAGTATATTTATCATCAATAAAAATACCACGCCCTGGTTTAAGCAAGTTTTCCATTTCTGCAAAAAAATCATCACTGCAGTTTAGAGTTTCTCCACCAACTCTTTCACTCGCTAGATCGACATAATTAGTCGTAAAGTTTAATTCTAAATCAGCATTTTTTCCTGATAGCTCATTCATTTGCTGTGTATTTTTAATCATTAAAATTGCCCTTTTAGTAGCGGTCTTCCAATCGGCATATCACTAAATCCTTGCTGCGAATAAACTTTCTGACCTCGCACATAAGTTTGTTTTATACTTCCTATAACTTCTCGCCCAACATATGGTGTTATTTTATGACGATGCTTAATCATTTCATTCTTAATAGTAAAGCTTTCAGAATCATCAAACACCGCGAAATCCGCATGATGCCCAACACTTATTTTTCCTTTGATTTTATCAAGACCTGCAAACTTAGCTGTTTCCGTAGACATTAAACAAGAAATGTCGGTTAGAGTTAAACCTTGTTTTTTTGCTTCAGTCCAAATGAGTGAAAGACCAAATTGAAGCGCAGAAATACCACCCCATGCCTTTTCAATATCGCCTGATTCAATTTCCTTAAGCTGCGGAGTACAGGGCGAATGATCAGAAACAATAAAATCAATCACATTATCTTTGATGGCTTGCCATAGATGTTTTCGGTTTTGGTTTTCTCTAATTGGTGGGCAACACTTGAATAAAGTTTTTCCATCAGGTATATCTTCAGCGGCAATGGTTAAATAATGCGGACAAGTTTCAGCGGTAAACTTTAATCCTTCTGACTTTGCTTTTTGAATACTTTTTAATGCTTCATCGGATGATAAATGTACAATATGCACTTCATTATCATAACCATTTTGTTTGGCTTCTCTAGTTAAATCGACCATTAAATCTACTGCATCATTTTCCCATTTTTTAGGTCTTGAATGTAAAAAACTTTGATATTTATTTCCTATTAGATGCTGTTCTGAATCACCGCAATCTAATTCTGCATGAATTAAATATGGAACCTCATGTTTTGCCAAAATAGGCATCGCAAGACGAATATCTTTTTCCCCAACCTGCGGAAATTCTTCTACTCCAGAATCGATTAAAAATGACTTTACCCCTAATACACCGGCAGATAGTAACTCGTCAAGCTCCTCAATATTACCTGGAATTACTCCTCCCCAAAAACCACAGTCCACCCATAATTTATCTTTTACTGATTCGAGTTTTTCAAACAAGGCGTCTTTATTGGTTGTTGCTGGAATACAATTCAGCGGCATATCAACTAATGTGGTTATACCACCTGCCGCTGCTGCTTGAGTCGCAGTATTAAACCCTTCCCACTCTGTCCGTCCCGGCTCATTAATATGTACATGCGAATCAACTAACCCTGGCATTAAAACTAAATTATTTAAATCTTCAATCGGACAATCTAGCTCGGTGTTATAAGAATGAATACCACAGATCAATTCACCTTTAATTTCCACACAAGCAGCGGTCATTTTTCCGTCGATGATCACTCGTTTACTTTGTAATGCAAAGTGATTCACTTAGCCGCCTCTTTGGTAAAGTTTATTTCTCTCGATAGTTGTTTAAGATTTTTCCAATGCACTCCTTTAGTATCATCCAGAAGATTCTGACTTCTGCCCTGATATTGATATTGGCTAATAATTTCTCCTGCAATAGATACCGCAATTTCCATGGGTAATTTTCCGGTAATTCGAGATAGACCTATTGGACAAATCATTTTTTCTAGCTGCGCTTGGTCAAGACCATGTTGCATAAAGCGTTGCTCAAATCGGCGACGTTTAGTTTGTGAACCGATTAAACCAAAATAGCTAAAGTCATTTCGCGTAAATATTTCCTTACTTATATCAAAATCCAATTGATGTTTATGAGTCATAACAATATAGTAACTATCCGTAGGCATATTGAATACTTCTTTCTCTGGTGCTGAACTAACCACTTTTGTGACATTTTTATATTCATCACAATCACCGGGAAATTGTTCTTTACGATTATCAACCCATTTTATTTGACAAGGTAACGAGGCTAAAATGGGGACTAAAGCTTGCGCTACATTGCCTGCACCAAACAACATAATGTTGATACTGTTTTGTGCAAAACATTCAAATAGGACATTAGCACTGCCACCACAACATTGATCTAGATGAATACCTAGTTGAAAATGTTCTAACTGTTGACAGGTTGTTCCTTCGACTAATAATTGATTAGCAAATTTAATGACTTTATGTTCTAAGTGTCCACCGCCAATGGTGTCAAATATTTCAGTTTTAGTGATAACCATTTTCGTGCCGCTATTTCTTGGGGTTGAGCCAGTTATCCCAATAATGGTTGCCACGACATAAGCATTACCTTGTCGATTTAGTTCAAAGGCAGCGGTAATCCAGTCTTTCTTCATTGAGTGTTATCCCTGATATCTTCAATCGCTAAAAGTATTTTTTCGGGAGTAGACGGTGTGTCTAGTTTTGGACTCGCCTTATAATCAACCACACTAGAAATGGCATCTTTTAACGCAGACCAAACTGACATGGCAAGCATTAACGGCGGTTCACCGACTGCTTTGGAGTTATAAATTGTTTGTTCCATATTAGGATCATGTTTGAATAAATTGACTCTAAAGTCTTTGGGCACATCACTTATTGCAGGTATCTTGTAGGTAGCGGGATTAATTGATAATAACCATCCTTGTTCATTCCACTTTAATTCTTCCGTTGTTAACCACCCTAAACCTTGAACAAAGCCTCCCTCGATTTGACCAATATCAATCGCAGGATTTAGTGATTCACCGACGTCATGTAAAATATCAACTCGCAATAATTTATTCTCTCCCGTTAAGGTATCGATGACTACTTCTGAAACCGCTGCACCAACAGAATAATAGAAAAATGGTCGTCCTTTACCGCTAGTTCGGTCAAAATGAATTTTTGGCGTTTTATAATAACCTGTAGATGACAGCGAAATTCTTGCCATATAAGCTTGTTGAATAAACTCTGCGAAACTAAATGCTTTATCAAAAACTTGTACTTTATTATTTGAAAATATAATTTCTTTTTCTTCCACCTTATACTTTTCGGTAGCAAATTTTATCAACCTCTGTTTAATTATTCTCGCTGCGGCTTGCGCCGCTTTTCCATTTAAGTCTGTACCGGATGAAGCTGCCGTTGGTGAGGTATTTGGTACTTTGTCTGTACGAGTTGCAGAAACTCCGACAGTACTTACATCAACCTGAAATTCTTCAGCGACAATTTGAGCGATTTTAGTAAACAAACCCTGCCCCATTTCTGTGCCGCCATGATTTAAATGAATACTTCCATCGGTATATATATGAACTAAGGCTCCTGCTTGATTCAGGTGTTGTACTGTAAAAGAAATGCCAAATTTAACTGGTGTTAAGGCAATGCCTTTTTTTAGAATTTTATTTTGTTGATTAAACTTTTCTATGCTTTTTCGACGAGATTGATAATCAGAACTTTTTTCTAAGTCTACAATTAAATTTTGTAATTTATTATGCTCAATTTTTTGACCATAGTGAGTTACATTGCGTTCTGTTGAACCGTATAAATTAATCTTTCGGATCGCAAGTGGATCTTTCCCAAGATAACGCGCGATTTCATCCATTACCATTTCAATGGTCATCATCCCTTGCGGCCCACCGAACCCTCTAAATGCCGTATGAGAAACAGTATTTAACTTGCAACGATTGCCTGTAATCGTCGCGTTATCTAAAAAATATGCATTGTCAGAATGGAACATCGCTCGATCAACAATTGCATCGGACAAATCTGGCGAATATCCACAAGCGGCATTCACTGTTATTTCAATTCCTTTAATTTGTCCCTCATCATCAAAACCAACCCGATAATTATTCTCAAAGGGGTGGCGTTTACCTGTCATGCTCATATCATCACATCGACTTAAACGAAGTTTGACAGGACGATTAGTTTTATTTGCTAATAACGCCGCTATACAAGCCCAAGGGGCAGCTTGAGTTTCTTTGCCTCCAAATGCGCCTCCCATTCGGCGAGTATCAACCAGAACCTTGTTTAGCGGAATATTTAGAACTTCAGCGACTAATTTTTGAACTTCACTCGGATGTTGAGATGAAGAATAAACATTCATTCCGCCCTCTTCCGTTGGCTCTACAGAGGAAATTTGTCCTTCTAAATAAAAGTGCTCTTGACCACCAACAGATATTTTCCCCGTCAATTGATTCGACGCATCTTCAATTGCTTTTTTTGAATCGCCACGGCTCATAATATAAGGCGGGCGAACGAAGTTTTTCTTTTCAAGCGCATCTTTTATGGTTAATACAGCTTCTAGTTTTTGATATTTAATTTTTGCTAACTTAACCGCTTTTTTTGCCAAGTCATGACTGGTTGCTGCAACAGCAAAAACTGGTTGACCGACGTATTCTACCTTACCATCAGCCAGAACAGGATCGCCAGGAAATACTGGTCCAATATCCGTGTGACCGGGTACACTATCAATTGTTATAACAGCGACAACACCTTCCGCTGATTCAACCTCTGAAAGATCAATTGATTTAATATTGGCATGCGCAAAAATACTTTGTCCAACCGCTGCGTGTAATTGTCCACGAGGCTCAAGCCGGTCATCTATATAAACGGCTTCGCCACTAACATGTTTATCAGCGCTTTCATGTTTGTTAGATTTCCCAACACCACCTTTAGCTGCATCTAAATTTTTTTGTGCTATATCGACAAGATTACGCATAATTAATTACTCGCGTTTCGATATTGTTACTGGTTAGTTCAAGGTAGCACTTTTGAATTAAATTTTGCGCGACTTTCATTCGATAGTCGCTTGATGCCCGAACATCCGACATAGGCGTAAAGTCTTTGGTTAATGCTTGTTGTGCTAATCGAATATTTTCTTGATTCAAAGTTTGGGATAACAAAGCGTCTTCACAGTTCTTTGCTCGCTTTGGAATTTCCGCCATTCCACCAAATGCGATGCGAATCGATTTAACCTTATCATCTTCCAATTCAATCCAGAACGCTGCAAGCACTGCTGAAATATCATCGTCAAAACGTTTGGATATTTTGTAGACTTTTAATAGTTGGTTATTTTTCGCCTTGGGAATGAAAATTTCTCGAATAAATTCTGATTCGATTAAAACTGTTTTCTTATAACCGACAAAATAATCTTCAACTAAGATTTTTCGCTGCTGGTCGCCGCGCTGTAAAGTCAATTCTGCGCCAAGCGCAATCAAAGCCGGCGGCATATCGCCAATGGGGGATGCGTTTCCAATATTGCCACCTAACGTTCCCGTATTACGAATTTGTTTAGAACCTATTCGCTCGATCATTTCAGCTAGTTCTGGATATGCTTTTTCAAGTAAAGGCGTAAACGAGCTATAAGGAACAGCTGAACCAATGATGATTTCACTTTTATTTTCATTGATCTGATTTAATTCAGCTACATCACCCAAATAAACTAACTGTTCAATTGAGGCTAAGTTTTGAGTAACTGATAGAGCTAAATCGGTACCACCCGCTACTAAAATAGAAGCTGGTTTTGCTAATAATTTCTCGAATAATTCTGTAATGTTTTTTGGTGCGAAATAATGATTGCCAGAGTCTTCTAATTCAATGCCAGAGAGTTTTTTTAACTCGGTTAATTTTTCAACTGTTTGCGAATAACTTTGTTCAAAACAATCTTGTTCCTCGACATCAATAGACTGTATAGCCGCATCAATAATAGAACGATATCCTGTACATCGACATAGATTTCCAGCTAAGGCTTCAACTACCTCTTGCCGGTCGGGTTTTGGACTTTCTTTATGTAGCGCAAATGCTGACATAACAAATCCAGGCGTACAGAAACCACACTGAGAAGCATGATTATCGACCATTGCCTGTTGCACAGGGTGTAACTCAGCATCTTGCTTTAAGTGCTCAACTGTAATTAATTGTTTGCCGTGCAAACTACCAAGAAAAGTAATGCAGGAATTGATCGATTTATATAATAACTCACTCGGTTTTGTATCGGACAATTCAGCAATAACCGTAGTACATGCACCACAGTCTCCTGAAGCACAACCTTCTTTTGTACCAATAGAAAAACGAAATTCTCGCAAATACTGTGACACCATCAAGTTGGGGTCAACATTTTCCAATGTAATAAGTTCGTTATTGAGTAAAAATTGGATGCTGCTAGCTTGCATATTGGGCTTCCAGCCGCACAAAAGTGCTGTTGCGAGGAGAACGCCACTATAGCAGATTTATTTCCTGACACAAGTGTCAGGATTAGATTTATTACCCCGTCAAGAGCAGACGGAGTGGCAGTAACTTCGTTTAATTCAGGTTAGCATCAATTGATTAATAATTTTGCTCAATCAATTTACTTCTATTTAGCTGCCGATGCTTTCATGGCGGCAGCGGCTGAAGGATTGACATGCTCAAGAATTCTGAATTCGTAGGCAATATCTCTTCTGGTTTCAGGTGTAAGAACCTCACTTCCCATCAATCTTCCGATATTCAAGGGATCAGAGGTGTCAGGTATTGATTCTCTCATAATTCTCACCACCGTCTGATTACCATTAACCGTACTGACCGCAACGTTATAGCGAACCTTTTCATTATGACTAAGAGAACCTTGCGATTTATATCTGACTCTCCAAGGCGATACGCCCATATATTTTCCTGTTGAAGTTAAGTGATTATTGTCACCCGTAAATACCTGTGTAACGCCAGCAAAAACATCCTCCGCAGACTCATTAAATACGTAGGTTTTCATACTTTCCATCGTATTATATTGTGTGCTAACCGTGGCACAGCCTGTTGCTAGGAGCAATAAACTGGCTAAGATCCAACTCGCTATTTTATTCATAAAAACTACCTCTATTATTGTAAAATTATTGTCTTAATAGTGCGACTTTAAAATGGTTGCTTTAATAATGACTCTTTTTATTTTTCAAATATTGGTCTGACAGCGATAGACTTATCACTACCAGACCTAATTTTAAACGCTATCAATAGCGTGCGTGAGAGGCAATAACGCCTGTAAATCCTGTGAGAACATATCCATTTGCCTCAACAATAAGATCAGTCATATGTGCTCTGATCCCTGTTTCAATAAATATGATATTTTGAAGATCAGGCGTTTTTAGGATCATTGCCCCTTTATCTGATCTTGATAGGATTAGATACTGCGTTCCGTCATGTTCGATATCGCTGACTAACCCATCCCATAGGGGCGCAAAATCCGCTTCAACTTGCAGCGTCCAGTTGGAACCATCGGTTGAAGTGTATATTCCCAAATCGCCATTATCCGTATTGACTTGAATTCCAACATATTGATTATTAACGTATTTGATAAATTTGAATTCAATATTATCCGAGGTTAAACCGTTAAGCACCGCGTCCGCATAGGTAATGCCATCGCTGGAAACTAATATTCTGCCAACTGATCCATTTTTAGTTCCAATCGAATTGCCGTTACCATAACCACTGGCATAAATGCCGCTTTGAGGTGTATAACCTGAATAGAACATCTGATCCGTTTTGATGATCCAATCTAAACCGTTGGTCGAATACGCCGCTGAACCAGAGGTATAATTGCTGTTATCCACATTTACTGAACCATATCTTAGTGGCGCTAAATCTTTTTGCGCTGCGATGTATGCGTAAGAAGCATCGGTCGGAATTTCGGATGTTAAAGCCCAAGTAGCAGCATTGGTTGAAGCATAAATTTGATCGCTATCGCTGGCATAATATGTACTAATAAATCGCGAATTACTGGTCTCATAATTCACATGATGATCCGGAATGATGTTATCAAATACTGCAGAGCTAGCCCCCCAAATAATACCGTCGGCTGATGTTGCCAACGTCATAGTGCTTAGACCTGCATTTCGCCCAAAACCATAGAACGAAGTACCGTCGTGAGCCAGCTGGCTGATGATATTCCCTGATGTACTAAAATCTTTTCGTTCGACCCAAGTCACACCATTATCGTCTGATGATGCGATAATTCCGTCACTATCCGTTGCATATAAATTACTACCTACAGCCAATACATCGGTGATGGTTGCGGTGAAATTGAACCATGTTTGATTTGTCCAAATTCCAGCATCAGGTGAAGTCATAACAAGACCTCCTGAGCCAACAACAACGAACTGTGAACCTGTCCATATAACATCCGTCAAATCTCCAACATTTTGCGCATTGAGATCCCAACTACCATCATAAGAAACGATGCTATTGTTTGTAATGCCTACTAACAAAGAACCGTTACTAGCAACTTGCTTAACACCACCTAAGAAATTGCTTGGAATAACTTCAAACAATCCACTATCGACCTGAAAGCTAATACCGTCATCACTGGATAACACCGACTTTTCGCTATCAAAATTTCCCGTATAGCTAAAATAATAAGTCGTCGAACCTAACTCTGCAGAGGCAAGTAAAGGGCGAGACATTTGATATGAAATCGCTTTGATCCAACTGATCCCGTCATCGGATGTCGAGACTCCATCAGTTCCTGATGCAATAAAACGCGTTCCATCGTGGGTGAGTGATAAAATACTACCAACCTGCACATTATCACTAACACTCCAGCTAGCGCCATTATCTGTGCTCATATTGAAAATGGAGGCAGATGTTCCAGCAAGAATAAATATCGTATTGTTATGAGTAAAATAGTTATTCACTTCGCCCGTCGGTTGGTTTTCTAACGAAGCAAGGTTCCAAGTAGCGAGATCTAGAGAGCGTTGAATTTTGTCGTTGTTAAACAATAAAGATTCCGTCCCACCATTGATGATCGTTCCAAACCAACCGCTCAATAATGGCAAATCATTGGTAACTTGAGTCCAGCTCACAGCATCAGCTGAAATGTACAATAACGTTGCATTATCATTGGTCATCGCAACAAAGCCTTTACTTGCCGAGTAAGATATCGAAATAACATTGGCAGGAACGATTCCACCGGAAACTATCGACCAATTAGCTCCATCAGTCGAATAAATAAGCTCGCCTTGCCTCAAACCTAAAAAGGTTGAATTACCGTAAATAAGATCTCGTAAACCACCAGAAGATGAAACAGGCAATGAAGGCACATTAATTGTGGTCGGATTTAATGAATCAATCGTCACCAACCCATCAGAGATTAAAATTGCGTGGATATTCGATCCCGATATAATTCTTTGCATATTTATCGTTTGACTCGATTGCAGCTGCCAGCTAGTCCCATCAGTGGACGTACAGATCTGGCTATAGTCGAATAATCCCACAAATTGACTACCGTCATGGTTGATACTGTTGATTGATCCGCATTGAGCATTTCCAGAATCTTCCATCAGTTGCCAATTAACACCATCAGTCGTAACCGCCATACTTTCCGAAACCCCTGCTGAAATAACGACAGCATTATTGCCGTTAACGGCTAAATCATCGAAACTAATAATTGAACCAACATCAAAGCTGCTCCAAGTAAGACCGTCTGTTGACTCTGCAATGTATCCGAATGCCCCTACTGCAATATACTTCGTGCCATTAAATGCGATTTTATACGCGCTTGGCGCGTGGTTTAGCAGATCCCAAGCAGTATCCACAACAGCGGTTGGCTCTGTTGGTGCAGTAACCGTTATCAAGACGTCGTCTGTTGCGCTTGCTCCATCATCATCTGTAACCGTTAATGTGAAGGTAAATATAAGATCGGCGTCTCCAAAATTGATACTTGGTGCACTAAATGTTGAGGTTGCCGTATCACCGTTAGTCAAGGATACAGAGCTAGTAGTCGACCAACTATAGCTGCTAATTGTCCCATCTGAATCCGTGCCACTCCCGGTCAGGGTAACCGTTCCACTATTTGAAGCGGCTGTCTGGTCGTCTCCGGCATTAGCTACTGGAGCGACATTTACCGGTGGAGGTGGCGGCGTACCACCTCCACCACCACCGCCTCCACAAGCGGACATTGCAAGCAACGAAGGCACCAAAAACATATTAAACAACAAAACGGCTCTATTTTTCATACTACTTTTACCTCATTAAACGACTTGTCATGATTGCGACAATTGTTTTTATTATAATTTCTGAGACAAAGCCCTGTAAATTGACCAAAAAGCTTAAGCTTTTTGGCTTAACAACTGCTACCATCTCGAATAGATAAGTTATAGATATTTGCGGTTCTGTAATGAAAATTTTGCTAATTGATGATCACACCCTGTTTAGAGACGGTCTCTTGCTAGTACTGGAAGGACTTGACCCGAATATCGAAACATTTGAAGCAGGCAGTTATGAGTCGGCAAAAACCATCATGGACAAACAGGATAATCTCGATCTGATTTTGCTCGATTTGGGTTTACCCGGTATAGGTAATCTTGAAGCTTTATTGGCGATCCGCCAGCAATTGCCTGATGCATTCGTGGTAGTTCTTTCTGGAACTGATGATCATCAAATCGTTGAAAAAGCGCTACATCATGGTGCACGTGGATACATTCCAAAATCATCACCAGCAAAAATCATGCTAAAAGCCTTACAATTAATCATTGCAGGCGGTGTTTATGTCCCTCCCGCCATATTACAAAAAAAGCAAACGACAATGTCTGATACCGCATCCGATAACGATATTAATCAGATATTAACTCCTCGCCAATGTGATGTTCTGAGTATGTTGGTTAAAGGTGAGTCAAACAAAAAAATTGGCAGCGCATTAGCATTAACTGAATCAACCGTACGAGCGCACGTTGCGGCAATATTAAAAGCCTTTAATGTCAGTAACCGTACTCAAGCCGCTGAATATGCAAGACAAAAAGCCTGGCATCAAACTAATCGCATTCATTGAATCTGGAAAATCCGTTACATGAAAAACCTTTAATCCCTCCGCAACTTTTCTACAGCCCAACTAAATACTGTTTAATTTAATCCTAGTCAATTTCATCCTGTTCAAACAAAAGCTGACTAACTAACTCTCTTAGCTCATCAGGTAAAACAGGTTTATGCAGAATTTTATAACCACTATTTTCTACTTCCCTTATGCGACTTGGCGCGGTATCTCCGGTTACAATAGCCGCTGGCACAAAATCAGAATAAAAGGAACTAATTTTATCGATTACCTCAATACCTGTTTCGTTATCTCGCAAACGATAATCAACTAGAAGAATGTCAGGGCGCATATCACTCTTCTGCAACTTTTTTATAGCTTCTGTTCCTGATGTGGCAGTCACTACTTTACAATGCCATGCGATCAATAATTCAGTAATACTGTCGCGAATTTCTTTTTCATCATCAACTATAAATACAAACTTATCATCAAAAAACATTGCCTCACTGTTCGGTATTTTTTTCGTTTCCTGGGCGGCAACTTCCGTTGATGCAGGCATTACCACTCCAAATGTTGAACCTTTTCCTAATGAAGATTTTACATACAACGACATACCTGACAATTTTGCCATACGCTCAACAATTGCAAGACCAAGCCCGAGTCCCTTGGAACGATCTCTTTCGACGTTATTTAGCTGATGAAATTCACGGAATATTTCTTGTATATCATCCCGATGAATACCAATTCCGCTATCATATACCACCAATAGAAGTTGATTTTGATAAGGTCTACAGCCAACAACAACCCCACCGTTGCTGGTATACCTAATAGCGTTGGATACTAAATTTCGCAAGATGCTCTCTATTATTTGATAGTCTGCACTGATCCACCGTTTCGTCCTCACAAATTTAATTTTAAGTTTTTTTTCTTCTGCAGAGGTTCTGAATTCGTCTTCAAGGACTGCAAACAATTGGTTAACAGGAAAATCTTGACGCTTAATTTGAATCACATCTGCGTCGAGTTTTGAAATATCAAGTAAAGAATCAAGCAATCCATTTAGCGCTTGAGTAGATTTTTTGATTTTCTGAAGAATCTTTTTTTGATCCTCTTTTTCAACTCTTGCATCCAACGCACCTAAAAATAAACCTATCGCGTGCAAAGGTTGACGCAAATCATGGCTAGCAGCAGCTAAAAATTTTGTTTTCGAAACATTCGCTTGCTCCGCTTTTTCTTTTTCCTGAGTTAGTTGATTGATCAGCTCAACATTTTCAAACCGCAAAACAATTGCATCTTTTAACGTGTTATGGTTGACTCGAACAATCAAAAACAAGGCATAATTTAATACGAACAACAACAGACCAAAAATGAGATAGCCCTGTTGGTCTATGTTTAAATGTCGCCATATCATAGGTAACATTGCTGGTACTAAATAAAAATAAAACGACCTTGGTGACGCTGCTAATGCAGCCAAGGAACCAACAGACATAGCAATTATAGTCAAGGTCAAAATATTAAATAGATACAAATGCTCGGGTATAAAAAAGATGACACTTGCCGCCCCCCATGCCAAACCTGACAAAAAGGCGAAAAACGTGAACAATCGGCTCCAATATTCAATATCAATGGATAAAAAGTTAAGTGACTTAAATTTTCTTGCAGATAAATAACGAACAAGACTCAAAACATAAATAGCAAATAACCATGTTCCAACATAAATATCAGGCACATTATTAAAAAAAACGGCTGCCATTCCTGTAGATGTCGCGACTACGCCAATTAAAGCGGTGTTAAGCTGCTGATAAAGTGTTTTTGTTAGCTCAGCTTGAACTTTATGCGTATTCGACTCTTGCTGGTTTTTTAACTGTGTAGGACAATCCTGATTAATATTTGGCATAGTACTCTATAAGTTCTGGCTCTTCTGATATCCGTCTAAAGTGCTGATAAATTTTGGGATATGACTCTTTAATGAGGCTTGCGGGAATATGATCCAAATTCCCGGATAATAATGTTTTCGCCCAAACGAATACTCGCAAATCAGCAATGGTTAATCTATTTTCAATAAAATACTTTCCGCCCTGCTGCTCGAGTTTAGTTTGCAACCAGCCAAGATAATCTGCAATCGAGCCATTTATTAAATCTTTACGAGCTAACTCCTGCTCTTCACCTTCTAGTGAAAAAGTTGCTACTATCTTAGAAATAACATCTTCAGTCGCATCCATAATTTCATCGCATAATAACGCTTGATATATGTCATCAGGATACAATTTAGATAATTTTCCAACAAAACGATTTATCGCGTTGCATTGAGTTATTTGTTTTCCGTTAACGGTTAACGTAGGCACTTGTCCTAGTGGTGTGGTATTTTTTACTTCTCCAAACTGTGAAACGGGAAAACGAATGTCTTCGAATTCAATACCACCAAGATGCATTGCTAAACGAGCAGGCTCGCCCCTTCCTCCATGAAAGTCAAAATAACATAATTTTAGGTTGTACATTTTCTAGTCTCCCGTTTTGAAACAAAGTCAGATTAAAAAAATTCAGGCTCAAGTTCTAAATAAATTCGATAAGCATTACCTCGATTACTCGCTTTAAATGCTGGTAAATGCTCATAATCAGACCAATCAGTTTTCTCGTAGGTTTCTTTAAATGAATCATAATTTTGTAGACCATATTTCATCGCCTCGACGACAAATTCAAGATATTTCTTGGTAAATCCTAAAGACAGGGATACATCTTCTCCTAATCCTCCATGACCGGGAATGATAGACGTTGGCGCTGGTTTTAAATCCGTTAGATAAGTTAATCCCTTTAACCAATTTCGAACATCGGTTTCAGGGCTATCTAAAAATGGAATTCGACCTTTGTATATGACATCACCACTGAATAACACGCCTAGCTCTTTTATCAACATAATACTGTCTCCCGGAGCGTGAGCCGGTCCGAGATGACGAACCTCAAAGGTTAATCCTCCCATTTTAAAATCATATTCTTTTTCAAATGTGATATCTGCAGCAACCAAATAAGTTTTCTCATCAACCCAGGGAGCCAAGGCTTTTCGTCTTTGTTCTAGCCTTCTTTGTGCTGCTTCACCTTGAGTCGCGGTGTTACCGCCAGCATAACTAAGTGTTTCGTGTTGGGCGATTATTTCAGCTTGCTTGGCGTGCTCCTTAAACGCTTGCAGACCGTAGATATGATCGGCATGATAATGACTAACAATTACTTTTTTTATCGGTTGATTGGTTACTTCTCGAATTCTTTCGATCATTTTATAGCCCACCGCTGGCGTTCCCAGCGCGTCAAAAACAACCACGCCTTCGCTGGTAACTACAAAACCAGCATTAGAAGTATGTCCTTCATTTTGCTGACTGGGAACTCCGGATTTTCCGAGAATATAGTACACCGGTTTATTCGGGATCTGATGGAGCTTAAATGGTAAACTTACTTCACCATAAGGGTTGCCCGCTACCGCATACAGGGAGGGCAAACCGAGTGCGAAAACGCATAATATAAATCGAACTGTGGATGTTAGATTTTTGGACGATAAAAACATGACCTACCTCATGGAGTTTTCTCAATGCAAAATTGAGTTTTGTATTCTAAAAGTTTATTTTTGATATTTGAGAATAAATCATTTTCTATATTAGAGTCGCTTTTTATTGAGCGATGACACTCAGCCCCCTCAGACTCCTTCAACAATTGCGCGAAAATCGATTCAAGCCTTTCAAGTTGATTACCTGTAGCTTTTAACTTATACCTTTCTACTTGCTTAAGAGTAGCGATCCACTTTTTGACGACGTAAGTATTTTCAATTTCAGCATGTTGTGTTCGAATTAAAAAAATGACCACCGGCTCGACATAATTAGCCGCTATATAAAACAACCTTTGCCTCTGCGCGTTAAGATAGTCATTAAGTTGACCCTGGTTAGCTATATTATAATATGTTTCTAAAAATGTACTTTTCTTACCGACAACCTCTGGAAGCGCTGAGTACAAATTTGAATCCATTACTAGTTCTTCTATATCGATTAGCATATCCGCAGCTAAACGTCTGGATGTATTCAAAAGCCAATTTCTTTTTTGTTGCAAATCAAGAGCGTTCAAACTTTCTGAAGCTCTAGTAAGCAAGTCGGTTACCCTCTTTAAGTTAATCACTCGACGAGCTAACTTATTCTCTACTTCAAATCTTGTAGATTCTATCGCATCAGCTGGATATTTCCTTTCCTGATATGTCTCATCCTGATAATGCAGAGCCGTATTAAAAATAACAGTTAAGCAGCTATCCAGCTTTTTTAAATCTCTTACATTTTCCTTGCTAATTATGTTATTTGCAGACTCCATTATTCCTTGCTTAGATTCCTGATACAGTTGAATTATACTGACTGCCTCACTTAATTTAGATTCACTCCATAAAGCATTTGATATATTTTTATCTAATAGAGCTTCGAGTGAATCGTGGTGGTTAAGGGATTCGCACTCGAAGCTTTTTTGTCCACCAACTCTTTCAGCGAAAACCATTTCACTTTTAATAAACAGCAAAAAAAAGGAAAAATAATAGTAGTGAAATTTCATTCGCCACACGCGCAGTTCATATGCACTCCCCTACTCATAAAGTTTAACCAATCAACTTTTAGCTTAACCTTCTGCGGTCAGCTGTTGAACGACCCACTGTTGTAACTGAGGCAACGCTATGCCGCCTGACATTCGCCCCTTTTCCTCTCCATTTAAAAAAAGTGATAAAGTTGGTATTGAACGTATATTAAAATCAACTGCGGCTTGTTCATTTGCTTGAGTATCAACCTTAAGTACACGTAACTGATTACCTGCTCGTAAAGCAAATTCTTCATAAATTGGCGCAAAGGAAACACAAGGACCACACCAGGGTGCCCAAAAGTCAATTAAAACCGGTAGCCCTGAGTTTTCAATATGTTTGATCAAGCGCTCACTGGTAACCGAAACAGGCTTACCTGAAAATAGCTTTTTCTTACACATTCCGCACATGGGAGTCGAATCTAATTTTTCAATAGAAAATTGATTGATTGTTCCGCAATCACCACAAACTAGTTTCATCATTTCACTCATATTTGTAACTATCTCTCTTTTCTTGGTTTGTCTGAGTAATGAACTTTTCCATCTTCATCTACCCAACGATAAATTTTGTTTTGCGATTTCGTCGATACTGTTTCGTTTTTTTCAGAAGTTCGTTCAGTGATTTCTTGGTCAATCATTTCTTGCCCAATAGTTTTTTGCAAATCAACTTCTGAAGATGAAATAATATTCAATATTCTCTCTACTTTTTGATTATTAAGTAGCTTGAGAAGGTTTCCGCTTTGAAAAGCTTGTTTCACCTCTGGATCTTGCATCAACTCCATGTATTCCTGATTGTTTTGTACTTGTTCAATTTGCGCCCAGGTATTAGTGATTTTTAATGCTATTTGATATTCTTTTTCAGTTTCATCTTCCGGCAAGTTTAGTGGTTTGGTCAAAGCAATAAAATCGGGATTTTTCATCAATTTTTCAAATTCGCTAGAAAAAAGTAACTCTTTCGCATCTTGTGAATCTAAAGCCGTTCTTACTTGATGATTTTGTAAAAAATCTCTTAAAACACCCTGCTTAGTCAGCTGATTAAAATGCTGGATATTTTCTGCGGGATTGCTCACCAGTTGCGCCGCGCCAGAGGCAATATCTGAGTGACTGCTTGCGGCTTCAGCGACACCTTTAATTGCACCTTTGATAATTTTTTGACTCGTTTTTTGAAAAGCGCTATAACTGATCGCTTCCCCTTTTTTAACTTGTAATATTCCCTGGAATGCACTGATAAACCATATCGCAAAAACCCCGACCACTCCGCCAATCACACCACCAATGAAACCACCCGCCGCCGCAGAAGGAAGTGCAGGTTGAGCCGATTTTGTCGCCAATTTTTTTGTTATCGAAGACAAAACCGCTGTTAACAAAAGACCGGTGATTGTGAATAGAATAAACCCCGCTAGAGCATAAGCAAATAAGCCTTTAACTGGGGAGATTTGCTGCAACCAATGAGCAAACTTATCGGTAAATAATATTGCGACTAAATACGCTAAGGCAAGACTGACAACCCTGAAAACAATTACCAATACACCACTTTTGTAACCTCTAAAAGCTGATATCGCGACGATAATAATAAATAAAATTAAGGATATATCCATACCATAATTTTATCACAGACCCGTAGTAGATAGAAAACCTTCAACACACCAACACCTCAGCTAAATGGTATTATTTACTATATTCCTCGCTTGGCAGGCTTGACATAAGTGGTTATGCTCTGCGTTCGCTGAAATATTGCTTCGACGTTGTTTGGTGTCGATTGGCATATAATAACGATTTACCTAAGGAGTGAAAGCGAACATCAAAGAAACTTAAATATAACCAAAAATCTAAGTCAGTTTTACAGTTTTGTTCCATCCGATCTGTTTTGGATCATTTTTTAGAACGCCTGTTTGCGAATAAGACTATCCACAATTCAGTTATCTACTGTCTTGTCGTGCGTTTCATTTGACTACTGACGAAGAGAGCCTTTCGGGGCTAATTTATGGAGACTAGCTATTATGAAACACAGAAAATCAGCAGTGTTTTTCACACTGATGGTGAGTCTGTTTGTGTCCGTGTTTGCAAATGCAACCATGGTTCAACAGATGAATCTCGGTGAGTTGACCAGCAATGCAGATAAAATATTTCGCGGTACAGTGATCAAAGTTGAAAGCGGCACAATTACCGCTGGCGGCGCTGAACTATCCACTGTGAAATATATTATTCAAGTATCAGATCTAATCAAGGGTAATATTTCCTCTTCAGGAAAAGAAGGTGGAGATACTCTTGAGCTGACCATGTTGGGGCGTTTGAAAGAAAAAACATCTCAATCCACCATCAAAAATGTTGCGGGCTTCAAACTTCCAGTTCTTAAAAGTGGTTCGGAATACCTATTATTTACCACCACTCCAAGTCAACTTGGTTTATCCATGATGGTTGGCGTTGGTCAAGGGACTTTTCGTTTTGTTGAAGACGGTAAAGTCATGAACGAAGCTAAAAATGCTGGATTATTCAGAGACATGAATAACTCCAGAATGGCAGAACGAGGCGCAGTTACTTACTCGAATTTGACTGATGAAATCAAAGATTTGATCGCCAAACAGGGAGGTAAGTAATCATGAATTATCGATCTATTTTAAAATCAGTGATTGCTATTTCGAGCTTGGTGTTTGCAAGTTCCAGTATGGCAGCCGGACCTCTCGCAACTTGTAATCCCGGACAACCTTTTCTATGGCCTGCTGGCGGTGCAAACGTGCCTTTTAACCCAGACCAAGGCAGTCTCGGTATATTAGATAACGCTCAAGCAACTCAAGCGGTAGCCGATGCATTCCAAGCATGGCAAGACGTACCGAGTTCATCCATTACTTATACCAATGCAGGACAACTTTCGGTTGATGTGGATGTCACTAACTTTGGGCCTTTTTTGCAAGCCCCCGCTCCTGATGGGCTTTCTTCTATCGTTTTCGATGATACAGGCGAAATTTTTGACCTGCTATTTGGCGCAGGCTCAGGCGTATTAGGCTTTGCGGGTCCAGAGTGGATCAATGGCGCTGAATGTACCATTTTGGAAGGTTATTCTTTCTTAAATGGACCTGCTATAGGCAGCTTAAATGGGCTTCTTAACCTGATGGTGCATGAGTTTGGTCATTATTCAAACCTTGCTCACTCAGAAGTCAATGGTCAATTATTCATCGGTGTTGGCGATTCTAGTGGACCAGGTTCGGACAATACCTTCGGGTTTCCTGCGTTTCCTGATGGTGTTGAAGTGATTGAAACCATGTATCCGTTTTTGTTTTCAAATATCGACCAACTTGCAAGAACGCCCGATGCAGACGATAGAGCAAGTATCTCTCAGTTATACCCTGAAGCTAATTTTGCAGCGACCACCGGTACTATTTCCGGAACTATTAGTTTTGGTTCGGAAAAGATCACTGGGGTAAATGTCATTGCTCGAAATATCGCCGATCCTTTTGGTGATGCAGTTTCATCAATTAGTAGTGATTTTGCTGGCGATTATAGTCAAGCAAACCCTCTCACTGGTGTATACCAAATTAATGGTTTAACGCCAGGTCAGGATTATGCGGTCTATGTTGATGAAATTCTTGCTGGTGGATTCAGTACGCCTCTTGCAAATCCGCTACCAGGTCCAGAAGAGTTCTACAATGGTGCGAATGAATCGGCCAATGCAGCTACTGATATTCCCAACGAATTTGAAGCGGTAACCGCAGTTGCAGGCGCTCCAGTCACTGGCGTGGATATTATATTCAACCTCCCTCCTCCAGGCGCTCCTTTGCCAACGGGTGATGATGGTAGTGTTGAAATACCTCTCCCATTTCAGTTTTGCTCTGCAGGTCAGGCTTATGGCTCAGTATTTATCAACGGTAACGGTTTCTTAACCCTAGGTGCTGCTGCAACTGGTTTTACTTTCTTAGTAAATGTCGACACGTTTATTGGCGGCACACCTATGCTCGCCCCATTCTGGGCTGATTTTAACCCGACTGCGGGCGGCAGCGTTTTCTATAATCAAACAGCTGATAGCTTTACGGTGACGTGGGATTCTGTACCAGAGTTTTTCAATGTTGGATCTAACACTTTCTCTGTCACTTTACGTGACAACAGCGAAGCTTGTATCCGAACTGAAGAAGATGACGATGATCATGATGACGACCATGATGATGAACGTGAAGATGAAAACGATATCATCATGAGTTATGGAGCGATGACAGCTACCCAAGGCTTAACAGGTGTTAGCGCTGGCGCGTATGCAACAAGTGGCTTTGAAGGTGAAGTTGATCTTTCAGTTGAAAGTGAAAACGGCGAAGAGTCAATCGAAATGGAAGATGATGCTGCGATATATGAAGTATTTGCTGCTAATGATGCAGATCTAGCAGGAACAACCCTTGTGTTTGAAGAGGTTGGTGAAGAATATGAAGACGAATTTGAGCGTAATAATAGCATCAAAAAAGCGTCAAAAATTTCTTTACCTTTTGATAGCATCGACACTGAAGAAAGTTTCACCAGCATTTCTCCAGCAGCTGGTGATATTGATTTCTTCCGTTTCAAAAGACGCCTGGAAGCGGGTACAACTTTGGTTGCAGAAGTTTTAACCAGTCAAGTTGATACAGTAATGGCTCTCTATCAATGTGATACGGGTGATGCGAACTCTAAGTCGAAGAAGTGTAACCCATCAACATCAGTAATCGTTGCAGCTAACGATGATTCAAATGGATTGCTTTCTAAAATCACTTATGAAGTTAGAGAAAGTGGTACTTATGCACTGGCGGTTACATTCTGCTGTGATTATGACTTCGACGGCATAGATCCCGGACAAGGCGCTCCGTTTGACCAAGGACGTTACGTGTTAGATGTATTCGTTATTGATGGTGTCATTCTACCAATGGTCGATGAATCTTTTGTTGAGTTTGACTTAGGATTTAGTTTTCCTTACCAAGGTCAAACTTATAAAAGTGTGTTCATCAACTCGAATGGTTACATGACTTTTGGCGCGGGCGAATTGTTTCAATATCGTCCTAACGTAGCGGATTTTGTTAACGGTTTACCTAGAATTTCACCTCTTTGGGTTGATCTTAATCCAACCGCTGGTGGGATGATATTTGCCAAAGCTGGAGCGACTCAAGCTTCTATTAATTTTGAAGATGTTCCTGAGTTTTTCTTTGGCGGCGCAAATTCATTCTCGCTCACTTTAAGTGACACCGGAGCGATATCTGTCAGCTATGGAAGTATGACTGCTCCAGAAGGGATCTCAGGTATATCAACTGGTGGTGGCGCAACTGCAACCGCTGTTGATATGTCAACCACGCCAACACTTCCTGCAACAGGCACAAGTTACGAAGAGTTTATTTTCGGACTTAGTGAGTTTGATTTGGTTGGTGCGACGATTAATTATCAACCTTAGTTGTTAATTAGTTGGCTAATAAAAAAGCGGTGGGAATTCCCGCCGTTTTTTTGTTATACAAAGACTACAACAATATTTTTACAACATTTAACGCCACCTTCGCTCTTGTGGGTTTTGTCTTGAAAATTCACCCACTTTCTTCCACCATTACCGTTCCAATGACTACTCATTTCTGTATTGGTTAACTCATTCAAATTAGAAGCCTCTTTAACCCATTTCCATCGGTAGCGATTCGTCGTTACCCCATTCGAGCATTGAAGCATCATATACAGTCACGTTTTCATAACCCAATAAAGACAGAGCAAAAGCATTGTTAGATGCAGCAATACCACCACCGCAATAGGTGATAATTTTCTCTGAGTCTACGATATCAGCAGCATTGAATTTTTCTCGCAGCTCTTCTGCAGGCAAATAACACCCGGTGTCGGGATCGTGTAAAGACGAAAATGGAACATTAATGCTGCTGGTAATCCTGCCTTTTCGACCAAAAACCACATCACTGACACCGGTAAACATTGGAGATGGTAGTGAATTGATAATGCTAATTTTATTATCATCAACAGCGCTGACTACTTCGTCCTTGCAAACGAAAGCATCAACTCTTGCTCGTGTAGTGAACTTTGCTGGCTGGTACACGCAATCCAGCTCTGAAACTACACGCCCCTCATTTGTCCACTTTGCCCAGCCACCATTTAATATGGATGCATTATTGAAACCAAATGCTCGTAGCATCCATCAGACCCGCGCTGCCCAATTAGGCTCAGAAGCGCTGTAAAGCACAACTCTGTTATCATCACCAATGCCATGTCTACTCATAATCTCCGTAAATTGTTGTTCTGCTGGTAACATCAGAGGCATGTTTGAGAGTGGATCGGATAACTCGCCTGGAACGTCAATAAATCCTGCACCGGGTATGTGTCCAAGCTCAAAATTAGTTCGACCACTTAGATATATGAAAGGAATTTGCTGACGTTGTTCACTATCAGGGTTTGGTAAGACTCTCACGCTACAGTCAAATATTCGTAAATCTTCAGACTCTAAATTCTGCTCTAACCAGTCGGTTTCGACTAAGTATTCAGGGTTTTGATAATTTTCTTTCATTGCGACCATATGCACAACTTCCTCCGTTCTGTTTCACAAAGCTTGTTTAAATATAGTTGCTACGATAAAAGATTCAAAAAGCATACACAATAGACTGAAAACACATATGACTCATTCGTTTTAAGAATGAATAAATCATTAAATGCTTCAATAAGTGCCTTTGTTGGCATATCCCCAAAGCCTAAAACGGCAACTCATGCCATTCAGTCACATTACCATGATGCAATACCATTTTGTTTCCGCAAAACCCAGATAAACAATCGCTTTTCTGGCTGAAGTATCGTAAAAATCGTGTTAGCAATACTCTAGTTTCGTGGAAGTTTGATGTTTTTAGAAAGTTAGTAGTCTTTTGTTTTTTACCTGACTGATTTATCAAAACACACGGGCAGACAGAATGAAACTAAAATGCTCAATCTAAAAGAAACAGTCTGAACACAAGCGAGTGAATTGTTTTAATACAGCAAAGAAAGACCCTTCCCCATCAATCTTGAAACGTTTCAAGTCGTTAAAGTTTTAACCTTACCAAAATATTTTGTTCCCGCCAGAAAATAAGAGTGTCAGAGCTTGGAGAAAACAATATCAGACACTCAACTCACGGTCACTACATATTTGTGATCCTAAATATGGTTTTTTACCATTTCGTCCCAATACTTATTGAATGGGAAATACCACGCACTGGCTTAATGGCTTCAAACCTATTTTTTATTTTACCCTTCTGCTTTGGGTATTTAAATCAGCCGAAGAATTGTTTGCGACCGATATCCACTTTTTAACAATCCAGCCACGCGAAGTTTCTGGTCTTCTCGGTGTTATTTTCGCACCACTGTTGCATGGTTCGTGGAACCATTTAGCGGTCAATAGTTTGCCTTTATTGTTGCTCGGTGGCTTGCTGGTTTAGCCTAGATTAATCTTTTATTTGGAAAGCGCTGCTTGAACACCACTACAAATTCAGGGAATGGTGATACGAGAAACTGGAAACCGGTGAATTTAGACAATTTTGGTATAATTATATTGATAGCGCATCACTTTAAGTGGCGCAAAAATTAACCTGCTTTGAGCGGTTCACAAAATCAAACCTCCAGCAAAGCTGGAGGTATTTGACTTGTGAGAGAAGGGCTATAAATTGGCTGCACTGGTCTTGGTTGCAAAAAAGATAAAACTCTATTGAAGAATATCAGTAGAGTTCCATATTTCACCATCACTACCGGAGCTTCTCACCATATCACCATAATTCGATTGCTCAGAATATTTCACAAAATTATACTCGGCGCCTGCCTGACCCATTGTTCCTGCCAGTGAGGTCAATGCGGAGGTTTCGCGAAATGAAAAACCTGCTGGTAAATTGGTATCGATTGTTGAGTCAGTATAGATAACTAATAGTGTATTAGTTCCCACATTTTCAACATACCATTGAAATCCTATTGGAGTAATACCTGAGCCTTCATCAAACTCCCCAGTTGCGGGAGACATTTCTGTCGCCGAACCAGTATCAAAAAATGACGTTGTTTCGCCACCTTCTAGAAAACTATTGCCAGCTATGTCCGCCGATGTAAATTGAATACTAGTACCACAAGCTGAAACCACACTTTCGAACTCTGCAAAACTATTTGGATTAATTGGTGCTCCTAAACCACCGTCAGCAGTATCATCCCACCCTGATTGGTGACTACAAGTTAATGCGGAACTGACGATTTGAGCTCGATAGTCAGTCGAATGTGCTTGACCTGTTAAAGGATCCATAGCAAAAATCCTGATCATTACAGAGTAATTTGCTGTTGCTGGGTCAAAGTCAGGGTTGTCTGCGATTGCGGCATTAAAAGCCGCTACGGAAAAAGTTATACTCGTGGCTGTCGAAGCAAAAGACTCGTCCCTAATTTGGATCCTGTTATTTTGAGAGTCGCTTATTTCAATAAAAACCTCGTCACTGACTGTGCCTGTTGCTAAAGTCCAAGCCACTATGAGGTCTGTACCTATTGTATAATTTTCTATCGCGGTGATGGTTTCTGTAGTCGCGGCAGGATAAAGTCCCACTGTTGATGGTTCATATAAAATCACACTACTAAAAGTTGAGACTTCAGAGCCGACCGCTACTGCTGGAGCTGTTGGAATGGTTAGATCTAGGTCTTGAGTGTAAATGCTATATTCCACTATATCACCAGGAACAAAAAGTGCGGGATCAATTTCACCTAGAGTCGAACCAAATGCTCTCCAGTCGTATTGATAGGTACCAGTTGCCTCATTATAAATCTGGAGTTCACCAGCCGTTCCGTTGACTGGAGTACCTAAATATATCGTATGTTTAACGGTTGTACCATCACTTCCGTCAATCAGTTTGGCTGTTCCAGAAGCTATTGCAACGCCGCTTGTTCCATTATTATCGAAGTTTTCATCTATTATTGAGGTATTAATACCACACCCACCAGGGAAGTTATCTGTTCCATCAAAATCATTACAGTGGTATGTTAGCTCATCGACATCGACAATTCGCTGATCACCTCGTAGCTGCCATCCTAAAACACTATCTCTATCAGCAGACCAGGTAGTAACTTCCAGGTCGACTTCACCTTGAAATATAACATGAAAGCTCACTGTAGCTGTACCGAGCGTGGAGTCTAGATCACTAATGTCGACACTTGAAAATGCTAGACCAACGTTTGTTGGGTCGGTCGTAATATCGGTTAAAAATTCACCTCGACTTGCATCATTTTCAATAAAATCAACGCTGAAAATATCTTCGATATTGGCTGGGTTAGGTAGTCCTGCGGCAAAGGCTTGAGCTAAACTTTCAAATAAATTTGCAATGGTCTGGATATCTGAAACAGCCACGTCTACAGCTGTAGGATCGATAGGTAGTACAGCGGAGTTATCATTGGGATCTGAAATATCATCAGTAATAGTTGAACCGTCTAAAAGGTTGGTGATAGTAACGATATTACTTTCGGCTGTGCCTATTAAAATAAGATCTAATGCTGCGTCTAGTCCAGTATGATCGGCACTGAAGGTTGTGCGTAATAAGTCAATTGCTGTATCTAGTCCTAGGGCGTCAAAAACAGCTTGTAATTTGGCTTGTAATGCCGCTTCCTGAGCCGCTACTTCAACAGGAACGAGTGTTGTTGATGTATTAGAATTGAAAAATGATTCAGCAATTTGTTGTGCAGTGTTGGCAATAATAAGATCTGTAAAAGGGGTAACGTTCACCGTATTACCAACATCGCCTTCTTCCGCGTAAGAATATAATTTATATGTTCTACCTCCAACAGTTCCTTGCGCACGAATACGATAAGGAGGGGTTAACCCCGTGACATCAACATTATAATTACCATCAGCTTCAATTATTGCAGAGTTGCTCAAACCAAGAGAACCTCTGACTGTAACAGTACCAACAATTGCTGCACCCGCTGCGGCAACACCACTTAATGTCGGTGGTTCGACATTGACGATTCTTGTGGCAGTCGACTCATTTCCAGATAAGTCGGTTGCGGTATAAGTAATTGTATAAACATCGACCGTTGATGTATCAACTGTACCACTACTTATAACATCAACAGAGCCGTCGGTATCATCAATAGCTGTTGCTCCAGCGTCACTATAAACAGCATCTTGAATAACAGTGGCTGGATTATCACCTATAATAGTAATGACCGGTGGCGTCACATCAACAACATTAACGGCTCTTGTCGCTGTGCCTGTATTACCAGCAGCATCTGAAGCTGTGTAAGTAATGGTATAAGCTCCGAGCGTTGCTGTATCAACTGTTCCACTAGCCCTCACACTCACCGCTCCATCAACAGCATCTGTAGCTGTAGCGCCGGAATCTGTATAAATTTCATCTTGAGCGATGGTCGCTGGGTTTTCTCCAATAATAGTTATTACCGGAGCGGTTGTATCTGCATCATTATCACTACCGCCGCACCCAGTTAAGAAAAGAAAAAACATTAAACTTATGGAGCTTAAAAAACGATTTAAGAATTTTGTTTTATTGAGATAAATATTTTGCATTTTCATCAAAGTGTCCTTGGTAATATATTGTTATATCGGTAATTTCTATTAAATCAAATATTCTGACCCCATTGTTTGCAATAAACTATGACGACAATCTATTTCTGATAGACTAGTGCATCAAGACCTATGAACATCTCACCTTAAATTGTTTTTTATTTAGAATAATTCATTTCAACATCATAGAGAGAGGTATTTGAATGAGAGTTATGCATTAACACATCACCCAAACTAAAAGAATTCACTATATAAATATTATTTAACAGCAAACGCTATTAATTTTCACTTCGAGACCACAAATCATCAAAACTTGTTTGCCACATAACATAAACCTTATATGAATCTTTTGTATTAATTGTTTCGCGATCATCATGACCAAAATTTACATTTCCACCAACAAATAGTCTCCCACTACCAAATTCTGATACAGGAAACTGCCCTCGCACTTCCCAACGGCTACCTTCAATTCCTTCGGAACTACCTCGCATCACATCAAAATAACTTTCTTCGTTAAATGCCAGGCGAAGTCCACGGTAGTAGCGATTAAGAAACTTCTCTGAATCTCCCACATCACGACCACCGCGAGAGTAGATTAGTCCAAACATAGTTTCAGTCGTACTACTTTCATCTTCACCGCGTATCCCTACATAAACAGGTAGAAATATACCTGTTTCCCAATCTAGGCTCGGTTCAATTTTTTCATCTTCATTGGTTCCAGATTGTTCTGCTGATGAGCTATAACTTGCTGAAAAGTACCAATGTGGCCAGGCAAAAAAACCGCCACAAAATGAGCGTTCATTTGTACAGGCACCTACTACGCTTCTTAAATATTGTAGTCGTCTACCGGGTCGATAATAGGTTAACAAACCCAATCTAGCATTAGAATTTTCTGAAAAACCAGACACTTTATTACTTTCAACGCCCACATAAAATTGATTCGTAAATGGATATGAACGCCAATTTGCTAATAAAGGCAACTTTGAGTTAATCTCTGCTAATTGTTTTAATCTTGTTAACTGCTGTTGAATCTTTTGATTAAAATCAAGTGACTCATTAACTTCAATACGTTTTTGATACAAGGCATTTCCCAACTGATTTGGCGACTGAATAATATTATGAATAGAGTTTTTTATAGCACCTCTTACTAAAGCAAGCTCTTCTGAATTATTATTTCTAACTGCTAAATTGACAGCCTCTTTACATTGTTCTACGTATGTTGCGAGTTCTACTTGATAATGTTCCATTATGGCCCGTACATCTTTTGCTTTCGGTTCCGCATTAGTTGTTTTTTTAGAAGAACCATTCTTATTTTCGCCTTTCCCTTTCTCACTCTTAAATGTAGTTACTGATAAAAAAGTGATAGTCGGATAATTAGCTCGACACGCCAACTTCACTGATTCCTCTTTAGCGACCGTCAATTGCTGAAGTGAACTTTTAGTACTAAAAAAAGTTACCGACATTGTTGAAATAGCTGATTCGACTTTATTTAGCAAAGGGATTAATGTTTGCTTAGTTTTTTGCAAAAACTCCACGTCAAAACTCCCCTTCTCATTGTCTGCGATGCTTTTTATTCGTTCGGCGATCTGATCTTTGATTTTCCCAAGAGGAAGAATCAATTGCTTTTGATTGTTTTCATTAAAAACTGAAATGTCAGTGCATACATCTACATGAGACTTTAGTAATTGATAATCATTAACTTCAACTTTACCAATCTTTAACTTCACCGACTCTGGCATTTGAAAATGATTGGTACATTTTTTTAATTTTCCCATTGTAACGGACGTTACTTCTTGCGAATAAATCGAGCATGATAAGCACATAAGCGTACTTAACAAACCAATTTCCACTAATATTTTTCTCATTGCATTCCCTTCTTTTATAAATAACTCTACATCAAATTAACACCCAAATAACTACGCTAGATTTCTAATAAACTAGTGCCTCAGGGTATAAGAACATCTCACCCGAAATTGTTTTTATTTAAAATTGATTATTTCAACACCATAGAAAGGTGTATTTGAGTGAGAAATATGCAGCATTAGCGTATCTACATTTTTGTGGGCTATTGGTTGAGCTTGAACTCTTGAAGCACCAAAAGGATAAATAACTGGCGCAACAGAAAAGTACGCCCAAGTTATCATTTTTTATGTTTCGTTTCGTCCACCACCTGCACCTGAAGAATGAATTGCATTACCATCAGGATGTTCATCATCAGATAGTTTTTCGTCGTAATTTGAGAGAACCTCATCGGGATGCTCAATTTCATAGGCAAAGAATGTGTCAATTCGGGTGGATTGATACGCCTGGACTAAAGAATAATTTACAGTTCACCTCTGCCCCCACCCGCACCTGATGAATGAGGCTTTTGACCATCCGGTTCATGTTTATCCGACGGTTTATCAGCTTGATGAAAATGCTTAATATCATAAGAAAATAGTATGTCTTTCAGAGGGTTTTGAAGGGCATCATAAAGAATAACTAATTTTAAAAAGTGTATTGTCCCATCAACATCGTATTTGTACTCAATTTTGTAATACCCTTCTCTATCAACAATTGGTGTTTTAGTATCAGGAACTTTAATGTCGTGAGGGACTTTACTGGGGTCGTCTTTGTGCACCAACTTGATTTTAATATCACCTTTACCATTCGGCAGGTTATGCTTCGCTATTTTAAACGTACATTTATTCCAATCTTCACGATCCTCATCATTGAACTTTATTCGCAAATTAAATTTTACTAATTTATCAATTACGCCCACACGCTCGAGTTCTTGATCTGAGACGTTGCTGTTCTGTTCTTCTTTCATAATACACCCTTTTATCATCTTCGATTGCTATTAGTAGTTTGAATAACATTTTCACTTTATAACAATCCATATCAAATTAACCTACTTAGTTACTGTTAAAACACCTGATTTAAGCATCGTTTTTTCTTTGTTCTCTGATATATTTGAAATCGAGAACTTATAATCCCCAGGCTCTAAATAATCACTCCCCAGGTCAACATACAACATCCCATCATTATTCAATTGCATATCTGATACTTGAAAAGCAACTTCGTCACTATTCTGATTTTTCAACTCAAAACCAAAAGCTGGATAATCAAAACCCTCTACTTCAGTATCAATAAAAGTTGATAATATAACCTGTTTGTCACCACCTTTTATTTCAATGGCCGGTTCATTTTCCCCACGTACCTGCGACATTGAAAAACTAATTACTGATATTGTACCTTGAGGTCTGTCACTTTGAGGTCTGTCACTTTGAGGTCTGTCACTTTGAAAACCATCGCTTTGGTGACTATCACCTTGTTGTAATTGCTGAAAAAGTAAACCTGATGGCAGTATCGCAATCATTAACATTGCCGCTAATGACCATGCAGGTACCTTTTTTGTCCACCAATGAGCATCGTTGCTAGCCGCTTTCATTTTACTAACTTCGACCTTAACATCCATAGACTCTGAAATTAAGCCAAGTCCCTGATACAGCTTTTCAGCCATCTCAAGTTGCTCAATACACTCTTGATTGGATAAGAAAAAAGTCTCAAACTCAGATGCTTCTTGATCATTCATTTGATTAAGAATATACCTTTCTATCAATTGTTCCTCTTCCAGCCTAGACGTCTCCATTAGGACCTCCACAGTGACCATAAGTCAAGCCACATAACCTTAGTGCATTATTTACTCTGTTTAACTCACTTGTTCGAAAAAGTAATCTTATTAACTCATTCATAACTCTGCTCCGACATATTCGTTCCAAAGTTGTTTAAATCTTTGACGTGCTCTGAATAACACACGATTAAAATGCAGTTCGCTTAAACCAAAATCCTTACAAATGTGTTGTTTGTTTTCTTCCTTAATGTAAAAACGCAAAATAACTTCACGATCTCTCGAGGTTTTCAGCTCATTAACCAGCTTTCTGACAACCAATGCTGTATTATTCCGTTCAAGTATTTGATGAGGCTGACTGGCAGGATCTGGTGTTTCGGTAATATCAACCTCTGTAGTCGTTTTAGTGTGATGACTTCCACGATATGTCATTAATAATTGGTTTTTGCCTACCTGGACAATAAATGCTGATAGTTTAGTTGGGTCTTTGAGTTCCCCTACTCTCACTTTTTCAAGCACGATTCGCCAAGTTTCTTGTACTACATCGTCTGCCAACGCATTGTTTTTTGCACGATGACGTAGCATAAATAAGAGACCTCGGTTATAACGCTCAACCATCTCTTTTTCAGCTTGACGTTCCCCCTTTAATATTCGAGCAACAAGTTTCTGCGCAGCTTCCGCTTCAGTAATTTCAGTCAACCCATGTTTCCTCTGTTCCTTGTAAAACAAATCCAGCCCAATAAAATGGATCCTTCCATGGTTTTTGTTGATTTTTACGCTGGTAATTTTTTACCTGTAACTTCGCCAGCCGTAATGCCTCGGCAGGTGATGTTTTATCTTCCAACAGAGATTGATAAAACGCACTCATCAACTCGGCTGTAGCATCATCTTGTACAGACCAAAGGCTGGCAATAACTCTTTTGGCTCCAGCCTCAAAAAAAGAGCGGCTTAGCCCCTGTAAACCTTCCCCGTCAACCAGCTGCCCAATAGCGGTTTCGCAACCACTTAATACAACCAATTCTGCATTAATATTAAGATTGGCGATCTCTGGAGTCAATAACAGATTATTATTTGATAACACATTCGATAAAACCAAACCGCCTAAAGAAGGTGCATCACTATTTGCTAGACCATGAGTAGCAAAATGTAGAATTTTATAATCAACAAGTGTTTTTGAGAATAACTCCTTTTTACTAGCCATTTCTTGGTTAAGTAGCAAGACTTTGTCACCGGCAACTCTTATAATCGAATCAGCCTCTTTTTGGGAATAAGGCAGTTCACTTGTTTCAAAACCACCTCGTAAACTCGCAACGTTGTAACTGGAATTGGCGACATTTAGCATTCTCGGATTAGCAATCAATAATATATTATTTTGTTGTCTGTCTATTTGAGCAGACCTTTGTTGCTCTTTACCTAACTGGACTAACACTCCCAAAGATGATGCATAACTAATTTTCTTATTTTCAACTAATTTAGTTTGTTGTTTCGGCAGACTCAAAAGTGAAAAAGGTAAATAATTAAGAGGACCATCTGGAATGACAATAATATTTTCATAGTTATTCCAAGCGATATTTATACCCGAAAATAAAGTATCAGATAATATTTCTATCACATTATTCTGTTTTTTTATTCGTTTGGAGTTATTTTGGTCTGGAGGACTTTTAACTAGATTTAAAACATCAGAAATCTGTCTGGATATTATTGCATCAGAAGGCAAATCAAATAATTCAATTTTGTCGTTCGATATAGACCATAGATAACTTTCTAGTGGATTAGTATCAAAGTACAGAATAAGAGATTCTGACTTTAGTCGTTGTTGAAGTTTGGCTATATCAACTGATATTGGTCTTTTTAATTCATTTTCTCTGCCTCTAGTATTAACTGGGACTTGGATTTGTTGTAATTGCGCTGCTATTTTTCTTGTCTCTTTCACTATCTTTTGACGACTGACAGGATCAGCTAGTTGATGATAACTAATAACCCTAGACTGAAGTGCTTGTTGCAGCTTTTCTCTCTTATTTGATAGAGTGATTGACGCTACCTTCTTATTTGCTAACTGTTTTAAGCTTTCGCTCAAGGTTAGGGAACGGAACATTTCTGCAATTTTTAACGTCTCAACTTCGCTGGCATGAGTATCTCGCATCAATCCTATTTGCAATCCTACAATTTTTTGCTGCAATGCAAGAAAGCTCCGCCTGAGATCATTACGGGTTATTTTTGAGCGATGTAAATGAACTCGTTCGATAACCCCGGAAAGTATTTTAATTGCTTCCTTTTTATTGCCATTAGCCGCTTCAGAAACAGCTATTCTATACTGAGTGTCAATTAGCCCAAGCTCATCTTCAATCCGTAGCTGTATCTGAGTCGCACGGTGAAAATAGCTTTCAGCTTTCTTTGTCTGTCCATTGTAGAAATAAACGATTGCTGATTGACTATAGAGTCTTCCTTTAAGTTCATCATCCTCTACCTCATCTAAGTGTTTTAGAGATTGTTGTTGATAATGTAATGCTTGAGTGTATTTCCCTTGCTCTAATGCTGTTTCTGCTAGCCTATTGTAGCCAGTTCCAATGTCGTAGTTGTTGCCATTTTTTTTATCGAACTCAAGCACCTTTTGATAGTAGTTTCCTGCTTTTGTGTAATTCCCGAGATTATTATGAACCTTACCTAATAAATAAAGAATATTAATTTCATCGGCAGTAGCTCCTACTTTTGAATAAGCAGCTAATGCTTCGTTGAAAACATCCTTAGCCAACTCAAACATACCTGCGTTTAATAAAATTCTCGCTTTTGCTTGTTTCGCCCTTCCATCTAAAACCGAATGTGAAAATTTATCGCTATTAGCCAATGCTAAGTCAATAAAATGAATCGCCTGGTCAATATCATTTATACGAGCATATAAAGTTCCAATTTTAGTCAGAGCATCAACTTCAAACTCTAATAACTCTGTTTTGGTAGCGTAAGAAAGTGCCTGATGATAATAATTCAGCGCCGTGTCAAAATTTCTTAAACGAAAATTAGACCACCCCAAATTAATTAAGGCTTGAATCGAATTACGCCAATCTCCAGATGAGAGAAAAGCCTGGAACGCCATTTCATAATATTTCGCAGCTTCTTGCTGATTACCACTTCTACCAGCAATCAATCCCAGTTGGTTGTTGATCTTAGCTTGCATTAATTCGGCACTTTGAATTTGAGCTAGTTGCTTGGCCATATCAAAATATGAGCTTGCTTGTTTAATATTGCTTTTTTCATATTCAATAACACCTAATTCAAAATTTCTAAGCATCCAATAGAGATCATTTTTATTATTTTCTAGATGTTTTATTTTGAGTAAGAGTTCTTCCTGCTTTTTGTAGTTACCAGCAAAATGAGATGCTTGAGCAGCTAAATACAAGCTCCGTTGTCCTGCTTTTTCAAAGTGAAATTTATTCGCATAATCAACACTTTTTAGGTATATTCCAGCTATTTTGTTAAAAATATTTTCATCCTGGTTTGTAACGCCTCCTAACCATTGAATAGATGCACTTGTGGTGATTGATTCAAATTTTATTTCAGCTAACTGAGAATCATGCGATAATCTTCTTGATTTTAACTGATAGTTTCCAGATTTATCCACTTTATCGACAGGTTGAATTTGTAATATACAAGACGTACATTGATCAGCGTTAACTAATACTCTCTCACTAATCCAATTTATCGCAGGAATACTCGCTTCGAAAATGGGAGTGCTTCTTGTAGCTACTTCTGCATTAAAAACAACAAGTTTTAAATCTGCATTTGGCTGGGTAACTTCTATCAAAATCGATTCAGATTGTGATAAATTAAACGAATATAAATCTAAATCACCAACTATACCGGCATATTCTCCACTTTGCTCATTCAGTGTTTTAGTATTAGAGACATCTCTCGCTTGAGCAATAACAAAACCACCTGTGATACAACTCAAAAGAAAATAAGCTGAGATGAAGTTTTTGAACAATTTTATAAAATGAGTATTCTGCATTGGCTGAGAATACATTATTTTTGTGTTTAATGAAAACAACAGCCTTGTCCAACATGAAATGAGTCTGAACGAGGTACGTATTTCCAATATAAAATGAGCCTGAAACTTATTTCTATCTAGTCCATGATCTCACTTATGAGAACTATCATGAA